>Ga0105046_10006221_pt1 | contig 18852 bp, 17 predicted proteins | sample MAT03_FD_78385 | JGI IMG/M metagenome (GOLD analysis project Ga0105046, IMG submission 78385) | Freshwater microbial communities from Lake Fryxell liftoff mats and glacier meltwater in Antarctica - MAT-03 (megahit assembly) | ecosystem: Environmental > Aquatic > Freshwater > Ice > Liftoff... | reverse complement strand
GAGCAAGCTCGGGGTGTCAGAAAAATCAGAGCCAGCAGCGCTCAGAAGAGCGGGCGACATCATCCCGGAATCCCGGGCGACATGATCTCGGAATGGCCGGGCGACTTCGTCGGAATACGCAGGGCACCCTGCAAACAAGATATTTGGTCGACGACGTCACCAATTCCCTGTCTATGATCGCGAAAATCCGCAGGTCACTGTTTCCCTGCAGATATTCGTGCACCGCAAGCGTGAGGCCGGGGTAGACCGGGTGAAGCACGTCATCCAGACAAAGCACGCCTTCCGGTGCGAGGCATTGATGCGCGAGAGCGATATCGTGCTTCACGCTTTCGTAGGTATGGTCGGCGTCGACGTGAATGAACCGAGCCACACTGCCCATGGTGGACAACAGCGACGCTGCCGAGACCTCCAAGGTTGAAGCCTTGATTTCCCGCACGCGCGCCTGGTCGATGCCGAAGCGATCGAGGTTGCGTCGAAAGCGGTCGATCTTGTCGTCGTCGGGATGCACGAACGTATCGATGCCGGTCACGGCGTCGCCCGTCGCCGCCAGCGCCATCAGGACAAACGTTCGGCCCTCGAAGACGCCGAGCTCCAGGACGGCGCCAGACAGCCCTGCTTCTCCCTGCCAGATCAGAATTTCCGCCATGCATCGTGCGGCAAGCTGGGAAGACATGCCATTGATCGACAGGTACTGGTCGTCGAAAAAATTTCCAACGGCCAGCCGGAGATCGCCATCCACCCGGTGCCGGCGTAGTGGCTTCGGGAGCCGGCCTTCCTTACGGCCGTAAATCTCGTAGTGATGAAGGCCGCTTTTGAAATCGCCTCGCGCTACTGCTTGCGCAACATCAGGGTTCGCGGCGAGATAATCGACCTCTGGAAACTCAGGCTGCACCTAGGCATTTCCCTTGGTTTCGGTTTCCTCGTCGATCGGTAGCACGGGGACGCGACCTTGTCCGATCAGCCAATCCTTCAGTGCATCGTTCACAGTGAACTGTTGCTGGCCGGCCTCGTTCATCTCGCGGATCAATGCGAGGTACTCGGCATCGAGTTCGGCTTCGGACAGGCGCTCGATTGCTTTCAGAAGCAGCGCATGCATTTCATCTCGCGACATCTCGTCGACGTGTGCAGCGGCGTGCCTGAGTTGGTCGATCAGAGGGTCTTTCATGCACCGACGCCTCCAAAAGCGCCATAAGTATCAACATCTCCCATTTGGTGTCCCCTGGGCAATCCCACGCCTCGCTCGTCGCGATCCATGCCGAACTCCTATATGCTTACCGGAAAGCAAAGGAGACGCCATGGCCCTGCACTATGAGGAATTGCCCCAGGGTATGGGCTTTCCGAATGCTGACGACATGCGACAGTGGCAACGGCTTTTCGAGAAGGCGGTTGCCGGCGGGAATCGCGCAGAACTCGTTGGCTTCAAATTGGTGAAAGGGCATGTCGTTGGGATTTGCCGCTACAAAGGCGAGAAGAATGCCAACCGGACCTAGGACAGAAGCGCCCCGCCTTGCATCGGCGGTCGTCATTGTCCTGTGGTGACGCGCAAATTCAAACTGAGACACTACCCCTACGTTTGCCCCGCAACCTATGTGCGCTAGGATGAGCTTGAGTGTGGGGCGTTGAGCATGCAGGACAAGAGTTTCGACGAGCCGGTGCGAGTGCTGCTCGGCGGGCCTGGAAAGGTCAGAGTGGTCACCTCCACGAAGCAGGCGGCGGAATGCCTGCTGAACTATCGCTGGCCCAAAGGCACTGGCAAGAAGCACCGTAGCGCCCAACAGGCATGCCTAGACGTGCTGAGCGGCGTCAAGGATGCTCGGACAGCTCGTAAGGCATTCGAGGCTGCGGCAAGAGAGAGCGATGTTCTCGTCGATCCCTGAGTTCGCTCGCTCCGCCTTTCGAGGAGCGTCGTCGGGGCGGTGACGAGCTGGACGTACCACGGAGGATTTTCACCTATACCCAGTTGGCGTGAGTTCCTCCACTCGGGCAGGCAGACTCCGTTCTGTGTAGTAAGTAAATCTGGATTTGCGACCCCTTGAGGAGGTAAGGTGGCAGGTGTTTTTGGGGGAGAACGTCTATGGTTCGCTTACTTTTATTTGTGTCCTTTCTATTTTCCGCTCACGTCGCGCATGCGCAGGTTGAGATCGACACATCATCAAGGCCGTCAGATCCCAGTAGGCAATGCGGCTGCACAGATCCTGTCGTCTGGGAGTACGCCATATCCGCCCCTGTATTCAGGGAAGCGCCACCACCCTGAACCGCCGTTTCCGCCGCAGCGTTCTAGTTGCGATTTCTTCGCTGCCCGTATCAAGGAAATGTATTGCAAAGATACTGGCCAAACCTGCAGCCAAGAACCTGTAGCGCTGAAGAACTTGGAGAGCATTCCTGTCTGGTTCGAGCAGCAATGCACCCTCAACGCGTTCTCCCCGAAGAGAAATCCGTGGCAGGATTTGGTTCAACGGAACATCGGCCAATTCAAACCGGGCGAGGTCGTCAAAGCCGCGATACCAAGCTGGTTTCTCGGTGATTTCTTTCTCACAATCGAGGTTCCCGAATGGCTGCAAATCGTCGGCGATCCTCAGTTTGGACCGATCATATCGGGTACGGTTCCGGACATGCCGCTAGGTATCGTGATAGGGCGAAGCAGCGCCAGGAACGGCTATGGAACCATCCAGGATCAGTTTGAGCTTGAGGTGAAAAAATAGTTGGGCGCCCTAGCCGCGAAGCATCCCGTTGAATGCGTCAGCTTGCGCGAAGACGGGATGCGCAGGCATTTTCAGAGACAGCAGATCGGATTGCGTCCGCCTGGCTTGCTGCACGGTGTCGCAGCCCAGAGCGCCGGCCGTTTCTCATCCGATCGTAAGGACAGTCGCACGTCCCGACATATGGATCGCGAATCGGCTGCCCTGACCGCGCAGGCTGCGGCTGTACTCGCTTCTTTGGCGGCGGCAAAATAAGTGGCGCGGGCGGCGCTGGAGCGAGCGCCGGGCGGGAAGTGCTCAGGAGATCGCCGCGCGGATCCAGCCGACTTTCGCCGCGACCGTCACGTTGTGCCAGTCCCCAAGCCGGCCATTCGATTGAATGAGTTCTCCGACGAGCAGGGTTTGGAGCACGGTTGCAGTAGTCGAAGGCTCGGCGCGTACGCGAACGGCTGCGGTCGTATAGAGCCATTGCACACCGCCGCTGATTGTGGACGGCCGCGCAATCGCATCGGGTTTTTTGGTCGATGTTGCCTTAGGCACCGCAGGGTTTAACGGACGCGAGACATTGTGGTCGTCGGCCGCCCGGTCCGGTGGCTGATCATTCGATGACGCCCACCAACCGTACGCCATCGCCGCAGCTACTAGCCAGCCAACTTTCCCCCGCACGCCCATCGGCGCCTCCCACCTCGGGGAGGAAAGCAAAGCTCGAATGAAATGTCGAGGAAGACCTGCCGCGCATACGCGCTATTCAGTTACGTGGCCGTCACCAAGGCTCTGGGACGAAGCGCCGCTTCGTTTTTCGCGAAGGCACGTCATCCCAAGACTCGAGCCCATCGTCTACCTCGAGCGCACCGGCTGCGCCGCCGCACACGATCTCGATTCTGCTTCCCTCTATCAGCACCTTGGCGATCGGGACACCGGCGTCCTGGAGGGCTTTGAGCGTCATCGCTACCGTGTTCTTGCTGGCGCGGAGGCGGGTGGTCGATTTCTTTGGAGCGGGATCGATCGCATCGGTGTGCGCCGGCTTCGGTCTGACCATCTCACCTAGAGCCTTTCAGCCCCGCACGCCCATCGATGACCTGTGGCCTAGGCTCGAGTGAAATAGCCAGCGACCTGGCAGATGGTTCCCAGCGTCGTACCATCAGACTCTTATCCAGTTGTATTCATCGGTTGCCTGATATCCGCATTTCAAGCATGTCGCATATAGTTCCGGGTCTGGCGACGCGCCCTGTTCCTTCCAAGTAGCCTTAGATACTTTCGCATAGACTAGGCCGCGACTGCACCCATTTCGACAGATGCACAGGACCAGCCTAGTCTGCTGGACACCGGCTGCATACTTTGGGATTGGCATATGAGCCTCCATGTCGCGCTCATGTCGCGTCGACTAGCCGAGTGTCTGTGAAAACCGTTGGAAATCAAGGGGAGCCAGTCGCAACACGGACGCGACATGACGCGACGGGTAGCAAAGCTAAGTGCTTGATTTATATGGTACCGTTGGCTGGGATCGAACCAGCGACCTCCGGATCCACAATCCGGCGCTCTAACCATCTGAGCTACAACGGCACAGGCCCCAAGGGGGCTCGCCTGTCGGCGAGGGTCAATACGGACAATCCGAGTTTAATTCAAGCCCGGCTTTTGATTCAACTCGCGCCCAGCGCGCCGGAGAAGAAGACAAGAAAAAGGCCGGCGGGAGGAGGTGCCGGCCTTTTCCTGTTACGAGCCGGCGGGAGGAGGTGCCGGCTGGTCACCCTGGAAGGAAGCGGGAGGAGGTGCCGCCTTCCAGGTATATCGTGTCGACTGAACGAATCAGGCGACCTTGAGTTCCTTGACGGCCTTTTCGAAGACGGTCTTCATCGGCGCGGTGACCTGCTCGGCGGCCTTGCTGGCGGCAGCCTGGAAATCCTTCGCCTGCTCGACGCCGATCTCGACGCGCTTGCGCAGGAACGAGGTCTGCAGTTCAACCAGTTCGGCGAGCGTCTTGGCGGCTACGAGCGCCTCGAGATGGGCGAAGCCAGCCTCGGCGTTGGAGCGGAAAGCCGAAATCGTCTTGAGCGACAGGTCGCCGGAAATCGACTTGGCGGTCTCGAGAGTGGTCTCGATGGCCTTCTGGGCATCCTCGGCGCCGGTCTTCAGCTTGGCGTAGGCTTCCTTCGACTGCTCGACGCTCTTCTCGGCGAATGCGCGCATCTGGTCGGTCGCCTTGGAGGCGTCGAAGCTCGGAAATTCGATGTTCTCGATGAATTCAGCGGTCTTTTCTGCGGTCTTGGCCATTTTCCTGTCCTTTTGATGAAGCGACTTCACGAAGCCGTCTTGTTTCGGGATGACACGTATATAGCATCTAGTTTTGTGCAGTGCAACATTTATGTTGCGACGCACCATAAATCCTTGCAGCAATTAACCAAATCCCGAGTTTGCCGCATTGATTCATGCTGATTTGTGGACGCGGGGCGGGGCTGGTTTTATTAAAAAAGGGTTAACCCGCAGACTCACTGCGTCTTAAGGAACCGCATGGCGCAAGCCTCATACTCATTCCTCGATGTCGCCGCGCTCGACGGCGTGCGCGAGCGCTTTGCCCGGGGCGAAGCGCTGGTCATCCTGTCTGCAGACCTCAACGAGGTGATCTGGGCCAATGGTCCGGGCGCCGCGTTGCTCGGCCATGCCGACGTCGAGACGATTTTCGGCGCGGCGGCGCCCATCGGGGCGACCGCGCGCCGACAGATCTCGGCGCTCAGGGGATTTCCGGCGATCGGGCGCGACCGCACGCTGCTGGTACGGATCGCGGTCGGCGTTTCAAGCAACGCGCTGCCTTTCCGGGCAAGCACGGTCAGTATGCCGGATGGAGAAGAGGCAATTCTGCTCGCCCTTTCGGCGAATGAAGACAAGGAAGACGAACGCACCGCCGCAGGGCGGGCGATCAGCGGCTTCGCGCAAGGCGGGCATTTCGTGGCGATCCTCGACGGGACGGGCGCGGTCCACGCTGCGTCGAGCGGCTTCGACAGGCTGGGGCTGACCGCGGATGCATTGGCCTCACTGTCGGGCGAGGCCACGCCCGAGAGGCCGATCGTCAAACGTGTGCTTTCCGGGCGGCGCGGCCAATTGCCCGCAGGGTTGGCGCGGCTGACCGGGAACCGGAACCTGATTGTCGTCGTCGACGAGAAGTGGTCCGATCAAATGGAAGAGCCGGAAACACTCGCGGACGAACCAGTCCGGCACGAACACGAGATCTGGTATCTCGGCACAGACCAGGTAGCCGAAGCGGCGACCGAGGCAGTCGAAACGGACTTGCAGGAAGCAACCGACGGTATGGACGCCGAGCAACCGGTTGCCGCCCCAATCGAGCACCCGGCGGTCGCGGACGAGCCGGACACCCTTCCGGAGCGCGCCGGGGTCCGGGAACCCCTACCCACGATCGAACCGGCGACTGAGAGCGCAAGCGAACCTGCACCGCATGACGAGACCGCGCCTGTCGAGGACGCTGCGCCCACGACAGCGCCGGCGCCGCGCGCTGCCGGCCCGGTGCGCTTCGTCTGGCGTACGGACGCCGAGGGCAGATTCAGCCAGATCTCCGCCGACTTCGCGGCAGCGGTCGGAGCAGAGGCTGCCGATGTCGTTGGCCGCGGCTTCCAGGACGTCGCGCGCGTGCTGGGGCTCGATCCGACGGGCGATATAGCGGGCCTGATGGCACGGCGAGACACATGGTCGGGGCGAACCGTCTCGTGGCCGGTGGCCGGAACGGAACTGACGATCCCTGTCGATCTGGCGGCACTGCCGGTCTACGATCGCAACCGCAACTTCGAAGGGTTTCGCGGCTTTGGCGTCGCGCGAACCGACAACGCCTCGCCAGATCCGCAGGCCATCGGCATTGCGCTGGCCGCCGGCTTGCGCATTCCGGAGCCACTGGCCGAGGATGCGCCGACGCAAGACACACCCGAGTCGAGCGTTTCCGAAGCGGCGGATGCCGCTGTCTCGGATCCCTTCAAGGGCGAAAAGCCGGCGCTGAGCGTGACCCCGGCGCAGGACCGACGTTACACGGACAAGATCATCCGGCTGGCGGAGCACAGGCCGACTCCGCAGGAGCGCCCGGCGGGCAGCGAGAAGGCGCTTTCGTCAGGCGAACGCATCGCCTTCCAACAGATCGCCGAGCGGCTGCGCAAGGACAGCGGCCAGGCCGCAAACGATTCGGCAGCGAGCCCGGCGGGACCCGAATCCCCTGTCGCCATCATCGACCAGGCCGCCGACCTGCCGATCGAGCACTCGATCGAACCGGAGTTGATCGGCGCGACAGAAGCTGACGACACGGATGCCGAAACGGTCGCGGAACTCGAAGCGCTTGACGGCGTGAAGCCAGGCGAGGCGGAAGAACAGCCTGCCGAAGCGCCGCAGCCAGAGCGCAAGGGTCCAAGGCCCGGCATGTCGCTGCTCGACTTTGCCCAGTGGAGCAAGGACGAGCGGGACGAGAAAATCGCCGAAACCCTGGCTCCGCCGGTTGAAATCGATGACGTCGAAGAGGAGACCGACCCAGATGCGGTGCTCCTCGAGACGGATTCCGGCACGGAAGACGAGGAATTCGCCGAAACCGACTTCGAGCCGGTCTCCCCTGCGGTGGAGCAGGCGATCAAGGCAGAAGACGCCGCTTCTGAAAGTATACCGTCCGCAAACGCGGCCAGCGGCATGTCGATCCTCGAAAAGCTGCCGGTGCCTGTACTCGTCCATTCAGGCGACCTGCTTCACTACGCCAACCACGAGTTCTCGGTGCTCACCGGCTACGGCTCGATCGAGGAACTGGCGCAGGCCGGCGGCATTGGCGCCTTGTTCGCCGATCCCTACGAAGACGACGCCAGCGACGAGCTGCATCCGAGAACCGACCGCGCCATGCGACTGAGGACGCGGACCGGCCAGGACCTGCCGGTGGAAGCCTTCCTGCAATCCGTTCCGTGGAATGGCGGCAAGGCCCTGATCCTGGTCCTGTCCCGCGTCAAGGAGGGCTCGCATTCTCCGTCAGGCCAGTCGCCGCTGATCGCCGAGCTTGAGGCGCGGGTCGCCGAAATGCGCACCATCATCGACACGGCGACCGACGGCGTGGTGCTGATTTCGCGCGAAGGAAACATCCGTTCCATCAGCCGTCCGGCGGAGGCGCTGTTTGGCATCGACAGCGACGAGGTCGCGGGAAAGCCCTTCGCGTCGCTGTTTGCGATCGAGAGCCAGAAATCGGCGCGCGACTATCTCAACGGCCTCACCGACCACGGTGTTGCCAGCGTGCTGAACGACGGGCGCGAGGTGATCGGCCGCGAGGCGGAAGGACGCTTCATTCCGCTCTTCATGACGATCGGCAAGCTGCCCGGCGACAGCGGCTACTGCGCCGTGGTGCGCGACATTACCCAGTGGAAACGCGCCGAGGAGGAACTTACGCAGGCGCGCTCGACGGCCGAACGCGCCTCCTCGCACAAGACCGACTTCCTGGCGCGTGTGAGCCACGAGATCAGGACGCCGCTGAACGCGATCATCGGATTTTCGGAACTGATGCTCGACGAGAAATTCGGGCCGGTCGCCAATGACCGCTACCGCGACTATCTGCGCGACATCAACCGCTCGGGCAACCATGTGCTCGACCTCGTCAACGACCTGCTGGACATCTCCAAGATCGAGGCAGGTCAGCAGGAGATGGCCTATGAAGCGGTTTCGCTTAACGAGACGCTGTCGGAGACGGTCGCCTTGATGCAGCCGCAGGCGAACCGGGAACGCGTCATCATCCGCTCCAGCTTTGCGTCGAAACTGCCCGACGTGGTGGCCGATCTGCGCAGCGTCCGGCAGATCGCGCTCAACGTGTTGTCGAACGCGGTGCGCTACACGCAGGCCGGCGGGCAGGTGATCGTGTCGACAGCCTATGAGGCCGACGGCGAGGTGGTCATGCGCGTGCGCGACACCGGCATCGGCATGACGCCGGCCGAGATCGAACAGGCGCTCAAACCATTCAAGCAGATCAATTCGCTCAAGCGCACGCGCGGCGACGGCACCGGCCTCGGCCTGCCGCTGACCAAGGCGATGGTGGAGGCCAACCGGGCCCGGTTTTCCATTCATTCGACGCCGGGCGAAGGCACGCTCGTCGAGGTCGCGTTCCCCCCGACCCGGGTGCTGGCGGACTAGGATCTACCCCGCGTCGGACGCCGGGAGACGTGAACGACGTGCCAGTTTGTGCGGACACAATACCGTGATCGATGACGCCGGATGTTCCGCAGCCTGTCAGGAACGGCGCATCCCGTTGAATGCCGCCAACAATCCAGCAGTTTAGAACAGTTCTAAGACATTGATTTTACTCACGCTTATCCTTGACTATTTTACTCCTATTTAAGATAGAGGGATCGTTCCGCCCAATCGGAGCAGGAACCGGGGATGAAGCAGGTGCCACACCCTTGACCCTCAACGGCCAGGAGAGACACATGAACGCAAGAAAATATTCCGCCGTCGCCACCTTCGCGATGGCGACCCTTTTAACGGGCGCCGCGTTCGCGGACGGCACTGTCAACATCTACACCTACCGCCAGCCCGAACTCATCCAGCCGGTGCTGGACGCCTTCACCGCCGAGACCGGCATCAAGACGGAAGTGCTGTTCCTGGACAAGGGTCTGGAAGAGCGCGTTCAGGCGGAAGGCCAGAACTCGCCGGTTGACGTCATCATGACGGTCGACATCTCCCGCCTCACCAAGGCCAAGGAAGCCGGTATCACCCAGGTGCTGGTCGACGAAAAGGTCAATGCTGAAATTCCCGCCGAATATCGCGATCCGGACGGCAACTGGTTCGGCCTCACCCAGCGCGCCCGTGTGATCTACGCGTCTAAGGACCGGGTCACGGACACCGCGCTCACCTACGCCGACCTTGCCGATCCCAAGTGGAAGGGCAAGCTGTGCATGCGCTCCGGCCAGCACGACTACAACCTCGCGCTGTTTTCGGCGGCAATCGCGCACTGGGGTCCTGAGAAGACCGAAGAGTGGATGAAGGGGCTGAAGGCCAATCTCGGACGCAAGCCCGATGGCGGCGACAGGCCGCAGGCCGGCGCGATCCTGGCCGGCGAGTGCGACATCGCCCTCGGCAACACCTACTATGTCGGTCTGATGCGCACCAACGAGAAAGATCCGAAAGAGAAGGAGTGGGGCAATGCGATCAACGTGGTCTTCCCGACCTTCGAAAACGGCCTCACCCACGTCAACATCTCTGGCATCGCCCTCGCCAAACATGCGCCCAACCGCGACAATGCGGTGAAGCTCATCCAGTTCCTGGCAAGCGACAAAGCCCAGCAGATCTACGCCGAGAAGAACTTCGAGTATCCGGTCGAACCCGGCCTGGAGCCTTCCGGGATGGTCAAATCGTTCGGAGCGTTGAATGCCGACACGCTGCCGCTGGCCGAAATCGCCGGCAACCGCAAGCAGGCTTCGGAAATGGTGGACCGCGTCGGCCTCGACGATGGTCCCTCTAGCTGAGGCGAATTCTCGCTTCCGCCGCATCGCCCGCCGCGATAGAAGTGGCGCGGGCGATGCGATGCGGTGCGGGTGATAGAACTTGACGGGCTTAGCGGACACCAGCGTTGCCTTGCCGGGACCCGGCTCCGCCGGATTGCTGCCCGCAAGACGCCCCACTCATCCGTGGCTCAAGCTTCTCGCGCTCGCGGTATGCCTTGTCGTCCTGCTGCCTGTCCTGTCGCTCGTCTATGTGGCCCTGTCGGGAACAGGCGAGGACTGGCCGCATCTGCTGCGCAACGTGCTTCCCGGAGCAAGCATCACGACCATCTATCTGATGGCGGTTGTCGCGGTTGCTACCTCGGCCGTCGGCGTGGCGTCGGCATGGATGGTCGTCGCCTACGAATTCCCGTTGCGAAAGACGCTGTCTTGGGCGCTGGTGCTGCCGCTCGCGGTGCCTTCCTACCTGGCCGCCTACGCCTTTGGCGAATTCTTCGACTATTCGGGACCGGTACAGGGACTGGTGCGGAACCTCTTCGGCTTCCAGACCGCGCGCGACTACTGGTTCCCTGACATCAGATCCACGCCGGGCTGTGCCTTCGTGCTGTCGAGCGTGCTCTACCCCTATGTCTATCTGACATCGCGCATCGTTTTCCTGATGCAGGGCAGGAACATCGCGGATGTTGCCCGCACGCTCGGCGCGCGTCCCGGCAAGGTGTTCTGGCGCGTCCTGCTGCCGGTGGCGCAGCCGGCAATCATCGCCGGCGTCGCGCTGGTGCTCATGGAGACTATCAACGACATCGGCGCTGCCGAGTACCTCGGCGTACAGACACTTACCGTCACGGTCTACCAGACGTGGCTCGCACGCGGCAGCCTGGAAGGCGGTGCGCAGATAGCGCTCATCATGCTGCTGCTCGTCTTCGCTATCCTGGGCGCCGAATCCTGGGGGCGACGGCAGCGCCGGTTCAACACCGGCCGCGCCACGCATATGAAGGCATATCCGCCGCGTGTAGCACTGCAACGCGCCCGGGGCCTGCTGGCAACCGCATTCACCGCCCTGCCCGTTGTCTTCGGCTTCGGGATCCCGATCTTCGTCTTCGGCAGCTATGCGCTGCGCAGGCTCGACCAGTTCGCCTCCACCGCGCTCGTCGATGCTTTCCTCAACAGTCTGATGACGGCAAGCTTCACCGCCCTCCTTACCGTCACGCTGGCGCTTTTCCTGCTCAACGCCGTACGGCTGGCGCGTTCGCCGCGCGTAACCGCGACCGTGCGGCTCGCCTCGATCGGCTACGCCCTGCCAGGCGGCATTCTGGGGCTAGGGCTGCTCTTCGCGCTCGCGCGGTTCGACAATACGCTGGACGCCTTCATGCGCGACCATTTCGATCTATCGACCGGCCTGTTGCTGACCGGCTCGGCTGCCGGTGTCATCCTTGCCTGCACGATCCGCTTTGTTGCTCTGGCCGAAGGTTCGATCAGGTCCGGCCTGGAGAAACTGCCTGATAACATCGACGACGCTGCGCGCAGCCTTGGCCGCACACCCGCGCAGAGCGCGGCCTCGGTGCTCCTCCCGCTGCTGCGACCGGCGATCCTGACGGCGGCGGTCCTGGTCTTCGTGGACACCACCAAGGAGTTGTCGGCGACGATCCTGCTGCGGCCCTTCGGCTTCTCGACGCTCGCGACATCCGTCTATGAAAACGCCTCGCGTGGCGCGCCACAGGACGGGGCCGCGGCGGCAATCGTCATCATCCTGACCGCGCTGGTGCCGGTGCTGCTGTTGTCGGGCGCGCTGGCCAGGGATCGCGAGGCAATTCTCTAGGCTCGCGTCTCTGCAGCTACAAGAAAAAGGCGCCCGGAGGCGCCCTGAAATTGAATTGCTGTGACAACGGGGCTTGAGCAAATTCGCCTCCTCCGGGGATTGAAGAGGAGCGGGATTTCTCCCTCAAGTTGGCTGGACTATCGCGGCGTGGGCCTTAACAAGTCCTTACCGGGCACTTTGCAAATTTACGATTGTGTACCACTCGTGAAATCTAGGTAAATTTAGCAGTAGCATTTCGTTAACCAGCGCAAGCTCGGATTTGCCGCTTAGTTGCGCAGCACCTCGAGGTCGCGGAAAAGCTCAAGCGCCTGCGGGTTGGCGAGCGCCTCCCTGTTCTTGACCTCGCGGCCGTGAACGATGTCGCGGACCGCCAGTTCGGTGATCTTGCCTGACTTGGTCCGAGGTATGTCGGCAACGGCAACGATCCTTGCCGGCACGTGGCGGGGACTGCAGCCGGTGCGGATCTTCTGGCGTATGCGGCCCAGCAGATCTTCATCGAGCGAGACTCCCAGCGCCAGCCGCACGAACAGCACGACACGCACGTCGTCGTCGAAATCCTGGCCGATACACAACGCCTCGGCTATCTCCGGCATCCGCTCGACCTGATTGTATATCTCCGCCGTGCCAATGCGCACGCCGCCGGGATTGAGCGTGGCGTCGGAGCGGCCATGAATGATCATGCCGCCATGAGCGGTCCATTCCGCGAAGTCGCCGTGACACCATACGTTGTCGAACCTCTCGAAATACGCGGCATGGTACTTGCTGCCGTCAGGATCGTTCCAGAATGCGACCGGCATGGACGGGAACGCCCTGGCGCAGACGAGTTCGCCCTTCTCCTCGCGGATGGGGCGTCCCTCGCCGTCCCAAACGTCGACCGCCATGCCGAGGCCGGCGGCCTGGATTTCGCCTGACCATACTGGCTCGATGGGGATCCCGAGCACGAAGCATGAAACGATATCGGTTCCGCCCGAGATCGAGGCGAGATGGACGTCTCGGCTGATGCCGTCATAGACGAACGCGAAGGCCTCGGGCGACAACGGCGAGCCTGTGGACGAAATGGTGCGCACGGTCGCAAGGTCGTGGCTGTCGATCGGACGCAGGCCCGACTTCCTGAGCGTGTCGATGAATTTGGCCGAGGTGCCGAAATAGGTCATGCCTTCGGCATCGGCGTAGTCGAAGAGCACGTTGCCGTCCGGATGGAAGGGCGACCCGTCATAGAGAAGCAGCGTCGCGCCGGTGGCCAGCCCCGACACCAGCCAGTTCCACATCATCCATCCGCAGGTGGTGAAGTAGAACAGCCGGTCGCCGTCCTTCACGCCGCCGTGGAGCTGATGCTCCTTGAGGTGCTGGAGCAGCGTGCCACCGGCGGAATGGACGATGCATTTGGGGACGCCGGTCGTGCCTGACGAGTAGACGATGTAGAGCGGATGGCCGAAGGGCATGCGCTCGAAGGCCACCTCCTTCGCCTCGAAGGGCGCCAATGCCTCCTCCAGGGACATCGCGCGCGGCATGGCGGTCGCTGCCTGTCTCGCCGTGTCCAGATAGTCGACCAGGATTGCCTGCCGCACCGAGGGCAGCTTGGCCAGGATCGCCTGCACCTTGGCGCTGACGTCGTTCTGCTTGCCGTTGTACCAGTAGCCGTCCGGCGCCATGAAGATCACCGGCTCGATCTGGCCGAAGCGGTCGAGCACGCCCTGTTCGCCGAAATCGGGCGAGCAGGATGACCAGACCGCGCCGATGGATGCCGCCGCCAGCATGCCGGCGACGGCTTCCGGCATGTTTGGCATCATCGCAGCTATGCGGTCGCCCGGCTTCACGCCAAGCGAGACAAAGAGCTGCTGCTGTCGGGAGACAAGTGCGTGAAGCTCATCCCACGAAAGTCGTCGCAGAACCTTGTCCTCGCCCTTGAAGACGATGGCGTCGGACAGGCCCCGCTTGCGCAGCAGGTTCTCGGCGAAATTCAGCCGCGCGTCGGGGAAGAACCTTGCGCCGGGCATACGGTCGCCGTCGACCAACAGCAGCTCGCCCTTTTCGCCGATCACGCCGCTGAAATCCCAAAGCAGGCTCCAGAAATCCTCCCGGCGATCGACCGACCAGCGATGCAGGTCAGCGTAGCTTGAAAAGCCCGTGCCTGCGCGCCCGGAGGCCGCGACCATGAAGGCGGTCAGGGGCGATTGCGCAACGCGAGCGGGCGATGGTGTCCAGAGCGGAAAGTTGTCAGCCATTTGCAGGGGTCCTCGGCGAGGCCCTTTTTGCATATGGGCGTCGGCGGGAGCAAGATGCGGTAAGGGGTAGAAAGAGTCGTGCGGCTGTGCCATCCGGGAGCCACAAAGGCTTGAGATGGCAGTGGCCGTGACAGAGAGGGCGTCAGACTTGATCCCACGGGACATTTTGCGTCGATGAGCCGCCGGAATCGCGTGGCGTGGATCGTGGGTGGGGCGGCGGGCATGGCGCTGCTGGTCGCGCTCGCCCTGCCGTACGTGGCTTCGACACAACTGGTTGCCGAGCGCATCTCCGACAAATTGTCCGAGTGGAGCGGGCTCCACGTCAGCATTGGCGCAACGCCTGAAACGGATATCTGGCCGGACCTTCAGGCGAACCTGACGGATGTCACTTTTGCCTTGCCCGGCGGCGGCGCAACGATCGCGACGGCAGAGCGGATCGAAGTGGTTCTGTCCGCCTGGGCGGTGCTCTCGGGCAATGTCGAGTTTTCGTCGGTTCGGCTGGTCAGGCCGACGATCATCGTCGGCGACGACAACGCCGTCGTTGCGCTGGGCGGCAAGTTCGGACGCGCGCTTGCGACTGCGCGCGCGATCGTCGAAGAGAACCGCACCAATCCCGATACGGCAAGGCTGCCATCCGACAAGTTCGGTTCCCTCGATTTTTCCGAAGGCCGTATCGTCGCGATATCCGGCGGCAGCGAAACCGAAGTTGCAAGCGGGCTTGCCGGCCGGCTGAGCTGGGCAGCTTTGAACGGCCGCGCCGACGCATCCGTGACCGGCGTGTGGCGCGGCGAGCAGGTTGCGCTGAACGTGTCGTCCGACAACCCGCTCCTCCTTCTGGGCGGCGCGGCAACGCCGTTGACGATCGGCCTTAAGTCAACTCCGGCCAACCTGTCGTTCGACGGCATGGCAAGCGCCTCCCACAGCGGCTATCTCGACGGGCGCGTCAGTTTTTCGGCGCCGTCGGCGCGCAAACTGTTCGAGTGGTCGGGCGCGCAACTCGCGCACAGCACCGCAATCGGCTCGATCTCGCTCGACAGCCAGATCCAGGGCGACAGGGACCGCCTGCGGCTGGAAGACGCGACGATCACCATGGACGGCAAGCCGGCGCGGGGCGCGCTCGACCTCCTGTTGAAGGGCAAGCTCCCGATGGTGTCGGGGACGCTTGCCTTCGACACCCTTGATCTCAGGGCATTTCTTTCTGCCTTCACGCCACTCGATGCCTCCGCCGATAGCGGCCCCGGCGTGATCGACGCCGATTTCGCAAGCCGGCTCAATCTCGATCTCAGGCTTTCCGCGGCGCAGGCGACGGCCGGCGCGTTTTCGCTTTCCGATGTCGCGGCGACGGCGCGCGTCAGCGAAGGGCTGGCGGCATTCGACATTTCCGACGCCTCGGCCTTTGGCGGCTCTGTTCAGACAGGCCTGCGTTTCAATCGCAAACCCGAGGGAACCGAGGTCGAGATGCGATTGCTGGCGACCGACGTCGACGGCGGCGCAATGGGCTCGGCTATCGGCATGACCCGGCTGGTGCCGGGCGCCCGCGGTACGATATCCGTCATCCTGAAGGGCGGCGGCGAGAGCTGGGGCGAACTGCTTGGTCATGCGAACGGATCATTTTCGGCAAATTTCGGGCCAGGCTCGCTGTCTGGCGTCGATATGGCGGGGCTGCTTTCAAGGCTGAAGAACGGCCAGCCCTTCTCGTTCTGGGAGGTGGCCACGGGTTCTTCGCCATTCGACGGGCTGGACGTCAAGGCGGTCCTGTCCGACGGCACGGCGAGGATAGAAAAAGCCGAATTGCGGACTCCGCTCAATCACATCGCATTTGCCGGAGCCGCTTCGCTGTCGGACGGCCCCATCGATCTGTCGGCGACCGCGCAACCGCCGTTGCAGGCGGCAAGCGAGGAAACCCCGACCGTCAGCCCCAATACGACCTTTGCGATCAAGGGACAGTTGAACGCGCCGACGGTCATTCCGACATTGGCCACGGAATGAGCGAGTTGAACCTCAGCCCCGCTGGGCGGCCTGTTCGTCGCGCTGGCGCTGGAACTCGCGGCGCTTGTTGACGACCGATGCGGCGATGACGCCGACAGCGACAACCGCGATCATCAGCGTGCAGGCGGCGTTGATCTCTGGTGTGACGCCCAGGCGAACCTGGCTGTAGATCTTCATCGGCAAGGTCGTGGCGCCGGGGCCCGAGGTGAAGCTCGCTATGACGAGATCGTCGAGCGACAGGGTGAAGGCGAGCATCCAGCCTGAAATGATGGCCGGCGCGATCACGGGCAGCGTCACCTGGAAAAAGGTCTTCACCGGTGGGGCACCGAGATCCATCGCCGCCTCCTCGAGCGAGCGGTCGAAGCTCATCAGCCGCGCCTGGACCACCACGGCAACGAAACACATAGCGAAGGTGATGTGCGCCAGCGTCACCGTCAGGAACCCGCGGTCGAGCCCAATCGCCACGAAAAGAAGCAGCAGCGAAAGGCCGGTGATAACCTCGGGCATGACAAGCGGCGCGAAAACCATGCCTGAAAACAGCACGCGCCCGCGAAAGCGCGTATAGCGCGTCAGCGCCAGCGCGGCCATCGTGCCGAACACGGTTGCGACCGTCGCCGAAATCACACCGACGCGCAGCGTGACCCAGGCTGCGTCCATGAGGCCCTGGTTGCTGAAGAGCGACACATACCACTTGGTCGAGAAGCCGCCCCACACGGTGACGAGCTTCGACTCGTTGAAGGAGAAAATCACGAGCAGCACGATCGGCAGATAGAGGAAGGCGAATCCGAGCACCACGGATGTGATGTTGAAGCGGCTCCAGGTCGCGTTCATGGTTGCGCCCTCATTTGCTCTGCTCCTGGGCCCGCGCCTGCGCCGACTGGAAGATCATGATTGGCACGATCAGCAGCAAGAGCAGGATAACCGCCACGGCGGACGACACAGGCCAGTCGCGGTTGGCGAAGAATTCGTTCCACAGCGTCTTGCCGATCATCAGCGTCTGAGAGCCGCCGAGCAGATCGGGGATAACGAATTCGCCGACCGCCGGGATGAAGACCAGCATGCAGCCGGCGATGACGCCCGGTAGCGACAGCGGGAAGGTGATCTTCCAAAAGGCCGTGGCGGGCCGACAGCCGAGATCCTGCGCCGCCTCGATCAGCGAATAGTCCATCTTCTCCAGCGACGAATAGAGCGGCAGGATCATGAACGGCAGGTAGGAATAGACGATGCCTATGAAGATCGCCGTATTGGTGTTCATGATCAGCAGCGGGCTGTCGATGACGTTCAGGTTCATCAGCAACTGGTTGAGCAGACCCTCGGGCTTCAGGATGCCGATCCAGGCGTAGACGCGGATCAGGAACGAGGTCCAGAAGGGCAGGATCACCAGCATGAGCAGCGTGGGCCTCAGCGACGTCGGCGCGCGCGCCATGCCGTATGCGATCGGATAGCCGACCGCGAGTGCCAGTACTGTGGAGACGGCCGCGATCCAGACGCTTGAGAGATAAGCGTTGAAGTAGAGCGCATCGTCGGTCAGCCACAGGTAGTTTTCGAAGCTCAGTTCCTTGAGCTGGGACCAGAATCCGCCAAGCCCTTCGTCAAATCCAAGCACCGGCGTATAGGGCGGCATTGCGATCGCGGTCTGCGACAGCGAAATCTTGAAGACGATCACGAAGGGAATGAGGAAGAAGACCGACAGCCAGACATAGGGGACGATGATGACCACGCGGCTGAGCACGGCCTGCAAGGCGCGCATCGGCAGGGACAATTGGGCGCCGGGTGCTGCGGAAACGGAAATGGCGGCGTCGGTCATGGCCGCGCCTACCGTGTCAGCACGATGCCGGCATCCGGCTGGAAGGAAATCCACGCGCGGTCGTTCCAGGTCAGCGGATCGTCGCTGGCGCGCGAACTGTTCAGCGCGCTCGCCTGGATTACCTGTCCGTCGGCCATCTTGACGCGGTAGACGGTCATGTCGCCGAGATAGGCAAGGTCGTAGACCTCTCCCTCCATGGCGTTCACCGCGCCCTCCGGCCGCTTTGACGACACCTTGATTTTCTCGGGACGGACGGCAAACGCGATCGCATTGCCAGCGACTGCCTCGCCAGCATTGTCGACGAGGATCTCGGACCCGCTGGCGCCGGTGACGCGCGCAATGCCGGCGTCCCGCGATGCGACCGTGCCCTCGAACATGTTCACATTGCCGACGAAATTGGCGACGAACCGCGAGGCCGGAGCCTCGTAGATTCCGCGGGGGTCGCCACCTGCATCAACTGGCCCTTATCCAGGATGGCGATGCGATCGGCCATGGTCATCGCCTCTTCCTGGTCGTGGGTGACGACGACGAACGTCAGGCCGAGCGACTGCTGCAGGTCCATGAGTTCGAACTGCGTCTCCTCGCGCAGTTTCTTGTCGAGCGCGCCGAGCGGCTCGTCCAGCAACAGCACCTTGGGGCGCTTGGGACGGACCGTGCGAGCGCGACGCGCTGCCGCTGCCCGCCCGACAATTGATGCGGCTTGCGCTTGCCGAACTGCTCCAGCTTTACGAGCTTCAGCATCTCGACGACACGCGCATCGATGTCGGCCTTCGGCATGCCTTCCTGCTTCAGGCCGAAGCCGATATTCGCCTCGACCGTCATATGGGGGAACAGCGCGTAGGACTGGAACATCATGTTGAGCGGG
>Ga0105046_10006219_pt1 | contig 18854 bp, 9 predicted proteins | sample MAT03_FD_78385 | JGI IMG/M metagenome (GOLD analysis project Ga0105046, IMG submission 78385) | Freshwater microbial communities from Lake Fryxell liftoff mats and glacier meltwater in Antarctica - MAT-03 (megahit assembly) | ecosystem: Environmental > Aquatic > Freshwater > Ice > Liftoff... | reverse complement strand
TTGAGCGGGGTCTTTCGCCATCGGGTCTTGGCCCATTGGCGGGTCGGTTTCGGGCATCTCACCCGCCCCCTCGGCTCCCTTCGGCGGAGCGTCATTCTGCGAAGCGGGCGGTGTCGCTGCGGGCTCGGGACCCGGCTCCTCAGCTCCCGGCTCAATCTTGGAAGCATCGGGCATCGGGGAATCGGGCATCGGGGAATCGGGCATCGGCTCGCCAGTCTCATCCGGCATCGGAGCCTCAGCGGTCAGATCGCCAGACTTCTGCGCCGGTGGACCGGGAGGTGTCTCTTTTTTCTTCGGGGCCTGGCCCGGAGTTGGCTTGCCTTGCGGGGGATTCGTCTTCGGCTTCACAGAATCGGGAGCGCCCGGAGGCATCTTCGATTCGTCCGGCATGTCGCCCGAATTCATCGGCTCCGAGTTCGGCATCGGATTCTTGTCCCCCGCGGTCTTCTGGGGAGCTGCTTCCACTGGCGGCTTCTCGCCATTTTTCATCGGCGTGGCGGGATCAGGCCGAACGCTGTTCTCCTTCGGCATTCCGTTCTCGGTCTTCTCGCCTTCGCCGACCTTCTCTCCGGTCTCTGGCTCCTCTGCCCCGGGCTGCGGTTTCGGCTTCGACCCCGGTGCCGGTTTCTTCCCGGGCGTTGGCGGAGTTGTCTTCTCCGCTGTCATCGGATCGGAGGGGTTCGAACCCTCATCAGGAGGCATGGGCTCAGCCGCCTCGCCGGGCATCGGGGGCGTATTCGAACCGCTCTGTTCTGGCTGACTGCCGTTCTTCATCGGTGGCTGCGAAGGCTTCTCCCCATTGCCCGGCTTTGGCTCTTCCGTCACACCCGCAGACTTTTCTCCAGCCGCAGGATCACTCGGCTCCGGCTTCCCGGTCGGCGGTTCATTGTTCCGGGGTTGTTCCGGCTTCAGCTGCTTGAGTGGGGGCGTCTCGTTGGCATTCTGGTCTCGCTTCTGTTGACGCTCGATCAACTTGGCTAGAGCTTCATCCGGCGACGCCTTGTCTTTACGAGGTTGTGGCTGACTGGTTCTTGGAGGAGCGCCAGGCTGGAGCTTCTCGGTCGGGGTCTGTTCAGGCTGCGAGCCGTCTTCTGGCGGCTGGCTGTTTTGCTCGATACCCGCTGGCTGTGGACCGGTCTTCGGTTTTCGTTGGGGTGAGGCCTTGGCCTTGTTGGGCTGTCCGTCCGGAGTCGCGCTGGGCTCGGGCTGAGCATCGGGAGATTGACCCGTTTGCGGTGGTCCGGTCGGAGTTTGCTTCGGTTGCGGCTGGCTCTTGGGACCCTTCTTGTTTTGGGGCTGGCTGTTTTTCGGCTGGCCGGGGGGATTTTGCAGTGGATCGCCGCTCTCCGGCTGATCTTGAGGATCTGTCGTCTCCGCTTCATTCCCATCCGTCGACAACGGCTCCTGCTCAGCCCCTGCGGGATTGTCCTGCATCGGCTCAGCCGCCTCGTCGGGCTGCTGTTCCGCCGGGGACTGGTCTTCCCCCGGTTGTTCGGGCGGGGCGGCGTCTTGCGGCTGCGACTCGGCGTTCGCGTCGCCCGCCGGATTGGAGTTCAGCTCCGCCGCTTCGATCTTCTGATCGGCCTGTTCTTGCTGATCGGCGAGTTCTTGCGTCACTTGTTCTGGAGTGACCGGGTTGATGACCGTAATGGTGATCTTCGGAGAGCGAGTAATGTTGTGCAGGCGGTCGGCGAAGGGCTCGAAATTGTCCTTGGCTTCGAGCCAGAACGTCAGCATCTTCCCCGGCTCGACGGCGAACTGGTCCAGCTTCAATACGTGCTGCCCACGCGTCTTCGGCTCAAACGGCGGGGCGTCGAACAACAGCTCCTGCTTCGTGAGCGCCTCTCCGTCTTTCTCGAACTTCATGACGACCGACTTCAACAAGAAGTCCGGATCGCTCGCCTCGAAGGCGACTGGCAGCGACCCATTCGCAGGCAGTTCCAGATCCGCTGTGGGATGCAAAATTTCCAGCTTCGGGGGCAAATCGGCTCGAATCCGCTGGGTATGCAAAGTCGGCACGGCGACCAACTCATCGCCCGTCGGCGATTTCTTCAGCAATTGAATCCGGTAGAACCGGGGAAACGTGCCATCGGCTCGAAACCGCAGCTGCCATTGAGCCGCGAGATTCACTCCCTCCCGGATCTGCATCGGAAGTTCTTCCGCCTGGAGTGCGGTGTCCTCGGAATCTGAGAACAACACGGTCGCCCGATCAACGGGGACGTTCGTGGTCGCCCGCACTGTGACCGTGGTCCCTTCCCACGCATCAATTGCGGAATCAGTCTGCGTTCGATCATCAAGCCCCATATACTTTGGATAGTCATAGGCCACTTCGTTCACCGTGGCTGTTGGCGGCTGACGCACGGTAATCGAGTAGGTCGGTGATACAGCGTCCCCAGCCTCGATCCGGTACGTCAGATTCTGCATGAGCCCTTTGCCACTCTCCCCCAGAATACGGCCCCGAAAGCGATGGACGCCCTCGCCCGAGTCCTGCAGCTGGAACGCCTCGTCGACCATGCGGCGATCGGATGTCGTGTATAGAACGCGAACTTCCCCGGGGATCGCCCCGCTGAGCGTCGCCTCGATGTCGGGCGTCGCGTGGGCCAAGACCGTGAGGTCTCCAGGCTTCACTTCCAGAATAGTCGTGCGCGTACTCAGCGTCACATTGGCCATGGGGAACAAGGCCCGCCAGGCCGAAGACATCAAACTCTTGGGACTCGCCAGCGTGTAAACGCACAGCACCACCACCATGGCCAACAACGCATACGACAACTTGGTCAGCATATGACGGTCGACGGCATCATCGACGTTCACCTGTTGCAGGTTCAGCGCCGCCCGACGCTCCATGGCCTCAATGATGACTGGGGAAACGGGTCGACCCGCCTGCTGCAAATCGACCAGAGTCAGCAGATTACTCTTCAGTTCCGGGTGCGAGTGCTCCAATTGCGAAGCGGCATACAGCGAGGTCACCTTCCGAGACCACGGGCGAATCAACCGATACCAGAACCACACTCCCAGCACACCCAGGAATCCGACCCACAACACATACCGAGAAGTCTGACTCCAGCCGCCCGAAATCACCCAGTGGTCCGTGACGACAAATAGAAACAGGTAGCCCACAGTCAACAGCACCGCACCGACCCCGCCGGTCAGCAGGTCCGCACCGCGAATCCCCCGCCGAGCCTGCTTGAGCTGGTATTCAATGTATTCCTCGAAGCCGACGTATTGACGTCCGCCTTCGCCGGATGGTTTGGTCTGCAAGGTCGACGACATTGGGTTCCTCCCCCGCTCCTCCCCCGAGGTTACCCTCGGGTGGGTCTCCATCCGCCACCAGGGAACCGGATGCTTGCGCACTCGGAACGGTCTGGAGAACCACGATCTCATTCTACTCGACGAGCCGACTCCCCGAAACGTTCCCCGGAATACGGAAAGTCCCCCAATTCCTGACGGAACGATTTACGAATTCGGACGAATGACTACAAACCACGGAGTCACCGGCCTGGAGAGCCCAATGGTTGCCGCCACCGAGCATTCAAACGTCCACTCACTCGGATGCCAAATACCGCCCTGCAAACGAGCGTGGAGAGACGCCCAGGTTCCAGCCAAAAGCCCGAACTTCTCGAATCATGGACTTTCGATTGCGCGGTGAGGATTTCAGAAGAAGGCGGAAAAACGAGTACCTGCTGATCTTCACGAATCCGGAACGAATCGCTTCAAGTGGAGTCACTCGCAGGAGGTCAGTGTTGCGAAACGGGGATTCCTGATCCGTCAAGATGGGTGTTCCAACTTCCTCTCCCCACATTGGAGCGAGGACCGGTGCCCGAATTCATGCCAGTACACCCCTCCCGCACCTGCGTGACAGCGAGGGCGCGTCTATGGCTTGGGCAGCGACTCGATCAGCTCTGCAAAATCGGCTCGATCTCGCAACGAGTCCAAGTCGGTCTCGGCGGCCATCCGATCCGCGACCTCAGCTGTGTTGAGACCGGCAGAGATCGCTTGTTTGAGGAGCTTCATCGCCCGGGTCGCATACTCTTCACGGTGGTCTGCCGACTCGTCGCACGCCACCGCAAAAATCCGGGCGAGGGAATACCACTGCTCAGCGGTCCAGACGACGGGTGGGGATTCATTCGCGATTAACTCCCCAGCCTCCTGCACAGCGGCGTCAATCTGTTGACTTCGAAGCCGCGTGCTGGCCCGAGTCAACCGGAGTCCGGGGCGATCGGCCTCCGGGCTGAGGGCAATCGCCTGGTCCCAGTCGGCCAAGGATTCGTCCAGCTGACCATCGACAAGATACGCTTGGGCGCGTCCCCAGTAGCTGTTTCTGAGCAGCGTTTGGGCCCGAGCGTCCTGGGGATCAAGATCGTGAATCTGTTTTAGGAGATGAATCGCCTGGATGAATGACAATACGCTCTCGGCGGCTGCGCCCCCATTTAAGATCATGCGTCCCTGACCACTTTTCGCCCCCCCCAATGTGACACGATACTCCACAACCTCGGGGTATTTTTCGACGAGTGTTCGCAGGATCTCTTGCCCCGCGCGCGACTCCACTTTCGCATGTTCGATGTCCTTCTGCTGGAGAAACAGATCACTGAGGCCGAAGTGGCTGTCCGCCAGATTCGCTTGATACAGCGATGCGTTCGGGAACTCTTGGGCGAGTTGCACCTGGAGGTCACGGCCCGCTTCGTACTCCACGCGAGCGTCGGAAAAATGTCCGAGCTCACGCAGGGCTCCCCCCAGGGAATACCGGCTGCGGGCCAGGCATCGCTGGTAGTGGGGCACTTTCGGAAATTGATCGACCAGTGTTAGAAACAGATCACGGGCCTCCACAAACCGGGCTTGAGCTTCAACAACCTTTCCTCGCTCCAAACAGATTCCCCCGAGCCCCAGGAGCGCCGCTGCGTGCTTGACTCGATACTCGCGCTCGTTCGGGAACTGTTTTGTCAGAGTCTGAAAACATGCCAACGCGGCTTCATATTCGGTCCCAGCGGCATCCCGTTCTCCGAGTCGGCGATCCACCTCGCCCCGGCCGAAATGGCTATCCCCCATGTGATCTCGATAGATCGGCACCGTGGGGAACCGCTGGACGAGAGGTCGCTGGATCGACAGCGCCGCCTCATATTGTTGAAGCGCCGCGACCTGTTGCCCCATCCCGCTGAGCAGGTTGCCCATCGCAAAGCGGCTGCGGGCCAATCCTCGCTGGTATTGCGGCACTGCCGGAAACTGCTCGACCAATTGGCGCTGAACTTCGCGTGCCGCCTCATACTCCACCCGAGCTTTCTCCGGCTGCCCCTGCTGGCTCAGGAGATCACCCAGACCATACAGACTCACGGATAAATCAAACTGATAATCGGGGACCATTGGATACCCCTTGACCAGTTGTTGCTCAATCTCCCGAGCTGCGACGTACTCTTCGCGAGCTCCGTCTAATTCACCCATTTGAATAAGGATGTCGGCCAGTCCATGGTGCAGCTTCACAAGCTTGCCTTGGTACTCCGGGACTGCGGGGTATTGCTGAACCAGTGTTCGCAAGACATCCCGTGCGGATTCATACTGGGCGCGAGAAGCAGCCCACTCTCCCAGGTCATTCAGCAGGAATCCCAGATTCCCCGTGGCCCGCGCCAAATCGAGTTGATACGCCGCATCAGTCGGCGAGGCCCCCACGAGCGGGCGCAGCGTGGTCTGGGCCGCTTCATACTTCGCCCGAGCTTCGGACTTCTCTCCCATTTCATGCAGGAGAACCCCCATGCCGATCATGATGCGCGCGAATTCGTGCTGGTACTCAGCCGCTTCCGGGAACCGTTTGACCAACGATTCCTGAATACTCAAGGCCTGCTCCAGCTTCGTTCTCGCATCGGGGTATCGTCCCAGCTTTCGCCACAGGACCCCCACCTGATACTGGCCTTCCGCACGATACTTCAGAGAACGTTCATCGTCCCCCTGACGATCGGCGAAGGCTTGCCAGCGCTGCAGCGTCTTGTCGAGGTAGTCCCGCTCCTGTGGCCCCAGATCATCCTTCGATCCAATCAGGTTCGTAATCACGTCATCCGTACTCTCCAGATAGCTGGCCAGCATCGCGTCTTCCGCCTTCTGGGCAATCAGACGCTGGGCCTCCTTGGCATCGCGTTCGCGTTCCGCCAAGACGAGAGCTTGAACGGCCTTTTTCTCCGACGCCGTGGCCTTGCGTTCCGATGCCTTGGACTGCACATAGCCCCACGTCGTCCCCACGATTCCAATCACCAGCGTTAGTAGCAATGCTGCCGCCGAGGCCACCTTGAAGCGATGCTTTTTAACGAACTTTCGGAGCCGGTAAATTGTGCTCGGCGGACAGGCCTCGACCGCATCATCATTCAGGAACCGCTCAATGTCCCGCGCCAGGTGACTCGATGTCTCATAGCGCAGGCTGCGATCTTTCTGGAGCGCCTTCATCACGATCCAGTCGAGATCTCTGGCGAGCGTTCGCCTCAACACTTTCGGATCGATACACCGCTGCGCAGCTACCATGGGGAGTGAGGTACTCCCACTGAGCCGCATGCTCGGACGCGGCGGGTCGACCTCCTGGATCAGACGCTGCACATCCTCGAACTTGGCCTTTTGCAACTGTTGACGTTCGAGCGGAGTGGTGCCGGTGAGCATCTCGTACAGCACGACACCCAGGGAGTAGATGTCGGTTCGAGTATCGATATCGTCATTGTTATAAGCGGCCTGCTCGGGGCTCATATACAGCGGGGTTCCAACCATGCCGCTGTAGTGCTTATCGAGCGCCGTGCCGGTCCGCTTTTTATGCAGAGTTTTCGCCAGTCCAAAGTCAATAATCTTCGGGACGGGCTTGCCATCCGACAAACTGACGAGAATATTGGAAGGTTTCAGATCGCGATGAATAATTCCCTTCTGGTGGGCATGCTGCACGGCCTGGCACACCAGGATAAACAGACGCAATCGATCGGTCAGCGGCAGCTTGGCCCAATCACAATACTCCGTGAAGATCATCCCCTTGACGAACTCCATGACGAAGTACGGACGCCCCTCTTCAGTCATCCCTCCGTCAAAGATCTTCGCAATATGCGGATGATCCATCAGAGCCAGAGCCTGTCGCTCGGCTTCAAATCGAGTCAACACCTCGCGCGAGTTCAGCCCCGACTTGACGAGTTTGAGTGCGACCTTCCGCTTCACTGGCTGATGCTGTTCGGCCAGCCAGACCGCCCCCATGCCCCCCTCGCCGATATTATCGAGGAGCGTATAACGCCCCGCAATCAGCGTCCCTTGCTGACCGTCTTTGTCCTCGCCCGAGGAAGCATCCACTTTGCCAATGTAAGTCTGGTCGGCTCCGGTCTCATCCATCCCCCCCGTGGCTGAGGACTTGCGAGCCGTATCTGAGACCCGGTCGAGGTCCGCAAAAAAGTCCCTCAACTCTTGCTCGAAACTGGGATGTCGCTGGAGCAGCACCCCTCTGTCCACGGCCTGCCCCCGATCGATCTCGTCCATATAGACGGCGATAATGGCTTCTAACTCGGGATTGATGAACGGAGTTCGTGTTTCATCCATGGCAGGCCCGCACCTCCTAGAATCAATTCAGCACGATTTCAGCTGTTCGCGTTTCAGGAACAACATGCGGGTCAGCGATCCTCCTGCTGAGCCGCTACCTAAGTGAACGCTGACTGGTCGGAGTGGCTCTGCCGGAGTGTCGCCGTCCCGGGAGGATGTCCGAGCTTCCCAACCTTTAGATCATGCACCGAAGACCGCGGCACATATCATGTTCTCTCTGACCGGAACTCACCAGTCTCTGAACAACTTTTCTCCGTTCGACACTACTGCGCACTCACCATGTCCGGTCGCAGGCGTTTGGCTTCTCGCAAATAGACGTGTTTCATCGCCGATTGCGGCTGCTCGGTGTTTACATGCAGCAGAATGCGGATGCAGCGGGGCATGCTGTGGGGGACTGCGATCTCGCTGGCACAGAGCAACGGAACCTGGCTCATGCCCAAGCTGCGGGCGGCCTCCGCCGGGAACACAGCCGTCACGTCGATCGTGGTGGTGAAGATCGCCGAGACGATCTCCTCGTAGGTTGAAATCCCGTTGGCGGCCAGCAGTTCCTGAAGCAGCTCCCGTGTCACTGCCAGAATATCGGCGGCCACGTTCTGCTCGACTGTCGTCGCACCACGAATGCCTCGCACTGCCATGGGATCTCTCACCTCCGCTGGGAATTGTCTGCGGCGCAGTATATCGCACCGAGAATGGCATGGAAGCGGAAGAACGGCAAATTGGCTCAAGTGCGACCACTCGCCAGGAACCACTCCGTGGGATAGGCTTCCCGTCTGTCGATCTGAAGGAATGATGACAGGCTGAGGACCGCTCTCACGGCGACTTCCACTGAGTTTCAGGATCCCGCAGTGTTCTACCCCGTTCAAGACGACAACTCGACAGTCCCACTCCCGGCGATGCCCAAGAAGTTAGGGCCGAGTCTCACAGCCCCCCCCTCCCAGAGCAGCTGGCAACTTCCCGCCGAGACGATCACAGTCCGGATTCACTGGTTCGGACTCTGCGTGGGCTACCTGCTCGTCAATGTTCTGGGGCAGCCGCATTATCGAGCCGAGCTGAATGGAATTCTGACTCTGGGGGCCGTCTACGCACTCATCGACACTTGGTGGAGTGCCCGGGGGCAAGTCTTCCTGGAGCGATGGCCGCTCTTCATTTCAGCGATGGAAGCGATCTTCATTGGGCTGTTGTGCCACTTCGATCAGGGGCTCGACAGCCTGTTTCGCTTCTATTATTTTTTGTCACTCATCGTCTGTGCGTTTCGAAACTCTCCGCTGGTCACATTCTCGACCTTGGGCTTGCATTTCGTCAGCTATATTGCCTTGGCGATCGTCCAAAAAGACCGCGGCGGTGACCAGATCCAGGCCTTCGCCCTACAACTGGTGTTCATGGCCTGGGTCACTTGGGCGAGTACGGCACTTGCCACCCTGCTCAAGGGAGCCAGCCGTCGACTCTTCGAGATGAACGCCCAGCTGACCCAGAACCAAACCCTCCTCGAAAAACGGATTGATCTGCGCACCCACGAGCTGCAGGAGTCGCAAGCACTGCTGGTTCAGCATGAGAAACAGGCGGCGTTTGGGCTGCTGGCCGCTGGGATCGCCCACGAGGTCGGAAACCCCTTGACCGCGATTAGCAACTTGGTCCAGCTCCTCAATCGCCGCCCGCTCGACGCCGATATGCACGAGCGGCTGAATCTGATCGACGAGCAGCTGCGCCGCATCCAGCGTACGCTTCGAGAGTTGGTCGACTTCTCGCGACCGGCCTCGAATATCAGGACTGTCTGCAATGTGCATGGGGTGATTGATTCGGCCCTGAATATCGCAAAATATTATAAACGCATGAAGGGGAAAATGATCATTACGACGTACGGGCCAGACTTGCCAGCGGTGAGCATGGTTCGTGACCGCGTATTGCAGGTGTTCTTGAACCTCATTTTGAACGCCCTGGACGCTACACAAGAAGGCACAGTGATCGAGTTGACGACAGCAACATGCGACGAGGGGATTCGAATCCTGATCCGAGACGAGGGTTCAGGTATCCCTGCCGCCCAGCATGACTTGCTGTTCCAGCCCTACTTCACAACCAAGGAGACCGGCACCGGCTTGGGCCTATTCGTGTGTCGCAACATCTTACAGGAGGCCGGTGGTCGCATCGAATTGGTCTGCTCTACCACTGCGGGAACGACGTTCGCCGTAACTCTGCCAGGAGCCCAGTCGGTGACAGCGTAGACATGGCGATGAACGCCAAGTCGCAGTTCAATTCGTCGGACTCTTATCGATCGCAGAGGCTGGCAACAGATGGTGGGGGTGCTGCCCCACAAAAGTCCAGAGCCCGCCCGTGAGACTTAGCAGGTCACTGTGGTGAAAATATCCCGCGTGAACGGAGCCAAACGATGGCGCGAGGGATGCCTTCGTCAATCATGGGTTGATAGTGGTCGCCGAAGGCAGCGGGTTCGGACAGCGTGGCATCTTTCCCCGAAGATTTCAGCAGTTCCAGAAACTGCTGTGACTCGGCATACGGACAGTTGGAGTCGTCGATGGCGTGAAACGGAAACACCGGGCACTTGATCTTGGCAGCCTGTGTCTTGGGGAACGACTTCTGAAAAATAATCTCCACGTCGGGGAAGAGAGGATTGCCTCGCACTGGGTCCACAAACTCGACTATCCGCGTCTGCACATCGGTGCAAGGACAGTACGCAATCGCCGCGGCGACGCGGAGCTCGTGGGCGGCGACCAGCAGCGACTCCGTTCCCGCGGAACTGTGACCGGCAACAACGATCTTCTTGGGATCGGCTACCGGGACCTTGGCGAGGGCAAACGCCAGGGCGGTTCGGACATTCACCGTCCCCGCACCGGCCTTACGGAACTTTTTATAGGCGATGCTCAACTCAGCGTTGTTGGCGGCGGCGAGGTCAACAATCCCTCCGTCCAGTGAGTACATGGTGACCACCGCCCCGGCCTCCGCGTAGGGCAACGTCTCAGCAATGGTATTCGGGATCGTCCAGCCCGTTGCTGACAAAAAGCGGAGTGCCTGCCGGAGCGACAAGCACTCAGGGAAGCGTTGCTGGAGCATGCTCCCCTGCAGGCAGGTAGACACGCATTTGCATCGCGAATGCCGGTTGTAGAGCCTTATCGGGGAGAGGTCGGAGGGTGAGATTCTGCACCAGAACTTCCGAGCCCGGCACTGGCTGCCCGGCTCTGAATTCTGGAAATGTGGGAAGAGGATAGCGTTCCACAGGATAGAGCGAGGTCGGGGAGCCAGGATCGGGAACATCGGTCAGGACTGCCGTCCCGACCACTCTCTCTCGCTCTTGCAGCTCTTGAGGATTCCCATCGACCGCCTCGCGGATCGCCCGGCGGGCCGCAAAGAAGAGACCACCACAGGCGAGCAGGCCAATTAGTACCACCGGTCCCAGACCGCCAAAGATCCAGGGCCGGACATTGAAGGAATTGTTGTCCCGGCTCCGGCCCTTCTTCTGGCCACCGACTTGACTACCGGAATTCGATTTCGAACCACGACCTGGTCGGGCAACAAGCTCGTCGAACTCCTCTTCGTCGTCTTCCGCGACTTCGTACTCGTCCTCTTTCGGAGCCGGACGTTTGGCCCGCACTGCTATCGAGCGGCCGCAGGACTTGCAGCGGACGCTCTTGCCTGCCAATTCATCCTTGAATTGGTAGACCTGATCGCACTCGGGGCATTGAACACGAATCGCCATGGCGTCCTCGACTGACATGTCAGATCGAGGGGGATCGTGGCTGGACACTTCGCAGGATGCAAATTCGTAAGCAGTCGATCCCCATTAGTGATCTTCCGTCGACTTCGGCTTCGCGGCTTCGGTCGCTTCACTCGCGGGAGCTTGACTCGTCACAAAAGGATGCGTCTTCTCCCACTCTTCCCAGAAGGCTTCCGGGCTGGTTCTGCGCCACATGGCTCCGGCTTTGCCGATGTGGCTAAAGAAGGTGTAGTTGTCGAGGATCGTTTGTTGCGAATTGTCTTTGGTGGTCTTAATGATCCACTGCATGGCACGTCGGATCGTCTCCTCGGGGGGATGGAGTTCCTTCGGGGCGATTGAAAGCCATTCGAGATGGTGTCCGGTGGCGATGACGACCGCTTTGAATTCATCGACGATCGGCTTCTCGACGGCGGACTTCCCTTCTGGCCAATTACTCGGCCAGTGTCCATCCGGAAACTGCGACTCGGTGATCCGGTCGCGGACCGATTCGAGGTAGGCCCACACGTTTTTCCGCTCGGCATCAGAGAGCGTCTCTTTGAATTCATCATCGAGACGGATCAACGCCATCAACGAGTACACGCGGTGTGTCCCACTACATACACCCAATTCCTTCTGCCCGCGCCGCAGCCGCTGCGAGAGCAAATCAAACGAGTACTGCCGTCCGTCGCCACCGGTCCATTGATGCTGCGGAGCGATCCAAAGACCGAAGGCCAAGGCGGTCCATTCCGTCTCCTTTTCGTCAAGGCGGAAGTCGCGCAGGGCTTGGTCGAGTACCGTATGAATCGTCGCATTGCGTCGGCCCGGAGAGTAGACCGGGGTCTTCAATCTGACGCCCGCTTCGGTCAGACTCGCCAGCCAGTGGTCGTGGTGGATACTCCCCCCGTCGGTGCGATCGAAACGGATGGCGACTCCTGTCGGTAGGTCTTGCAGCAGCGGAGCAATCGTCTTGCCCCACGAGTTAATAAACTTGCCATGATCGGTCAGGAACTCGGTCAGCTCCTTTCCGGACAAAACTGCGGGGTCCTGAAACTGGGCCCCGACGCCCCAGGTGCGCAGCGCGTGCTCGACGTGGTTCGGCTTCAGTGACTCACGAGGGAAGCGCGGTTGGACCTTTTGCAGCACAGCTGCGAGGTCGGCATCGCTGATGAGGTCGGGCCGGTCGTAGAGCGGCGCGATCACGAGTGGCCTTTCACGGGGGACGACCACATGCGGGTAGGCGTCCTGCTGCCAGAGCTGCTTCGCCACGAGGGCTTTGGCCTCGGGCTGGCCGACTGCCCAGGCGACGGCAAAGGCTCCGACCGTGATGAACTGGACGAACAGGATTGCAAGCCAGGATGGGCGACAGGCGGCCATGATTGATCTCGATGTCGGGCGAACTTCCGTGAGCGATAGGGCGCAAACCCTCGGCTCTTCTCGGCGAACGGTGATGGGTAGCACGGGCACGAAGGAAACGTGCCCACACACCCGGCTACAGCGGCTTGAGCCGGCGGAAGACAGCTCCGACGCCGTCTTCATAGCTTAGCTCCCACACGTCTTTCTTGAGCTTCAGAGCCTTAATCAATGCCGCTCGCTGGGCCACATCGACAACGACCGTGTTGACGCTGTATTGGTCGAGCTTCTGCTCCCAGTTCCCGCCCGCAGCACTAATCGACATGTAGTCCCTCCAGACTTCTTGCGGAACCAGATGGGCATGCGAGTTCACAAAGACCTGCATCCCCGGAGGACCCGCCCACGTCAGGTAGTCACCCCACTCATAGGTGTTGAATATCTGCCCCACGGGGGGCTCGGCCAGCAGGTGGGCCGTCGTGCCCAGCGGGGTCAGTGGGGAGACCGACTTCTCGTAACGCTTCGCCAGCAACTTCGCATCCTGCGGCTGGCCATGCAGCAGCGTGACTCCGAACGGTGTGAAGGCGAAAAAGATCCACGAGAGTCCCACCGCCACAACCGTGTTGAGGCCCGAGCGGCTGCGTTCTTCGATGGGGCGACCGAAGTTCTTCCAGCGAATCGCCGCGAGATGCACTCCAACGTAATACGCGGCCAGCGGAGCCCACCAGTTGATCATGCGTGAGGTCCAGAGCGTTGCCAAGCCCAAGCCAATGATCGCCAAGACCTCACCGCAGGTCACGCGACGGGGACTCATCCGATAGAGCAGAAACAGTCCAATCGTGATCGTCGCTGCGGCTTGCCCCTGCCCCATGCGGAGCGAGAGCGGTTCCCACTCGAACAGGTCTTCGAGATTCGGGTTCCCGGTCACGGCAAAGACCTCGCCGTAAAGTCCAATCCCATAGGGATTGAGCAGCACGGCAATTGCCGCAAGCTGAGTCAGCAGCACCAGTCGGCGGGCTTCGCTATCTCGCAGGGCGGCACCCAAACGCCCGGTTCTCCAGGTCACATCGAACACCCGCCCAATCGCCATCGCCCCGAGCAGCCCCAGCCCGACCAGGAACGATCCATGCAGATTCGCCCAAAGTGCGAACGTCACCGGAATCGCCCACCAGTGCCAGCGCCGTCCGACGGAGGCCGTCGCCACGACGATCACCAGGCAAAAGCATGCCAAGCCCGCCAACTGAGGCCGCACAACAAGTAGCTGTTGATACGCACCCCAGAGGAAAGTCACAAACGCCGCCAGCGTGGCGATCAGACTTCCGGTGCGGCGATAGACCACTCCCAGCACGCAAGTAAACGCGAAGGTAATCAGCCCGGCGTACATGAACTGCGCCCCGGCGACTCCGCACTTGGAGACAATGCCCCACCCGATGAGCTGGCTCAGCCACGCCGTGTCGACGAAGCGCACTCCCTGGGCCAGCGGCATCAGCGGTTCCACTTGAGGGACCGCTTTCGCCGCCCAAATCCAGCGACCATAGCTGAGATGTCCCCACAAATCACTGTGCCACAACGGTTGGTAGCTGCAAATGGTGAACAGCAATCCAAGCAGCGCGATCAGCATGACCGCCCGCCGAGTGAGCTGGTACTCCGGCGGAATCCGATCCTGCAGGACCGAAACATCGGCATCACGACGTTCAAAGAACGACTCGGGCACAACAGCCTCGCGGGGCGGGGGAGTGAGCGTACTCATGGACCACAAACTCGCAATGATAGCGTGCCGCCCGCGATTCGACCGAACCGCCCTGCCCTTGTGGTGTTTTGGCAGCACTCCACTTTGAGCATACGGCGAGGATCGACCTCCGTCGTGCGGGAATCACACCGGGAGAGGAGGTCGCTGGCGTCCCTGCCGATTATGCGGACAAAATCGATTCTATCTCCACGCCATCACCCACCTGCCACTCGCGAACTGGTCGTGCTGCTCGCTCGCGAGAACTCTTGGGGCGACCCCCGTATCCTGGGCGAGCTTCGCAAGCTCGGCATCACGTACATCTCGCGGCAGACCGTGAAGGCGATTCTGAAGGAACACCACGTCGCCCCGGCCCCGGACCGTGGAGGCGGGGCATGGGCGGAGTTCAGCCGCGTTCACGCAGCCACGCTCTGGCAATGCGAGTTCCTCACCAAACCGAACTGGACGCCGAAAGGACTGGTCAACCTTGATGTGCTGGTCTTCATCCAGATCGGCACGCGTCGAATCTGGCTCTCCCCGGCGGCTCGCCCGCCCGATGCTGCGTGGGTGACTGACCAAGCTGAGGGCTTTCTCGCTGATGCCGAAGCCGCTCACCTCCCCGCTACGATCATGGTGCGGGACAACGATGTGAAATACCCACCGGGGTTCGATGCGATTCTAAAATCAGCGGGTCTCGAAGTCCCGAAGATGCCCGTGCAAGAAGAATCAAAAGCGTCAGGTCAAGAGTAACAGAGAATCAAAGGTGTCAGGCACCATTCCCGTCCTCACTCCCCCGTTTCGGGCGACCTCGTGGGCGGGTGATGACTTCTAAGCCCATCTATTTCACGGTGCGCGGGGGTGCCCCGGGGGGTGCTGCGATTGGCGCTGCGGCGGAGGGCGGCGACCTCGGACTCGGCTTGCGGTTGGTTGACGTGGGACCGCCATTGACGCGGGACGGGCCACTGGCTGAAAACCGCTGGGACGAAGTCGTCTTTCCGCAGGCGCGGGGTCCCCCAGGTTGCTGGCAACCTGGGCCACCCCGCGGAGCCTGCTTGTCGGCTTCCAGAATCTCATGAAAGCAACCGAGGCCGCCGACCGATGGGGGAGCATGGAGGTCACGGGCGGTCGTCCTTACACCGGTGCCAACACTCGCTTCGGACGAGCCTCTGTCTTTCGATATCCCGGCGGCTCCGCATACGCCAAAATCTTCGCCAACGTGTGCCAACCCAGCTCGTACTTCTCACAGGCCGCGCGCTTGCTCACCCCGTTCACCCGCACCGCCTGGCGCATCTCTTTCCACTCTTGGATCTCACTTCGCACTTCCAGGGCACCTCAGTGAAGTCCACCAAGATGGGTCTGACGCCCCCTCCTGTCGCTTCACCGATCTGCACGCATGTGCGCTGCCATTTTCTCCCAGATGTTCCCCCGGAAAGCGCCACCGTTTTCAACCAGGCGAAACACTGGCCTACCTTGTTCAAAATCGTCTTCGACGACCACCTCCGAAAATGGAATTACCGTGCCATTCCGCAGAACTCATGATTGCGGGAAATTGTTTTTGACCGGATGCTCAGCGACTCCTGAATCGACCTTTTTTGGTAATGGCGACAAGAATCGCTATCCTGATCCGCTCAGGATTCAAACCCGCGTCTTGGAACTCCTCATGCGAATGCGACGTGCCCTCTGTCTTCTCGCTGTCGTGCTGTTGGGGATCGCCCTCTTGAGGGTCCCACGACTCTTCAGAGATGAACAATCCCTTTTATCCGAGGCCCTGCAGACTCTCGACGACCGGGGTCCGAAAGCAGCGATTCCCGGATTCAATGCCGTACTGGCGGTTAACCCCCGCCACCCGAAGGCCGCTCTGATTCGCGGACAGATTGCTCGTGATCTAGGAGACGTTCCCTTCGCCCTCCAATGTCTGGACCGTGTCCAGGAAGGCCCGCCGGAAGACGTGGCCATGGCACGATTTCTCGAAGGCAATATCGCTCTTGACCAAGGGGACGCGATCTCTGCCGAGCAACGGATCAAAGCGGCGATCACCCTGCAGGACCACAATCTGGTCTTCCGAGAACGGCTGATGCAGCTGTACGGGCTGCAACGCCGGACTTTCGACATGAAAACTGAACTCCAAAGCATTCAGATGTATCGACCGCTTACACTTCCGGAAATGGCTCTCTGGATTTCGCCGGACCGTCGTCTGACGAATCTCGAAGCCGCGATGCCCCTGCTCCAGCGATGTATTCAAACACACCCTGACGATGTCTTCACCCTGACCGCCATGTGTCGCTACGAAGTGGAAGAAGGGCGAAGTGATGCGGCAATCAAAGTGCTGAAAGAGGATCTCAAGTCCCACCCCGATCACACTCGTAGTGCATTCATGCTGGCAGACCTGCTCCAAACCGCAGGAGACCTTGCCTCTGCTTCCCAGTTGCTGAACAGTTACCCACTGAATCAACAGTCGGTGGTCGATGACTGGAGGGTGGCGGGAGATCTGGCAGTGGCTCAAGAAGACTGGGAGCGAGCCCGAATCGCCTTCGGTTATGTGACAGCTCTGACGCCCTTCGACCGGACTTCTTCGCATAAATATGCCCAGAGCCTTGAGCATCAAGGAGAGACGAAAGAAGCCGCTCGTTGGCGAACCCGCACGATAATCTTGAACGAATTAGTGTCCGAGGTGGAGACTGCGGGGGTCATGCTGTCGCGAAAGCAACTCCTCGCAATTGATCTGCTGAAGATCGCCCGCCTTTTGGAAAAACTCGAACAGCCAGTCGAGGCTCGGGATTGGGCGAGAGAAGCCATTGTGCTCGACGCATCCGCATCAGAGGCGACCGAAATCCTGTCACGCTCGTCACTCCCCTCAACCCCAGTGGCACTCCTCAGTCCTCCACTCGCCGCGTGGAACGCAGTCCCACGCCGATCAAGCCCGAGCCGGCCATGGGAGAACGCCGCCCATGCCCCACCATCTCTGCCCGCAGAGATCCGCCAGATTCGGCTCGACGATGTGGCCGACGCCATTGGTTTGCGTTTTCAATATGAGAATGGACACGCGGGAAACCTGTATCTCATCGAAGCGATGGGAGGTGCTGTCGCCGTCATCGACTATAACCGGGATCAATGGCCGGACCTGTATTGCCCACAAGGCGGGACGCTCGGCGCTGGCCCCCCCCGCCCGTCGCTCTCTGACCAGCTTTTCCGCAATGGAGGAGAAGGCCGTTTTACCGATCGCACACACTCCGCTGGGGTGAACGAGACCGGCTACAGCTTAGGTTGTGCGGTTGGTGATCTTGACAACGACGGGTTTGACGATCTGGTGATCGCCAACGTCGGTCGGAATACGATCATGTCCAATCTGGGGGACGGCACCTTCGAGGATACCACTGAAGTTGCAGGTTTCTCCAACACAGCAGGCATGAGTTCGAGTGTCGCACTTTCCGATCTAGACGGCGACTCGGACCTCGACATTTATGTGGTCAACTACGTGGATCGACTCCAAATCTGTCGAGATGACAAGGGGCGAATCTCGACCTGCAATCCTTCCGCTCACGACGCCGCTGAGGATCAGTTGTTTGAAAATCGAGGAGATGGAACATTCCTCGATGTCACGACACTTGCGGGTATCACCGCTCCCCAAGGCAAGGGACTTGGCGTGCTGGTCGCCAATCTGAATGCTGATTCCAAGCCAGACATTTTCGTCACTAATGACACGACACCGAATTTTCTTTACGAGAACCACAGCCAGCCTGGGACTTTGAGATTTCAGGAGACTGGCCAACTCGCCGGAGTGGCCGTGAACTCCGAGGGAAGTGTACTGGCAGGGATGGGGATCGCCTGCTCCGATCTGGATCACAACGGCCTGATCGATCTGTATGTAACGAATTTTCACCAAGAGGCCAACACCCTTTATCAGCAACAGGCAGCGGGAGAGTTTACGGACGTGACTACGCGATCAGGATTGCGAGAGCCAACGTTGACAATGCTGGGTTTTGGGACGCAAGCTGTCGATTTCGACCTGAATACATGGGACGAATTGTTTGTGAGTAATGGGCATATTCACGACTACACCGAACGGGGCGTCCCCTGGCAAATGCCCCCGCAAATCTTCCGCACTCGTGAGGGGAGTCACTGGGAGGAAGTCAAAGATAGCGAGGGAGAATACCTGCAACAGGCTTGTCTGGGCCGAGGCGTGGCGCGCTGGGACCCCGACCGGAACGGGCACCCGGACCTGGCCATTGGACACCAGGATCGGCCCGTCGCGGTCTTAATGAATCGAACCCAGACTGCGGGACGATTTCTCGTACTGCGAATGGTCGGCACACGATCCAATCGTTCAGCTGTGAATACAGTCATCCGCTGGAGTATTGGGGGGCGGGAACGGATGACGGAAGTGTGCGGGGGCGATGGGTACTTGTGCAGTAATGAACGCAGCGTCCTGCTCGGACTGGGGCCTGCCGAAACGATCGACTGGTTGCAGGTGGCCTGGCCCCAGGGAGGGATCGACAGGCACACGGACATTCCGACGAATCGGCATTTCGTCTGCGTCGA
>Ga0105046_10006218_pt1 | contig 18854 bp, 10 predicted proteins | sample MAT03_FD_78385 | JGI IMG/M metagenome (GOLD analysis project Ga0105046, IMG submission 78385) | Freshwater microbial communities from Lake Fryxell liftoff mats and glacier meltwater in Antarctica - MAT-03 (megahit assembly) | ecosystem: Environmental > Aquatic > Freshwater > Ice > Liftoff... | reverse complement strand
GGGTAGACCATCTCCCAGGTTCCAACAACCGCATCACGCCGCGTTTCCGCAGCCTGACCTCCCGCCCCCTTGGCCTTCCCGCTTGCTTGTGCCGGTTCACCAGCGTTCCTGTTAACTACCGGCTCAGTCGGCGCGGCATCGGGCGCGCTAGCTATCTCCTGGCCTGCGGCAGGTTCCGCGCTCGCCGCGCCAGTCACTGGGATGTCCTTGCCTTCAGCCACTGACGTCGCGGCCTCTTGAGGTGCGTCGCTGGCAAACTCCACGAACGGCACTACGTCATCTATGTTTGACATCGTGGTCCGGAGCGATAAAAGGTGAATATCCACACGCGCCAGCGATTCACCCATCGCGGCGAGGCGGGTGTTCACCCCTTCTAGCAGCAGGTTGGTGGAATCGAGGCGGACCAATCCGCTGCTCACCCGCTCCACCCCCGCGGTTGATTCATTTACGTTACTATTACTCTTCTCCAGTTCTCGGTTCGTCGTGTCTAACTGACCTAGGCTCGTTTCAACTTCTCCCAGCTTCTGGTTCACCTGCACCAATGAATCACGGATCTCGCCGACGATGCACCCCCCCAACACAACGCTCAGCCCAAACATAACTGAACAGCCCATAAATAACTGGGTACATATCGGGCGGAACTTCGTAACCGCCACCCCGCGACGATTCCGTTGCACTGATCTTCCAAACAAAAAGTTTATTTTGCGCATGACGACAATCCTTTGAGAGACTTCGATCCACCCCGGCTCAAGCAATCAATCTAATATTATGCCCCCCGCCATTGCCGCCCGCCTCCTGACCGATCAGCCCTTCAAACCGCGACTGCCAGCCGGGCTTACCGCGGCCAAGGCGACTCTCCTTCTAGAGATTTTCCTCAACCTCTGACCCGCGCGCCAAGCCGCACCGCGCAGACGCACCGATTTGGCACCAGCAACCACCCGCTGGCGGAGGTAGCCGCTGACAAAACCGATGCATCGAAGTCACTTATTCCCACTTTCTACGCTTTTTTTTCCTCTTGGGCTGGCACAGACGCTAAACGTCGTGCATAGTACTGTCGGACTTGCGGTTTGTAGGAAATCGGAAGGCTTCCCGTGCGGGAGGCCTTCGCAGGGGAGTTATCTCATCACGTTGCTCAGGGTCCGCCCCTGAACAATATCGACGGAGCCGTGCTTTCAGGCCGAGAGCACGTGAACGCTATGAGTGCGCTTTCTCGCAAGTTCGATGTACCATTATTAACAACCGACTGGCAAGCTGATGCCGCCCAACTGCTGGACGAAAGTCACATGGCAGCCTGGGCTGACAGCGCGGAACTACGAACGCAGTTCTCTGTCTCGTTGGCCCACTTTCTTTCATCGCAGCGCGATACCGAAGTCTGTGTCTTCTACGGCAAGCATATCACCTGCCTCGATTCGTTCTGCCATCAACTTGAACGATGCCTGCCCGGCCCCCCGCTTGAACGCCGCCTTCACGGGTCGCGCGGTGCAGTCAACTTAATGCGCACTCGTCCCTCCTTTCGCGGCCGGGTCCCCAGTAAGTATCGCTATTACATCTGGCACGATGCCGATGTGCTGCTCCGCGCTAACCCATCTCTCTTCGGCCAGGTCATAGATGCAATCTCGGGCGTCGCCGCCGAAGCCGAATATGTAAGCGACGACTTGCTGCTGATCCACCGTGCCATCTATGTTGGCGGCCCTATCCTCGACATTTACGCTGATGATCCGGTGGCGCAGTTTCAATCCTGGCATAACGATGGCCACGCGGAGCCCTTCTGGAAAGTTGTCACCGGCATCGAAGCACCAACCTTCACCAAATACCGAATCGACTCCATCGCCGCGGCGTGAACTCGCTGGAACCTTCACTACTCTAGATGGGTACTTTTAGTTACCAACGAAAGGTTTAGCAGAAAGGCTAAGTCCAATAATGGCGAAGGCCTCGCTGTAAACGGGCCGCATCGCGACTTACCGCGCTCGAAGGCCGCGCTACCTAGACATTCCCCTAGATGTGGGTTAGTATTTCATGACATGGCGTGCGCCTTGTAGTATTCTATCCACTTGGGAAAATGCTCTTCTTTCAGATAGATAATCCTTTCCGGCCCCAGTTTGATAACCTGTCCGCTAAGCGAACCATAGCTTTTAAACGTGCCACGTTGGCCGGAAAAACTAGGTAAACTGAGCGGTTTCAGGCAGAGTGACACGGGCGCGGACCCCTGATGATGATTATCAGAGTACCCGTCACCCCCTCACGTAGGAGAAATTACCTTGATACCCGTGCGCCAGCTATCTCACTTCTTGTTTCCATGCCTCGGATCGCTCTCGCTCCTGGCTGGCAGTGTAAGTGCCCAGTACTCATTCACCCGCACCGGCGATCTGCCCGGCGGCACTGTCACTTCCTATGCTCAGGCAATTTCCGGCGACGGCCTCTGCACAGTCGGTTATAGCTTGGTAGGCAGCGGGCAAGGACGCGCGTTTAAGTTCATCGCTGGCGCTCTGATCGATATCAACGACCTTTCCGGCGGCACCGTTGCGGGCAACGCCCTCGCCGTCAATAGCGATGGAAACGTAATTGCTGGCCAGGGCAATGGCGCGAGCGGAGCCGAAGCTTGCAGTTGGACGAATTCAAACAGCCCGGTGGGATTGGGCGGAACCTTTGCTGGCGGTCTATTCGGCTCGTCGGTCAATGCCGCCAACGCCGATGGTTCCGTGCTGGTGGGATCTTTTACTTCCAATGGTAATGATATTCTTGCTTGCAAGTGGGTAGACGGGGAGCTCACCCCGCTTCTCTCTAGTATCAACGGAGTTACGTTTATCTACGCGACCGGTGTCAGCGATGACGGAAACGTAATCGCTGGAGTAGCCACCACTGCTCTGGGTGATTATGTCCCGTGCACTATGAACAACGGCGTATTCAGCCTGCTCCCTACGTTCCTTAATGCGGACAACTTTTATGATGTCGCTGGGGTCAGCGGCGACGGCCGTGTGATCGTCGGCAACGGGCAACGCCTGGTGGGCGCATCGGTTCGTAACGTTGCCTGCCGCTGGGTTGACGGTCAGATCGAATACCTGGGCAACCTGGGCGGTAGTTTCGTCTTAAGTCGCGCGTACGACTGCTCCTCCGATGGAAGCGTGGTCGTCGGCTATTCAAACACCGCCGCGGGTTTAGCCGGTTTTATTTGGACTCAGGCCGACGGAATGCGGAACCTAAAGACTTTGGCGAGCAGCGCTCCGTTCAACCTCGGCACCGCCATCGGCACGTTCCCCCTCACCCGCGCGGTCGGAATCTCCGACGACGGCCTGGTAATTTGCGGTTACGGGAAGTTTGGCGCTGGCAACAATGACTTTGATGGTTATGTTCTAAACCTCCGGGAGGCGGCGCCCTGCTTCGCAGACTTTAACGGCGATGGCGGTGTTGATGGCACCGATGTCGAAGTCTTTTTCCTCACGTGGGCGCAAGGCTTGGATGCCGCCGACACCAATCTCGATGGGGGCGTTGACGGCAGTGATGTCGAAGTCTTCTTTCGTCAATGGTCCTTGGGCGGCTGTTAAGCCTCCACCCCCACCCCCACCCGCATCCTTAGGATGACGCAATCCTCGCAAAACCCTGGCACGCGCCGGGGTTTTTTCATGCGCTTCACGCTGCTTCCCCGTGCAACTATCAACCGCCGCATGGCTCTGTTACGATCCAACTCCGCCCGCCACGCGGTCTCGCAGGCCATCGGCCGCCGCCTTTAACACTGAGGCCTGCTCGGATTCATTGCTATCGAACAGGCTCCTGGCAAACTCTCGAACCGGTCCTTCGCATGCGAGAGTTAACTCTCCCTCGACGACCTGCGCTGAGAGTGCTGGCGCAAACTCTTCCATCAGCGCCCGCGATTGCGGCTCGTCGCCGCGCTCCCGGAGTAAGCACGCGAGGTTCATCATCGGCAATGCGATCTTCGAGTCTTCTTTCTTCTTCAGAGACTGATGCATCTGAGCCGCTTCGCGGAAGGATTCTTCCGCGGCAAGTCTGTTGTTTACCCAAACCTCATCGGCGTGAGGCGGTCCGCATCAGCCCACCGTCCGCTACACTCGCAAGTCTGTTCGCCTTCTGGGTACGCAAGCGCACGGCAGGTCGGGCTGCTTCTATCTTCAGTGGTCGCTCCAATCCCTCGGTAAGCCGTTCACCGCTGGGCATGCATCGCGAGCGTGCTCATCCTAATTCGAGACCAATGCCATGTCTGACATCTCAACCATTTCTGCTACCTCCCGCCAGCATGATTTCGTCAAGCAGATGGACGATATGTCCGCGCTCTACCAGCGGCTGAAGGCGGTCTGCGACGAAACCACTCGAATCGGCGAAGCGATCACCATCACTGCGGACGTGACGATGAAGATCGTGACCAAGGTGGGCGGCTCGGCGCTGGCCGATCACCCTTATTACAGTTTTCACAAGACGCACATCGAGGTTTTGGCTGCGGTAGGGAACGCAACCGGTTCAGTTAGTATCGCGGTGAATGCGCACGCGGCGGGACTGAAGGCGGCCGCGAGCACCGGAAACCTGCGCAAACAGACCGCCAAGTTCGCTTGGGGTATACAGGCGCTTCAGGAGCACTGGGATACCCAACTTCATGGCACGCTAATCCACGCCGACTTTTGGGCAGGCGACGAAACCATGGACGAGCGAGCAGCTAGTCTCAAGCGCGAAGCGGTCACGGAGGAGCAACTAAAAGCAGAGGCGAAAGCAATGCTTAATGAATGGCGTTTCCGATTCGCCGGGCTCGTCGATAATTCGCTCAAATTATATGTGATGATGCGCACCGAGTACGCGGCGGTCCTCCAAGCAAGCCAGCGTTACAAACGAGCACTTGCGACAATCCAAGGATCCCAGTCGGGCATCACCGCGAACGTTGGTGTGGTCGCGGAGTATGCACTACGCAACCGCCTCCTCGAAGAACAGTTCGCCCATATCAAAGCTACCGGCTCCGATTACGATAAAGTAATTCGCGAGGATGCTCTGGGCTATGCGAAAGCTAATTTGACGCACGTACAGAAGATAGCGGTCAGCATCGCGAGTGCGTGGAACACCGCCCGGTACGCCGAATCAAGCTTCCTTCGAAGATGGATTGAGTGTACAATGCGAGAATGTCTCGCGGCGGTGAGAGCAGCCTAGCAATCGCCACCCTCGTGTGGTTGCACATTCACGCATCGCTCAAGTACGGGCGTTCCTCTGGGCGATCTCTGCATTACGCTTCATCTGCTCCAGCGTTGCCCGCTTCATCGCCGAGACCTTGAACGCCTCCTCACGCTCGCGAGCTGTCCATGCCAGCACCTCTATTAAGTTAAGATACTGGTTCCTGGGCTGGTACGCTTCCAGCAACGTAAGTGGCGACTCATCGGGGCGGGGCGAGTTGTGCGGGCAGACCTCCTGGCAGATGTCGCATCCGTACACCCAATCTCCCATCGCGGCGTGAAAAGAAGGATCAATCGGCCCGGCGTGCTCGATCGTAAGGTATGAGATGCAGCGGGACGCATCCACCCGGTAGGGACTGATGGCGGCGGTCGGGCACGCATCAATGCACCGGGTACACGTCCCGCACCGGTCTACTTCTACCTGCTGAGACTCAAGCGCGGGAAGCTCGAGCGTGGTCGCGACAACGCCCAACAAAATATAACTTCCAAGGCGCGGGTGGATCATCATCGTGTTCTTGGCCTGCCAACCCATGCCGGCAAGCGCGGCAAGCTCCCGCTCAAAGATCGGCGCGGTATCTACGCACGTGCGAAAGTCGCTCCCGGGAACCTCCTCTCGCAGCCGATCCGCGAGCTTGTGCAGACGCCGCTTTATCACCTCGTGATAGTTACGTCCGTGGGCATAGCGTGCGATTCTGCCCATCGGCGGCTGCTCGTGCAGCCGGCTTGGCAACTGGCTACCGCGCGGCGCGTACTGATCCGCGACAACCATGAAGCTGCGCACCCCCGGCATGATCGATCCCGGCTCTTCACGTAATGTTACATCTCGTGCGAGGTACTCCATCTCGCCGTGCATCCCCGCCGCGAGCCACGAACGAAAGTACGGGCCGTAACGCGAGGGTGTAGAGGGGGCAAAGCCCACCGCCGCGAAACCCAGCTCGCCGCACAGGCCCGCGATATAAGCGGAAAGCGCCCCACCACTGATTGCCCCGCGCTGCGGTACCATATATTAATTCAACCCAGCACCCCCACCCCCCACCGCCCATCCCCGCTCCAACCTGTCGAGCAACTAGCGCAGCGACGCCGCCCCGCGCGCCATGCGAGCCGCGCCACCAGTGGAGCCGATGGCGTCAAATATAAACTTCGCCGACTTGGCCATCACCGTACTTACATCCACCGTCCCCGCGCCCAGCCACGCCCGGTCAAACTCATACACCAGCCACCCGTCAAAACCGACCCCCGCCGCGGCCTGTAAACTTTCCTTGGCGTGAAGCTCGCCCTCTCCCAGCGCCACCGGCCGGCCCGCTTTCATGTCCTTAACTTTAACAACCGCGAGCCGATCACCCAGAGCGTTCATCCCGTGCCGGAGGTCGTCGCCCGCGGCCCGCGCCACCGGCAACGAATACGCAACGTTAAGCAGCGACGAATCGACCTTATCGATCACCTCGAGCAGTTCTGAAGCGCGGCTGAATGAGCCCCCATTCTCCAGAAGCAGCCGCACCCCGCTGTTACGGCAATAATCTGCACACTTAATTAATCTTTCCGCGATCCTCGCGATCGCCCTGTTGCGCGGCTCGTTGCCCACGATCTCAAACCCGAAGACGCGAACAAAAGGAGCTTCGAGCTGGACGGCCATATCAACGCACGCCTTGGTCTCGCGGATCATCGATTCCTGATCGAGATATAATCCAATAATCGGCGGAGTAATCGTGTCGTCGTAGCGGATCGAAGTGGCCAGGCCGCAGATCGAGAGGCCCACTCGCTCCAAAAGCCCGCGCAGTTTCGCGGGCGAAGTGAGAGCCGGTTCGCAAGCGATATCACGCGAACCATACCCAAATGTGCGTAGCTCGCAGCCGACGTAACCCCACTGCTCGGCCTTTTCGGCCACCTGAGCGAAGGTCCAATCGGGACATGCAACTGTGCTGAAGGCTGGTTTCATACTCGGTATGAGGGTAGCGCGGGCATGCTCGTCTCACCACCCCCGCCGTCTCCAGCCAACTCAGGGCCCCGAAGGAACGCCCAAGCACAGGAGCTCGAAGAGAATGTGGGCCGCGAGCAGCGACGTAATCTGTGATGGATCGCGGTCCGGCAACACCTCCACGATATCCGCTCCCACCAAGTTAAGCCCCACCAGCCTTCGCAGGATCGCGATGACTTCGGCGGAGGTAAAGCCGCCCACGCTGGGGGTGCCCGTGCCCGGCGCGTAGGCGGGGTCTACCACGTCGATATCGAAAGTAATATACGTCGGCAGCTTTTCTTTCCGGGCGCGAAGTAAATATAAATCAAGCCGCTTCTGCCCGTCGCGGAACATCTGCTCGTAGGTTATGATCTCCACGCCCGCGGCCCGTGCAAACTCCGTATCGGTCCCGCTGTTCAGCGGCCCTTTCACCCCAATGCTTATCATCCTGGCGGGGTTGACGATTCCATCTTCAATTGCCCGCCGGAAAACCGACCCGTGGTTCCATCGCTCTCCCCAAATTACATCCACCGTATCAAGGTGACTATCAAGGTGCACCAGCGAAAGCCCCCCGGCCGGACGGCCCTGCCGCTCCCAGGTTGCCTTCATGTTGGCGTACGCGATCGAGTGGTCGCCACCGACGGCGAGCAACTTTGACTGCTTGTCTCCGAGGGATACAGCAAAGCTCACCACCAGATCGATATTCTCCTTCACGTCAAATGGCTTTACCGGCGCATCGCCGCCATCGGCCAGGCTGAGCGAATCACATAAATTAATATTACGTTCGAGGTGAAAGGCCTTCACATACTGGCTCGCCTCGCGGATCGCCCGCGGCCCGAACCTCGCGCCCGGCCGATACGTAACGCCCCCATCGAAGGGCACTCCATAGATAACCCAATCCACCGGCCGATTTTCAGCTGGAACGTCCTCTAATCTTGGATATCGGCAGAAGGTACACAATCCCGCAAAGCGCGGATGAACACGGGTGTCGAGTAATCGAGTAGGCATGCGCCGTTACTATAACAACCAGTTGCAGCCTTAGAAGGAGCCCGGTACCCCCGGGCCCCATCGATTGATCTCCGCAAACCGTTTATCTAGGCCTAGCGCGCACGAGCTACATCGCGCACTCAGCACCCACCCGCCGACCAGAGCACAAAGAACTCATCGACATCGTTCCCATCCACGCCACCGCTCTGATCCACATCCGCGCAGGCAGCCCCGGCGGACCAGTCAGCGAAGAAAGCGGTTACGTCCCCGCCGTCTACGCCCCCGCTCTCGTCGTAATCCGCTGCGCACGCTACGCAGGCGTTGCCCTCGCACGACAACGTAAGTGTGCCGCATCCGAACGCCGTCGTGAAGCCGCCGACTCGGATCACGTAGCTTGACCCAGCCGCGGCGGTCCAGCTTACCGTGCTTAATGTTCCGCAGCTGTCGTCGTTACAAGCGATCGGCCCGGTCACGGGGCACGGACTCGCGGCGTAGACGGCGATTTTGGTATCGAAGCTCCCAGTTGAACCGCAAGTTGAAGCGGTCGCCTCACCGTCGCAGGTGGCGGTGTAAATCATCCAGATATCCTGATTGACATTGGAGTCGCCGAAGGCGTTACAGATTCCTTCAGGAGAGCCATCCGTAGTGGCTCCACCCGTGCTAAAGAACGTCTGCCCGTCTTGAATCGGGGTAGCTGTGGCGCACTGATTGCTTCCGCCGGTCGCGACAGTCAAGGTATAACTACCCGACGCAGTTCCGAAGCCGCTCACGCGAATGTAATACGTCGCGCCCCCGGTGAGGGTAAGCGGTATCCGCGAGAAACCGTTACCCGCACCGTCGTCATCGCACGCCAGAGGCGCTCCGCCGGACGGACAGCCCGCATACACGCTTAATACCGTATCGAAAGCAGACCCGATGGAGTCAAACACCGCCGACTGAGTGCAGTCAGGAATGTAACTGTACCAGACATCAGGGGAGGTAACGTTTGATCCGCATCCTGTGTTCCCCTCGTTCGCCGCGCACCCGGTGGTCCCGGTTATGGAACCGACCGCGAGCGGAGTTGCAGCTGAACACAGGTCATTGACTGGTCGTGTGGGGGTGCCCGTTACTTTTAAATTAAAGTTTCCCGCGCCGTCTGCGGCGAAGCCGCCGACTCGGAGAACGTATGTAGTCCCAGCGGTGAGCGGGGCGGTGATTTGTGCAGTCGTGGTTCCGCACGAATCATCGTTACAGGCTATCTGGTTGGCGGCGACGCCGGGGCAAGCCGTGTGGAGCGAAAGGACATTGTCAAAGTTCGTGGCAGCGTTGCACGTGCTGAACGTATAAGTGGCAGAGCAGGTGGGCGTAAATGTGTACCAAACATCGTTTGAAAGTGATGAGACACACGAGGCAACGCCATCATTGGAATCGCAAGTAGTGGAGCCATTGACGTTTGACCCCAGCGAAAGAGGTGTGGCATTCGCGCAAACATTATTTGGAGACCCAACCCCAACCGCCGAGGCGTTTAGTGTAAACGCACCCGAGGCGCCGAGATATCCCGCGACCCGCACAACATAAAGGGTGCCCCCCGTCAGCGTGGCGGTCACGACCGATTGCGCGGTACCCGCACATGCCGTTCCGGCGGCCGCGTCATCATTACAAATTACTACATTAGATGCGCTGCCAGGGCAACCGGTGTGGATAGACAGCACCGTATCAAAGGCCGAGCCGCAGGTGGAAAACCGATACGTACCGTTGCAGGGAGGTGAGAAATTATACCAAAGGTCCTTCCCAGTCGCCACGCCCGACGGGCAGTTTGTTGCTCCATCGGTAGTGGCCACGCCAGTGTTACCGGTGACTGTCCCCAATGGAAGGTTGGCCGCAGAGCCACAGGTATTATTATTTGCGCTGCCGTTGCATGATGCTCCCAACAGTGATCTCGCGGCAACGAATGCTGGCAGATCGATTCGGGTCGCTCGGTTGTTACATCCATTAAAAGCGCAATGTGTAACCACTCCGATAATCTGATTGGAAGCGTTCAAGAAGCCCGAGCCGGAGTTGCCCCCTCGCACATCGTTATTCAAATCGTAGTTATTGCTACTGACTACGTTAATAGTTCCCGGGCTGAACTGCTGGGTCTGACTCCGAACGCAGTTGGCGTCGAGCCCGTATCCCCAGATGCTGCTTGCAGTGCCGGACGCGGCGGGTGCCGTCGCGAGTGGCCGAAATGTGTTATATCGACGTACTGGGGTTTGACCGAGGCTGTTGGCACCGGTCTGGAGGACACCCCAGTCGGCGCCCACACCGGCGTTTTGAAACTGGAAGCCGCTGAGCACTGGAAACTGATCCGCGACGGGCGGGGCGAAAGTACCGCAGGTTGTAGCGGAGTTGGGCACATTAAACTGGGCGACAAGGTTCGTCTGGCCCTGCAAACAGTGCCCCGCTGTGATCATTCCATCCCCGGTGGGGCAGTAGACTGAAGCGCTGCACCCAACCGGCATGATGCGTCCGGACCAAGTCTCAGCACTTGGCGTCCGGTTGTCGCCGTTACAAATTCCGCACTGACCTGGATCGCCCACGGGAAGGACGGGCATCTCAAAGCCCACTCGGTCTAGCACCACTCGATTTCCCACCGTCCCAGGACCAGCCCACAACTCGACCCAAACTTCCTCGCCATTAAAATAGGCGGATGACTGGCTCCAATCGGCAAGCCCCGCCGCATTCAACTCTTGAACTTCACCATCTGCTGGCGACCAGACCCGCACCGAAGAACCCGCACCAAGCTTGGTGAGTCCGTAGTAGGCCCGTATCCAATTGGAGCCCTTCACCTTGACCGGGAACGCCGCGACCAGCGCGGTTGCGTTCCCCGGATTGTCAATCGGACCGGTATCGAACGCGATTGGAAGAATCTGCCCGGTAAACCGATCCAGCGTCTCCTGTGCAGCGGCGACACCGGGGAGGAAGACCGACGCTGCGACCAGCATGGTCACTACCGCAGATAGACCTCGAAGCAGGCTCGCAACTGCACTTGTGGCGGAATTGCACCCAATCGCTGGGGATGACTCTCGGACTGGCGGTGATTTGTAGAACGTGTTGATCAACATAAAGACCTATCTATATGATGCTGGTGGGTTCGGACCGTCAGCAGGGGGTAATGAAGAGGCCGCAGCGAAGCCTGTTAGGGACCTCGGAGTCCATCGAGTCGATGGCACTCTCAGTATACCCAGATCGGACGAAGACACCAAACAAATTTCGATAAAATTTTCTGGTTCTGCGTTATCAGTAGTCTATGGTAGGGCAGACCCTTTGCGTCCTATAACTTTATTTTAAGGCCGTGCAACTCGTCTCGTGCAGGACGGAGCTGATCCAATCGTGACCAGCGCGGGCAACGACCGATAACCATTGCCCTACCTCCTCGCGGCGGTGAGTAGGAGTATCGCCTCTGCTTGGCGAGTCTGGCACCCCGTCCAGCTCTTCTGCTGCTCAGGGTGGCAGTCACTCGCTTACCCTTGCGGCCTATGTTGACCGTTGATCAAGTCCGGGCCACCTTTATTGAGTTTTTCAAGGGAAAGCCGGGTGGCGGCGGTGCAGGCCATACTTTCGTTCCCAGCAGCCCGTGTGTACCCCCCGACGACCCGACCCTGCTGTTTACCAACGCAGGGATGAACCAGTTCAAGCCCATCTTTCTAGGTCAGGCCGACCCCGCGAGCGACCTAGGCCGGCTGAAGCGCGCTGTTAATACCCAAAAATGCATCCGCGCGGGTGGCAAACATAACGATCTTGAGGATGTGGGCAAGGACACTTATCACCACACTCTCTTTGAAATGTTGGGCAACTGGTCCTTCGGCGATTACTTCAAGAAGGAGGCGGTGCAATGGTCATGGGAGCTGCTTACGAAGGTGTACAAGATCCCCGGCGATCGCCTCTACGCCACTTACTTTGAGGGAAACCCGGCGCAGGGGATGGCGGCAGACGAAGAGACACGGCAGTTATGGTTACAGTTCCTTCCCGAGAGCCACGTGCTGCCGGGCAACATGGCCGATAACTTCTGGGAGATGGGCGACACCGGGCCGTGCGGACCATGCACCGAGATTCATTACGATCGCATTGGCGGGCGTAACGCCAGCGCGATGGTGAACAAGAGCGATCCCGACGTCATCGAAATCTGGAACAACGTCTTCATTCAGTTTGAACGCGTGGCGGGGGGAAAACTGCGTCCGCTCCCCGCCAAGCATGTCGATACCGGCATGGGGCTTGAGCGCCTGGTAAGCGTGCTGCAGCACCGCCGGAGTAACTACGACACCGATGTCTTCACTCCTATATTCGATGAAATTCAACGCCTTACCGGCGCCAGGCCCTACATGGGACTCCTCGGCAACGAAGATAAAGATAACATCGATACCGCGTACCGTGTGATCGCCGACCACATCCGCACGCTTACATTTGCTCTCACCGACGGTGCCCTTCCCAGCAACGTGGGCAGAGGTTACGTTCTCCGCCGCATCCTCCGCCGCGCTGTGCGCTACGGGCGACAGATGCTCAACGCCAAGTCCGGGTTCTTCAGCCAACTGGTGCCCATTGTTGTCGAGCGCTTCGGTGCCGCGTTCCCCGAGCTGCGCAAAGACCCCGCCAAAATCGCGATGCTTATCTTGGAAGAGGAGGAGAGCTTCGGCCGCACCTTGGACCGCGGCATCAAGCTCTTCAGCGAGTACGCCGAGAATGCCAAAGCGAGCACCATCTCCGGCGCCGATGCCTTTAAGCTCTATGACACCTTCGGCTTCCCGATCGACTTAACTGTTCTCATGGCCGGTGAACGCGGCCTCGCCGTAGACACCACTGGATTCGAGGCCGAGGCAGAAAAAGCCCGAGATCTTTCACGCTCGGGCGGAAAAGCGCAGACCGAAAAATCGCTCTCGCTAAGCGGCGAAGAAGTCGCCCGTCTTAACGGCATGAAAGTTCATCTCACCGATGATTCCGCGAAGCACGATTCAAAGGAAGTTGCAGCGCACGTCAAAGCTATCTGGAATGGTGTTAACTTTGATCAACACGCCCGCGTTGGTATGGGCCACGTAGGTAAGCAGATCGGCATTGTTACCGATAAGACGCCGTTTTACCCGCAGATGGGGGGCCAGGAAGGCGACACAGGTAAACTTACAGTGCTCAAGGCGCACTCGAGCGGAATCAGCGACCGCGGCGAGTTTATTGTGCAAGATACCCGTGCGTTCGGCGGTTATGTTCTACACATCGGCCATGTTTCACACGGCGAGATCACCGTAGGGGATACCGTCACGATGAATGTTGACAAAATTCAACGGATTCAGACCGCCTCTAACCATACCGCCACCCACCTCGCCAACCTAGGTTTGCGTGCCGCGCTCGGCGCGACGGTAGACCAGCGTGGCTCCATGGTCGCCCGCGACAAGATGCGCTTTGACTTCTCGCACAACGCCCCGGTCTCGCCCGCGCAGATCGAGCAAGTAGAGTCGCTCGTGCACGAACAGATTAAACGTAATCTTAAGGTCCACATATCACCCGCGCCCTTGCATGTTGCCAAGGGAGTTAATACCGTTCGCGCCGTCTTCGGCGAGGCCTATCCCGACCCCGTCCGCGTAGTCTCCATCGGCATGAGTGTTGAAAAGCTGCTTGAAAACCCGGCCAAATCGGATAACATGGGCTATTCGGTCGAGTTCTGTGGGGGCACGCACGTTGATAGCACGGCGATCATCGGCGACTTCGCCATCATCGCAGAGGAAGCGGTGGCCAAAGGTGTCCGGCGCATCACCGCCGTTACCGGCGACGCCGCGAGCGCGGCGATCAAACAAGCCAATGCCCTTCTTTCAGACGTAACGAAGGCCGCCAACGCCCCGGACCTCGCGAAGGCTGTGCAGTCGCTGGGTACACAGATCGACAGCGCGACGATCCCCCTCTCTCGCAAAGCAGCCCTGCGCGCCCAGCTTGTAATATTACAAGAGAAGGCCAAGGCCGCGGTTAAGGCGGCCGACGGGGCGGTGCGAGACGACGCGGTCCGCGCGGCCAAAGTAATCGCACAAAGCTCGCTCATGGCCAATGATTTGGTCGTCGTCACCACGATCGAGGCTGGTGACAGCCGCGACGGGCTGCTCGCGGCCATCAAAACCATCCGCGACACCTGTCCGCGCTGCCCGGTGATGCTCCTGAGCATCGACCCGAACACCGGCAAAGTTGCCGTCGCGTGCGCAGTCCCAGATGCCGCGATCGCCAAGGGGCTTAAGGCTGGCGACTGGCTCCGCGACACCTGCCTTATAGTTGGCGGGAAAGGTGGCGGCCGTCCCGATGCCGCAACCGGCGGCGGAACCGACGCCGCGAAGGTGCCCGAAGCCTTGCGTGCCGCCAAAGCCAGCGCACTGCGCCTGCTTATGTAATTGGTACCGAGTTTTCGTCGGCACTCCGCTCTTAACCTCGCGGTTAAAGCGAGCGACTATCCAACCGGGTGGCTCGGCAAGTCGGCCGTCGAAAGATCGCGCAGGATACGGTGATTTCTCGCTTTATCGCGCAAATGATACCTGAATCGTAATCTTATAGTTTATTCACACAGGCTCACGTCGATTCCGAGAGCGCGACGTTGGCACTTTTTGTCGTCATCAATCTTGCGATGCCCCATCGTGTGCGTCACTCAGGCTTTATTCGGCCAGCATCACTCTCACCCCGCCGCCCGCGCGGGTGACATCCAAGCCATACGCTTGCTTATGGGCGAGCGAATCAGTTCTTATTTTCAGCGTGTTCTGGACGAAGTCGCGGGAGGGGACACCTCCGGACCGATCCGCGACTTATTGTCGCTTTGCACGAAGGCCGGAGATGTAACCGATAGCGAGCCTCGCGACGCCGCGGCCCGCATGATTTCGGGTATCGACACCCCAGAGCTCCTCCGGATCGTGGAGCTGGTCACCGTGCGATTTCACTTGATGAACATCGCCGAGCAACTTCATATCGCTGGCGTAAACGCAGATCGCGAACTGGCGTCGACGGTTCAGTCGCCCCGTAGTGAGTCAATCGCCGCGGCGGTGCTGCATGCACAGGCCGCCGGGCATTCCGCTTCGGCAGTTGCGCACGCGCTGAGAGCTGTCAATGTGGGGCCAACGTTGACAGCCCACCCAACAGAAGCTCGCCGCCGAACGGTAATCACCCAGCAGTTACGGGTAGCGAACTTGGCCCGCAAGCTTCAGAACTCGGCAGTCGGCGGGGCAGAACGGGCGGACCTTGAGGATCGTATACGTTCGGGTATCTCGATTTTGTTGATGAGCGACGATGTTCGTGCGAAACGACTTACGGTTGAAGACGAAGCTCGCAATGGGCTCTACTTTCTCACCCATTCCATCTGGCAGACGGTGCCGCGACTTGTGCGGGATGTTCGCACCGCGATGTCCTCGGTGTTTGGCGACGCGGGCGCTCACGAGAGCATCAACCCCTCCCTGCTCACCTATAGATCATGGATCGGCGGCGACCGCGATGGTAACCCCGAAGTGACTCACGCGGCTACGCGCCACACGCTTATGCTGTTGCGAGATGCCGCACTGGACCTCTGGGATGAAGAGTTAGCATCGCTCGAGCAAGAGTTAAGCGTTTCCACTCGCCGCGCGCGGGTGCCAGAAGAACTGCTGGCCGCCGTGCAGCGAGATGCGGCCGCTTGGCTTGCGGACGACCGGGTCGTCGCGCAGCGCGCCTCGGAGCCGCTGCGTCTACGGGTTATCCAGATGCGCTCGCGTCTTCGCCGCGACTCCACTTACAACTCGGTTGCGTTGATCGCCGATCTTGAAATGCTCCGGCGGGCGCTAGCATCCACGGGCAATCCGTGGCTAGCGAAGTACGCTCCGCTTGAGGACGCCATCGTCCGCGCACGCGTCTTTGGAACACACTTAGCCACGCTGGATATCCGACAGCATAGCGCGATGCACGAGAAGGCCGTCGCCGAGCTCTTGTCGATGGCGGGCGTCACAGACCACTACGCGGAGTTAAGCGAGGCCGAGCGCGTCGAGATTCTTCGTCGTGAGCTATTGACCCGCCGGCCGTTGATAGCCGCGGATCGCGCGGTCTCGCCGATGACCACCGAAATATTACGAACACTCGACGTTGTGCGGGAGGCAATCTCGCGGGAGCCAGAGAGCGTTCGATCCTATGTTATCTCAATGACGCACGGTGTGAGCGATATGCTCGAGGCGCTGCTGTTAATGAAAGAGCGAGGCTTGCTCCACCCTCCGGGCGATACGCCTTCGCCCACGCTTCACGTCGTACCGCTTCTTGAAACGATCGAGGATCTTGAACGCGGCCCTGAATTCCTGCGCGAGATGCTCTCCGACCCCATCTACCGCACCCATCTTGAAAGGCTCGCACTTCAGGAGTCGTTGGGAGCCGTCCGCGATGTAACCATTCCGTTACCGCTGGTGCAGGAAGTAATGCTCGGTTACTCCGACTCCAACAAAGACGGAGGATTCCTTATGGCCAACGTGGCCCTGCACAATGCGCAAGAGCGCCTCGCCGCGCAGGCGGTCGAGCTGGGTGTGGAGATCAAGTTCTTCCACGGACGCGGCGGCACCGTCGGACGCGGCGGCGGCCGCGCGGGGCGGGCCATTCTCGCTGCGCCGATCGCCGCGAGGTCTGGCAGGCTTCGCTTCACCGAGCAGGGCGAGGTAATTTCATTTCGTTACGCGATGCCTGAGATCGCACACCGCCACCTTGAGCAGATTCTCAACGCAGCGATTCAAGCCGCCCTTCCCCCTACGGGCGATACTGCCAAATCCAGCGTTCCCGATCCTGAGCTCCGCTCGCTTCTGGAACGCATGGCTCAGACTTCCATGTTACGTTATCGCGAGCTAATTCATGGTCCCGGTTTCTGGGCCTGGTTCGTCGCGGCAAGCCCCATCGGCCACATCGGGAGTCTTCCGATCGCCAGCCGCCCCGTGGCGCGGGGTAGTGCCGATGGCGGGTTCGCCTTTGATCAACTTCGAGCCATTCCCTGGGTCTTCTCCTGGATTCAGATGCGCGCCCTCGCACCGGGTTGGTTTGGCCTGGGTGCGGCGCTCGCGGCATGCACCGAGCGGGAACGTAACTGGCTACGCGACCAGTTACCCCGCAGCGCGTTTCTTTCTACAGTTGTAGACAACGCGGCTCAGGAGATGGCCCGCTCCCGCATGCCCATCGCCAAGCGATACGCCGCGCTCGGGCCGGGCGGAAACGATATATTCGCTGAGCTGGAGACTGAGTTTAACGCAACTCGCGAGGGCCTGCTCCACCTATCGGCCCGAACTCACCTGCTGCAAAACTCGCCCGTTATCGCCGCGTCGATCGCGATTCGCAACCCTTGGACGGACATTCTGAACCTAATTCAAATCGAGCTGATGACACGCTTCCGGCTCGCGTCCGAGAGCGAACGTCCCGCGCTGCGAGCCGCGATTCTTTCCAGCATCAACGGGATCGCCGCGGCGATGCAATCAACGGGGTGAGCGGGTAGTCCCGTAGCCATTTGAATTAATTGCTACTTATGAAGGGCTTCGCTCTTCATAAGCGAAACTCTTAAGCTATTGCTTCAGATTATTTATTATCTGAGGGGTGGATGCGGCGATGCGGACGTCCGCAACCACATCCGAAGACTCCACTTCAAGGCGGATGAGATGAACCAACAACAGCTAGCGGACCGAGTTGGCTTGATCCGTCAAACGCTTAACGCGATCGAAGAGGAAAGCACCCGCGCTCGCCTGAGGTCGCCTTCAAAATCGCCAGAGTCTTCGGTAAACCGCTCACGGAAGTCTTTGAGTAGGCTGGTGTGCATTTACGTTCTGCGCAACATGTGATTATTGTAGGTTCTGTGTCGCTGGTGAAAAGTTCAGAGTCAACATCTCCTCGCTGGCCAGGCCATGCATGGCGCCTCATCTTCCGGCCAGCAGCCCCCCGGAATCCACCCAACGAACCGCTCGTGTTAAGTATGCCCGGTCTACGCCGTTGCTTACGTTGTCGCCAGTTAAGTCCCGAGGCTGCGCTTCCCACGCGTACAGATCATCGACCGTGAGTTCGCCGTTACCGTCTATGTCGAACGTGCCGCGGGGGGTTGCGACCGGCGCACTCAACGCATCCAACTCGCCACATGTAACAAACTGCCCCGTGCCGCCCGCCGCGCCGATGATGCGCACGCCCGTCGCTACTGTCGGCGTTGTAACAACAAAGTCCAATACCTCGAACGGACGCGTACTTAGCTGCGGGCTTGCGACTGCGCCCGAAAGCGGCGTCCAGATGCCGCTGATCCGGGCCTCAAACCGCAACGAAGTGAACCAACCCCCGTTGCTGGTGGCATCTACGAAGTGGTCCCCTTCAATGAACCGAACGGTGTGAATCTCTACGGGGCGGTCGTAGGTCACTTCCAGCGTAACTGTCCCGTCCCCCGCGGCACCGCGCCCCTGGCTGGAAAAATACCAGCGCGTGCCATCATCCTCCTCAAGCCCGTCAAAGCGCGTCTCCAATCCGTTACTTATGTTGGCAACTGTAACTGCGCCTCGTCCCACCGGGGGAATGCCAGTGCCGCTCCCGCCGGCGAACGCCCCGGCCACGGTGCCGCCCGCCCTGCGGACTCGATTATTTGCGCTTCTTGAGTCGTCCCGCCAAGTGGGGGACGCCGCGAGCGGGTTGACGTATACCGAGGGTGCAAGCAGGAATCGATTGCGTGCATCGTCCACCAGCCCGCCGCTCTCGCGAATATTACGTTTCACCAGCGGCATCCACCGATCGGCCATCATGGCGAATGT
>Ga0105046_10006217_pt1 | contig 18855 bp, 15 predicted proteins | sample MAT03_FD_78385 | JGI IMG/M metagenome (GOLD analysis project Ga0105046, IMG submission 78385) | Freshwater microbial communities from Lake Fryxell liftoff mats and glacier meltwater in Antarctica - MAT-03 (megahit assembly) | ecosystem: Environmental > Aquatic > Freshwater > Ice > Liftoff... | reverse complement strand
GAAAACAAATTCCAAACATTTCATTTTCGCTTGAACTAAGTGAAAAATGCGATGAACTGTCTATTCATGTCCGGTCCTCCATCCAGATTACAGGCTTTCCCTTACGCGCCGCGCGATGCATTTGGATTTAAAAATCCGACCACTCACGCGACAACCATCCTCGCTGAAAAATCAATAAGCGCTTCCACCTCAGGGCTATATTGAAAGCAAATTTCCCGGAGCTTTTCCCCAAGGTATGCCAGTCGAACAGAAAATAACTCGTAACGAATCACCACGTCTCAGCAACCTCCAGTTGCTTGACCCATTCAGACTCGGCGTGATGCTTTGGCAAAAACGCAGCTTGATTCAGCAATTCACGAAGCGGGAAGTCGAGCAACGTTACCGCGGATCCATGCTGGGTATACTGTGGTCCTTTCTAAATCCCCTCTTTTTGTTAACCGTGTACACCGTGGTGTTCGGTTTTATTTTTGGTGCGAAGTTTGAAGAAGGAGGTACTGAAAGTAGAATCGATTTTGCGCTGGCGCTTTTCTGCGGGCTCAACATGTTTCAAGTCACGGCGGATGCGATCACAGCAGCACCCCGCCTCATTCTTGCCAACCAAAACTACGTCACCAAAGTCATCTTCCCTCTGGAAATTTTCCCGGTTGTGCAGTGCCTGAACAGCATGATCCATCTTGGAGTTGCCACGATTCCGTTGCTCATCGGTTTGGTGATTTTTCACGGTGGAATCGCCCTCACCGCACCACTTTGGCTGTTTTTGCTTCTGCCGTTGTTTCTGCTCACCCTCGGATTCACCTGGTTTCTTTCAAGTCTCGGCGTGTTTCTTAGAGACATTAACAGTCTCGTAAATCCTTTAATCATGGTACTCATGTATGGCTCCGCCATATTTTACCCGTTTTCCGCTGTGCCGGAAAATTTACGATGGGTGGTTATAGGGAATCCACTGGCGCAATTAGTCAATGAATCCCGCAAAGTTTTGGTGTTTGGTCAACCTCTCGATTGGGGGATTTACGCTATGTTTTCACTGATTTCTATAGTGGTTTGCATGATCGGATATCTATTCTTTATGAAAACCAAGCACGCGTTTGCTGACGTTCTATGAATGAGCTCGTAAACAAAGAAAACCTCCCGCTCATTACCACGGAAGAGGCTCCACCTAGAATCTTCGGTGAGACCCTGATATCGGTAGAAAATGTGAGCAAATGTTATCGGATCTGGACCAGCCCGCAAGCCCGACTTCAGCACCCGATGATGAATGCAATGGGAGCCATGTTTCCTTTTTCTAAAGTGGGTTTAAAAAACCCTAAACATCGCGCAAAGGATTTGTTTCGCGAATTTTATGCTTTAGACAACGTCAGCTTGGAGGCTCGACGCGGTGAAACCATCGGCTTGATCGGAAGAAATGGCGCGGGAAAGAGTACTTTGCTTCAGATTATTTGCGGAACTCTCCAACCCACCTCCGGATCCGTTTTCACAAAAGGCAGGGTCGCCGCACTCTTAGAGCTCGGCAGCGGATTCAACCCGGATTTTACAGGACGCGAAAATGTGTGGATGAACGGGGCAATTCTGGGGATGAGCAAAGAGGAGATCTCGGAGCGCATGGATTCCATCGAAGAATTTGCGGATGTTGGCGATTTTATTGAGCAACCCGTGAAAACGTATAGCTCAGGCATGACGATGCGACTCGCTTTCGCCGTCGCAACCTGCTCCAACCCGGATGTCTTAATTGTGGACGAAGCATTAAGTGTCGGCGATGTATTCTTTGGTCAGAAATGCATGCGCCGTATCAGGCATCTTAAAGACACGGGCACCACGTTATTGTTTGTTTCCCACGATGCCAACCTGGTGCAGAACCTTTGCGAAAAAACACTGTTTTTACAAAAAGGAAAAACTCGTTATTACGGCGACAGCAAGCAAGTAGCCCGCATTTATTTTCAAGAATCCGGATTCAAATGGAGAGATCAATCTCCCACGTTTGCAACAGCAGGCAGCCACTATGGCAAGGTCGATCCGATGTGGTTGGATAAAGCAGTCTATATTACAAAAAAAGGCGAGGGAGCCATCGAAGGCGTTGTGCAGATGATCGGGGTCCGCATTCAAAACGAAGATGGATTAGACACCACTTCCATCGCTGCCCGCGAACCTTTCAGCGTCGAAATCGCCTTTTATCCATTCCGATCTGGTGCATACAACCCTTCTCTAACTTTGACGAATCGCTATGGTCAAATAGTGACCACGGCTAGTCCATATATTAAGGGTCACGAAATAGTTGCAGCAGAGTGCGATGTCACTTTTATTGTCAGGTTTACCATGGAGGCACTGGTGGAACCGGGAAATTATACCCTGAAGGCCGCAGTCTCAACCGATGACCCGCTTTCTCCAGACGGTAGAGCCATTGTTGAGTCCGAAGATATTGGCCCACTGCAGGTCGTTTGGGATTATGATTCTGACAAGCCGCCCTTTGTTGGTTTGTTCGATCTTCCCTACGAAATCAAAGTCGATTTCTGGCGTGGCTTGGAGTAAGAGCAGGCAACTGCATGAATACTCCAGCTTTACTTGACCTCAGCCGACAATACGCAAAATACCGGGCTGAAATTGATCAGGCTATCTCCAATGTTTTGGCCCATACGAAATTCATCATGGGTCCGGAAATTGAGATCCTTGAGCAGGCCCTCGCAGCAGAGGTGAATGCTTGTCACTGTGTTTCAGTCAGTAGCGGCACGCATGCGTTGGAAATAGTTCTGCGCGCCGCTGATATCGGGCCAGGCGATGAAGTTATAACCACACCGTTCACTTGGATTAGCACGGCCGAAGTCATCCCACTCGTTGGCGCGAAGGCTGTTTTTGCTGACATCAATGAATCCACGTTCAACCTGGATCCTGAGGCTGTTGAAGCCGCAATCACCCCCCGAACCAGGGCCATCATTGCCGTCGGTTTGTTTGGCCAGATGCCTGATCTGGAAAGCCTCAGCAAAATAGCCAAGCGCCACGGATTGCTTCTGATCGAGGACGCCGCCCAGAGTTTTGGCGCCGTTCGTAATGGCATTAGCAGTTGCGGAGCAGGTTGCGTCGCAACCACAAGTTTTTTCCCCACAAAACCACTGGGATGTTTTGGAGATGGTGGAGCTATCTTCTGCAATAACGATGCATTCGCTTCAAAATGCCGGGCGATTAGAACGCATGGCGGTGAGGTTCGCGATCAACACACAATTCTCGGGACTAACGGTCGTTTTGACACATTACAAGCTGCGGTTTTGCTGGCTAAATTGCCCTTTTTTCGTGAGGAACTTGAACTCCGTCGCAGTACAGCTGCATTTTACAATTCGCACCTAAACTTGTGTTGCTCGACTCCCCTGGTCGATGCGGGGAACACCCATGTTTACGCTCAATATACCATCCGCGCGGACCATCGTGATACACTTCGCAAACTCCTAGGTGAATCCGGCATTCCGACTGCTATCTTTTACCCAAAATGCCTTCACCAACAACCTGTGTTCGGAGCAGTCGTCGATGGCCACTTTCCAAAGGCAGAAGCTGCATCGCGAGAAGTGCTGAGCCTCCCCATCCATCCGTTTCTCACTGATGCAGAAAAACAAAGCGTGGTCGACGGTATGCAAAAATGCACTGGCACCCCATCCTTCTGAGCATTCGCTTGAAGTGATTGGACCGTTTACAGAAAATAACTATCGGCGTCTTCATGACTTCCGTTTTCTAATGCCACTCCGTTTTCTCCGAAAGAGGAGGTCGCGGGCAGTCAGTTCCTCCACGAGATCGTAGCGGGAGAGCAGAATCTCCTCCACGTCGCTCCTGTAACGGGCTTCCACCAAAATGAACTCAATGGTATGGCGTTCAAAATCGATCCCCCGCAGCGCCGGTGCCTCAAATCCCTCCACATCAAGAGAGAGGAGATCCACGCGAGGCAGCCGGTGCTCGTCGAGCAGGTCACTCAAGGAACGGGTTTGCACCTTCACTTTTTCCGGCACCGGCTGCTTACACACCTGACTGATTTCCAAATGCGATGAAGCCTCCTCCTTTGTCTTGAAGGAACCCTCGACAAAGCTCATCAGGCCGCACGACCACATTTCCAGTTCCCCCGGAGCTTGTCCCAGCGGCACCAAGGCGACATTTGCCACCGGACAGGTCGGCCGGTTCTTGCGGCAAAGTTCGGCAAGCCCGGAAACCGGTTCCACCAGCAATCCGCTCCATTGGAGGTAGCGTTCGAAATAGAGTGTGTTCGACTGCGACTGGCCATCGTTTGCTCCCGCTTCGACAAAAGTGCCACGGCGTTTGCTGAGATGTCTGGCGAGCTTGAGATCGAGGTCGTTGAGCGAGTACGATTGTCTCGGCTCGGGAGCCATCTTTTCACAGAGCGCGCGCTTCATCAAAGAGAGCACTTTTCGTGGCAAGGAAATAATCACTTCAGATTGGTTGGAAGCTTGATACGTTCGGTGAAAGGAGTGAGCTCCGGGGCCAAGCTGTCGTCAACGCTGGCGTAGCTGCACCCGAGGAAAGCGAGTCTCGCCACCATCGGTGAGAATTTGACAATACTGCCGTTTCCGGAAAAGAAGGTGACCAACCGATTTTCCTCGAAAATGAGTTCCACCCCTCTCTGCGAAGCCGATTTAAGAGCCGCTTCAAGAAGCTCAGCGGAGCCATCACTCTGAACATACATCAAGAGGGAATCCGGTTCATCGGGACGGCTCGTAAGTAAATACCGCAGGATTCGACGGCACTCCTGCATAAGAGCCAGGGTTTCATCCTTTTCGGAATCCTGATTTTGCGAGGCCATGAGCCTAGCGTGATTGATATCGAAGATATTGGAATCCCCCAGAAAAGCACTCTCCAGATCGGCAACCCTTTCAGGCACCCGAAATTCCGGTAAATCACAAAAATCGGGCGCGGGAATAACGTCGGACAGATCGACTGATCCGCTAAGGCACAATAAGTTCCACCAGCGATAGGCACGCTTCATACGCGCAAGCGAGGGTGGAATCAGCAACAACTGCTCCAACTTGACAAAGTATTCCTGTTCGGTTTCAGCAAATTCTAGAAAATCATCTGCAACGAAACCCGAGACGCCGAAGTTGCTGCAGAGAACCGGCGCACCAAGCCTGGCCATCTCCGCGCCGATCGTGCTCCAACTCGTCAGAACCAAATCCGCATTTTCCCCAAGATCATAGCTCGACACGGATTCCTGCGGCCAGACCACCCGACAGTTATCCGGCAGATTAACTAGAGTCTCCTGAAGAAACGAAAGGTGAGTGGACGGCATGTTGTCTTGCTTAGTTATCCCCTCCCTCGGATGAATTCGGATGATCAACTCGATATCCTCCCGACCGGAACAATATTCACTCAGTCGCTTCAACCAGATGGCATGACAGTTTTCGATCGTACCTCCGAATGTGAGATGAGGCTCAGGCATTGACACGTTGAGCGCCTTGAACATGACACGCGCGCCGGCCCATTCATCTGGGCTGCTAGTAAATGCAACAATCCGGCGGGCGGATTTTTTATGTCCGATCCCAGCGTCAAAATCATGTCCCTTTGGCGGCGAGAAGATGTGCGAGCCGATTCCTGAAAATCGGGTGAAGGAGTCTTCCGAGATTTCATTAACAATATCTCTTGAAATTGGAATGCCGCGCCATTTCTCCCAGCGCGCTGCAACCGTAAAAACATTTGTGGCCGAGCATCGCTTGTAAACAATGCAGCGTCGCCGATCTACATTCCGGTGTGATGCCTGGCAAATTAGCATCGGAATGGCACCATGGCGTTCCGCTGCGAGTCCTGCTGCGAGATTGATGGAGTAGTCGTTGAAATAGGCAACGTGAGTGAAATCGTGACGCACTATCGCCTCTTTTACCATAAGATAGGATTTTAATGCAGACTCTATGAGCAACAGCCATGCCTCCCGCACCCCTGGGTCGGAGTTTTCCAGGCGGGAACGCTTCATCCCGACGCATACTTCAAATGCACCCAGATTCCCAAACTCGATTCCGTCGTATGTAAAATCGTAAAGATTTTCCGGAGCAGATTTCAGGATGCTCTCCAGACTGGCAATAAGTTCCGGGCTTTCAAGGGTTGAAAGATCCAGGGTGTTTAACCCATATGCTTGAGTTGCATGAAGCGAAACCCCCCGGCAGATCTGGCAGAGTTCATCATGCTTGGCAAATTCCTTCTGGAAAGGCATTCTGTTGCAGGCCATAACGGGACATCGTGGGAAACCTTTGTAGCAACTCGCCATCCAGACCTTATGCCCCCGGGTCTCAAGCGTTTTCGCTACGAGGCACATCATGTGAAAGTGCGGGGTAAGTCCCGCCTCGGGAGTAAAAAGGAAAATCCGCTGCCCGCTCTTCAACAGGGGGAACGTTTGGGGGTCGGTAATCCGACGATTTAACGCCTTCCTGCTGAACCATGCGGAACATCGCTGAATCAGCGTGTTTATAGATTGTCGCGGCGAAACCATTTGCAGAAATTACTTTTCATCCACCGGCAATTCAACATGGAAATAGACTGGAAATTTGTTGGCGGCCCCCTGCATTTTTTATTGTAAATGCATCCATGCCTGCAAGTTCGCCAGCTGCCAGAGGAACATCATGTGATTTTCCTCAATGCGGTTGCCGGCCACAATGCGCTGGTGCTCACGGATGATGCGCTCCACCTCTTCCGTGTTATAGATCCCGAGCGCTTTGAAGGCGTTGCTGTGGACGGTGTCCAGAAGTCGATCTCCGCCCTTGCCTGAGAACCAAAGATGAGCCGGCGCGTTCCATCCGGTTTTCTTGACTCGTGTCCGGGTCGCTTCAGGGACGATGCCGCGCATCGCTTCGCGGAGCAGATGTTTCGTCACCCCGTCGCGCACCTTCAGGGTGCCCGGAACGCGGAACATGAATTCCACCAGACGGTGATCATAAAAAGGATTCAGATGCGCGAGGCCGAATTTCGCGCCGTGCCGGTCCTGCGCCCTCAGGCAGCAGGGAGCGGTTTCGCGGAAGATGTCCTGATAGGTTCGGTTCTTCAAGTAGCTGTCGAAAAGGCAATCCATGACAGGCTCAAACGTGGTCAAATCGAAATACTCGCGGTTCAGGGCGGCGGAATATTTCATCAGGCGGTTCCGATCTGGAAGGCATCGCCCGGGATGTCCCGCATCAGTCATCCTGTTAATGCCCTCATCGGCGACCGCGCGGTTTTTTTGATAGAGCGGATGGTTATGGTAGCGGGCCCATAATTCGACTTCTTTGGAAAGCTTGTTGCTGTCGCCGGAGCGGAGGATGTCTGCGAAGAAGAAGAAGAAGTGTTCGTATTCCCCGGCATTTAGCTCATCGCCTCCAAGCCCGGTGAACAGGTTTGAGAAGCCGGCCTCGGAAGCCCGTTTGCAGAGTTGAAAGTGGCTCAGCCACGTGGCGGTTGCCACGGGCTCATCATTTACGGCAATCATTTTCCCGATCAGTTCGAAGACATCCGGGTTGCTGACATCCACCTGATGCCAATTGGCAACAGTTGCATCAAGAATCGTCCGGATATCCTCTGACTCATCGTAGGTGCGGTCGTCGTAAACGGTCGAGAAGGCTGTCTGCTTTTCACCTGTCAAGTAGACGCCGCAGGAAAGCACAGAGGAGGAATCCATTCCGCCCGAAAGAGAGAAGGCCCTGCGCGGGGCATGCGCCAGCCGGTCGCCGACGGCATCGAGCAGGAGTTCACGATAGCGGGCGGTGAATTCTTCTTCCGTGAGTTGATAATCGGGGGCTGCTTCCAGTTTCCAGTATGCTCCCGTGCGCATTTTTCCGGATTTCCAATGCAGCCAATGCCCTGCCGGAAGCTGACGGACGTTTTCGTATGGCGAATCCGATTGAAGGTTGTCGAACGTCCTGTAATGGGACGCGGCGAAGAGCCCGACAAACCGACGGTTAACGCTCCGCCCGACGCCGGGCACTTCAGTGAGGGCGAGGGGTTGTGAAGAAAAAACCAATCCTCCGGGAAGGGAGGCATAGTAGAGCGGACGAACACCGAGCCGATCCCGTGCGAGCCAGAGTTCCCCTGAACGCCCGTCCAGGACGGCAATGGAAAAGTCTCCATGCAGACCTTCAAGCGCGGGAAGGAACCCGAGTTCCAGGTAGCGTTGCAGGATATAATCGGCCGGAGACGCCGGGCTCATGAGGCCCAAAAGCAGACCGTCAACCACGACCGTCACGGGGCGGCCCCCTGCAACCTGTACTGCGCCGACTCCAGTCGAGGATGCTCCCAGCGTTGCCCATTGTCCACACGGGTCCTTTTCCTCTCCGATAAGGCGCGACACCCAATGAGCGGTAAGCCTCGCATGCCACTCAGTAGCAGTGTTGGAATCATTGGCGGCAGAGCCCCAAATGCGTGAAATGGTTTTCATTTAAGTGGTGCGTCGAAAGACAAGAAATGTCCAATGGTGGTCGTATCCGATGACGGATTCGGGACGCCCGCCTGTGCGCTTGTCGGTCACTACCTCCGCAGTGAAACCGTAGGCGCGGGCGAAATCGCAAATCTCGGACAGACAATAGGTGTTCACGTGGACTTTGAGACTGACATCGGAATCGAGAAACTCGTCGCGAACATAATGGTATTGTGAGGGTTTCCCCCAGCAGGATTCGCGAAGAATGACCGACTTGCGGGCGGCAAGGAGCAATCTTTCGAGCGGGCGATGATAGTTGTCGATGTTAGAAAGAACATTCAGGCAAACCACATGGTCGATCCGGGCGTCGAAATCTTCAAGGCGCATCAGGGTTAGTTGATCAGGCCGGCATCCGTAAACCGGCATTTCTTGATGTCCGATTTTGATCAGGCAGGAAGCCGCATCGATGCCTGCGTAATCAATGACCATTCCGCTGCGCTGCACGGAATGGAAGAAGTATCCGCTTCCGCAACCGGCATCGAGCAACGAATCTCCAGAGCGTGCGAGCGGAGCCAACAGCTCGACTGCCTGTCGGGCAGAATCCATCTCCGGCTCTTCGAGACGGCACCTCTTCCGATAAAGCTCTTTCACCCGGGAACTGTGCTCCCAGATGTTGAAGCGGTCGTATCCATTGCCGGAGATCATGTGGCAATTCCTGCTAGGACAAACGCGGATGCCATAAAGTGTCCCCGCCAATCATCAGGCTGCTCGAGCAGCAGACTTTGCTCGCGGAAAAATTCGGGAGCCATTGCTTCAAACATGGGCGGCAGGCAGTGATAGTGGTAGAACAGAACCCGCACATCTTTAAAACCGCACCGGGCGAACTGGTCTCTTGCAACGAGCGGGTTGTGGAGTCGGGAAAGGACTTCATCATAGCCAGGCTCATCCCGTTTTCCCTTCCGCACAGGCGGTAGATCCATGCGGAAGAAGTCCTCATACATTTTTAACGCCTGCTGAATTTTGGATTTTTTCCGCCCGGCCTTTTTGAGTAATCCGTCGGCGTTGATCAGGCGGTCGCGGACGAATTCATGACTGTAGCGATTGGCGGTGAAGAGGGAAAATAGTTCATTTCTCGCCTCGACCATGGCAAGGCCACCCCGCTTGAGAGAGGCCCTCAAATTTGAGAATACCTCCATGTCGGCATCGGCGGGAATGTGTGGCAATACCCCGAAGCAGATCGCGGAGTCGTAGCGAAGTGCCCGTGAGCTGCGCTCGGGGCGATACGATTTTAAATCCAGCACACTGCCGAGCCAGACCTGGTCGGCAGGAACCTCCTGTCGCCCGAGAACCCGCCGCGCTTCGGCCACCATTTCCGGGGTTAAATCGAACCCATATCGTTGCGGTCCTAGAAATCGTAAACCCCTGAGCATGGAGGCCGGTCCGCAACCGGCGTCGAGAAGGCTTTTTGCCCCGTGCTTCTGCAACTCGCGTTTCACCAAATCCTGGTGCACTGGAGGATAAGCCGTTTTCGAGCGGTAGTAGTCGCGGAAATAGGTGGTCCCCCAGGTCGAATAGCAGGACGTGATTGCTTGTTCGTATATTTTCTTGGCCATGTCAGTTTAGGCTTTACGAGCGACAACCCACAAATGCGCGGAGAGCCCATTCTCCGCCAGGAATTGTTGGAATGGCCAGCCCAGTCGCTCCCACTCATCGAGCAGCACCCGTTTTAAAAACGGCTGGTTCAAGACATCATGGCGGCCTTTAAGTATCGCTTCGCGCACAAACTCCGCGTCGAGCCTGCCAGGTGTGCTGAACTCCAGAACCTCAAAACCACCAGCCCTCGCAAGCTGCGCGAGCGAGTGCGGATTGAACAGATTCAAGTGCTCGGGATCAACTGCAAGGGACTCCGCGCCGAGTTCGGCGATGTCGAAACCCTGTCCGTTCGGACAGGTCATTACGAGCAGTCCGCCCGGCTTCAGCAAACGCGCACATTGCTCCAAAAACTTCCGAGGCTCATACAGATGTTCGATGACCTCAAAGGCCGTTAGCACATCAGCGCCGCCCAGTCCGTCGGCATCCATGATGTCCTCGATTCGCTTTTCAATGACCTCCACTCCACGCTCGCGACATGCCTGCGCCATTTCCGGCGTCGGCTCGATACCGACCACGCGCTTAAATGCCTTTTCTTCCGTCGCCACCGCGCAGAAGGTGCCAAAGCCCGGGCCGACCTCGATCATCAGGCCGCGTCCGGCATTGAAGCGCGTTGTCATGTCCACGATCCTCTCGTGTCGCGGGCGGTGAATCTTCTCCTTCCTCGCCGCCTCGGAGGCCGGGAAGATGAACTTGCCCCAATAAGCATAGTTCTCCGAATTCGAGTAATAGCTCTGCATCACCTCAGGAGATGGCCGCGGCTTCATATAGATTGTGCCGCAGACGGAGCAGGTTGTGTATTGAAAGCGCCACTTTTCAAAGGCGTGCGCGCCTTCATTCGAGCCACAGGCGGGACACGGCTCGCTGACAAATTCACCCAACCGCTGTTGCAACCTCGCCACGTCGCGGGCGAAAGCTTCCTCCTGTCCTTTGAGCAAGTCGTCGGGGCAGATTTCTTTTTCGCTAAGTTTCTGCTCTTGCAGTTGGTCGGTGGCAGTTTCGCTCATGGTTTTCAGTCGAGAATGTTCTGCCGTTTCCACTCAGCGCCCTCGCGCCACCAGACGCGCGGATCGCGGAACGTGTCGGCGATGCGGTCGAACTCGTCTTCTGTCATGCCGGTGTAGTCGAGCCAGCGCCGCAGGTCGCTTGGTTTGATGGGATCGTAATGGTTCACCAGTTCTATTCCCTTTTCCCGCGTCATCAGTCCGGCGCGGATGTCCTTGCATGTGTGATCCGTCGCGCGGCCATATCCGAACTTGATGAACTTCAAATAATCGTGCGCGCCGTTCTCGTGCATGTCGTCGAGGTTCGACATCTTGCGGTAAGTGCGGTCGAAAGGTTTGTCGTTCACCTCGAAACCATATTTTTCCACAACCATCTTCACATGGTCGTTGGCCTCCCAGTAAACGTAGTTGCCGAGGAAAATACCTCGCAGGTCGAGATCAAAAAGCTCCTGGTCGTTCGGATATTTCCAGATCGCGAGTTGTTGGCTGCTCAGGCCCTCGCGACCTTCAAAGTAAGTCCACTCGTAGCCTCGCGCGAAATGCTCGAGACGGTCGCGGTAAGTCACCTCCGGAAAATCGTCCATCGAGAATTGCCCGCACAGATCGAGGTAACCATGCTCGCCGTAAAAAACGAGCGGGATTTGATGTTGCGCGGCCACTTTCATCGGCGTCGTCATGATGCCGACGTGCCCGTGCCAGTTCATGTCGCCCATGATGATGAGCGCAAGGCGATTGAGCTTTTTCAAAGTCTCCACCGATGGACGCACGATGACATGATCGACATCGAACACCTCCCTCATCCGAATCAGGTTTCGCCAGCCAACGTCGGTCCAGTTGTTGCCATCGTAGGTCACGAGAAGCGGATTCAGGCCGAACTCCTCCTTCAGCACATGCGTCTGGAAGTAAGAGTCTTTCCCTCCAGAGACAGCGATAACAACGTCATGGCGGCTGCCATCACGACAGCGATATTTCTCAATCAAATCCTTCAGCAACCCACGTCTGCGGTCCCACTCGGATTTTACAATGCCGGTCTTAACGCGCGCCATCTGACAGCCGGTGCAGACACCTTTGTCATCATAGTCCATCGGTGCAGCGGAGATTGAGGGGTAAACACACTCCTTGCACCAAGTCACGTTCCGCCTGCGTGACGCGGATTCCGGACGGGCTGCCACGAAATCGTTTTCCCTCGCTTGGCGCAGGCGCTCGGCAATGCGTGCATCTTCGCAAGCGCGATCATACTCCGGTTCGCGCGGCAGATGCCGGGAGCCAAGACCGATCGGACGCATCGGCACTCCCTCGTCCATGCAGGCCTGCTTTGCGTGTGAGTAGCTCAGCTCGAAGAAGTGGAAAATATTGGCAGCCGCCGCCGCCGCCGCGCCACTATCAACAATGGCGGACGGGAAGTGATCGTAATGCCCCACGCCGCCGCAGGCGATCACAGGAATCTTCACGGCCTCCGTTACGCTGCGCACGAGTTCGAGATCGTAGCCCAGCCCCGAGCCGTCACGGTCGATGGAGTTTAAGAAAATTTCCCCGGCACCCAGCGACTCAACCTCGCACGCCCACTCGGCAGGACGACGGCCGGTCGAGCGCCGCCCACCTTCAGCGAAGACTTCATGCGTGCCGTCAGGCATCTTGCGTGCATCGATGGAAGCCACGATGCACTGAGAGCCAAAGCGCTGCGTTGCCGCCTGCACGAATGAAGGTTCATCCAGCGCGGACGTGTTCAGCGTAACCTTGTCAGCTCCTGCGGCCAGGCGGGCTTCAATGTCGCGCAGCGTGCGGATGCGCCCGCCAAAGGTCAGCGGCATGAAGCAAACGCTCGCGATCTCACGCAGCACATCGATTGCCGTGTCGCCTGCATATTGCTGCTGGAGATCGTCGCGGCGCAGGTCATGGCCTTCCTCACCGCAACTGATGTCCAGCACGACGAGTTCATCCACGTTCCAATGCGAATAGCGCTCGACGGAACTCATCGGATTGCCGATGACCTGATGCACCTTGAAGAGCTGACTTCGCACGATCATGCCGTGCTTCAACAAGAGCACCGGGATCAAGCGCGGATGGGCCGCTCCAAAGCTGATGGTCTTTCCGCTCACAAATAAACCTCCTTCACGAAGGCAATAAAATTCTCCAGCACCCCAAGGCCTGCATCCTGACTCTTCTCCGGATGAAACTGCGCGCCAAAAATCCGGCCTCTCTCCACGGCCACCGTGATCTGCTCGCCAGCGAAACTTATCTGCGCGCTTGCGTCGCGTTCGTCCATGCACCGCATGTGAAAACTATGCACGAAATAGAAGGCTGTTCCTGAAGCCGTGTTCGCGAAGAGCCGTGAACTTGCGTGCGACTGCACGTCGCACCAGCCTATGTTGGGAACGCGATCCCGCGTGCTTCCAGACACTAGTTTCACAACGCTGCCGGGCACAAGTCCAAGACCGGCGTGTCGGCCAAATTCTTCGCTCTCATCCGCCAGCAATTGCATGCCGAGGCAAATACCCAGAATTGGCGTGCCGCGCGCGGCAGCGGCTTTGATCGGCTCGATCAGCGCGCAGTTCCGCAGGCTTGCCATCCCGTCGGCAAACGCGCCCACGCCCGGCAGCACGATGGCCTCCGCCTGCTCCACCTTCGCGGGCTCACGCGTCACGCACGCCTCCGCACGCAGCCTGCGAAAGGCGTAGGTCACGGACGCGATATTCGCGATGCCACTGTCGATAATGGTGATCATGTTGCCCGGGTTGGAACGATCCTTTCAATCTCGCTTCGCACTAGCGAGACAAGTCCTTTTTCCTCAAATCGCTTCAAATAGCGGTGCAGCCGGTCAAAAGGCAGGTCATGCTTTTCCGCGATCTGCAGGATCGTCGTGCGACCGTCAAAGTAGCGGAACAGGCAATCGAGCAAATGCCCCCACTTCTCGGCATCCGCATCCAGATCCTTCACGACCGAAGGGTCAGGGCGCTCCATGTAGAGCGCGTATTTCGGGTTCGAGAGGCAGATGAGGCCGTCAAAGCGGCGGTGGATCACCGCGTCATCTTCTAGCGACTGCACCACCTTTTTCAAAACGGTGAGCATCTCCTCTATCTGCGCCGCGTCCATCAGTTCAGGCGTGTCCAGGCTCGAGTGATACTCACGGAAAGGGGCGAACTGATCCTCGCAGCGCGTGACTTCCACAAACGGCACCTCATAGCCTGGCGCTTCCCACACGGTCTCATCATTGCCCGCACCCTTACGCCAAGGCACCAACTCATGCTTGCGCGCGTGATGGCGCAGCGCGTTGGCAAAGGCGAGATCGAGCTTTTGTCCGCCAAGAAATGTGGATGTCGCCTTGATCGCTCCCTGCGTGCCGGGCATCTCTTGAAACATCCCCGACACAAGCCGGTTGACATCCGCGACCGGCAGATCACGTAGATAAAACACCGTGCCGATGTGTTCCGGCCCTGTGACGAAGCGGTAGCTGTAAAAAGTCTCGCGCTCAGCCAGCCACTGCATCAGCTTTACAAAGATCGCAACGCCCGCGAAACCGTCGTTTGCCATGTGCGGGTGGCAAGTGTGTGCGTTGAAGACAATGGTTTTCTCAGATTTTCCGACCTTGTGACTATGAGCCACGATCATCTCGCCAGGCTCGCGCTCGGTCTCCAGTTCCACGCGATAGCGCCCCGGCCCGAGCGTTTGATAAACTTCGTGCGGTACGCACAACCTCCAGGTCGCATCCCACGGGCGATACTGCCACATGCAATGAAACATGGTTGCCTCTGGCAGCGCAGGATTGGTGACGAGCCTCGACTTCAGTTCCTCCCACTCCAGCTCACCGCTGAACGAGTTCGAGTAATAGCCGACGGCGAGCGCGTGTCCCGCCCCATCAAACACCAATTGTTCATCGCGAAAAATCTGTGCGCGCACCACCCGCCAGTTGTCCGGCACGATCCAGCCGTTGAACTCATCGCCGGAGCGAAAGCGGAAAAGCTCGAGTTGCTGTTCGCGGCCAAGTCGCGCAAACAACTCCTCGTTGCCATCGGCGACGACTCCGGTGTGAAATCCGCAGAGAGATTTGGTTAGCTCAATCAAGGTCACTGGGTGATGCGTCGTAGTGGTAGTCAGCGTTGTTGTGCGTGAGCTGCGGTGGATATTGAGCGCGACCGAGATTCATGCCCGCGCGACAGCTCGGCTGCCAAAGATGCTGCACATGAAAGCGAGCTTCCATTTGTTCTCCGCATCCCAGCCGATGGTTTCCGGGTAGGTGCGTTTATTAATGTCATCGAAGTCAATCTCCGGCGTCATCAATGGCGGTATTGCGTGCAAGATCGAGAACTCCTGGCACACCGGGTCAAATCCCAGCCGCCGCAGCTTCTCCGGGTAACTGAGCGGATTCTCCCGCACTCCGAATACTCTGCGGGACGGCACATCGGGCCTGACAAGCAGCGTGCTCACGTCGCAAACAGTGCCTGGCGTGGAAAAGTTCTTCTCGAAAAAGAGCTGCGTGTAGCGGTTCAGCGTGAACATGTCGAAAAGCTCGTTCGAGTGCGTGATCACAAGCGATCCGCCAGGCAGCATGATTCTTTTGGACTCCTTGTAGAAGCTGCCGTCCTCCTCTTGGGAGAAGTAGGCGTTTACGTTGAGGGAAAAAGTGTGATCGAACTTCCGGTCAGGCAGATAAGCAAGACGCTCCACGCCGCCAACCTCAAGTGTGACTCTGTCCGCATACGGGCGCAGGCGCTCCTTGGCCGAAGTGATCATCTCCTCGGCGATGTCAATTGCATGCACATGCCGTGCCCCACGCGCGAGAAGCATCTCGGCGAATACTCCGTCACCGCAGCCAAAGTCCAGACAGGACGACCCGGTGAAGTCGATCCCTTCAACCAAGGCATCGACCATCGCGAGCCGGTTCTTGTGATAGGGGCCGTCGAGAGAATTCAAATACCCTTTGGTCTTCGACGCCCATTCAGCGTCTTTTTGCTCCTCTGTTTTCATCATTGGATGGCTTGCGTGTTCACTCCCATCTGGTTCAGGCGCTCAGCGTGATATGACACCACGGCTGGTAGAGCGTGCCACGGAAAGCCATTCGCACGCCTTTCTCGTCCTTTACTGTGTAGGTGATGATTTCCGCATTGTCGGACGGACGCGGCAGGTCAATGGGAAGGACGAATGGCTTATACTCTGCCTTTGAGAAGCCTGCGGATAATGCGCTGGCGGACACTTTTGCCATCGGCCTGAAGCAAAGGCGCAGGCCGTTGGGATGACTCGATGTCTTCTCGATGATCTCGATGTCCTGCGCGAACTCATGCGCGAAGTCGAAGAGCAGCGCAACGCCGCCCGGTTTAAGAGCTGCCCGAATGCTCCGAAGCGCGGCCTGATACTGGTCCTCCATGAACATGTAAAGCACCGCATTGACCACCACGAGGTCAAAGGACGCCGCTGGAAGGGCAGTGATGTCCATCACCTTGAAATCGATGTCGGAAAGCTCTGGGTTGGTTTTGCAAGTTTCGAGGGATGACAGGGCCAGATCGCCGCCAGTCATCTTCAGGCGGCTACCCACCAGACGCTTCACGTGCAAAAGAAAGTTTCCGGTCGAACAGCCGATATCGAGGAGTTCAGGTGTGGTTAACGATGCCTTATTATCTGATAGCCAGACATTCGTCATGCTGAGCAGAATGCGATCGCTCTCCCGGATCGTGGATGCATACTTCTGCTGGTAGTCGTTGTAAGCGTCGAGGAAGGACTGGTCCGTGACATACTCTTCGTAGCTGAATTCCTTGTTCATTGATTTTTGGAGTTTTGATGGTCGGCGTGGGGCACCGGGGCGAGGAAACATCTCTCCGATAAAGTTTGGGGTATCGAGGCAGTTTCGCAAGCCGCAATCTGCCAGCGAAGGCATTCCCAGGCAAGGTCGTTGTCTTGATCGCCGGAGTCGGAGCGCCATTTGCCCGGTGAAGCGTGCGATTCCTCAATCCCTCGGAGCACGGCTGCATCAAGCTCGCCCGGGTTCGGGCGGATGAGTTCGTAGCCGAGCGACCGCATCTCGATGCCGCAGTGGAATTCGACAACTGCGATCACATGAGCAGGCAGCTTTTCGCGCCAGCGCTCGGCTGCTTGCGCATCAACTTCACTCCTGGCGGAGGTGAAACTGCTGTTGCTCTCCCATCCTTGCTCCTTGCCGGGATGAAGCATGGCGGGTTCAAATTCGAGTCCAACGAACGCTGCGAGCTTTTCCGCCCAATAAGCGGGAGCTTTGAGGATGTCTTCATAACGCACTTGGAGAATCCGGTCTTTGAGCGCGTCATCGGCATTGAACATGCGAGCCAGCGTGACGTGCTTCCGCCAGTGCCGCATGTAGCTGATCGAGTGGGCTGCCTGCGTCGGGTCTTTTTTTGCCATCGCCATCTGCGATGCCATCACACCTCGCGGATCACGATGCAGCACGATGAAGCGCGCATCTGGCAAAGCCTTAGCGAGCGCGCGAACAAACTCAATGGTCCATACCTCCTTCACGCCGGCAGCCTTAATCTGTTTGCCGCTTTTGATGGCTGTGTTCGCGATGAGGGTCATCGCGCTATCGAGCAACTCTTTCCATGTGCCGCCGCTCCATTTGGAAAACGCCTCAGCCAATACAGGCGACTCGAGCGCGGCACGATCCATGACAGACGGGAGCAGGTTCGCGAGCGTGCCGGCTGTCAGCGATAGCGTGGGATCAGCCTCCAGCACAGCCCGCAGAAGAACCGCGCCATCTTCGGCGAAGTAATAGTCCTGCAACGAAGATTGCGGATTCCACGGGTGCTTCAAAAGCGGACGTGACTGATCAACAACCTGATTCCTCCACGCGCGAAACAGCGGCAGCAGCGGATCGAGCGCGACAGTGGAATGCGGATTCGCGTCGAGCATCCGCGCGACGAGATTGGTGCCCGAGCGGGCCACACCGAAGATGAAGAATGTAGGGATGCCGGACATGTTGCTGTTCTTCAAACGGGCACGGCGGCCACGATGATGTCATCGCAGCAGCGCGCGGCATCGAGCGCGGTTTGCAGCACGGGGATCATCTCCGCAGTGGCGGACAGCGCGGCGTCATCGCCGCCGCGCAGTGCGCACTGCACCAGAAGCTCGTAGGCATCCATGCCGAAATACCACACGGCAACGGGAGCGAACCCCGAGTCGACGAGCGCGGTGGCGAGCGATGAATCCGAGAAGCAATTAATGTGCGTTGTTGGGTCCATGTGCCGTGCCACGCTGTATGGGTTCGCCGCTTGGGCAGCAGTGCCAAGCGCGTCGAAACGCGGAACCTCGACGATGAGCATTCCGGTTTCCCTTTGCAAAACCGCGCGCGCCTTGTCCAGAAAACGCAGTGGCTCCTGCACATACTCTAGCAAGCCCCACATGGTGATCACATCGACAGAGTCCAGGTTGGCGCTGAGAAAGTCATCATTTCGCAAATCAATGCCGAACGCGGCCTTGGCGAAGCTACGTGAAGCCCTGCTGAGTTCAAAACCCGCCGCTGCCGCTCCGGCGCGCCTTGCTCCTTCGACAAAATGTCCGCCACCCGCGCCGATATCCATCACTCTCGCCATCTTTTTGCCATGCGTCTTTTGATAAGTATCATTCATCCAATTCACCTTTGGCGCGATAACCTGTTCAAGTCGGACCTCGCAGGTCGCAGGATCGACATAGGTCTGACTGACCTCGGCAGTCTCCTCAAAATCGAGACGCTCGCTCGCAGGACGAATCTTCACCATAACATGACCGCAATCCTGGCAGCGATGATAAGGAACATCAAATATGCGCAGACATTCGCACGCCGTTGCGAGTGATGAGCCGCAGCACGTGCAGGCGAGCATCTCCAAAAGTGGCTGGCCCCGGACG
>Ga0105046_10006216_pt1 | contig 18856 bp, 15 predicted proteins | sample MAT03_FD_78385 | JGI IMG/M metagenome (GOLD analysis project Ga0105046, IMG submission 78385) | Freshwater microbial communities from Lake Fryxell liftoff mats and glacier meltwater in Antarctica - MAT-03 (megahit assembly) | ecosystem: Environmental > Aquatic > Freshwater > Ice > Liftoff... | reverse complement strand
GCTTCAAGCCCTGAAAAGCCTGCCCCAGGCCAACCAGTTCTTCCGCGCTGGCCTCGGAAGCCGGTGTCTCCAGCCCATGCGCGTTGCGGTGGTTGTCGGTGCGCCCGGTTGAAAAACCCACGGCGCCGGCCAGCAAAGCTTCGCGCAGCAATTGCCGCATGTGGTGGATGTCTTCAGGCGTCGCAGCCTGCTGCGCCACGGCCCGGTCGCCCATCACTGCCATGCGCAAAGGGTCGTGCGGCACCTGCACCAAAAAGTCCAGGCTGTGCGGCGTCGCGTCCAGCACGTCCATGTACTGGCCAAAGCTGCGCCAGTTGAACTTGACGCCTTCGGCCAGCGCGGCGCCGGGGATGTCTTCGACACCTTCCATCAAGGCGATCAGATCGGCCTGCCGCCCGGGCTCGCAAGGCGCAAAACCCACCCCGCAGTTGCCCATCACGACCGTCGTCACGCCGTGGTGGATGCTGGGGCTGAAGGTGGCGTCCCAGGTGGCCTGGCCGTCGTAGTGGGTGTGGATGTCCACAAAGCCGGGTGTCAGCCAGGCGCCATGGCCGTCGATGCGCTGCGCTGCGGCGCTGCTGATGCGGCCGATCTCTTGGATGCGGCCCTGGCGGATGCCCACATCGGCGGTGAAGGGCTCGCCGCCCTGCCCGTCGACCACGGTTGCACCTTCAATGACTGTGTCGAGCATCCTGGCTCCTCCACCAATAAACCAATGACATGCCGCTGATGATGTGCCAGATGCCCCACAGGCTGGCGATGATGACCATGCCCAGATCGGCGTTGAACTGCACCGCGATGATGCCCAGCGCCAAGCCCGCGTTCTGCATGCCACCTTCGATCATGATGGCGCGGCGGTCGGCTTCCACCACTCTGAAGGACGTTGCCGCCAGCCAGCCCAAGGCCAGACCGCCGGCGTTGTGCAGCACCACGATCAGCAACTGCGGCAGGATGTCTGCGTTGAGCAAGTGGCGCTCTTTGACCAGGCCCAGCACGATGAAAGCCAGCAAGGCGAGCAGGCTGAAGTTGCCCAGCGGCTTGCGGATCTTCTTGGTCAGCTCGGGGGAATTGCGGCTGACCAGCAAACCCAAGGCCATCGGCAGCGCCAGCAAAGCCAGCAAGCTCCACCAGATCGCAGAAGCATCGATGTCCAACTGGCGCAGCCAGGCTGCGGTGGCGGGGTTGCTGGCCACCATCCAGGTGAAGTTGAAAGGGGTCAAAAAGAGCGCCATCACCGCTGCCACGGCGGAGATGCTGACGCTCAACGCGGTGTTGCCACGGCCCAGGTGGGTGATGACGTTGGACAGGCTGCCGCCCGGGCAGCAAGCCACCAGAATCATTGCCGCTTCGATGTTGGGCGGCAGATCCAGCACCAGCGTGGCCAGCCAGGTGGCGCCGGGCAACAAGATGAACTGCGGCACCAACCCGGCCACCACTGCCCGCGGTGCTTGCGCCACGCGCCTGAAGTCGGCCACGCGCAGCTCCAGCGCCACCGAAAACACCATCGTCGCCAAAACCAGGCTGAGCACCAGTTGCTGCGTTGTCATGGGGCGGCACCATAGCGCCAGCAGCGGCCCGTAAACTCAAGGGTTTACGCCATTACACGGCGCCTTGCCCGCGCCGGGTGTCCCTCTCATGCTGACCTTCCAGCAAATCATTCTCAAACTGCAAGCCTATTGGGACGCCCAAGGCTGTGCGCTGCTGCAACCCTACGACATGGAAGTGGGCGCAGGCACCAGCCACACCGCCACTTTTCTGCGCGCCCTGGGCCCCGAGCCCTGGAAGGCCGCCTATGTGCAGCCCAGCCGCCGCCCCAAAGACGGCCGCTACGGCAACAACCCCAACCGGCTGCAGCATTACTACCAGTACCAGGTGGTGCTCAAGCCAGCCCCCCAAGACATCCTGGAGTTGTATCTGGGCAGCCTGGAAGCCTTGGGCTTCGATCTGAAGCTGAATGACGTGCGTTTTGTCGAAGACGATTGGGAAAACCCCACGCTGGGTGCCTGGGGTCTGGGCTGGGAGGTCTGGCTCAACGGCATGGAAGTGACGCAGTTCACCTACTTCCAGCAGGTCGGCGGCATCGATTGCCGGCCCATCACGGGCGAGATCACCTACGGCCTGGAGCGGCTGGCGATGTACCTGCAGGGCGTGGACAACGTCTATGACCTGGTGTGGACCGAGAGCCCGGCAAGCGCCGATGGCGCCCCGGGTGGCAGGTCCGGCAGCAAGCCCGGCACCAAGCTTTATTACCGCGATGTCTTCCACCAGAACGAGGTCGAACAAAGCACCTACAACTTCGAGCACAGCGACGTGGCGATGCTGCTGCAGACCTTCGCCGGCCACGAAAAACAGGCGCAGTATCTGATGACGCAACAACTGGCGCTGCCGGCCTACGAGCAGGTGCTGAAAGCGGCGCACACCTTCAACCTGCTGGATGCCAGAGGCGCGATCAGCGTGACCGAAAGAGCCGCCTACATCGGCCGCATCCGCAACCTGGCGCGCAGCGTGGCCGCCAGCTACCTCGACAGCCGCGCCCGTCTGGGGTTCCCGATGGCGCCCCGCGCCTGGGCCGAAGAAGTGCTGGCAGCGCTGGACAAGAAAGCGGCATGACCATGACAACGGCCATGCTGCAACCCTTGCTGGTGGAACTCTTTGTCGAAGAACTGCCCCCCAAAGCGCTGAAAAAACTCGGCCAGGACTTTGCCCGTCTGTTGACCGATGGCCTGAAGGCCCAGGGCCTGGTGGATGCACAAGCGCAGCCAGAGGCATTTGCCTCACCCAGGCGCCTGGGCCTGCTGCTGCCGGCGGTACGCGGGCAGGCACCAGAGCAAACCCAAAGGCTCAAGCTGATGCCGGTCTCGGTGGGCCTGGACGCCAACGGTCAGGCCACGCCTGCGCTGATCAAGAAGCTGGCCAGCCTGGGGGCTGAAGACACGCCGGTGCAGCAATTGCAGCGCGCTGCCGATGGCAAGAATGAAGCGCTGTTTCTGGACCGTGTGTTGCCCGGCGCGACGCTGGCCTCAGGCTTGCAGCAAGCGCTCAGCGATGCCATCAGCCAACTGCCCATCCCTAAAGTGATGCAGTACCCGCAGCCCGCGCCAGCGGGGTCTGCGACCTCATCGCTGCCGGGTGGCGAGGGTGGTGATCGTGGCGCTGCTGGCGACACCGCCTTCCAGCCCGGCTGGACCCGCGTGCAGTTCGTGCGTCCGGCGCACGGCCTGGTGGCCCTGCACGGCGCCGTGGTGGTGCCGGTCAGCGCTTTGGGGCTGCAAGCCGGCCGCACCACGCGCGGCCATCGCTTTGAAGCCCGCCAGCCGCAGATCACCCTGCGCGACGCCAACAGCTACGCCGGGCAGTTGCGCGACGAGGGCGCGGTGATCGCCAGCTTCGAAGAGCGGCGTGCAGAAATGCTGCGCCAGTTGAACCTCGCGGCACAGGCCGAGGGCCTGCAAGTCACCGAAGACGAGGCCTTGGTCGACGAAGTGACAGCGCTGGTCGAGCGCCCGCAGGTGATGTTGTGCCGTTTCGAGCCCGAGTACCTGGCGGTGCCGCAAGAGTGCCTGATCCTGACGATGAAGGCCAACCAGAAGTACTTTCCGCTGCTGGATGCACAAGGCAAGCTGAGCGAGCGCTTCTTGATCGTCAGCAACATCCACCCGGCCGATCCCAGCCGCGTCATCGAAGGCAACGAGCGCGTCATCCGCCCGCGCCTGGCCGATGCCAAGTTCTTCTTCGATCAAGACCGCAAGCAGACGCTGTTGTCACGGCTGCCGCGGTTGGACAAGGTGGTGTACCACGGCAAGTTGGGCAGCCAGGGCGAGCGGGTGGCCAGGGTGCGGGCGATCGCCGCAAGCATTGCCCACAGCCTGGCAGCCCAGCGACAGCTCTCGCCGTCGGGTGCCGCGCCAGGTTCTGCGGCGGGCCCCTCGTCCACTGCGCAGCCCTCTGCCGCCGAAATGATCGCGCACGCCGACCGCGCAGCGATGCTGGCCAAGGCCGACTTGCTGAGCTTGATGGTCGGCGAATTCCCAGAGCTGCAGGGCGTGATGGGCGCTTACTACGCCCGCCACGACGGTGAGCCCGAAACCGTGGCGCAAGCCATCGAAGACCACTACAAGCCACGCTTTGCAGGCGACGAGTTGCCGCGCGGCACGGCCGGCCTGGTGGTGGCGCTGGCCGACAAGCTCGAAACGCTGGCCGGCCTGTTCAGCATCGGCCAGTTGCCCACGGGCGACAAAGACCCTTTTGCACTGCGCCGTCACGCGCTGGGCGTGATCCGCATCCTGGTCGAGCGCCAGTTGCCGCTGGCCGTGCCTGATCTGGTGCAGGCGGCCTTTTCGGCTTTTTCGGCTTTTGCAGCTTCTTCGGGATCCGCGGCTTCTGCTGCCAACTCACCAGAGGCGGCAGAAGCGCTGATCAGCTTCTTCTACGACCGCCTGGTGGGCTACCTGCGCGAGCTGGGTTACAGCGCGCACGAAGTCGACGCCGTGGTCGCTTTGCGCCCTTCAAGCTGGGCCGAGCTGCCGCAACGCCTGGCCGCCGTACGCGAGTTTGCGCTGATGCAGCAAGCCCCGGCGCTGGCCTCGGCCAACAAGCGGGTCGGCAATATCCTGAAGAAGGCAGAAGGCCCGGTGGCCACCGAAGTGCAGGCGCAACTGTTGCAGGAGCCTGCAGAGAAAGCCCTGGCCCGCGCCTTGGCCGACACCACCCCGCTGGCCAACGCAGCCTTTGACCGCGGCGACTACAGCGCGCACCTGAAGGCGCTGGCAGATCTGAAGGGCCCGGTGGACGAGTTTTTCGAGGTTGTGATGGTCAACGCCGATGACCCGGCATTGCGCAACAACCGCCTGGCGCTGCTGCGTTCTCTGCAGCAGGCGATGAATCGGGTGGCCGACCTGTCCAGACTGGCACACTGAGCGCCGCGAGGAACGAGCACCCACATGTATTCCACCAAGCTGGTGATCCTGGGCCGAGACGGCATCCTCAACGTCTACCGCGACAGCCACGTCACGGCGCCCGAAGAGTGGCATCCCATCCCGGGCGCCCTCGAAGCCGTGGCGCGGCTCAACCATGCCGGCTGGCACACGGTAGTGGCCACCAACCAGGCCGGCATCGGGCGCGGTGTCGTCGACATGGCTTCGGTCAACGCGGTGCACGCGCACATGAACCAGAAGCTGATGGTGCAGGGCGGGCGCATCGACGCCGTCTTCTTCTGCCCACACGCTCCCAATGACGACTGCGATTGCCGCAAACCCAAGCCCGGCATGATGAAAGAGATCGGCCGCAGGTATGGCGTGGACCTGGTCAATGTGGCGATGGTCGGCGACACCTTGCGCGACCTGCAAGCTGCTGCGGCCGCCGGCTGCGAGCCGCATCTGGTGCGCACCGGCCGCGCAGAAAAGCTCGACGATGCCGCTGTACAGGTCATGCTGACGCAGGTGCCCGCAGCCAATGCCCACGCCAGCCTGGCCGCTTTTGTCGAGTTCATGCTGGCCCGTCACCGCTACGTCGATTCGGCAGCGGGTAGTTTGCGAACATGAAAGCGCTGCAACAGGCCACTTGGGCCTTGCGATCGCTGGTGTTCATTCTTTGGCTGACCGTGACGGTGGTGCCTTGGGCGCTGCTGATGCTGTTGTTGTCGATGTTCGTGCGTGGCCAGCGCCTCTATTGGCCCACGATGCGCTGGCTGAAAGCGGCCGTGTGGGGCGCCAAGGTGATCTGCGGCGTGCGCTACCAGGTCACGGGCATGCACCACCTGCCCACTGCTGCGCAAGAGACTGCTGCCGTGGTACTGGCCGCCAAGCACCAAAGTACCTGGGAGACATTCGCCTTCCCGGCCTTGATGTCGCACCCTCTGGCCTATGTGTTCAAGCGCGAGTTGCTGTATGTGCCGTTTTTTGGCTGGGCGATGGGCCGCCTGGACATGATCCACATCGACCGCAGCAAACGCGCCGAAGCCTGGATCAAGGTGGCAGAACAGGGCAGACGGCTGGCCGCCGAGGGTATTTGGGTGATCATGTTTCCGGAAGGCACGCGCACACCGCGCGGCAGCCAGGGCGTGTACAAAAGCGGCGCTGCCAGGCTGGCGATCACCACCGGGGTGCCCATCGTGCCGATCGCTGCCAGCTCGGCCAAATGCTGGCCGCGCAAGTCCTTCCTGCTGCGCCCGGGCTTGATCGATGTCTCGATCGGGCCGCCGATCTCCAGTCAAGGCCGCCAGCCAGAGGATCTGATGATGCAGGTCGAAACCTGGATCGAAGCAGAAATGCGCAAGCTCGACCCAGAAGCCTATGGCGCCGGGCCCGCTGCGGCGGCGGCGACCCGGGGCGCCGACTAGAATTCCTTGTCATGCCACGCCAGCCCGGCCATGTCTCTCCCAACCAGCTGTCGCTGTTTGACGAGCCGATGCCGCCACTGATTTCTGCTCCGGTATCGACTGGCCCGCAGCTTCCGGTTGCAGCCGGTGATCGGACTGCCGGCCCCACAGCCTCGGTGAGCTCGACCCCGACAGCGACTGATGACGCAGCGCCCTGGCGCCTGGCTGCCGGAGAAGGTGCAGAAGGCGCCTGGCGGCCGGCCTTGCCCCGCAGCGATTTCCAGCCTGCGCGCCAGGGCCGAGGCACCGCGGCGCCGGGAGCATTGGGCATATTCGGCACCTGGGGCACAGCCGCTGAGACCACAGCCCAGGCGCAGCATGCCGGCAAACCGGCCCACGGCATCGCTGCCGGCGGCTACCGCCACCCCCGCTCGCAACACGAGATGCTGCTCGCCAGCCACAAAGTGGGTTACGAATTGCGCCGCTCTCGCCGCCGCAGCATTGGCTTCGTGGTCGGCGCAGAAGGTTTGAGTGTCAGCGCACCGCGTTGGGTGGGGCAACAAGAGATCGAAGCCGCATTGCGCGAGAAATCGACCTGGATCCTGCGCAAGCTGCAAGAGCAGCGCGAACGCAGCGCCCGGCTAGACGCAGCGCGGGTCGAGTGGCGCGAAGGCGGCTGCCTGCCCTTCCTGGGCGAAACAGTGATCCTGGTGCTCGACTCCCGCACCACTGGTGCTGTGCTGCACACCGAGGCGCAGGCACTGCCCGGCGTGCCGCGGCTGACGCTGCACCTGGGCCTGCCGCACCACGCGTCGGCAGAGCAATTGCGCGATCTGGTGCAAAGCTGGTTGCAGCGCCAGGCCCGCCGCGTGTTCGAAGAGCGTTGCCGCATCTTTGCCGATCGGCTGGGCGTGCGCATGAAGCGGCTCAGCCTGAGCTCGGCCTCGACCCGTTGGGGCAGCGCAAGCGTTGACGGCTCGATCCGGCTCAACTGGCGTCTGGTGCACTTCGGCTTGCCGGTGATCGACTATGTGGTCACGCACGAGCTGGCGCACCTGCGCGAGATGAACCACAGCCCGGCCTTCTGGGATGTGGTCAAGTCTGCCCTGCCCGACTACGCGCGGGCCAAAGGCGTGCTCAAGCATGAAGTTGTGCCGCTGCTGGACTGACAGCCGCAGCCATATCCCCCTTTGGGAGGATGCCATTCGCTGCTCGCATAGCCATACTCAGCGGCTGTGCTGTCATCCGCGTAGGCGTGCTACCCCGGTGCAATTCGAGGAGCAAATGGTCTGCCGGCGGCAGGTGAAACTTCACCTGCCGCTTTTTTTCGCCTGCAGGCGCTCGACCTGCGGTCGTCCAACTGTGGGGTTTCGCTGGGCCTGGTGGCGCTGCAAGGCGGTGCGCCAACGCAACACGCCATCGGCACCAGGCTGCGCCAGCAACTGGCCTCGCTCGGCCAAAGCGTGCATGTGGGCAATCGCCTCACCCAGCGCAAAGGTGGTCTGATGCAGATCCAGTTCGCGCTTGAACAACACCGGCAGCATCTCGGCCGCACTTCCGGGCTGCTGCGCACAAGCTTGCAGAACATCGTCGAAACGAGCTTCGTGGTGCTCGCTCAATTGCTGGATACGCGTGTGCAGGCCCACAAAGGGCTTGCCATGTGAGGGCAGCACGAGCGTGTCGGCGGGCAAGGCGCGCAGGGCCTCCAAAGAGTCCAAGAACAGGCGCAGCGGGTTGCCTTCGGGCTCGGCCTCGATCACGCTGACGTTGGTGGAAATGCGCGGCAACACCATGTCGCCCGAGATCAGCAGGCCCAAAGCTTCGCAGTGCAGCGAGATGTGCTCGGGCGCGTGCCCGTAGCCCACGACGCAGCGCCAGGCCAGGCCGTTGACGTGCAGACTGTGGCCGTGCAGCAATCGCCTGTAGCTGTCGGGCACTTGCGGCACCATGCTGGAGTAGTAACTGGTGCGCTTTCTGACCTGATCCAGCATCTCTGGATCGGTCAGCCCGTGCAAGGCGAAGAACCTGGCCGTGGCTTCGCCGCCAAAGCCGGTGGTCGAGCGCACCGCGAACCGCGCCACGCTCCAATCGGTATGGCTGATCCACAAGCGGCAGTCGCGCTGCGCGGTCGACCAGCGTTGGCACAGCCAATGGGCCAGGCCGATGTGGTCCGGGTGCATGTGCGTCACCACCACGCGCAGCACCGGCAGGCCCTGCAGGTGGTGGGCGAAGATCTGCTCCCAGTGCGAGCGCGTGGCGTCGTCGCTGATGCCGCAGTCCACCAGCGTCCAGCCGTCCAGCCCATCCACCTGGTCACGCAGCAGCCACAGGTTGATGTGGTTCAGCGCGAATGGCAGACTCATGCGCACCCACAGCACGCCGGGTGCAAGCTCGATCACGCCGCCGGGCGCAGGCAACTGCTCGTCCAGCGGATAGTGCAAAGCGGCTTCGTGGGGCAACGCGGCCTTGTGCTGGCCATCCGTGGGCTTGGCTGATGCCGCAAGCTGGGACGCAGCTTGCATCGAGGGCTGGGGATTTCGGGGCTTCAGCGTGGCAGTTCTTTCAGCAGCATTCATGCACTTGAGGTTGGCGCGGCTGGTTGCCGCTGTTGTGCAGTCTATATTGCCCCTTCCGCTACCATGAGGTCTGTGTTTGGCCCACCCTGCTGGGCCCCAAGGAGACAGCTTGTGAACCTGCCCGGCCTGGACTTTGAACTCGGCGAAGACATCGACGCGCTGCGCGACGCGGTGCAGCACTTTGCGCAGGCAGAAATCGCCCCGCGCGCCAACGAGATCGACCGCAGCGACCAGTTCCCGATGGATCTGTGGCGCAAGATGGGCGAGCTGGGTCTCTTGGGCATCACCGTGCCCGAGGCCGATGGAGGCGCTGGCATGGGTTATCTGGCGCACATGATCGCGATGGAAGAGATCAGCCGCGCCAGCGCCAGCGTGGGCCTGAGCTATGGCGCGCACAGCAACCTGTGCGTCAACCAACTGAAGCGCAATGGCTCGGCCGAGCAAAAAAAGAAATACTTGCCCAAGCTGATCAGCGGCGACCATGTGGGGGCCTTGGCGATGAGCGAGCCCGGCGCCGGCAGCGACGTCATCAGCATGAAGCTCAAGGCCGAAGACAAGGGCGGCTTGTACCTGCTCAACGGCACCAAGATGTGGATCACCAACGGCCCGGATGCCGACACGATGGTGGTCTACGCCAAAACTGAGCCCGAGCTTGGGGCCAGGGGCGTGACGGCTTTCATTGTCGAGAAAGGCATGAAGGGTTTCTCGACCGCGCAAAAGCTCGACAAGCTGGGCATGCGCGGCAGCCACACGGGCGAGATGGTGTTCAACAACGTCGAGGTGCCGGCCAGCCACATCCTGGGCCAGCTCAACGGTGGCGCCAAGGTGCTGATGAGCGGGCTGGACTACGAGCGTGCCGTGCTGGCGGCCGGCCCCATCGGCATCATGCAGTCGGTGATGGACAACGTGGTGCCCTACGTGCACGACCGCAAGCAGTTTGGCCAGAGCATCGGCGAGTTTCAGCTGATCCAGGGCAAGCTGGCCGACATGTACACCGTGTTGCAAGCCGGCCGTTCCTTTTGCTACACCGTCGGCAAGAACCTGGACAAGTTGGGCGCCGAGCATGTGCGTCAAGTGCGCAAGGATTGCGCCAGCGTGATTCTCTGGTGCGCCGAAAAAGCCACCTGGATGGCCGGCGAGGGCATCCAGATCTTCGGCGGCAACGGCTACATCAACGAATACCCGCTGGGTCGCCTGTGGCGCGACGCCAAGCTGTACGAGATCGGCGCGGGCACCAGCGAGATCCGCCGCATGCTGATCGGCCGCGAGTTGTTTGCCGAGACGATGTAAGCGCCCAGCCCCATCAACCCGTGATGCGCTGCCACCCAGACATCTGAAACATGCCGTACCGCCTGCCCGAGCTGCTGCAGAAGAACCGCGACTGGGCGCGCCGCGTCGAAGAGCGCACGCCCGGCTTCTTCTCGCGCTTGCTGCAGCAGCAGACACCGCAGTACCTTTGGATTGGTTGCGCCGACAGCCGCGTGCCTGCCAACGAGATCCTGGACTTGCTGCCAGGAGATGTGTTCGTGCACCGCAACGTCGCCAACGTGGTGGTACACAGCGACCTCAACGCCTTGAGCGTGATGCAGTTCGCCATCGACCAGTTGCAGGTGCGGCATGTGATGGTGGTGGGCCATTACGGCTGCGGCGGCGTGGCAGCAGCGCTGCACAACCGGCGCATCGGCATTGCCGACAACTGGCTGCGCCATGTGCAGGATGTGCGCAACAAGCACCGCGCGCTGATCGAAGCCCAGCCCGACGACGAAGCGCGGCTGCAATTGCTGTGCGAGCTCAACGTGCTGGAGCAAAGCCTCAACGTCTGCGAAACCACGGTCGTGCAAGACGCCTGGGCGCGCGGCCAGTCGGTAGTGGTGCATGGCTGGGTCTACGGTTTGCACAATGGCCTGCTGCAGGATTTGCAGATGACGGTGCGCGACGCCAGCGAGGTGCAGCCCGCCTACGTCACCGCACTGGCGGCGATGCGCAGTCGCTACCCAGGCGCAGCGCAAAGCCAGGCGCATGACCCGACGCACGATCAAGCCGAAAACGCGCTGCCCTCCAGCCATGCCGCATAGAGCCCGGACGATGTTTCCCAGCGACCTTTCAGACCAGCGTGGCTTTGCCATCGCCCGGGTGCTGATTGAAGGCTTCGATCGCCACTACCGGCTGTTTCGCGAAACCACTGCACAGGCCAAGCGACGCTTCGAGCAGTCCGACTGGCATGGCCAGCAGCGCGCCCAGCGCGACCGCATCGAGTTCTACGACATGCGCGTCAATGAAGCGGTGCAGCGGCTCAACGACGAGCTGGATGCCTCCAAACTGCCCCAAGATGTGTGGCAGCAGGCCAAGCTGCACTACATCGGCCTGCTGACCAACCACCGCCAGCCCGAGCTGGCAGAAACCTTCTTCAACTCCGTCACCGTCAAGCTGCTGACGCGCAGCTATTACCGCAATGACTTCATCTTCGTGCGGCCCGCGGTCAGCACCGAGTACATCGAAAACGACGAGCCTGCTTCCCACCCCACCTACCGCGCCTACTATCCAGACAAAGACAACCTGCAACAGACCTGGGCACGCATCATTCACAACTTCCAGCTGCAAGTGGCGTTCGAAGACCTGCCGCGCGACGTCAACCATGTGGTGCAAGCGATGTTGTCCGAGATGGGCGGCTTCAGACCGCGCCCCAACTTCCAGATTCAGGTACTCAGCACCCTGTTCTATCGCAACAAGGGCGCCTACCTGGTGGGCAAGATCATCAACGGTTTCAGCGAAACGCCGCTTGCGCTGCCGATCATCCATGCGCCCAGCGGCAAGCTGGTCATCGATGCCGCGCTGTTTGGCGAGGACGAGTTGCTGCTGATCTTCAGTTACGCACGCGCCTACTTCATGGCCGACATCGAGATTCCCAGCGCTTACGTGAAGTTCTTGCGCGGCATGATGCCGCGCAAACCGCGTGCTGAGCTGTACAACAGCCTGGGTTTGCAAAAGCACGGCAAGAACATCTTCTACCGCGACCTGCTGGCGCATCAGCGCCACTCCAGCGACAAGTTCCGCATCGCGCCGGGCATCAAAGGCATGGTGATGCTGGTTTTTGACCTGCCTTCTTTCCCGTACGTTTTCAAGGTCATCAAAGATTTCTACCCGCCGCAAAAGGACACCACGCGCGAACAGATCAAGGCCAAGTACCTGCTGGTCAAGCAACACGACCGCGGCGGGCGCATGGCCGACACGCTGGAGTACAGCAACGTGGCATTCCCGATCCACCGCTTCGAGCCTTCGCTGATCGATGAACTGCGCCACTTCTGCCCCAGCCTGCTGGAAGAAGAGGCCGAGGGCGGACAGGATGGCGAGCCGGTGCTGGTGATCAAACACCTGTACATCGAGCGCCGCATGGTGCCGCTGAACATCCACCTGCAAGAGGCCTCGGCCGAGCAGGTGGCGCACGCAGTGGTGGAGTACGGCAACGCGATCAAGGATCTGGTGTCGGCCAACATCTTCCCGGGCGACATGCTGTGGAAGAACTTTGGCGTCACGCGCCACGGCAAGGTGGTGTTCTACGACTACGACGAGATCGAATACCTGACGGATTGCAACTTCCGCCGCGTGCCCGAGCCGCGCAACGAAGAAGAAGAGATGAGCGGCGAGATCTGGTACACGGTGGGCCCCAGGGACGTTTTCCCTGAAACCTTCGCGCCCTTCCTGCTGGGCAATGACGCCGTGCGCGAAGTGTTCATGGCGCACCATGCCGATCTTCTGGGCGCGGAGTTCTGGCAATCGCACAAAGACCGCATCCTGGCCGGCCATGTGCACGATGTCTTTCCGTATGAGCCCACCAAACGTTTCAGCGCCGGCCAGCGGCCTGTGTCATCGATCACCACTGCAGCAGCGGCAGCACCCCGCAGTACCCAGTCTGTGGCGGCCACGATGGCCGAGGATTGAGCTGCCGGCGCTGCGCCTTGAGCTGTCACCGGCCCACCCGCCAGGGCTGAGGTTTTTCCAATCACCTGGAACTGGAGCACCCCATGAACGACCCCAAGAACGACCCCATCGTCATCACATCTGCCGCCCGCACGCCCATCGGCGGCTTGCTGGGTGAGTTGTCGACCCTCGCCGCCTGGGAGCTGGGCGCTGTCGCCATCGAAGCCGCCGTGGCGCGCGCCGGCGTGCCCGGCGACAGCATCGACGAAGTGCTGATGGGCAACTGCCTGATGGCGGGCCAGGGTCAGGCCCCTGCCCGCCAGGCGATGCGCAAGGCCGGTTTGCCCGACAGTGCAGGCGCAGTGACCCTGAGCAAGATGTGCGGCAGCGGCATGCGCGCGCTGATGTTCGCCCACGACATGCTGGCCGCCGGCAGCGCCCAGGTGATGGTGGCAGGCGGCATGGAGAGCATGAGCAATGCGCCGCACCTGAGCATGCTGCGCCGAGGGGTGAAGTACGGCGCCACCACGCTGTTTGACCACATGGCAATGGACGGCCTGGAAGACGCCTATGAGCGCGGCAAGGCGATGGGTGTCTTTGCCGAACAGTGCGTCGACAAGTACGGCTTCAGCCGCCAGGCGCAAGACGAATTTGCCATTGCCTCCACCACACGCGCCAGACAAGCCAACGAAGACGGCAGTTTTGACTGGGAAATCGCGCCTGTGGCGGTGGCCGGCAAAGGCGCCACGCTGAGCATCAAGGCCGACGAGCAGCCGCTCAAAGCCAAGTTGGACAAGGTGCCCGGCCTCAAACCCGCATTCAAGAAGGACGGCACGATCACGGCGGCCAACGCTTCCAGCATCAGCGACGGTGCGGCGGCCTTGGTGCTGATGCGCGCCAGCACAGCCAAGCAAATGGGCTGCCAGCCGCTGGCCCGCATCGTCAGCCACGCCGTGCACGCGCAAGAGCCGCAGTGGTTTGCCACCGCACCTGCAGGCGCCATCACCAAGGCCTTGCAGCGAGCCGGCTGGACAGCGCAGCAAGTGCAGTTGTGGGAGGTCAACGAAGCCTTTGCCGCCGTGACCATGGCTGCGATGCACGATTTCAAACTCTCGCACGAGATCGTCAACGTGCACGGTGGGGCCTGCGCCCTGGGCCACCCCATCGGCGCCAGCGGCGCCCGCATCGTGGTCACACTGCTGGGCGCCATGCGCAAACGCGGCTTGAAGCGCGGCATGGCGGCTTTGTGCATCGGCGGCGGCGAGGCCACTGCGATGGCACTGGAGATGCTGTGATCGACCTGGCCGCCTGAACCTGTCTGTCTGCATGAGGACACCCATGAGCTCTGTCTTGATCATCGGCGCATCGCGCGGCATCGGCCTTGAATTTGTGCGTCAGTACCGCGCCGACGACGCCACCGTGACGGGCACAGCGCGCAACGAAGAAGGTCTGGGCCGCATTCGCGCTTTGGGTGCGCGCGCACTGCCGCTGGATGTGGCCACTGCGGTGGGCAGCTCTGGCCCGGCCTGGCCGATCGATGGCGAGCGCTTTGACACCGTGGTGCTCAACGCCGGTGTCTTCGGGTCTCGCTCACAAGGTCTGCAAACCCCTTCACAAGAAGAGTTCGACCTGGTGATGCACACCAACGTGCTGGCCGCCATGCGCTTGCTGCCGCAGCTCGAATCGGCACTGGCCCCTGCCGCGCGCGTGGCCGTGCTGTCGTCGAAGATGGGATCGATTGCATTGCGCGCTGCCAACTCCGGCTGGTTGTACAGAGCCAGCAAGGCAGCGCTGAACTCTGTGCTCAAGGATGCCTCACTGGCCTGGGCCGGCAAAGCCATCTGCGTCGCTTTCCACCCCGGCTGGGTGCGCACCGACATGGGCGGCAGCAGCGCCGATCTGGATGTGCAGACCAGCGTGGGCGACATGCGGCGCACGTTGGCAGGCTTGCAGGCCAAGGACAACGGCAGTTTCTTCAACCACGACGGCACACTGTTGGCCTGGTAGAGCCGCTGCGCAAAAAGCCAAAAGCCGGCCGACACCAAAAATTGCCCGGCAGCCCTGGCCCAGGCATCCGATCCGCCCACCTGGACACCCCGATCATGCAACTCAACGAAGACCACCAGGCCGTGCAAGATGCGGTGCGCCACTACGTGCAGGCCGAGATCGCGCCGCACGCTGCAACCTGGGACAAGCTCAAGCAATTCCCCGTCGCCCAGCTCAAAGGTCTGGCGGCATTGGGCTGTTACGGCGTCGCGGTACCCACCGAGTGGGATGGCGCCGGCCTGGACTATCTGGCGCTGGCGTTGATCCTGGAAGAAATCGCGGCTGGCTGTGGCGCCACCAGCACGGTGGTCAGCGTCAACAACTGCCCCGTGTGCAGCATCCTGATGGCTTATGGCGATGCGGCGCAGAAAGAGAAGTTTCTGAAGCCGCTGGCGCGTGGCGACATGCTGGGCGCCTTCTGCCTGACCGAGCCGCATGTGGGCAGCGAAGCCGGCGGCTTGAAGACCACCGCCAACCGCGTGGGCGAACACTATGTGATCAACGGCGTCAAGCAATTCATCACCAGCGGCAAGAACGGCGACCTGGCAATCGTGATGGCCGTCACCGACAAGGCTGCGGGCAAACGGGGCATCAGTGCATTTCTCGTGCCCACCATCACGCCGGGTTATGTGGTGGCCAGGGTCGAAGACAAACTGGGCCAGCATGCCAGCGATACGGCGCAGATCGTGTTCGAGGATTGCCGCGTGCCGGCCGAGTATCTGATCGGCGAAGAAGGCATGGGGCTGAAGATCGCGCTGTCAGGCCTTGAGGGCGGGCGCATCGGCATCGCCAGCCAGGCGGTCGGCATGGCGCGTGCAGCGTTTGACGCTGCCCTGGCCTACAGCAAGGACCGCAGCAGCTTCGGCCAGCCGATCTTTCAGCATCAGGCGGTGCAGTTCAAGCTGGCCGACATGGCCACTCAGATCGAGGCAGCTCGGCAGTTGATCCACCACGCCGCCAGTCTGAAGGACGCCGGTCTGCCCTGCCTGAAAGAAGCCGCGATGGCCAAGCTCTTCGCCAGCGAGATGGCCGAGAAGGTGTGCTCAGACGCGATACAGGTGCACGGGGGCTATGGTTACCTCAGCGACTTCCCGGTTGAACGCATCTATCGCGACGTGCGGGTGTGCCAGATCTACGAAGGCACTTCAGAAGTACAGAAAATTCTGATCGGCCGCGCGCTGGCTTGAGGGTTCTTCAACTCGCGTTGAGGCGCTGACCCGCTGCCGCGCCAAGCCCAGGTGGTCGATCCAGATGTCGATCAGACATCGATCGGACGTCGATCGGACGTCGATCAGATGCCAGGCGCGCGCCAGGCCAGCCCTTCGTCCGTCAGCACCACATCCAGCGGCACATCGTGCGGCTCCGCCTGCAACCAAGGCACATGGCCGTTGGCGTAGGCCAGGCCGACTGTCGTTGGCCGGGGTTGCAACAGCGCCAGCGTGCGGTCATAGAAGCCGCCCCCGTAGCCCAGTCGCACGCCCTGCGATCCGTAACCCACGCAGGGCACCAACAGCAGCGTCGGTTGCAATTCCGGCGTGCTTTTGGGCTTGGGAATGCCGTAGCCGTCTTCTTCCATCTCGCACCCCGGGTACCAGGTGCGAAAACTCAATTGTTTGCTCTGCTTGTCCATGACTGGCAGCCCGATGCGGCGTTTGTCATCGGCTTCAGTCCACTTGAACAAGGCCGGCAAGGTGTCGAACTCACCTTTGATCGGCCAGTAGGCACCCACCACTCGGTCACCACGTTCCATCAGCCAGACACGCAACACCTCTTGCAGATGCATGGCGCGCTGATGGCGGTCGACCAGCATCTGGCGTTCGACCTGCAATTGCCTGCGCAACATTTTTTTGTCCTGCGAGGGCTCGAAGGCGGGCGATTCCGGGATCGTTGACGACATGGCTGGCTGTCCCTGCGATACAAACGAATGGGCAAGGCCGAGTTGCATGGCATGGGCAGCACACGATGCAGCGCCAGACCCGCGTCCGTGCGCGCAGTACCGCGCAGACCCCTGTTGAAACTCCGGCTGAAAGCAGGCTATTGTCAGGCCATGGGTCAAGCCAACCAAACTTCAGCAAAAGCGCCCGCAAGAGCCTCAAAAGGAGCGCCCGCAAAAATGCCGGCCGCAACCCCGCCCTTCGTCGTGCATTGCCAGGAGTTGATGGCTGGCGCTTCCACAAGCGGCAGCCCGCCCACTGCCCGGCGCATGTTTGGCGGCTGGGGTTTGAGGCTGGACGGTTTGTTCGTGGCCTTGATCGCCTTCGAGCGTCTGTACCTGAAAGTGGATGACGACACCCGGCCGGCTTTTGCACAGGCAGGGTGTGAACCTTTTGTCTACGGAGGCAAAAGCAAGACCATCACGATGCGCTACTGGACCGTGCCTGAGCAGGCACTGGAGTCGGCCAATTTCATGCGCCCATGGGCCCGCCTGGCCTTGCAGGCCGCACTGGCCGCACAGGCCGCACAGGCGCAAAAACCTGAAGAATCAGGCAAGAAGACCCCAGTCGGCGCCAAACCATCCAAAGCCAGGCGCTTGCGTTAAATTCGGAGTCATGGTTTCTGCTGATTCTGGAGTTTCAAGCCGCCGCACTGCACCGCACAGGTCTGCAGCCAGTGCCCTGCTGGCAACGCTGTTGGTGATCTGCGCAGTCTGGCACCCGACATCGCGGGCCCAATCAACAGGCGATGAGTGGGTGGTGCAGGCCCGTGAAGCGCTGCGCAAGAACGACCGCGCGGCTTTGTCGGCAGCAGCACAGCAACTCTCTGCGGCCCAGCACCCGCTGACCCAATGGGCCGAGTACTGGGATCTGAGCAGCCGTCTGGACCGTGCACAGCAGCCCGAGTTGACGGCCTTCTTCCAGCGCTGGCCCGACACCTATGTCGAAGACCGGCTGCGCAACGACTGGCTGCTCGAGTTGGGCAAACGCCGCGACTGGGCCAACTTTCGCATCGAGCAGCCGCGCTTTCGCATGGATGACGACCGGCAAGTCACCTGCTACACCCTGCTGATGCAACACCAGGACGGCAAGAACGTGCGAGAGCAGGCACTGGCCGCCTGGCATGCCCAGCGCGACCTCGACGACGCCTGCATGCTGCTGGCACGCACGCTGGCCGAAGCGCGCGTGATCAGCGCACAGGACATCTGGCAGGACGTCAGGCTGGCCACCGAGGCCAACCGCCAAAGCGCTGCGCGTGCCGCCGCTGCACTGATCAGCCCGGCGGCCGAGCGCGCTGTCGATGCGCTGTGGGATCAGCCCGCACGCCATCTGACGCAGCGTCAGCATCTTGATTCGGCCTACCACCACGAGCTCGATCTGCTGGCCTTGATGCGGACGGCCGCCTCCGACCCGGCTGTTGCAGCCGATCAATTGCTCAGTCGCTGGCAAGCCCGCTTACCGGCTCCGATCGCAGCCACTGCATGGGCCCATGTGGCGCGTCAGGCAGCGTTGAAGCGACAACCCGAGGCTGCAGACTACGCCCGCAACGCCTGGGCCCTGTGGGACAGCATGCGCAGCGGCAGCGCAGGCAGGCTTGCGCCGCCCTGGAGCGAAGACGTGCTGGCCTGGCATGTGCGCGCCGCCTTGCTCGAAGGCGGCGACAGGCCAGCCCGCTGGCAACTCGTGCTGCGCGCCACAGACGCAATGGATGAAGCCGCACGCCGCGACGGCCGCGAAAACACCTGGTTGTACTGGCAAGCGCGGGCCCAACTGGCGCTGGCCAGGCCCGGGGCTGCAGGCGACGCAGCGCGCGCCGCAGCGCAGCAAAGCTTGCGCGACCTGGCCTCGCCGCTGGGCTTCTATGGGCAGTTGGCCGCCTCCGATCTGGGCCTGAGCCTGTCGCTGCCCCCCGCCCCTCCCGCGCTGAGCGCCGAAGACCTGGCCGCGCCACGCCAGCACCCGGGCAAGACCCGTGCGCTGCGCAGTCTGGCGCTGGGTTTGCGCAGCGAAGGCGTGCGCGAGTGGAACTACAGCCTGCGTGGCTTGAACGACCGCCAGTTGCGGGC
>Ga0105046_10006214_pt1 | contig 18857 bp, 16 predicted proteins | sample MAT03_FD_78385 | JGI IMG/M metagenome (GOLD analysis project Ga0105046, IMG submission 78385) | Freshwater microbial communities from Lake Fryxell liftoff mats and glacier meltwater in Antarctica - MAT-03 (megahit assembly) | ecosystem: Environmental > Aquatic > Freshwater > Ice > Liftoff... | reverse complement strand
AGGGGTGCCCGTGCTCAGTAGTATCCCATTCCTGGGTTATTTGTTTAAAACGACAAAACTCACGACCGACCGGAGTGAATTGATTATTATGATCCAACCTGTGGTCGTCGATAAGAACATGGAAACCCAAATTGCCAGCGATGCCGAATTAGCCCGGGCGCAGCTGAAGCCCTCGATTGAACGTGTCGCGAAGGAAAAACCCGAGAACAGTGTCCGCTCCGGGAAGAAAAAGCCCAAGTAGAACTTGAGCAGAAAATGAAGGAAATCATCGGTCCCGAAAGAGATGAGGAGTATAAGATGTCCCGAGCTTACCAGTACCGCCCGCTGTACGGGATCGTCAAAAGATTAGATATGCCGAAATCAGTGGCGATAGACGCTTATAAAACAGCCAAACAATCCGAGAATGATCTGAATACCCTGCAAGCGAATAAGAATCTCGATAGTATAGCAAAAAAAGTAGAGTATGAGAAAATGAAAAAAAGCTTTCAGTCGAAGCTCAATACTACGCTGACTGAAAGGGGAGCGGAGTCCTACCTGCTACAAGTCGGGCGTAATTTGATATACCGTCCGTTTTGAGTCTTTTAAAGCCGAGGATCACAAAAATCAAAAAGAACTGGAAATGGAAAAGTTCAATTTTGGTGCGGGGGTGGCGATATTTTGGAGGACAGAGTAATCTGCTTGGGCATCCAAAGTCATATTCGGGGAGATTTTATAAGAGGTGCCGATCCCTGTCCTAGTTTTTGTCAAATCCTGCATGACTTTGTCGAGGGCGACGTCCTCTTCCAAATGGGAGAGGACAGTAACATCATTCATATCACTGATGACAGAAATTTTGAGTTTATCAGAGGCCTTATATTCAAGGGCCGTCTGATTCATATTCAGGTTATAGTCCCATTTTTTATCAATATCTTCTTTAAAAGCCGTTGATGGAGAAAGGAGGATTTGTGGGGAATTCGTTTCAGTTTCAGCCGACAGAGGGGCCAGCCCTAAAAGTAAAAACAGCATGAATAAATGCTTGGTCATACTCATATAATAACATAATTCCTCAAAAAGTCTCACAAAAACTTGCCACTTAAGCTTTTATGTCTTTTGAGGCGTGGGAAGAGTCTTTTTTATTGACCCTGACATGGTGGACAAGGGCGGGGGGAAAATTCAGAAAAACCACATTACGCGAGCGTTTGTGTTTAGAAAGGAAACGTTTTGTCCCAAGTGCGACGGAGCTAAGCCTGAGTTTTTCCTCTGGGCTAGAGAATCGGACTTTCACATCCCTGAGGGCTAAATATTCAAAAAAACTAATGACTGCGCCGGGTTTGCACACTTGCTCAAAGATACGGAATATACTTCTGACGGTGGATGCCGGAAAATTATTGAAGGGGAGGGCGCAAATAATAAAATCGTATTTTTCTTCCAGATTAAGATTTTCAATTGCCGAACACACTATCTCCACATTATCTTTTTTACACAACCATTCAGGATCTTTTTCAAGCCGGTTTGAGAGATGGGTGACGAAAGCATTATTCAGTTCAACAATCTTCAAATATTCATTTTTCTTGATATCCGGAACCAAAAGACGAGTAAAAACACCTGTCCCTGGCCCGACTTCCAGGATACGGGCGGGTTTGGTACGGCTACGGAAGGGTTTTGTAATTTCCCGGGCTAAAAAAGGGCTGCTGGGAAGTACCGCCCCTGTGGTATTAAACCCTCTTTTCGCCTCACTGATGAATATACTGAAAGCACCTTCTGCCATTTGCAAAAAACAATATGCAAAGAATTGGTAAAAGTCTTTACTATTTTTTGAAATTTTAGGTCAAACAAGGCAGGAAAGGTTATGAAAAAATAGCCATTGCCAAAAGAAGGTTGATTTTCAAATTATTTAAAGGCACTTTCATTTTTGGTTTTCCGAGGCGGGGCTTCAGGTAAGCTTTTTTAGGGGTAAAATGACAAAAGTTTCTTATTTTTATGATACAAACGCTCGAACTCTGGATTGAAAAAGGTGCTAATTTTGTATGGGGCCCTTGGTTGATTGCCCTTTTAGCTGGTACCCACCTGTATTTGACATGGCGCACGGGATTTGTGCAAAGGCACCTCGTCCATGCCCTGAAACTTTCAATTGCCAAAGACCCCGGGGCACCCGGTGATGTCAGTCAATTCGGAGCACTCACGACAGCACTTGCGGCGACGATCGGGACAGGGAATATATACGGGGTAGCCTCGGCTGTATTATTAGGGGGTCCGGGAGCAGTATTATGGATGTGGTTGACCGGTGTATTTGGCATAGCGACAAAATATTCTGAAGCCCTCCTATCGGTAAAATACCGTGTCACAAATGAAAAAGGTCAAATGTCGGGGGGACCGATGTATGTCCTCGAGCGGGCTTTGAATGCCCGTTGGGCGGGTATTCTTTTTGCCCTATTTACAGCGATTGCCGCGTTCGGGATAGGGAATATGACCCAAGCAAATGCGATTGCGGATATGATCGTCGCCAAAAAGGATATTTTCCCCTTTCTGGTTGATGACAGCACGTTGAAGTTTTCAGTGGGTATTATTCTGGCCGTTCTGACCGCTGTGGTTGTAATAGGCGGGATTCGATCCATTTCACGATTCTGCACTATTCTGGTACCCTTTATGGCTTTCTTTTACGTGTTGGGCTGTCTCATCATCTTGGGATTTAACTGGGACAAGCTGGGTGCGACGATTTCGCTAATCATCAGTAGTGCATTCACCGGCCAGGCGGCTATTGGCGGATTTGTGGGGGCGGGAATTGCCGAGGCGATGCGTTACGGGATAGCCCGGGGACTTTTTTCAAATGAGTCAGGGTTAGGCAGCGCCCCGATTGTGGCTGCCGCTGCACGGACGACTGATCCGGTCAGGCAGGCGCTGGTTTCTAGTACGGGTACTTTTTGGGACACCGTGGTGGTCTGTGCTTTGACAGGACTAGTCATTGTCAGCTCAGGGGAATGGTCCGGAGCAGGTATGACCAAGGCGGGACTCTGTGATGCCGCGTTCCATCACCTCGGCATTTTTGGGGATTTGATCCTAGTAGGAGGATTGCTGACATTTGTTTTTTCGACGATTTTGGGTTGGGCTTATTACGGTGAAAAGGCGGTTGAATATCTCGTGGGCCTCAAAGCGATCAAATTCTACCGGATTCTCTGGGTGCTGGCCGTTTTTATCGGTTGCGTGTGGAAAAGTGATGCCGTATGGAATTTCTCGGATATGATGAATGGATTAATGGCTATCCCGAATTTAATTGCCATGTTCCTTCTAAGTGGGGTTATCGCAAGTGAGACCCGCCGTTATTTTTCCACACGCCCTGTTTGAGTAATTAAAGGTATTTAGAATAAAAGCGCCCTGTTTTTCAGACTCTTTATGTCCTGTAGAGGGGGGATTTCTTATAAAAAATCCTCATTTTAGGAGTTGATTATTGATCAACGTCAGGACTAAAATTTAATATGTTCCCGCTGTTGTAGCATAATATCATCGGGTAGGATATTGATCAATATATCAGTGGGTTTGATCGGTTATGCAATATTTTTAAAGGTTGCCTAAACGATAGGGTATCTGAATATTGATGATTTATCAAAAGAGAGTTTTATTTTCATGAGTACTGACCAGTCTAAACTCGGGGGCGATGCGGATAAACTCTCTCCGCTACATGATCTTCATAACGGGAGTGCAGAGGATAATTCGGATTATCCCGATCCTGCCGAGCGTTTGCGCCAGCTTGAAAAACAAATTGCCGAACTCCAAGAGAAAAATGCCCGATTACAGGTATCATGGGATAACAGCCGGGATGTTTCTGATTTGCAAAAAGCTGAATCGGCAGCCCAAGAGAGATTAAAGCTTTTTCAGACACTCTTAGAAGCCATGCCTGATGCCGTTTATTTGAAAGATAAAGATGGCCATATCATCATTGCTAATGAGGCCATTTGCCGACATTTTGGATTTTCCTCTCAATCAGAGATCATCGGTAAAACGGATCATGATCTTCATCCCAAAGATGAAGCAGATATTTACCGGCAGGAAGAGTTAGATATTATGGAGGGCAAAATCCCCCTGCTAAATTTAAAGAATTTTTTCAAGGATAAGCAAGACAGTCAGAGGGTGATCTTGAAGTCGAAATTCCCTTACCTTGACACCCAAGGGAATGTGACCGGGATATTAGGGATCAATCGTGATATTACAGACCTGATCGAGGCCCGCCATCAGGCGGAGGGACAACTGGCCATCCTGAAAACGGCATTGGATGCATTGCCAGATTCATTTTATGTAAAAGATATTGATTCGCGTTTTATCATGGTCAACAAACATCTTTGCCAGCTCTGTTATTTGCCGGAAAAGGAATTATTGGGGAAAAGTGACAAAGATTTTTGCACTCCTCAAATGGCCGATGATTACCGCAGGGACGAGCTGGAGGTCATGCGTACTCTCAAACCGATAGTTGATAAAGAGGAGCGGACCATTTTTCCCGACGGGACATCCATGTGGCAATTAACGACCAAGGTGCCATATATCGACTCACATGGACAAGTCGCCGGAATCATGGGGGTCACCCAAGATATCACTTCCTTAAAACAGGCCGAGGAGAATGCTTCAACACAAAGGGATTTGCTCCAGAAAGTATTGGATTGCCTGCCGGAAGCCATTTATCTAAAGGATACAGAGTCGCGGTTTATTCTTTTAAATAAGACCCTTCAGGAATGGACGGGTAATTCCAGCAAAGAGTTACTCATTGGTAAAAACGATGAGGAGTTATTCTCTCCACAGCAGGCGGACATATACAGGCAGGAGGAACTCAATATTATATCCGACGGGAAACCCCTCATTAATAAGGAAGAAAGTTTTATTATTAATGATAAAATCAGGCATATCCTCACGACTAAATTACCTTATTTTGACGCGACAGGGAAAATAACCGGAATTTTGGGAGTGAGCCGGGATATTACTGATATAAAAGTCGTCCAACAGGAAGCCGCTGACCGTTTGGAGCTTTTGCATACCCTGATCGAATCCCTCCCTGATATGATTTGCCTGAAAGACCTGAATCATAAGATTGCATTTGCTAACTGGACTTATGCAAAAAGATTTGGATTGTCCGATCCTACAGTCCTTATCGGGACGGATGATTATGATTTTCATCCCCCGGAAGAGGCGGATATTTACGTTGCCGAAGAAAAAAGAATGATCGAAACCGGTATGCCGTTGTTTAATGTTTCAAATTCCTACTGGGATTCAAATGGTCAAAAGCACGAGCTTCTTAAAAGTAAAATTCCCTATCGCGACCATGACGGTGCCATTGTGGGAATATTGGGGATCAACCGTGATATTACCGAGCTGAAAAACCTCCAAGAGGAAGCCGAAGAAAGATTGAAGTTGCTTCAAACGGTTATTGATGCGCTGCCCGATGCCATTTACTTAAAAGATAATGATTCCCGGTTCATTCTGGGGAATAAGGATTTATGTCGCGCCTTGGGAGTTGAGAGTATTAATGAAATCATCGGTAAAACGGATTTTGATTTTAATTCTTCAGATCTCGCTACGAAATTCAAAGCAGAAGAAATGAAGATCATGGACAGTGACTGTCCGATAATTAATCAGGAAGAATGGCATCAGGCAAGCGACGGTACGAAGACTTATATTTTTAGGACAAAAATCCCCTACCGTGATACTGCCGGGAATGTCATCGGGACTTTGGGGATTAATCGGGACGTGACAGAGCTGCAAAAGGTCCGTGAAGAACTCAACCAGAAACTCGCCTTGCTCCAGATGTTGATCGATCATATTCCTGATTATATTTATATCAAAGATCTCGATAGCCGTATCCTGATGGCTAATAAATCGGCTGTCCGTGGTGCAGGATTTAAAAAAATGGAGGATTTTGTCGGGCGCACCGACCATGATAATTTTCCTGCCGATGTCGCCGACAAGTTATTAGCTGAAGAACAGAGGGTTTTGAAGCAGGGGCACATGGAAACATTCCTAAATGAGTGTTATGACAAGTCCAGCCAACAGCATCAAATCATCCTGACGACAAAAATCCCGCTCAGGGATATTGCGGGTAACCTGATCGGCCTTGTCGGTATCGGCCGGGACATTACGGAAGTCAAAAAACAAGAAACAATGCTCGTGCGCACGGAAAAACTCGCCGCGGTAGGGACCTTGGCGGCCGGGACAGCCCATCAATTCAATAACTTACTGGCAATTATCATGGGCACTGTCGAAATGGTCTTGGGAGATCCCAGTTTGTCCGGTAAGTGCAGGGAATACTTAAATACCACAATGGAGGCATCCAAAAAGGCCAATGTGATTGTTAAGGATCTCCTGACTTTTGCCCGGCAAAAAAAACCCATACACCAGTTAAGCTCCCTTAATCAGGTCTTAGAACAGACGATCAGGATTTTGGAGTATGAATATAAAAATGACAGGATTTCATTAGAAAAAGACCTGAGAGATATTCCGGATTACTTAATGGATCCGGATAAATTAAGCCATGTCTTTATGAATTTATTAGTGAATGCGCAGCATGCTTTGGCCGGGATCACGGATAAAAAGGTTAAAGTCACGAGTAAATATGAAAATGGACGCATAGCAGTCCTTATTCAGGATAATGGTTGTGGAATATCCCGGGAACATATGGGTTCCATTTTTGATCCCTTTTTCACGACTAAAGGAGCCAGTGCACAAGGCAGTACACCACAAGCGAAAATCAACGGAACAGGCCTTGGTTTGAGCGTGTGTAATTCAATTATCCAAGAGCACGGAGGGACTATCGAAGTCACCAGTGAAGCAGATGCAGGCACGACTTTTACCGTTTCTTTCCTCATCCAATCGCCCAACCGCCCGCTTCAAGCCATATCGGCTTCCGGCAAGATACTTGTCGTCGATGATGAATTACTCGTCCGCAAGGTAGTCACTGAAGTTTTGAGCCGGAAAGGTTTTTTGATTGAACAAGCCTCGAATGGGCAAGAGGGTTTGGAGATGATTCTGAAAGGTCGTTTTGAGGCTGTTGTTACCGACTTGAGTATGCCCGTGATGGGCGGTATTGAAATGATCCAGAAAATGAATGAAAATATGCCTGTCTCCGAGCGCCCTGCCATGGTAGTGGTGTCTGGTTATGTCGGGGATCATGAGAATCTACTGAAGTCCCTTGATGTGGCAGCAATTGTCGATAAACCATTTACTTCCGAGGATCTGTATCAAGGGGTTTCCGCTGCCACCGTACATTTCCAGAAACGCCAGAAATCTCGCCTGAGCTCGTAGCGCAATTTGCACGGGCCGTGTCTTAGTCAATTGCTAAAAATCCTGATTTCATGCATACCAAAGATTGATGCTTAGAAATACCTCGATATTCATTCCCACTTTAGTCCGGATAAAACCGGGGGCTCTTGACCGCTTGGGCGTGTATGCTCGGCGGAATCATTTTCTCAAGGTAATCGTCTGCCATAGTCAAGAGCTCGACGCAGCCTTGGTGGAGAGGGTCCGGTCCTCCCTGCATGCTGAAGGGATCGAGGTGCTCCTGTCGACGGGTATCCTTTCCTCTGATTTTGAGCATGCCCAGGAAATATTCCTTAGCTTGCCTGCGCATGCGGATGCGATGATCGCTTTCGGGGGAGGCAAAGCTCTGGATGTCGCCAAATATGTGGCATTCCTTTCGCGGATTCCATTCATTTCCGTCCCGACCGCGTTATCCAACGACGGATTTTGCAGTCCCCAATCCAGCCTTGATTATGAGCATAAGAAGAAATCTTTTCCTGCTGCTATGCCCTACGGTGTGGTCATTGATACGGAGGTGTGCCTCAAGGCTCCAAAGATTTTATGGTGGTCGGGTATCGGAGACCTTGTCTCCAAAATAACAGCGGTCTGCGACTGGAAACTTGCCTTTAAAAAGAACGGCACACAGATCGACGATTTTTCCGCCCTTTTATCTGATGCGACCGTCTTTCAATTCATGGCGAGGCCGGAGCACGACTTAGACGGGATCCGTTTATTGGGGACGGCACTCATGCTCAATGGCATCGCAATGGAGATGTGCGGTTCCTCTCGCCCGGCCAGTGGGAGTGAGCATCTTGTTTCCCATGCTCTGGACAGGATTTCCGCGACCCCTCAAATGCATGGCATCCAGGTGGGTATGGCGACATATCTGGTCAGCCAGTTACAAGGCAAAGGGGCTGACCGCATCGCCCAGCTTTTTGATGATACTGGCTTTTGGGATGTGCCAAGGGCCACCCCCTTTAATCAAAACGATTGGGTGGAAGCTTTCAGGATGGCTCCCGGGATTAAAAAAGATTTTTATACGATATTGGATGAACGCGATTGTGTGCCGGAAATTATTCGGATTATTGAAACAGATCCCCGTCTAGCAGGCCTTTTTATCTAAAATGCAATCGACACTCTGGCAGGCCGTCAATAGAGGCTAATTATTGGTAGAACGCTTCTTTTGGCTTTCGAGCTTGGCCATGATACTGGCTCGTATATTCACGATTTTTTTCCAAGGACCAGCAGGAACTTCTTCATCTTCCACAAATTTCCAATCTGCGTAACAAGCCCCGTCTAAGCCGAGGTAGTCGCGCGCGGCGGGGGAGATATCGAGTCCTGCATTTTTATTCCGGTTCGGCCGGGGCCGGGATTTTCCAAATACATACTCAGGATGGTCATGTTCAAACGGCCCGACGTCCTCCCATTGGGCATAACAAGTCCGCCCTTTATAACGGATAGCTAACCAGCGGCCTTTACAAACTGAAATATTCCGGGCGATATATTCATCTTTAAACCAGGGAATTACTTTTTGTGAAATCGGTTTGTGTCTACCCCCTTTCATGTCATTAAAAGGCAGGGCAATGTAGAAAGGATTTTGTTTAGGCTGGAAACGGGCGGGGAAGAAGCCGTTACGCCTGTTTGGATCATCAAATCCACCGAAATTCCTTACCCAGTTCATATCCCAAGCGCTCATCGTGTTACAACTGCTTTTCGGCACATTGGCACTCGGGGGTTCCCCTACCCAGAAAACGGTCGTTTGAATATTTCTCTTCCAAGGATAACGATTGACTTTTAGAGTTTCTTGTTTCTCTGTGAGTAAGATGTCTTCGGTAATAATTTCTGGAGCTTTTGAAGGGGTCAAATCAATAGGAATTTCTTGTTTCTCGACTTTTTTTTCTGTGACAATCACAGGTTTTTTCTGGACGGTTGATTCGGGAGGATTGGTTGTTTCCGTGGTTTTAATCACTGGCTTTTCAGGGCGGGACTCCCCCGTCATATTTTCGCGGGTTTGGGCAGATTCCGCAGCCTTTTTAATGGAAGTCTCGGCTCCTTTGAGCAGATCGTCCACACGGGCTTTAAGCTCTTTTTCATCGAAAGGGACACTGGCTACTTTTTCCACAATGTCTTGGGCAGGTGTCGAGGGGATTTCCGGTAATGTAGCACTACTGGGGCTATTCAAGGTAGTTTGTGCGGCTGATTCAGTGGTGATTTGAGGTGGTGCAGATGGAGTGATACTGGCCACTTCCATGACTTTTTGCCCTTGCACGGTGATACTTTGGGGTTTCTCGCTAGATTCAATCTCGGTGGTTCCAGGCTCAGGAATGGCTGCCTGCGGTGCCTCTGATGCTTTGGCCTCTAGCAGGTTATCCAAGCTCACGGCCACTGCATTAGTCGAGCTTTGTGGAACGGATACGATCTCGATTTCTTTCCCATCGACGACCACGGTATTAGAGTTTTGTGTCGGTAAAGCAAGACTAACGGATACAGTGATACAATAACAGACGATAGCTGAGAAGACGGTTAATGTGGTTTTGCCGGGATTCATCATCTTTGACTTTTTACACAAATTGCTATTAGAAAAGACTTTAGATTTATCTCTTATACTTGTAAAGGCTTTATTTATGACTTTTAAGGAGCAAATATTAAGTCAATATAAATTAAGCATAATAATCTTTTTGAGGTATATTATCTAATTTGCCTTTGGTAGGTAATCTACGGGGGAAACAAATCATATCCAGTCTCTGTGATTCTGCCTGGATCGTCTTTTATTCGGATTATTAGGAATAAAGGGTTCCATCCATTTTCTCATGGCGTGTTGACTCACTTGTTTTTACAGTAATTCCCACTTGCATTCTATATTGTAGCTGGTAGAGCTAGCAGTTCCTTTTAAGGGGGAAATACACCCCTTTATACAGGGAGCGAGAAAAGAATCATTCATTTGGCCGGTCGGCCTTAAAAGAGCAAGTCTTCTTTCGTCAGAACGCAACCTATGGTTGCACAACAACAAAAATGTATTCGGTAGATAACCGAACCCCTTATTTGAATTTCATTAAGGCGGGATAAACGAGAGAAAAATAAATATATGTCAAAAATCGATATTAAAGACCTCATCGAAGCCGGCGTCCATTTTGGACACCAAACACGCCGTTGGAATCCGAAAATGAAAGGCCTCATCTTTGAAGCCCGTAACGGCATCCATATTATCAATCTTTCCCATACCGTGGAGCAAATTGTTGCTGCCCAGGATTTCCTCCGCTCGATCGCCCAAGGTGGTGGAGATGTGCTTTTTGTCGGGACAAAGAAACAAGCCAAAGAAGTCGTCAAACAAGCCGCTGAAAATTCCGGTTCCCCCTTTGTTGTGGAACGTTGGCTCGGCGGGATGTTGACCAATCTCAAAACGATCCGACGCAGTATCAACCGCCTGAATGAACTCGACGGCATGGACAAGGACGGACGCACAAATTTACTCACCAAAAAAGAACAATCCATGCACCGTCACGAGAGCGAGAAGCTCCACCGTAACCTCGACGGTATCCGTCAGATGGACGGTCAACCCGGCGCCATGGTTGTTGTTGATGTTAATTACGAGCAAATCGCACTGGCTGAAGCCAGACGCCTGAATATTCCCGTCGTCGCCATTGTCGATACGAATGTGAATCCGGAAGCGGTGAATTACCCGATTGCCGGTAATGACGATGCCATCCGCTCGATCAAAATCATTATTGATGCCTTGGCTAATACCGTGGCTGAAGCCCGCAAGAATGCCCCAAAGAAACGCACAAAACCAGTTTCTTCCAAGCCCGGTGAAGAAGTCGTCGAAGTCGTGGAAGTCTCCGAGATCGAAGCAGTTTCGGCATAATTGGCTGGCCGGGATAGTGCCGGCCCCTTGATTTTTTAATTTAATAAAAAAGGAATAAAATTTATGTCAGCAGGAACCATTGAAATCCCGGCAAAACTGGTCGGGGAACTCCGTGCCAAGACCAATGCCAGTATGATGGATTGCAAAAAAGCCTTGATCGCCACCAATGGCGATATTGAGGAGGCGATCCTCGAGCTCCGCAAACGCGGGCAGGCCAGCGCGGACAAAAAATCATCCCGTGATACCAATGAAGGGGTGATTGCCGCCGCGATCAAAGCTGGTGGTGACGCCGGTGCCTTGTGTGAGGTGAATTGCGAAACTGATTTCGTCGCGCGGAATACCGATTTCCAGACTTTTGTTAAAGAAGTCGGGGAAACTATTCTGGTGAATCCTGAGGCCGATTTTAAGGAAAAATGCGTCACCGTAGTCTCAAAACTCGGAGAGAATATCGCTGTCCGCCGCGTTTTGAAGTATGACCTCCAAGGCAAAGGCCTGATCGCAAGTTATATCCATTTGGGCGCAAAGGTGGGTGTTTTGATTGAGGTCGGTTGCGAATCCGATCAATCCGTTACCACGGGTGCTTTCCGTGATTTCGTCAAAGACATCACTTTACATATCGCCGCCAGTGCCCCTTTGGTCGTCTCACGTGACGAAGTCGATCAAGCACTTATCGAACGCGAGAAAATCGTTTTTAGGGAACAGGTTAAAGACAAACCCGCCGCTGCTATCGACAAGATTATCGAAGGTAAGGTAAATAAATTCCTCGCGGGTGTGGCCCTCTTGGACCAAGCCTTCGTAAAAAGCCCTGACATCACAGTCAAGGAACACATGGCCAATGTCAGTAAAGCCGCCGGGGAAACCATCAGTATCCGTCGTTTTGTCCGTTGGCAACTCGGGGAAGAGCTTCCCGCTTGATATAAAGTCATTCTTAAAACAAAGTTTTACTCTCCAAAGCCCCGCGCAATTTGCACGGGGCTTTTTTTGTGATCGGCTCACGGCCATTCGCGCAAGGTCACCGGACGAGAATGATTTCCCCCCCCTCTTTTAAACCATCATTTCAGCTTGAGGTCAAAAAATCTAATCCTCGGAGGCTTCACCGGACGGGGTCATTTTGACAATGCGCAGATCAAACTGGGGAGAAGAATATCGACTAGGTCGGTTTGGCCGCGTTCTCCTGATCACTCCACGGCTTCACGTGGCTCTTGCGCCATCGCCCACGGACAATGAGACCGTGTTTGGGGGCAAATATCATGGCCAGTACGAAGATGATCCCTAGCATCAGCACGATGCAGCCGGAAGTCGATCCGTTGATGAAGAAACTGACATACACCCCTGCGAGACAGGAAAAAACAGCACTCCCGATGGCGATCCATATCATCACTCCAAAGCGGTCACTCAGTAAATAGGCAATGGCTCCGGGTGTGATCAGTAGAGCAATGACCATGATGATGCCTACCGCTTGAAGCGAGGCGACGATGGTGGCTGCCAGAAGTGATAGCAGTACATAATGCAGCACGCGCACATTGAGTCCGATACTACGCGCATGGTTAGCATCAAAACAATAGAGCAGAAGATCCTTGCGCATCAGCACTACCACCAGCAGGGTCACTCCCGCGACAATTGACGTCTGGATGACATCGCTCTCGGAAATGCCCAAGAGGCTTCCGAAAAGGACATGCATCAGATGAATGTCCGCCTCCACCTTGCTGACCAAGATCAGCCCTAAAGCAAAGAGTCCGGTAAATACGATTCCCATGACGGCATCCTCCTTGATGCGGCTGTTTTCTTTAATATATCCCGTGGCACTTGCGCAAAAAAGTCCGGAGCAAAAGGCGCCCAGTGCCAGGGGCACCCCCACCACATAGGCGATGACAATCCCGGGTAGGACCGCATGCGAAATCGCATCTCCCATCAGTGACCATCCCTTGAGAATCAAAAAACATGAAAGTGTCGCACAGACAGTCCCCACCAAGGCCCCCACAATCATCGCCCGGATCATGAACTCGTACTGGAATGGAGCCAGAAATGAAATGGAATCCGTCATGCTTTTGACAATGTCCTTATGACCCGGCGACGTTTTAACCAGACGGAAAGCACACCGTATTTCCGGGAAAATACAAAGACCCCAATGAAAATGAGTGTCTGCAGGACGACAATACATCCTCCGGTGGACCCGTTAAAATAATAACTGACATAAACGCCCACTAGGGAACTCATCACTCCCATCGTACAGGCAATGGCTAACATGGTACTAAATCGATCCGTCAAAAGATATGCCGTCGCCCCAGGAGTCACTAACATGGCCACCACCAGACACGCCCCGACCGTTTGAAGGGCTGCTACCGCCGTTGCTGCCATCAGGGTCAGAAACAGCATATGGAGAAAATCGGCATTAATGCCCATGCTGCGTGCGTGATTAGCATCAAAACAGTAGAGCAGGAGATCCTTCCATTTGAGGCCGATGACCAGAAGGGTCACACCCGAAATCCATACCACCTGCCAGATATCCTCATCCGAGATGCCGAGGATATTACCAAATACAATGCTTTTGAGGCTGACATTGCTCGGGAAGAGAGAGATTAACAGCAGACCAAATGCAAAAAAAGTCGTAAAGACAATGCCAATGACCGCATCCTCCCGGATGCGAGTGTTTGATTTCACAAAGGCCATGCCACCGGCCGCCAGTATCCCCGCAACAAAGGCCCCCACTGAAAAGGGTAGTCCGATGATATAGGCAATCGATACCCCCGGCACAATGGAATGGGATAGGGCGTCCCCCATCAACGACCAGCCCTTGAGTGTCATAAAACAAGATAAAATCGCACATACCCCGCCAATCAGAGCACTGACCATCATCGCCTTGATCATATAGGTGTAACTAAATGGGATGAGCCATGTCTCCATCATTTTTTCTCATCCTTGTGAGCGGGCTGCTTGTATTCCAGATGGCCGCCCTTTCCAAAAACCACCGGTCTTTCATCATCTGTCAACAAAGTCACACAACGTCCGTCACCGTCATCTATTGTCGATTCATCCAGTTTAAAATGCCTGAGGACACCCCCAAAGGCTCGGGCAAGGTTTTCCTGAGTGAATACCTGGGAGGTGGCACCGTAAGCGAGAATCGTTTTATTGATCAATACGACCCGGTCACAAAAATCCGGCACACTTCCCAGATTATGGGTAGAGACCAAGATAATGTGCCCCTGCCCGCGCAGTTCTCGCAACAGATCAATAATCGCCGATTCCGTCTGCACATCGACCCCTGTGAAGGGTTCATCCAAAAGCATGATCCGCCCCCGCTGGGCGAGGGCACGTGCCAGAAACACGCGCTTTTTCTGTCCTCCGGAGAGTTCCCCGATCTGACGTTTTTGGAAATCCTGCATTTTCACCCGCTCTAGGCTCTCCATTACAATCTGCCTGTCCTGAGCGCGCGGGATCCGCATAAAATTCATGTGCCCGTACCGCCCCATCATCACGACGTCCCAGACACTCACAGGAAAACTCCAATCCACCTCCTCCGACTGGGGGACGTACGCTACCCAGTTTTTTTTCTGGGCCACACGGACTGGTTCACCGGCGATAAGCACCGTCCCGCGAGTGGGACGGACAAAACCCATGATGGATTTGAAAAGGGTGGATTTGCCGCTCCCATTGATCCCCACTAATGCGCAAATGGTACCTGCCTCCAAAAGAAAGGAGGCATCTTGTAGTGCCGTCTGTCCGTTATTATACGTCACACTGACATGGCTGACATCAACGGTAAATGCGGGGAGCGTTTGGGTCATGGTGCTGGTCTCAAAATCAAGTGGGCTATTTCCCTAGGAATCCTTTGAGTATCGTTTCCGCATTATATTCGAGAAGCTTGAGATACGTCGGGGCGGGGCCGGACTGGTCCGTCAGGGAATCCACATACAGGGTGCCTCCAAAACGGGAGCCTGTCTCCTTGGCCACCTGTTTCATGGGTTTGTCGCTGATGGTACTCTCGGAAAAGACGACGGGAATCTTGTTTTTTCTAACCGTATCAACGACCTTTTGAATCTGCTGGGGTGTCCCCTCTGCATCGGCATTCACAGGCCATAGGTAAAGTTCCTTCATGTCGTAATTTCGGATGAGATAGGAAAAGGCCCCTTCACTTGAGACCAACCACCTTTGATCCGCAGGAATCACCTCGAGTTTTTTTCGGATGGGTTCATCCACAGCCTTTAATTTCGCGACATAGGCGGCCGCATTGGCATTGTATTTTTTTTCATTGGCCGGATCTACTTTGACCAGAGCCTTGCGGATATTCTCCACATATATGATGGCGTTGGCCGGACTCATCCACGAGTGAGGGTTCGGCTTCCCCGTATAGGACCCTTCCGAAATCCCCATAGGCTCGATCCCCTCTGTCACCACCACCCCGGGCACATTTTTAACCTTGGAAAAAAACTTTTCAAACCAGCGTTCCAGTCCCATGCCGTTCCAAAGTACCAGATCGGCATCCTGCGCCCTGACAATGTCGAGGGGTGTGGGCTCGTACTCGTGAATTTCTGCACCGGGCCGGGTGATGGACTCGACAATGGCCGCATCCCCAGCCACATTCTGGGCGATATCCTGAATGATCGTGAATGTGGTCAGGATTTTTTTAGGTTTCACGGACGCTGCTTGCAGCGGGAGCAAACCGCTGATGGCCACCCCCCCTAAAAAAAGTACTGACAGCAGAGGCGCAAGAGATATCCATCCGGAGCGCCCGACCAGAACAGAGGACCGTTTTTCCATGTATAACATATGGAATGGTATTTAGTGTATAAAAATGTTAGAGTCAACTAACAATTTTTGTCTTTGCATTTCTTTTTAGAATAAGGGAACATTCATTCCACCGGCTTTGAAGCCGGTGGTGATTGATTTTTTTTTAAGCGGCACCTTCCTAGCTTGTGTCACCGTCTTTGATTACGAACCGTGCTTTGAGCCGGGCGACCAGCGAGGCGAGACCTGCTTTTTCGACGGATGAGAGGACCCCATAAAAGTACTTGTAAGCATCAGGGGCTCCACCGGACGGAGCCATTTTGACAATGTATGGATCAAGCCGGGCGAGAAAAGCACTGGTCAAGAGTCTGGGAATGGCGACGGTCTTGTCCCGGATACTCCCCGCGTATGGACCGCTCATTGAGGGGCTGGATATGCAGGAGGATGTGCTTGAAGCGGTAACCGTGCATCTCGATTTTATTTTCCTTCAGCGCGTAGAACATGAATGCATCATCGGGATCGGGGGCTATGCCCCAGTGTTAGAAGTCGTGGTGTAGTCATACGCCCCAACCAGAGCATAATTCCCCTTTTTCCTGTTTATTTTTTCAGGAATCTCCCCAGAAAAAGCAATTTGCGCGAGTGATAATCAGATAAACCGGAAGATTATTGTGGTGAAGACGACTCTACGGAGAGTCAACCGAAGAAACAACCTTTGGGATCTTCGTGTATGATGGCGAGGGCGTCGGCCAAGGACTTGGCCTCCGGGCGGGGCGGGTAGCGGTGCCACTTGCCATCGGCCCGTTTCCAGAAGAGTTGCCAGAGATATTTGCTGGTCTGGATGATTAAAAGCTGGGCGCACGAAAAATAGCTCGATGGATTGGTCGAGGAATCTCTGGCCCTCACGAATCTCCTCACGCAGATGCAGGGGCGGACGGCGGTGCGCCCAGAAGTGTTTCTCAAGGGTGAGCGTGTGCTCGGCGATTTCGATGTCGGTAAAGGCCATAATGGAAAAGTGTGTGCTTTAAAGGGGGATGCGTTTCAAGGGGGGTAAAGATTCGGGCGTCACGAGAAGGGTAATGCTACGGGCCTGGTTGGGCACGCGCTGGATGAATGCGCGCCGTCCCAGGGTGAGCACCATGGAATGCACGCTCGGGAGCGTGATCTGGAAATACCGCTGCATGTCCGCCTCAGCTGGCGCACAGCCATTCACCAGAGTGTATTGATAGAGGTAGGTCAGGAACTGGCCCTGCCGATCGGTTGGTATCGGTGGTTATTCTACATTCTTCATAATTCATCTTTTCTCCATACGCGGACGAGACATTAATCCTGCGTCTTTTGAGACGGAGGCCATTGAGTCTCAAGCTCCTTGACGACTCCCGAGATATGATCTCCATAGCCCCAGCCAATCTTTTCGGCTCTAGAGGCTACCGTGTGAAGCCGGTCTGCCACCTTCGCGTAAGCCTCCTTACCTTCTACCTTCAGCAATTTAGCCAGTTCATCCATCACGGAGCACAGGCTGTCGTAGGAGGGGTCACTGATATCGCCGAACTCACAGGTGAAGTCATTGCCGTTCTCCAGATACACCCGTAGTAACTCAATAGTACCCTCGATATTACCCGTGGCTTTTTTGTAATCTCGAATCGGTTTGCGCGCCTTGCCTAGTTTGAGTTGGCCGTCCCCTCGTTTGGGGTAAAATTGATCCACGATCTGCTTTCGAGTGGATTTTTGGGTTCTGTTGGGCAGGGGTGGCGGGAGTAAAGTATGGCGATTTGTGCGGGGGGATGGGTATGGCCCAGAGGGTATTATTAAGGAGGAGATGACTGGGCGGTGGGGGCGGTGTCCACGCTGGGGCTGGGCACACGAGGCGGAGGTGGGGAATTTGTAATAAAAGGTTCCATCTCTGGCCGAGAGGGGGTTTCTTTCTGGGTGGGAGCATTCGGGCGCAGGGGTCGTGGGGTGAAATTTGTAATGGTTGATGAAGTCTTCACGGGTGGTGGCACGATTGGGGGAGCGGTCTTGGGCTTGGAAGGATGTTTGATCTGGTAAATTTCTTCGAGTCCGGGAACTGGGCCGTAACCGACGAATTTTGCTTTCCCTTCATATTTTGGTTTTGGGAAACGGAAATCGAAGACGCTGACCCCGTACTGGGATTTTCCGCGGTAGGTGCGGCCATCGGATGAACCGACCATGATGGGGTTATTATCTGTCTTTGTGCGCCCGAGATAAATCATGACGTGTGTGATCGGAGGGTAACGTTTGACTTTATAGGTGCCTGTCCAAAAGAGGAGGTCTCCGGGTTTGAGCTGGTTCATTTCCGGGCTTTTGGGATCGGTACTATCGACAAGGTGGAGATTGCCGCTTTTTTCGACCCAGAGATAGAAGTCGCTGGCCATGCGTGGGACATTGCGTAAGCCCTGTTTCATTAAAATATAATTAACGAAACCCGAGCAATCCATCCCGCCCTTAGCCGGATCGGCGGAACCGTATTTATAATCGAGTTTTTGGCGCGACAGCGCGAGACTCTCGCTGATCAATTTGCGCACGGCTGGGGAATTCTCGTCAAAATTCTTTAATTCAGTTTCACTAATCGAACTCGTGACCGCATTGAGTCCGGGGGCTAGGCAAAAAAGGAGTCCTGATAAAATGGTCCAGAGTGTAAAAGTGATTTTCATTGATCAGAAATGTAACGTCGATAAATCGACTTGTCCCGAGGTATATACGAAAAAGTGGTTTTCTCTGGAAATTATCTCCTCTGGGGCGAATTGTGCGGATAAAAAATGAAGAACAAAAACCTATCCGGTTTTGGTTGTATTTTTGATTTTCCCATGCATATTCTCTGGGCCTTGTCCGGATATAGCTCCGGGCGAGGGTGAAGAGGTAACCACGATTTTTTGCACTACGTCATTATGGGAATTTTATTACTACTTGCCATATTAGCACCGCTTTTCGGCGGCTTTTTGCTGGCTTTCGCCGGAAAAAAGCTGGGATCGAAGATTGGTTGGATGGCGTTGTCTTT
>Ga0105046_10006213_pt1 | contig 18859 bp, 14 predicted proteins | sample MAT03_FD_78385 | JGI IMG/M metagenome (GOLD analysis project Ga0105046, IMG submission 78385) | Freshwater microbial communities from Lake Fryxell liftoff mats and glacier meltwater in Antarctica - MAT-03 (megahit assembly) | ecosystem: Environmental > Aquatic > Freshwater > Ice > Liftoff... | reverse complement strand
CACGCGACCCCACGCTCCACCCCCACTGTCGGCAGCCGGTCGCCGCAAGATCTCACCGATCGCGCGCCGTCGCAGCGCTCGGTCGGGCTGCATCCACGCCAGCGCCCACGCCCCCATGGCGACCACCACGGGCGCCACGAAGAACATGTCGGTCAACGCTTGCCGCGTCACGATCGCCCACTGCGGCATCGTCGCGAGCACCACCGCCGTGAAGATCCCCGCCCGCGCCGCGTGGCTCGGCCCCCGCGTCGCGGCCCCGCCCTCGTCGCGCAGCAATCTCCACACCACGTAGCCGAGGAACGCCGCGCATGACAGCCCCGCCAGCATGCTCGGCAGGCGCAGCGCCAGCTCGGGCAGGACCCCGCGGACCATCTCGTCGGCCTCCGGGCGCGAGCCGACGCCGAGCGCCGCCATGCTCAGCGCCATCAGCCAAAACGGCAGCGCCGGCTTCGACCAGAACGTATTCTCCGCGTTGCCGTCGGGTCCGTGTCCGGGTCGCCACCACAGGTCGAGCGGGTCGTCGCGCACCAGGATCTGCCGCGCGACCTCGCCGTAGTGGGTCTCCCACGGGTCCCAGGCCCCGCAGGCCGCGATCGTCGCGACGTTGAGCACGACCAACAGCACCGCGACCACGGCGATCCACAGCCATGTCGGGACGTCGGTGAGGCTCGGCAGGCGCACGGGTCCGAGGTGTACCGCAGGGCCCGCGCAAAGGTGTAGCCTTCTCGCCCATGTCGGCCGCCCTCTCGCTCGATCACGTCCGCGAAGCCGCCCAGCGCCTGACCGGCAAGATCTGGCAGACCCCCGTCATTCGCTGCCCCGCGCTCGAGGCCCGCGCCGGCCGCGAGCTGTTCCTCAAGGCCGAGAACTTGCAGAAGATCGGCGCCTTCAAGGCCCGGGGGGCCCTGCACGCCGTCTCGCGCCTGCCCGAGGACGTGCGCGCCCGCGGCGTCGTCACCTACAGCTCCGGCAACCACGCCCAGGCCGTCGCCCTCGCCGCCCGCGAGTTCGGCGTGCGCGCCTGGATCGCTATGCCAATCGACGCGCCCGCGATCAAGGTCGAAGGCGTACGCGCGCTCGGGGCCGAGATCGTGTTCGCCGGCACCACCTCCGACGAGCGCCACCGGGCCGCGCTCGAGCTGTCCCAACGCCACGGCGCCGCGATCATCGAGCCCTTTGACGACCCCGACGTCATCGCCGGTCAGGGCACCGCCACCCTCGAGCTGTGCGAGCAGGTACTCGCGGCCACTGGCGCGCCGCTCGACGCGATCGTCGTGCCGGTCGGTGGCGGCGGCCTGATCGCCGGCGCCGGGCTGGTCGCTGGGGCGCTCGGCATCCCGCTCTACGCGGCCGAGCCACACACCTGCAACGCCATGGCCCGCTCGCTCGCCGCGGGTGAGCGCGTCGCCGTCGCGCCGGGTCCGACCCTCGCCGACGGTCTCAAGCCGATCCGCGTCGGCGCCCTCAACCTCGAGGTCGCGCGCCGCACCGTCACCGCCGCCTTCGAGGTCGACGACGACGAGCTCGGCCGGGCCCTCGTGCAGTTGTTGCTCGCCGCCAAGCTGCTCGTCGAGCCTTCTGGCGCCGCCGCCCTCGCGGTCGCCTTACGCGGCCCCGGGCCCGGCACCGACCCACGCGGCGGCTTCGCCGGCCTCCGCGTCGGCGTCCTGTTGTCGGGCGGCAACGTCAGCCCTGCCCTCGTCGCCGAGTTGCTCGGCAAACACGCCTGATCTCCCGGTCCATCGTTTCACGCCCACATGCGACCTGTCCCGCGTGACCTGTCCCTAAGTACAGCCCTGTGGCTCGCCTGCTGCGGCTCGCCGGCCACGCCGGCCCCCGTCGCCACGCCGGCCCCCGTCGCCACGCCGACTCCCGCGACTCCCGGCGAGGACGACGCCGAGGCTCGCCGGCTCGCCGAGCTGCCGCACCGCGTCGTGTTCGCCGACCGCATCACCTACAGCTACGTCTTGCTGCTGCCCGGCGCGGGCCTGGTCGCCCCGACCCGCGACGAGCTCGACGCTGCGGTCGTCAAGGCCTTCCCCGACAACCTCGAGGACGACGAGGTCGTGCTCTTGCGCGGCCTCATCGCCCGCCCGATCCGCGAGTTCGTGGCAACTGCTGCGCCCGAGGAGCTCGCCGAGGGCGCCGAAGATCTGCTCGGCTTCACCGCCGAGACCCATCCCCGGACCCCGTCCTCGGGCCCGGCTCTGATCGAAGCCAAGGTGCTCGCCGACCCCGACCTCACCCACGAACTCACCCCGGACGAGCGCGCCTCGCTCGCCGGTCGCGGCACCCTGCTGGTGCTGCGCGCCCAGTATCGCAACCAGCACGCCGTCCGCGGTTTTCGCCTGCTGCAGACCCTCGTGCGGGTGATCGCGGCGCAGCGGTCGGCGCTGATCCACGACCCTGACACCCTCGAGACCATGGGCCTCGCCGCCTTCGCCGCGCGTCGGCTCCAGACCAATCTCGGCAACGTCGCCGACCAGATCCCCGTCGTGCCCTTCCCTGACCCGCGGCACACCGGCCGGTTTCGCCTGGCCACCCGCGGTATGCGTCGCTTCGGCAGCGTCGACCTCGAGCTCGACGGTCTGCCCGGCGAACTCCCGACGCTCCAGCAGGCCACCTTCTTCCTGCACGGCCTCGCCCGCCAAATGGTCGACCTGGGGGAGTTCGAGGCCGGCTTCGCCGCCGAGCTGCCGCCGACCCTCACCCTCCATCACAGCGACTGCGCAGCCGCCTACGCCGGACGTCCGGGCAGCCTCCCGCGCTGCAAAGATTGCCCCGAGAGCGTCGAGCTCCACCTGGTCGAGCGCGCTGCCGAGCCCCAGGACGCCATCTCCCACGTCGTCGCCCGCGCCGTCGCCACCAGACCCCGCAGCGACCAACGCGCCTACGACCACCCCCAGTGGGTCCAGGAGGCCCTCGCCCGCGTGTTCGGCGGCCCCGCCTCCATGTAAACCACTGAGGTCGACGAGTGTGTGCAGGTCAAAATATGCCGAAGCGTGGCGTCGATGCACCGACCTCGATATACTGACCGTTCGATTACCTCTTGACGCTTAATCGCGTCCTTACCTCGTCCCCCTTAAGTTTACTGGAAGGTCCCCCATGCCCTCCTGGTCCCGAGCCACCCGGCTCTCCCGATCTCATGGCCGTTTTGACCGCAGCGCCCCATTTCTGACGTTCGCGCTGTTGCTCGCCGCCTGTTCCAGCGCCGGGGATGCGGTGCTGGCCGAGAGCGGCACGACCACGCTTGGCGAGTCCAGCGTGACCGCCCCTGCCAGCGCCAGCGACACCGCGGTCTCGAGCGGCGGTGACCCGTCCGGCGACGACGGTCCCGAGCCCACCGGCGACGACGACCCGAGCGAGAGCGTCGGCAGCGGCGAGAGCGGCGAGCCTCTGCCCGAAGTCCCGCCTGCCGAGCCGAGCCCGCAGGATGTGACCGAGGCCAAGGACATCCCGCAGGAGAACCAGTGCGATCTGCAGACGCCCGTGAGCGTCACGCTGCGCACCCTCGACGCCGCCGCCACGGTCTCACCGACGCAGGCTCGCGACGCCGCGCTGAGCGGCTGGGTCTCGCTGACTGGCATCCGGATCCGGCCGTGGGAGTTCTTCAACTACTACGCCTTCGACTACCCCGCCGCCGAGCCTGGCAACGTCGCCATCACCCCGCAACTGGTCACGGCGCCCGGCGAGTCACCGAGCCCCGAGTTCTTGCTGCAGATCGGCGTCGCCACCCAGGCGCTCGCCGCCGCCGATCGTCCGCCGGTGCGACTGACGCTCGCGCTCGACAACTCGAACTCGATGACCGGCAAGGCGCAGGACATGTTGCGCGCGACCGGCAAGGCGCTGGCTGACAACCTTCGGCAGGGCGACACCCTCTCGATCGTCACCTGGAACTCGAAGTACCCGACGATCCTCGACCTCCACGCGATCACCGGCCCCGGCGACCCCGTCGTGCTCGAGAAGCTCGACACGCTCGAGCTCGGCGGCAGCGCCGAGCTCTACAGCGGCCTCATGTCGGCGTACAAGCTGGCCGTCGCCGCTCACGACCCGCTGGCCTGGAACCGCGTGCTGCTCGTCAGCGACGGCGGCGCGACCGCCAACGACACCGACCTCGCCGTCATCCGCGAGCACGCCGAGAAGCAGATCTACCTGTCGGGCGTCGGCGTCGGCGAGGCCGGCATCTATCGCAGCGACATGATCGACGCCGCCGCCCACGCCGGTCGTGGCGCCTCCCTGTTCATCGGCAGCGAGACCGAGGCGAACAAGCGCTTCGGCAAGCAGTTCGCCCGCACCCTCGGGTCCGCCGTCCGCGAGGTCACCGCGCACCTCGAGCTGCCCCCAGGCTTCGAGGTCGTCCGCGACTCTGGTGCCCTCAACGACTTCGGCGCCGACGACCTCAGCGCGCGCCTCGGCCCCAACGCCAGCCTCGTGCTCCACCGCCGGCTGCGTAGCTGTGACCCCCAGGCCCAGACCAACCCGGAGGCCAAGCTGCTGGTGCGCGTCACCTTCATCGACGAGGCCACCGGTGAGTTCAAGGAGGCCAAGTCTGCCGTCAAGCTGTCGACCCTGCTCGCCGAACAGCCGGTCACGGTAGCTCCCCTGCTCAAGGGCGCCGCGATCGCGGCCTACGCGACCGCCCTCCAGCGCTGGCAGGCGCGCCCGGCGGACCTGGCCCCGGCGCTCGCCGAGGCCAGCATGCAGTTGAAGGCCGCGCTGGAGGTCTCACCCAACGACCTCGAGCTCGCCGAGATCTCCGCCGTGCTCGCGGTCCTCGGCGCCGGATGATGCAGATACCGCGGGCGGTGATATCCTCCGCGGCCCATGGAAGCCGCGCCGCCGCTCGTCTGGATCGACCTCGAGATGTCCGGGCTCGACCCTGACACCTGCGAGATCCTCGAGATCGCCACGATCATCACCGATGGTGATCTCAACCTGCTCGCCGAGGGCCCCGACATCGTCGTGCATCAGCCGGACCTCGTGCTCGACGCGATGGACGCCTGGTGTACTCGCCAGCACGGCGTGAGCGGCCTGACCGCCCAGGTCAAGGCCTCGACCGTCTCGCTCGCGCAGGCCGAGGCGCTCACCCTCGAGTTTTTGCGGCCGTTTTGTCCCGCGGGCAAATCGCCGCTGTGCGGCAACTCGATCGGGCATGACCGCCGATTTTTAATTAAACACATGTCGGCGCTCGCCGGGCACCTGCATTACCGCAGCGTCGACGTCAGCTCCGTCAAGGAGCTCGCGCGCCGCTGGTATCCTGGGCTGTCGGCGCCGGACAAGGGCGAGACCCACCGCGCCCTCGACGACATCCGCGAGTCGATCGCCGAGCTGCGTTACTACCGGCAGCACATCTTTCGCCCGCGCGAGGCTTGAGGGCCCGTGCGCTTCGGCTCGATCCGCCTGCATTACCTGCTCGCGTACGCGATCCTCGGCGCGTACATGCCGTACCTGCCGGTCTTTCTCGGCCGTGACCTCGGCATGCCGGATCGGCAAATTGGCTGGATCGCCGGCATGTATGGCATGGCCGTGATCCTCAGCCCGCCGGTCGTCACGTACCTCGCCGACCGCAGGTTCTCCGGTCGCACCCTGATCGGCCTCGCCTACGTCCTCACCGGCTGCGCCCTGCTCGCGCTCGCGTTCGCCAGCGGCTTCGTCGCCGTGCTCCTGATCTCCGTCGCATTCAGCATGGTCTACACCCCCATGTTCGCGCTGCTCGACGGCCTCACCTTCTCGGCCAGCGCCGCCGCTCGCCAAGGCGGCCTCCCGGTCCCGCCCTACGACCGCATCCGCGTGTGGGGCAGCCTCGGCTTCATGGTCCCGGCCTTCGTGCTGTTCTTCGCGCTGCGGGCTGGCGCCGCCTCGGGCCGCGCTGCGATCTTCGCCGCCGCCGTCGCCGCGGGCCTCGGTCTGCTGTGCGTCCCCTTCCTGCCGCGCATCGCCCCCCATGGATCGCCCGCCGGCGCACCTGTCCCCGAGACCAGCCTCACCGCCGCCCTGATCCCCGGCGCACCTGTCCCTGCGGACAGCTCCCCGGAGGTCCTCCCCGACGCTACCGCCTGGGCCGTACTACGCCGCTCGCCGACCCGCGACCTGCTGATCCCGCTCGGCCTCCTGTTCGCCTCGATCGCCGTGTTCTACGGCTTCTACGCGCGGCTCGTGCTCGAGGTCGGCATCGACCCCTCGTGGGTCGGCCTCGTCATGAACCTCGGCGTGCTCTCCGAGCTGCCCTTCATGTTCGCCGCCGGACCCCTCCTGCGCCGGTTCTCGCTGCGTAGCCTCATCATCTTCGGCGCGGCGTGCCTCGCCGTTCGCATGCTCCTGCTCGCGGCCGTCCCCGACCCCCGCGTAACCATCGCCTCGCAGTTGTTGCACGGCCCCGTCGTCGTCGCCATCTACCTCATCCCGCCGATGTACTTGAACCTCAAGGCCCCCGCGAACGCCCGCAACAGCGTCCAGGGCCTGTATGCCATGATCTGCTTCGGCGTCGCGCGCCTGCTCGGCTCGGTCGCTGGCGGCTATGCGGCCGGGCTCGGGCTCGCCTGGACCTTCGGCCTCGGCGCCGTGCTGGCCGCCGCCGCTCTGCTGTGGTTATGGCTGCGCTTCTTCGACCCCGTCGCCGACGCCGCCCTGCGTTCGCCGCTTTCGCGGCCCTGAGCGCCACCTCTGATACACAAACCACGTGCGTGGGAAAGTCCTCCCGGTGGTCCTGCTGCTCGCCTGCAACCCGGCGAGTAACTTCGCCTCTCGGCCGCCTGCGGCTGGCGAGGTCGTCCGGGCCGACCGTACGCCGCCGGACCCGACCGCCGATTGCGACGGTGACGGCTTCCTCGACATCGAGGACAGTTGCGCGAACGAGCCCGGTCTCGAGCCCGATGGTTGTCCGGCCCGCGACAGCGACCGCGACCAGATCTTCGACGTCGACGATGACTGTCCCGACGCGCCTGAGGCCGTCAACCGCTACCGCGACCATGACGGCTGCCCCGACGAGTTCCCTGCGGACTGGGCCGTGCTCGACGAGCCCGTGTTCTTCGGCGTCTCGACCGAGGAGCTGCGCAGACGCCCGATGGACGAGCTGACGCCCGCGATCGTCGACGGCCTGAAGAAGGTGGCCGCGGTCATGCGCGCCTACCCCGAGCTGCGCGTCGAGCTGGTCGCCCACCACGACGCCGCGTGGAAGCTGCGCGGCAAGCAGAACCCCAGCGCCCGGCGCGTGCTCGCGGCCCGCAAGTTTCTCGTCGAGCGCGAGAAGATCAAGACCAAACGGATCCGCTTCCGCCACGAGGGCGCCGACGAGCCGATCGTCGACAATGAGACCCCTGAGGGTCCGCTCAAGAACAACCGCCTCGAGTTCCAGGTCCTCCCGAACTGACTCAGCTCTCGTCGGGGATATACTCCTCGTCGGTCGCCACCACGCACTTCGGTGGCGCCGCGATGACTGACTCAGCTCTCGTCGGGCTCGTCGGGGATGAACTCCTCCCCCTCGGTCGCCACCACGCGCTTCGGTGGCGATGCAATGACCGGCTGCAAGCGCCCCGTCGGAGCGGGCGGCGCAGCGATCGCCGCGAGCTCGCCGGGCAGCGGCCGCAGCAGCGCCGCGAACGCCTCGATCGCCGCGATCACCAGCTCGTCGTCGTCCGCCTGCAACACCGCACGCGCGTCACGGACCCCCGCCCCCACCGACGCGCGCAGGTCCGGCGCGAGCTTCTCCGTCTCCGCGACCACCCGCTCCGCGCGCTGCGCCATGCCCTCGAGCCGCTGACGACGCTCGCTGACCGCCCGCGCCGCGCGTGCCTCGGTCTCCTCGGCCCGCGCCGCCTCGACCATCGCCGCGAGGACCTGTCCGTCGAGGCCGCCGCGCTCCTCAATGACCAGACGCGCCTCCTTGCCGCGGAACATCTCGCGGATCGCCAGGTCGAGCACCTGGTTGCCGTCGAGCGTGAACTTCACCTCGACCTCGGGTCGCCCCGCGACCGTGAAACGCAGCAGCACCGGCGCCTCACCACCCGCACGCTCACCCTCGAGCACACGACAGACCGCGCCCGGCCGGCCGTCGCCCGGCGTCACGAGCGGCTCACTGTGCTCGGCCGGCACCGGCGAGCGCGGGGGAAACAGCGGCCGCGGCTCGGCCCCGCCGACCTGCAACCATAGCGGCCGCGACAGCGCCTCGTGAACCACCAGCTCCGGGCTGCGCGACGCCAGCAGCCCGGCGAAGATCGCCGCCCCGCGCGCGACCACATCATCCCCATCGAACGCCGCGCTCGGGATCTTCTTAAAAATCGTCTCGATGCGCTCGAGCACCACGGGCATGCGCGTACAACCACCCACGAGCAGCACCTGCGCGACCTGATCGATCGGCCGACCGGCCTCGTCGAGCGCGCGCTGCACCGTCGCCCCGCAGCGGTCCACCAGATCTGCGACCAGCTTCTCGAGCCGCTTCTGCGTCAGCTTGGCGACCAGGTGCTTCGGTCCGGCCTCGTCCGCCGCCAGATACGGCAGGTGTACGGTGACCTCCTTCTGCTCGGACAGCGAGATCCGGGCCTTCTCGGCCGCGTCGCGCATGCGCGCCCGCACCACAGGGTCGGCCGTACCGTCGATGCCCGTCTGCTCGCGCAGCTCGGCGAGCAGCCACTCGACCACGCGCGCGTCCAGGTCCTCGCCGCCGACCTCGACCCCGCGCTGCGCCAGCACCTCGACGCTGCGATCGCCGATCTCGATCAGCGCGACATCGAAGCCACCGCCGCCGAAGTCCACCACCGCGACCAGCTCCTCACCGACGTTATTGCGGTTCGCCTGATAGACCAGCGCCGCCGCCGTGGTCGCGTGGATCAGTCGCCGCGGCTCGAGCCCGCCGAGCCGGCACGCCGCGATCGCTGCGCGTCGTTGCAGGTCACGCAGTTGCCCCCGCACCGCCACCACCGCCGTCGGGACCGCCTCGCCGAGCTGCGCCTCGGTCGTCTGTCGGACCTGACGCAGCAGCGGCGCCAGCAGCTCCGGCGTCGACAGCACCTGCTCGCCGAGCTTGACCTGCACGTCGCCGTTCTCCGCGCGCAGCAGCGGCTGCGCGCGCCACGACTCGGCGTCGAGCTCATCGAAGCGGCGCCCGAGCAGGCGCCGGGCCGCGAGCATCATCTCGAGTGGTCGCGTCAGGCCGAGCCGGCGCGCGCGCTCCCCGACGATCGTTGTCCCGTCCTCGTGACCGATCGCCGAGGGCTCGCGGTATGGCTGGCGCCCGACCAGCAGCGTCGTCGCCTTGCCGGCCTCGAGCACCCCCACCGCACACTTCGTCGTCCCCAGATCGATGCCGACAGACAGGCTCATCGTGCGCGCACGATATCCGAACGCGTATCGCTGTCAACCGCTCACACGGGCAGCTCGAGCTCGAGCTGCTTTGCGAGCGAGCGAACGATCTGCTCCGCCGCGGTGGTCAGCACCGTGCCTGGCCCGAACACCGCGGCCACGCCCATCGTCCGCAGCGTCTCGTGATCGTGCGGTGGGATCACGCCGCCGACCACCAGCATGATGTCCGCGCGGCCGAGTCGGCGCAGCTCGTGTTGCAACTGCGGCACCAGCGTCAGGTGTCCGGCCGCCAGCGACGACACACCGACCACATGCACGTCGTTCTCGACCGCTTGTAGCGCCGTCTCGTTCGGCGTCTGAAACAGCGGGCCGATGTCGACATCGAAGCCCATGTCCGCGAACGCGGTGGCGATCACCTTGGCGCCGCGGTCGTGCCCGTCCTGGCCCATCTTCGCGACCAGCAGCCTCGGGCGGCGGCCCTCGGCGTACGCGAAGGCCTGCGCCAACGCCTGCACCGCCTCGATCGAGCCCGGGTCGCTCACCGCCGAACTGTACACGCCACGCACCGTGCGCGTCGTCGCCTGATGTCGACCCCACACGCGCTCGAGCGCCAGGCTGATCTCGCCGACCGTCGCCCTCGCGCGCGCCGCCTCGATCGCCAGCGCGAGCAGGTTGCCCGGTTCGCCGCCGGCGCAGCGGGTCAGCGCCGCGAGCGTGTGCTCGACCGCCGACTTGTCGCGGTCACGCCGAAGCTGGGCCAACCTCGCCAACTGCGCCGTGCGCACCGCCGTGTTGTCGACCTTGAGCACCTCGAGCGGCGCCTCCTCGGCGAGCCGGTAACGATTGACGCCGACCACCGTCTGCGCGCCGCTGTCGATGCGCCCCTGCGTGCGCGCGGCGGCCTCCTCGATGCGCAGCTTGGGGAGGCCCTGCTCGATCGCCTTCGCCATCCCGCCGAGCGCCTCGACCTCCTCGATCAGCGCCCACGCCTTCTCTGCGAGGTCCCAGGTCAGGCGCTCGACGTGGTAGCTCCCGCCCCACGGGTCGATCACGCGGCCGATGCCGGTCTCCTCCTGAAGGTAGATCTGCGTGTTGCGGGCGATGCGGGCCGAGAAGTCGGTCGGCAGCGCGAGCGCCTCGTCGAAGGCGTTGGTGTGCAGCGACTGCGTCCCGCCGAAGGTCGCCGCCAGCGCCTCGACGCAGGTGCGCGCGACGTTATTGAACGGGTCCTGGGCCGCCAGGCTCCACCCCGACGTCTGACAGTGGGTGCGCAGCGCCAGGCTCTTCGGGTTGTTCGCGCCGAAGCTGGCGACGATCCGCGCCCACAGCAGCCGCGCCGCCCTCAGCTTGGCGATCTCCATGAAGAAGTTCATGCCGACGCCCCAGAAGAAGCTCAGGCGCGGCGCGAAGCTGTCGACCGCCATGCCCGCCGCGATGCCGGTGCGCAGGTACTCCGCGCCGTCGGCCAGCGTGTAGGCCAGCTCGAGCTCCGCCGTCGCCCCGGCCTCCTGCATGTGATAGCCGGAGATGCTGATGCTATTGAACCGCGGCATGTGCTCCGCCGTGTACGCGAAGATATCCGCCACGACGCGCATCGACGGCGCCGGCGGATAAATGTACGTATTGCGGACCATGAACTCTTTTAAAATATCGTTCTGGATCGTGCCCTGGAGCTGCGCGGGCGCCACCCCCTGCTCCTCCGCGGCGACGATGTAGAGCGCGAGGATCGGCAGCACCGCGCCGTTCATCGTCATCGATACGCTCATCTGGTCGAGCGGGATCCCGTCGAACAGGATCCGCATGTCGAGGATCGAGTCGATCGCCACGCCCGCCATGCCGACGTCGCCGACCACGCGCGGGTGGTCGGAGTCGTAGCCGCGGTGCGTCGCCAGGTCGAAGGCGATCGACAGGCCCTTCTGACCGCCCGCGAGGTTGCGCCGATAAAACGCGTTGCTCGCCTCCGCCGTCGAGAACCCCGCGTATTGCCGGATCGTCCACGGACGCTGCGTATACATCGTCGCGTAGGGCCCACGCGTGTACGGCGGCAGGCCCGGCTGCGTGCGCAGGAAGTCCTCGTCGACCCCCGCGAGCGCCTCGGGCCCGTAGCTCGCCTGGAGGTCAATGCCCTCGGGCGTGCGCCACGCCGGGCGCTCGTCGTACGCGCCGGGTTCCGGCACGGGCGTCGCGTCGTAGTCGAGGCTGGCGAAATCAGGAAAATTCTTCACGCGCGCACCTCCAACCGCTGCTGCAGCGCCCCGAGCAGCGCTGGCGCGTCGCCGCCGAGCTGCACGAACAGGTCGACCCCGGCCGCGCTCAACACATCCACCTGGTCTTTCGGGCGCCCGGCGACCAGCACTACCACCGCTCCGACGCCGCGCAACAGCGGCACCAGCTCCGGCACCGTCGTCGGATACACCGCGTCCGCCGAGCAGATCACCGCCGCCCGCGCGCCGGTGTCCCTAAACTGCGCCACGGCCTGCGCCAGCTCCTGCGTCCCCGCGGTCTCGACGACCTCGAAGCCACCGACCTCGAGGTACGCGCGACAAAACTCGACCCGGGGTCGCCACTGCGCCGGTTCACCGACCGCCACCAGCGCGACCCGCTCGCGTCGTGATGTGCCACGCAGCGCCTCGAAGGGCCCCGCAAGGCGCGTCCGTACCAGCGGCGCCACCATCTCGGCCGCACCCTCGGACTGCGTCGGCGTCACCGCCCGCGCGCCCGTCGGCCGTTCATCCTTCGCCGCATAGCGACTGACCCCGACGACCGGCATACGCACGCTGGCGACCGCCTGCGCCTGCACCTGCGCCGCGCTTGCGACCTCCGCCTGGACCACGCCGCTGCGCAGCACGGCCGGCAAACCGCCGGCCGCCTCGATGCGCTGGAACCGGCTCCACGCCGCGCGCGCGAGCTGTTCGGTCAGCGCCTCGACGGCCCCCGCGCCGCCGGCCGGGTCGGCCACGCGTCCGAGGTGCGACTCCTCCGTGAGCACGATCTGCGTGTTGAGGGCGAGGCGATGTCCGAGCTCACCCGGCTCGCCGAGGGCCGCGTCCATCGGCGTGGTCGCGATCGAGTCGGCGCCGCCGAGCGCCGCCGCGACAGTCTCACCCGTGCCACGCAGCAGCCCGACCCACGGGTCGATCGTCGTGCGCTCGCGCCACGAGCCGCGCGCGTGCAGGTGCATGTGTTGGGCCGAGGCATCGCCGCCACAGGCCGCCACCACCCGCGCCCAGCACAGTCGCGCCGCACGCAGCTTGGCGACCTCGAGCCAGAGATCGCGCCCGACCGCGACCGCGAAGCCGAGCTGCCGGGTCGCCTCCGCCAGGCTCGCGCCACCGGCCGTCAGCGACCGCAGGTACGCGACTCCGGTCGCCAGCATCACCGCGAGCTGGTCCGCCGCGGTCGCGCCGGCGTCGTGGTACGCCCCGACGTCGACCAGCGCGGTGCGCAGGCCCGGCGCCGTCGCGCGGCCCCAGGCTGCAACTTCGGACATGTCCGAAAGGGCCTGTTCGATCGGACAGGCGAGGACACCCTGGCGGGCCAGCGCCCCGAGCGGATCGCAGCCGAGCGACCCGCGAAGCTGCGCCGCCGCCAGCCCGCGCGCCGCCAGCACGTCGGCCAGCGCCCCTCTCATCTTCACACCGCGGGCGCCGACCGCCAGCGTCACCGAGTGTCGCGTCGGGTCGACCCCTGCGAGCAGCAGCGCCAGGTCGTCCGCGTCCTTGACGATCACGCCATGCAGACCCACGGGCGCCGGCTCGTCGAGGCGGACCCACACCGCCTGCGCGCCGCGTCCCAGGTCCGTGGCGATCGCTACCCCGGCTGCGCGCGCGTCAGGCTCGCTGTACTCCGGGCAGATCGTCCAGCCCGCGTGTGCGCGCAGCGACGCGCGCCCCGGCAGCACCATCGGCTCCGACGGATGCAACGCCTCGATCCTCAGGCCCTCGGCCGTGCGCGACACCAGACGCTCGAGGGCTCCACCACCCAGCTCACGTCGCGCCAGCTCGCGCCAGGCCTCCAGTGACACCGCCGGCCACGCCCTCTCCTCGGTCTCTCGGTCGCTGTTCACGGCGCGGCGATGATACGCCCGCCGCGACGATGCAGCTATAGTGCGCCGCGCCCGGCCATGTCCAACACGCAACCACCGCAGCCTCCGCCGCCCGGCTCGCCCGACGGTCATCCCCGGCAATCCACGGTCATCGGCCAGCCACCTCCGGGCTACGTCCCCGGCGCCGGGATTACGCCGGCCGGCAGCGACGTGCCGCCGCCGGGCGTGCAACAGCCGCCCTCGCCAGCGGGCCCGGCGTTCACGACCCAGCCGGGTCACCCCTCGGCATACCCGCCCCCGGACTCGCCCCCGGCCGTCGCTCCCTCCTTCACGGCACCACCTGTCTCTTCGGCCAGCCTCCCCATGTCACCCACGCCGCCCTCGTTTCGTCCGTCGCGCAACCCGATCGTGCGCATGATCTTGTGGATCACCGAGCCTTCGATGATCAAGGGCATGGCGCTCGGCATCATCCTCGCGCTGGTGATCTCGGTGGCGTTTCGCCTCGAGGCGATGTGGATGATCGCCACCAGCGTTTTGACCCTGCTGATCGTCTGCTTGTTCGGCGTGCTCATCGGTCATTACATCTTCGAGAACCGGCGCAAGAAGCTCCAGCGTCGCGGTATGGAGCTGGTCAGCCAGGCCGGCGGCGAGCTCCCCGGCCTGAGCAACGACATCCTCACGCTCCTGTGGAACCGCGACCGGGCCGCGCTCGCGACCGTGTGGGAGCGCCTGCGTCGCGTGCGACCGGCCGCGCAGGAGATCGCCGGCCTGACGGTCGCGGCGGTCTTCCGCATGATGGCTATGACCACCCTGTTCGCCGTGCTCGGCGGCGCGATCAGCTTCGCGGTGTTCCTCACCTCGTATATGCAGGTCGAGCGGATGGACGCGCAGAACCACCTCATCGCCAAGCAGATCCAGCAGACCGACGAGCAGATGAAGCTGTCGGCGCTGCAGCAGCGCATCGATGTCGCCCTCAGCATCGCCGAGCGCCGCCAGGTCACCACCCGCGAGATCCTCACCCTCGTCAACACCGACCGCGGCACCCTACAAGACGGCAAGCGCCAGCTCGGTGGCACCACCGCCAACCTCATCGCCGTCGCCGTCTCGCAGCTCGACCCCTACCTCGGCGTCACCGCCGACCCCGCGACCGGCGAAAACATCATGCAACAGCACATCCGCAGCCCCGAGCAGGAGCAGCTCCTGCGCTACCTCTCGGCCGCCAACGTCGACTTCGGCGACCTCGACCTGCGCCGCGCCTTCCTCGACCACGCCGACCTGCAGGGCACCGACCTCTCGCACATCCACCTCGGCGGCGTCAGCATGCGCGAGGTGATGTTGCACGACGCCAAGCTGGTCGGCGCCGACCTCGTCGACGCCAAGCTCTCGTTCGCCGGCCTCGCCCGCGCCGACCTCTCCGGCAGCAACCTCGCCAAGGCCGTCCTCCACAAGGCCAACCTCGACGACGCCGTGCTCGCGGAGGTCAACCTCTCCGGCGCCGACCTCTCCGGCGCGATCCTCAAGAAGGCCGTGTTCAAGCAGACGCAGCTCGGACAGGCCAGGCTCCACGGCGCCACCCTCACCCAATGCGACCTCAACGGCGCCGACATCACCGAGGCCGACCTCGCGCTCGCCGACCTGTCCGGCGCGACCATGCCGGTGGTCCCGAAGGTCCGCGCCGCCGCCTTCTGGTGGCTCGCGGTCTACCCCCCGGACTACGCCGCCAAGCTCGGCCTCGACGCCGCCGCCTTGCAGCGCAACCAGACCGGCATCGACCGCCTGCGCAAGGCCCCCGACGCGCTCGCCATGACCGCGATCGCCGACGAGCTCAAGGCCGCCTACCCGAACGCACCGGGCTGACGACCGATCGTCACCCGCCGGCTTGCTTGTCGATCATGGCGAACAGCGCCTCGGCCTCGCCGCGCGACGGCGGGTCGTCGCCGGCCATCATGCGGTCGATCAGCGCCTTGGCCTCACGCAGCTTGCCGCGCTTGATCGGCACGTAGAAGTCCTTGCCGGCCGCGCCGCCGATGCGGTTGGCGAGGTTGCCGAGGTCGACCTCGAGCCGGCTGTCGCCGTCGTTCGCCTTGATCGTCTCGATGTGTCGCTGCTTGGCGTGGAGCTTGCGGAGGTTCGCCTCCAACTCGCCGACGTTGCTGGGCACCCTGGGGACCATTGCCATATCACCGACCTCCAGCGGCCGATCGTAACCGATCGCCATGGGTCGGGTCCACCGGCGCCTGTGACCGTGGGAACACGCGATGCGCGTTCGCGGTCGTGATCGCCGCGAGCTGCTCGGGGTCCTCGCCGCGACACCGCGCGACCTCTCGCAGCACGTGCGGGAGGAAGGCCGGCTCGTTGCGCCCCGCCGCCGGCTTGGGTCGCAGGTCGCGGGGCGTCAGGAACGGCGCGTCGGTCTCGACCAGCAGTCGCTCGCAACCGATCTCCTTGACCAGCGTACGCAGGTGCAGCCCGCGGCGCTCGTCGCAGACCCATCCGGTGATGCCGATGTTGTAGCCGCGGCGCAGGTACTCGCGCAGCGTCGGTCCGTCGCCGGTGAAGCAGTGGACCACCACCGTCTCCGGCGCGGGCTTCTCGGCGTCGAGCACCGCGAGGAAGGCCTCAGCCGCGTCGCGCTCGTGCAGGAACAGCGGCAGCGCCAGATCCTTCGCCAGCGCGACCTGGCGGCGAAACCACTCGACCTGCACCGGCCTGGGCGAGAAGTCGCGGTTGAAGTCGAGGCCGCACTCACCGATCGCCACCACCTCCGGGCGGTCCGCGAGCGCGCGCAGGGCCTCGATCGTGTGCGCGTCACAGCGGGACGCGTCGTGCGGGTGGACCCCGGCGGTCGCGTACAACACACCCGGCCGGCTACGCGCCAGCGCCAGCGCGTCCTGGCTGCCGCGCACGCTGGTGCCGGTGCAGATCATCGTGCGCACGCCGGCCGCGACGGCGCGGTCGATGACCGCCTCGCGGTCGGCGGTGAACGAGCGATGTCCGAGGTTGACCCCGATGTCGACGAGCTGCATGGCGCGCCCAGGGTACACAGAAAATGGTTACACAGAAAATAGGAGACCGCGACGAGGGTGGGCGAAACGTTCGTGCTCTGCCGTTGAGCTATCGCCCCGTAGAGTGGAGCGACCCGGAGTCGAACCGGGGTCCCGTCATTCAAAGTGTAGTTTCGCCCGCATTCGCGGTCAAAGGTCTTTACGGCCCTCCGGGCCTGAGATAGGTGCCACGACGAGGTAGTTCACTGTGATCTCTGGAATGTAATCACGCGAGCATTCGTGGCGGGCCGCGACGAGATCCGGGGGACGTTGGATCGTGAAGGATGTAGTCCCGTCGGGCATTCGCGGCCCAAGCTCATACGCGGCTCACAGCGTGAGCGCGTCGATCGTCCCGACCCAGTGGTCGGGACCGAGGCCGCCGCCGGCGAAGGCAGCGACCAGCTCGAAGACGGCGTCCGAGAAGCCGCCCACGTTGAGGATGTCCGGGCGGTCCGGCGCCTGCGTGGTCGCCGAGGGCTGGACATCGATGCACACCAGCTTGGCCCGCGGGTTACGCTTGCGAAACTGGTCCCACTCGTGCAGCACGCCGGTACCTCGACCCTTGCGCGCGCCGCTGCCATCGATCCACGACTCGTTGTCCGAGATGAAGATCACCAGCTCACCCTTCGCCTTGCGCTCGTTGAGCCAGCGCAGCGGCACCGAGCAGTCCGTGCCGCCCGAGGGCAGCTTGGCGAGGATCTCCGCGTTCTTGAGCACGCCGTCCGACGCGGCCAGGTCTCGCGGCAGCACCTTGTCGTGGAACGGCAGCACCTCCGCGTCGCGGTTGCGCCGCAAGAACGCGGCGGCCACCAGCGCGGCGACATCGATGCAGCGGACCTGCGTGGTCGCGCCCTGCCGATGACCGGTCACGGGCGAGTGCATCGAGCCCGAGACGTCGGGCAGCAGGTAGACCTTGCCGTCGATCGCCGGCACATTGGCGATCGCCGCCTCCATGGCGTCTCGCAGCGCCTCGCGGACGACCCGCGGGAGCTTGGGGTCACTGTGCTTGTAGGCGATCATGAGCTGGTAGGGGAACGCGCGGGCGCGCTTGACCTGCTCCGCCGACGCGAGCCGCTGCGCGACTCGGCGGGTCAGCGCCGCGTCGTCGAAGACCTCGTGCCGCATGAAGGTGTTGAGGTTCATGCGGGTCATCTGCCACGAGGCGTTGTCGGCGATCGCCCGCCACTGGTGCTTGCTCAGCGGCTTCGCGGTGAGCAGTTGGAACGGGACGTCGGGCGGAAGCTTGGTGCGGCCGGCCTTGAATTCCTCGAACTCGCGCACGACCGCCGGTAACTGCTCGGCCTCGTGCTTGCGGCCGAGCAGCCAGCCGTACAGCGCCCGCCGCGACGGCGTGTCGGGCTGCGGGTGTACCATCTTGATGATGTCGACCAGCGACGGCGAGGTGCCGACGCTCGCCGCGAGCAGCTGCGCGTCGTTGCGGTTCTTGAGCCAGCGCAGCACCGCCCGCTTGGGGCGGGTGCCGAGCGACTTGCGGCCCGTCGCGCCGCTTCGCACGATCTGCACGAAGTTTCGCAGCATCTTGCCGTTGTCGCAGACCCGGTGGAACACAGCCTCGAACAGCGCGCCGTCGCGGGACGCGAGCACCGCGAGCAGCAAGGCCGGCATGTCCTTCATGAAGCCGCGCTCGCGGGCGTAGACCGCCGCGCGAGCCAAAAACGCCGGCTCGACCGTCGCGCACAGCCGCGTCACCTCCGCGAGCTGCTCCTGCGCCGAGGCGTAGAAGGTGCCGCTCAGACAGCCGGTCGCCACGTACTGCGCCAGCGCCTGCTTGCCGCTGCGCTGGTAGGCCGCGCCGCCCGCCTCATTGACCGCGTCGCTCGGGGTCGACTTGCGCTTGAACAGGGTGGAGAAGAGGTCGAGGTTGGCCATGACGGCGCTCCAGTGCCCGGCCGCGCCCATCGCGGCGCCGGTTCGGAGCTACGAGAGCACGCCGCGGACCACGCCGCTTTCACTGACCTGGTTTCAATGTTTACGAATACTTGGAGCTGCCGCGCGATCTCGTCCGGATAAAAATAGGCGCGGTGCATATCAGGGTTTATCTGATCTTCTACGGACATCGGGCATGTCTCTCCAGGCCCGCGATCTTGTAGACTGGGAGGCCATGACGACGCCACCCGGAGCTCCGGATCCCTCGACCTCGGACAAGCGCAAGCAGTCGCTCTACTTCCCCGAGCAGATGCTCAAGGAGATCCAGGAGGAGGCCGCCCGGCAGGACCGCTCGCTGTCGTGGATCGTCCAGAAGGCGTGGAAGATCGCCCGCAGGGACATCCTGAAGTACCCCAGCATCAGCGATCCGGCGGGCGACGGCACGGACACCTGACGCGCAGCTCAGAGGCTGGCGGTCGGAGCACAGCCATGACAGCCCCGACGAGCGACTTCAAAGGTGGCCGGCGGCTGTGCGACGAACCGCTGATCCACGTCGTGGATGAGCTGCTCACGCCCGCCGAGTGTG
>Ga0105046_10006212_pt1 | contig 18859 bp, 12 predicted proteins | sample MAT03_FD_78385 | JGI IMG/M metagenome (GOLD analysis project Ga0105046, IMG submission 78385) | Freshwater microbial communities from Lake Fryxell liftoff mats and glacier meltwater in Antarctica - MAT-03 (megahit assembly) | ecosystem: Environmental > Aquatic > Freshwater > Ice > Liftoff... | reverse complement strand
TACTCCTCGTGCTGCTGGATCATGGACTCCTTGTCGCCGGTCCAGGCCGCCTGCACCAGTGCGGCCCTGATCACTTCACCCATGTCGTCGCTCCTGTGGTCAGTCGTTTCGGTAGCCGGAAGCGCCCCAGATTTCGTAGAGGCCGTGGTTGTTGAGCCGTGGCGCTCTGACCGTAGTGCTCTGATTCTGGCGCGCACGCCGCTTCTTCAGTCTCGAACCCCACCTGACCCGCGCTTAGCACTCGACCTTGAGGAGTGCTAAAACATGAGCACTCGCACGCCGCGAGTGCCAACGCCACGCCCGCACCGCTGCGGGCCCCAGCAGGAGTGTCACATGGCAAAGCAGATCACCTTCGACGAAGACGCACGACGCAAGCTCGAGTCGGGCATGAACCAACTCGCCGACGCAGTGCGAGTCACCCTCGGCCCCAAGGGCCGCAACGTGGTGCTGTCCAAGAAGTGGGGTGCGCCCACCATCACCAATGACGGCGTGTCCATCGCCAAGGAGATCGAGCTCGACGATCCCCTGGAGAACATTGGCGCCGCTCTGGTCAAAGAGGTCGCCAAAAAGACCGACGACGTTGCGGGCGACGGGACCACCACCGCCACCGTGCTCGCCTGGTCCATGGTTCGCGAGGGTCTGAAGAACCTGGCCGCCGGCGCCAACCCCATGAGCATCAAGCGGGGCATCGAGGCCGCCGTCGAGGCCGCCGTCGGCACCATCCGCGAGGTCTCGATCGAGGTCGACTCCAAGGAGCAGATCGCTCAGGTCGCCGGCATCAGCTCGGCGGACGCCGAGATCGGCGAGATGATCTCCGAGGCCATCGACAAGGTCGGCAAGGACGGTGTCATCACCGTCGAGGAGTCCAACACCTTCGGCATGGAGATGGACCTGGTCGAGGGCATGCGCTTCGACAAGGGCTACATCTCGCCCTACATGGTGACCGACACCGACCGGATGGAAGCCGTGCTGGAGAACCCATGGGTCCTCTTCGTCAGCTCCAAGATCACCGCGGTCCGTGACCTGGTTCCCGTGCTCGAGAAGGTCATGCAGACGGCCCGGCCGTTGGTCATCATCGCCGAGGACATCGAGGGCGAGGCCCTGGCCACGCTGGTGGTGAACAAGATCCGCGGCACGTTCAACTCGGTCGCGGTGAAGGCGCCGGGCTTCGGTGAGCGCCGCAAGGCCATGCTGGCCGACATGGCCATCCTCACCGGCGGTCAGGTCATCTCCGAGGAGGTGGGCCTCAAGCTCGAGACCGTGGACATCACCCTGTTGGGCGAAGCCGACAAGGTTGTCGTCACCAAGGACGAGACCACGATCGTGTCCGGCAAGGGCTCCAAGGACGACATCGACGGCCGCATCGCCCAGATCAAGGCCGAGATCGAGAAGACCGACTCGGACTACGACCGGGAGAAGCTCCAAGAGCGTCTGGCCAAGCTGTCCGGTGGTGTCGCCGTACTGAAGGTCGGCGCAGCAACCGAGGTGGAGCTGAAGGAGAAGAAGCACCGCATCGAGGACGCCGTCTCCACCACCAAGGCGGCCATCGAGGAAGGTGTCGTCGCCGGTGGTGGCGTCACCCTGCTCCGCGCCCAGAAGGGCATCGAGGCGCTGTTGGAGAAGATGGATCCGGAAGAGGCCCTGGGCGCACGCATCGTGCACCGCGCCCTCGAGGCCCCGATGAAGCAGATCGCCGAGAACGCCGGCCTCGAAGGCGGCGTCGTGGTGGAGAAGGTGCGGGGGCTGTCCAAGCCGTCCGAGGGCCTGAACGCCGCCACCGGTGAGTACGTGGACCTCGTCGCTGCCGGCATCATCGACGCCGCCAAGGTGACCCGCTCGGCGCTGCAGAATGCAGCTTCGATCGCCGCGCTGTTCCTGACCACCGAGGCCGTCATCACCGACGCCCCGGAGAAGAAGGGTGCCGGCGCCGGCGGTGGCGGCATGGGGGACATGGACTTCTGAGTCCAGACAACCTGGACTTCTGAGTCCAGACAACCTGGACTTCTGAGTGGGGCCGTCACCTTCGGGTGACGGCCTCGTTCGCGCCCGGGCAGGTCCCCCACGAACTCAGTTCGTCCGGGACGCTGGAGGTGCGGGACGAACTCAGTTCGAGTTGGGCGGTGGGGAGTGTGGCCAGCGGTCCTACGTTCGGGCAGGCTGTGGTGATGGCACGCGGGCGGGTGGACAAGGTGCTGGTGCGCCGTCTCGTGCCCCACGAACCGGCGACGCCCCACGAACCGGCGACGCCCCACGAACCAGCAACGCCCCACGAACCAGCAACGCCCAATGACATCGGCTCGGGTGGGAAAGAGTTCACGGGGCGGACGCCGGATCAGGTGGTGGTCGAGGAACCCATGGAGATCCGCCTGGAGGACACCCTGGTGGCCACGACCATGCGGACGCCCGGGAACGACTTCGAGCTGGCGGTCGGGTACTGCTACACCGAGGGCTTGCTGGGCGGCGAAGCTGTGGTGGACGTCCGCTACTGCGCACTCGGCGCGGCGTCGGCCTCGGCCTGGAACGTCGTGACGGTGTCCACCGGCGGCCGATCGCCCGAGCCCACCCCCCGGCTCACAGCGGGAACGTCGGCCTGTGGCTGGTGCGGTTCGGACTCCATCGATGCGCTGTCCACCCGGCTGTCGCCGTTGCCCGAACGCCTGGATGACAGTCCGGACAGCCTCGGCGGAGACCCGCTCGATTGGCAGATCGCTGCCGCAGTGGGCGACGCGGTGTCGGCACGCCAGCCGATCTTCGATGCCACAGGTGGCTCCCATGCGGCTGCGGCGTTCTCGCTGGGCGACGGAACTCCCCAGATCATCGGCGAGGACGTCGGTCGGCACAACGCCGTGGACAAGGTGATCGGACGGCTCTGCCTCGACGGGCAGCTTCCGGCGGCCGGCCTCGGTCTCTGGGTCAGCTCCCGGCTGGGGTACGAGATCGCGGCCAAGGCCTGGGCAGCCGGATTCGCTGCGGTGATAGCGGTGGGACCGGCGTCGTCCCTGGCCATCGAGACGGCCACCCGGGCCAACCTCCCGCTTGCCGGATTTGCCCGCAACGGAACCCTGGTCCGGTACGTCTGATCGTCCGGGTCCTTGCCGTCAGTGCGGCCACCGGGAATGTTCATTGGACTCCCATGCCGCCCCTGGCGGCACCAGGGACCTTTGAACCGGACGACTCAGCACAGAGCGGTGGAACGGCCGCCGAAACCAACGCTCGAGGTCAGAAGGTCCCCCGCAATCGAACCGTCGCTGACATCTGGGCGAACACTGGCTGAACACTGCCGCCCCCGCTTGTTTGCCCCCCGCTGTGGCCTGCCAAGGTAGATCTCGTGCGCCGCCGGACGTCATCCATCATTCTCGCGTTCGCCGTCGTGGCCGCATCTGCCTTGACCGGTTGGGGCGCCGTGCCGACCACGCAGGCCGCGGCTGCCGGTTCACCCACGGTGACCGTCATCACCCCACCCGGTGGGATCAAGACCGGCCAGCCGGTCACGGTCTCCTGGACCGGTTTCCCCCCTGGTCCGGCCAACCTCTACCAGTGCTTTGCGTTATTGCCTGGCCGAACGGCCATCGACTCGTGCCGGTGGGAGACCCTGGTTCCGGCCACGACCGATGCCAACGGAAACGGAACCGCCCAGTTCCCGGTCTGGTTCGCGCTGCAACGCCCTAACTACAACACGGCGAACTGCACTGGGAGCAACTGTGTGGTCCGGGTGAGTCCGTGCGTCACCGACGTGCGCGACGAGATCACAGCGTCTGCCCCATTGACCGACGTAGCCATCGGCGAAGTCATCGCGACGGAGTTCGACGAAACCGTCGTCGAGCCCGATGCCTACACCCCTCAGCAGCCCACAGTGGAGCCCATCGTGCTCCCGACGCCGCTCCTCGGGCCCGAGGCCGATGCCAACCCGATCAAGACGACCGTCTTCGGAGCCGGAAGCACCGGCGTGGACCTGGCCATGCAGGGCTGGGCGGCCACGTCGCTCTCACGTGCTGATATGCGGATCGACATCTCGTATGCCGCAAAGTCCGTGGACACGGGCTACGAGGCCGTTGTCAAGGGGCAGAACGCCTTCTCGGTCGCCGGAATACCGCTGATCCCCGAGCTGATCTTTCCCGAGCCGCCGGACGATTCCGAGCAGGAAGTCAAGGATGCGTGGCAGGCCAACATCGACGAGTCCACCGCATTCGAACCCGACCTCGTCTACATCCCAGTGACCGCCACGTCGCTCGACGTGCTGCACGACCTGTCGCCCCTGTCGACGCCGCGGGACGACCTGTACGTGGACAGCCGGATGATGGCCGGGATCTTCGGCGGCGGGAAGACGAACACTGGTATCGACGTCTTCGAATGGAAGGACTCGATCATCACCGAACAGCAGCCGCAGTGCCGCATGCCGCAGAACAGGGTGCCGGGAGCGTTCGGGTACCAGATTCGCACTGCCGGGCGAGGTGACGCCAGTGATGCCAACTTCCTGCTGAACGAGTGGATGATCGCCGAGCAGCGGGATGCAACCCTGAACTTCCCGTCCACGGGCAAGGGAAAGTTCATCCCTTTCTCCACGGGTTCGTTCCGTGAGGCACTCAACAAGACCGAGCTCACGGGGTCGGATGTCGTTGCCAGGCAGATGTCGGCCTTCAACCCCGCTCTTTCGGGGGGCGCTTCGGCGGTGACCCCGGGCCGGATCTCCTATGGCGAGCATCCCTACTCGCTGAAATATGGACTCAGTCCCGCCTTTGTCAAGAACGGGGCCGGGGCGTACGTTCAGCCGAACCCGAAGTCGACCGCGGTGGCCCTCGAGCGCGCGACCAAGGACGAGGGCGGGCGGGGTCTGTGGAATGTCGGATTTGGCGATGACGACCCGGCTGCGTATCCGTTGGTGACAGTCTTTTACCTGGCTGTCCCGAAGAGCGAACAGACCAGGTTCGACGCCGCTGACGCGGCACTGTTCAAGCAGTGGATGTCCTTTGTGTTGTCTCCAGCCGGTCAGGCGCAGGCTGAGGGGCTCGGCTACACCAAGCTCCCCGAGAAGATGATCGACGACGCCAAGTCGCAACTGGCACAGGTTCAGGTGCCTGTGGTGGCAACCGCCACCACCATCGCCCCGACCACCACCATCGCCCCGACCACCACGGCGCCCAGCTTCGGCGCGAACAGCGACAGCGTGTTCGTTCCCGGCGGCGGCTCCGGAGGCTTCAGCGGAAGCGGCTCCGGGGGCTTCAGCGGCGACTCGTCGTTCGACGACTCGTCCGTTCCGCTCCTCGAACCCCTCGAGACGGCCAACGCGGACAACGTGACGGTGGACGGCGATCCGAACATCATCGAGCGGATCACTGATTTCGTGGCGGACGCGCTGGGCATTCCCGGTCTCTCCCCCGGCCTCGTCCTGCTCGGTCTGCTCGGGGCTGCCGCGTGCATCATCGGCCCGGCGGTGACCTTCACCAACCGGCGTCGGCGAGCCGCATGAGCGCACCGACCTCTCCTCCCGTTGCCGGCGAGCTGACCATTCTCGAGGAAGAGATTGCGAACCGAGTGGCCGATACGCACCCTGACGCCGCTCAGCCGGTGCAGGCCCCCCCGCCCAGGCAACCGGTTCCGGCTCGCCGTCGGCGGATTGGAGCCTGGATCACCGGATTCGGTTTGCTCCTGTGCGGGTTCCTGGCTTTTTCGTTGCTGATCACCGACGTCATCCAGGACCGGGCTCAGACCCTGCTCCGGCCCTGCCTGAAGGAGCGGATGGGAGCGGAGGCGGCGCTTCTCGGAACCCAATCGGCCGCATCCGCTCAGGAGGGCAGCAGCCTCGACGCGTTCGCCGACACCGCACCGACGGGCGGGGAGTCGGCGGCCGACACCGCAGACGGCGAACGGTTCGGCTGCCTCAACGACACGCTTGCGGGATCGGTCAACGAGCCCAAACTCGGACAGCCGCTGGCCCTGATACGGATTCCCAAACTCGGCGTGGAGCAGGTAGTGGTCGAGGGGACCAGTCAGAAGCAACTGGCCGATGGACCGGGCCACTATCGAGGGAGCGCCCTACCGGGCCAGTTGGGAAACATCGTGATCGCAGGCCGGCGTGCCACCTATGGCGCCCCATTTGAGCGAATCGGCGAGTTGACCAAGGGCGACGTGATCTCGGTGGATACCGGCCTGGGTCGTTACGACTATCGGGTCGCCGAGGTCGGCCTGATCAAGCCGGGCGAGAACGACGTGATCTCCGAGGACGGCACGAACCGCCTGACGCTCGTCACTGCGAACTCGCCCTACAAAGCGAGCGGCAGGTTGGCGGTGATCGCCCGGCTCCCGCGCAGCGACGGGTCGACCGCTGCGCCGTTGTTGGACCGGACGAACCTGGAACTGCCCAACGCCGAGCTCGGGCTGGACCGCGATACCACTGCCTGGGCTCCGGTGGTCATCTGGGGCCAGCTGCTCATCCTGGCGTGGTTCCTCCGTCGGCGTCTGGCATCGTGGTGGTCGCCAGCTGCATCGTGGATGGTGATGGTGCCGATCAGCCTGGCGTTCGGGCTGCTGTGGTTCGAGAGTTTGTCCCGACTCCTCCCGTCGACCCTGTGAGCCGGTGATGAGATGACGTCGTTCGATCAACCGCACGCACCCGCGAGAGACGATGTGCCGCGCGAAACCAGCTCCGAACTCCTCCCGGCGGATCGTCGGTACGAGCGGTTCGCCCGGCTCGGCGGATCCAGCGTCCTGCTCATCCTCTGTGGCATCGGTCTGTTCCTGGTCATCCGGTCCGGCGATGCGCTGTCCACCGCCGGACTGCGGTTCCTGGTCGAGACGACGTGGTCGCCGAACTCGATTCCGCCGGTTTTCGGTGTGGCGTCGTTGATGTTCGGCACCGTCCTGGTCGCCGGCATCGCCTTGCTGTTCGCAGTTCCCCTGGCCATCGGCTGCGCACTCTTCCTGACAGAGGTGTGTCCCATCAGGTTCCGGAAGCCGTTCGTGACGCTGGTCGACCTGTTGGCCGCCATCCCCAGCCTCATCTTCGGATTGTGGGGGCTCTTCTTCATGGCGCCACGGGTCATCGGGTTCTCGCAGTTCCTGACGGAGCACTTCAGCTGGATCCCGTTCTTCGAGACCACTGACGAGAATTTCAAGTCGTCCATCTTCATGGCGTCGCTGATCGTGGCGGTCATGACAATCCCCATCTGCACCTCGGTGATGCGGGAGGTCTTCGCCCAGACCCCGCCCATGGAGAAGGAGGCAGCCCTGGCGCTCGGTGGAACCCGTTGGGGAATGATTCGCACCGTTGTCCTGCCGTTCGGCAAGGGCGGAATCATCGGGGGCGCCATGCTGGGCCTGGGCCGGGCGCTGGGTGAGACGATCGCCGTGGCCATCCTGTTCGGCTCGGTGAGCCCCACCACGATCCGGGTCCTCGGTGGCGGCGGGTCGACCATTGCTTCCATGATCGCCCTCACGTTCGGTGAGGCCAGCGAGTTCGGGATCTCGGCGTTGATGGCCGCGGGTCTGGCCCTTTTCGTGTTGACCCTCGTGGTCAACCTGATCGCGTCGTCGATCGTGAGTCGCTCACGCAGCGGCGCCGGGGTGGAGATATGACCACGGTGCTCCCGCCGCGCTCCACTGACTCCGGCGAGCTGGACCTGCCGCGTCAGCTGACGAAGTGGGGTCGCGACGACACCTCGGAGTTGATCGGCTCGGCCGTGGCAGGTGCGTGTGTCGCATGGCTCGCATTCGCTCGCCTGGTTCCCCTGCAGGGGGCATTCGGTACAGCGATCATGTGGTTCCTCAGCTTCCTGGCCATCTACGCGTTCGTGGCAGCACAGCACCATGGGCGGCTGGCCGCCAAGGATCGAGTTGCCACGGTGCTGATGACATCCACTGGCGCGCTCGTCGTGGTCCTGCTCGTGCTCATCATCGGCTACGTGGTGGTGCGGGGTGCGCCGAACCTCCGGTGGAGCTTCTTCACCGAGACCCTGGAGACCACCGGTGGCGATGCTCCATCGACGTCTGGTGGTGGTCTGCACAGCATCGTCGGGACACTCCAACAGGTCGGGATCGGCCTGGTCATCGCCCTGCCGCTTGCCATGGTGACGGCGATCTACCTGAACGAGGTGGGTGGGCGGTTGGCCAAGCCCGTGCGATTCGTTATCGATGCCATGAGCGGTATCCCGTCGATCGTGGCCGGACTGTTCATCTACGCGGTCTACGTTCGAGCTCTCGGCGGCGGGTTCTCCGGTTTCGCGTCGGCGCTCGCACTGTCGCTCCTCATGTTGCCGACCATCACCCGGACAGCGGTGGAGATGCTCCGCCTGGTTCCAGACGGCCTTCGGGAGGCGGCGCTGGCCCTGGGAGCGCCCCGGTGGAAGGTCACGACCATGGTGGTGCTGCCCACTGCTCGCTCGGGTCTCGTGACTGCCATCATCCTCGGCGTAGCGCGTGCCGTGGGCGAGACCGCGCCGGCCATCCTCACTGCGTTCGGCGCGTCGGCGCTGAACCTCAACCCGTTCTCCGGCGCGCAGGACAATCTGCCGCTGTTCGTCTTTCGTCAGGCCACCAGCTTCAAGAACAGCCTGGTCGAACGGGCCTGGACGGGCGCGTTCGTCCTCATCGTCATGGTCCTGATCGCATTCGTTTCCGCCCGTCTGATCGGGAATCGTCGAGGAGCACACCGATGAAACCAAGCCACCAACTCCGCACAGCACTGGCCGCCGCAGTGGCCGTACTGCTCGTCTCAGCCACGCCGGCGGGCGCCGCGCCGATCCCGGTACTGGGTGGCGGGTCGACGTTCGCGTTCATCGCTCTCGACCAGTGGCGAGCGGACGTCAGCAGAACGCAAGGGCTGGTCGTGAATTATCAGCCGACCGGCTCGGGCAACGGTCAGATCCAGTTCAAGGCCGGGGTCTACGACTTCGCCAGCACTGATATCTCGTTGCTCACCGCCAACAGGCCAGCGTTCGGGTTCACGTATCTGCCCATTGTGGCCGGTGGGACGGCGTTGTTCTACAACGTCACAGATGCCGCCGGTCAGCCGATCAACAACATTCGTCTGTCCAGCCCGACGATCGCCCGGATCTGGACCACGACCGAGGCCATGACCTGGGACGATCCGATGATCAAGGCCGACAACCCGGGTCTGGCGAATCGGCTGCCCAACAAGGCGCTCATCCGGGTCGGCCGCAGTGAGCAGTCCGGGTCGACTGCGGTCTTCTACACCTACATCTCGCGAATCGCCGGACCAGCGTGGAACAACTTCTCCGCGCGGAACACCACGTACGAGAACGACTCGGGACGATTCGTGGTCGAGTTCGATCCCGGCTTTCGCGAGGCCGGCGGCAACTCGTGGCGGTTCGAACGAGGCTCGGACGGAGTCGCTCAGGCTGTCTCCTCGGGCGGTGGTGTCCTCAACCAGAACGGGTTCATCGGCTACGCCGAAACCGGCTTCGCCGTGCAGAAGAAGTTGCCGATCGCCTTCGTACGCAACGCCGCGGGCAATTGGGTGCTCCCCACCCCGCGCAACGTGGCGGTGGCGCTGCTCGAGGCCACCCGCTCGGCGGATGGCACACAGAACCTCTCGGGCGTGGCGTTGGGAACGCGACCCGAGGCTTACCCGCTGTCCTCGTACAACTACCTGGTGGTCAAGACGGATCCGCCCGCAGCCGACGATCCCGGCAGGGACACTGCTCTTGGCAAGGGCGAGACCATCGGCCGCTATGTGAAGTTCGCCGTGACCGAGGGTCAGCGCAAGGCAGCGAACCTCGACTATTCGCCGTTGCCACCCAACCTGGTGCAGCAGGCGCTCGATGAGATCCGCAAGATCCCCGGAGCACCGGATCCCGGACCGCTCGGCGATTGGGGAAAGTACTACCTCGACCTGGACGTGCAGAAGGTTGACAACAGCCAGGCGACGACCGGCGGAGGCAACCAGGGCGGCACCGCGGCAGGTGCGCCAGGTGCTGGCGCTGCCGCAGGGGCCAAGGGCCGGACCACCACCACGGTGAAACGAGCGGCCGGCGGCGGGGCGGCGGCCCGTGGCGGCGCAGCGGCCGGCACGGCCGGCACGGCGGGAGCGGCATCCGACCCCAACGCCCCCGTCGACCCCAACGCCCCCGTCGAGGTGGCGGACGGTGGCACCATCGACGGCGAAACGGCTGAGACCGCCGGTTTCGAGGGCTCGGAATCGTTGCTGGAGCCGACGAGTGCGGAGTTGGCGTCGATCCGGACTCCCGCCCCGGTGACCAGGTTGCCGTTCGGGATCTTCATGCTCGTGTTGGTGTTCATTCCGCCGGCCATCATGGCGTTCCAGCGTCGCAAGCGTTCACCCGGTGCATCAGCCGGGAACTGAGTTCGCAGGGGACCCTGGCGGTCCTGGACGAACTCAGTTCGCACGGGACCACCTCGCCGGGGACCGTCAGCCGTGGTACGCCCGGGCCCACCGGTTGGCGAAACGCCACATCCGGTGATGGAGCGACGCCACGACATCGGTCTCGGTCCTCGACCGGTCCTCCAGCTCACCCGGGTCGGTCGCCAGGTCGAAAAGCTCGACCGGCCGTTGGCCCCGATGGTCGATCAGCTTCCACGGCCAGGACACCACCGCTGACCTGGTACCGAACACGCCGAAGTGAGCTTCACCCCTGACCCGATCAGTGGTGCCAGCCAGCACCTCTCGCAATGACGTCCCTTCAATTCCTCCGGGTGCGCCCGGCTCGTCGCCCCACAGCCTCGGGACGCTCGACGTATCGAGCTCGAAGAGGTCCACCACAGTGGCCAGCAGATCCTGCGGCTGAGCCAAGGCGTGACTGACCCTGCCGCTGTGGCCAGCCCAATCAGTCGGACGGACGACACTGCCCCCGGCCGAATCAGCCGAACAGGTCACGCCAGCCCCGGCCATGGTCCAGACGATCCGGCTCATCTCGTCGTACAGGGGCATCCCGATCTTGCGGATCGTGCCGTGCTCCGTGAGCGGTACGCCGTGGTCGGAGCACACCAGGACCAACGTGTCATCCATCCGACCGGTAGCCCGCAGGTGATCCAGGAGCCGGCCGACGTGGGTATCGGTGTGCTCGATCTCGCCCCGATAGAGCGCGCGCACGGCCTCCAGCTCACCCGCTTGCATCCAGGACGGATCCGGGCCGCTGGGCAATGGCAGAAACCGGCTGCCCGAGTCTGGGAGCACTGGCGGTACCCACGGCTCGTGACATTGGAACGAGTCGACCCACAACAGGAACGGCCGAGAGGAGTCGCATTCGGTGTCCAACCAGTTGATCGCCCCGTCGACCAGCGCCTCGACGCCGACCACCCCGGGCTGATCCGTGGCCCAACCCTCGGCGTACCGTCGCCACCGCCCGCGGTCGGCGTCCTGGCCTGGTTCGATGTGCGGCTCGGGTAAGGACCGGGGGCGATGGCTGTCGCCGGCCAGATCGCCGCGCAACTTACCGGAATACTCCACGAAGGTATCGAAGCCACGGTCCATGCCGACGTCGGAGCGAAACGGCGTGTCGGTGAAGGCCGCGGTCTGCCAACCCTGGAGACCCACCAGCTCGGCCAGATGCGGATCGGTGGCCCGGAGACCAGACCACGGCCGGTTGGTGAAGGTGGTGGTGCCGGTCACCAGTGAGGTCCTGAACGGTACGGTCAACGGGAACTCGGCATACGCCCGGTCGAACCGGACCCCGGCACGGGAGAACTCGTCAAGCCGAGGTGTCGCTGCCGCCCACGAGGACGCTTCGGCCCCCAGGTGGTCCGGGCGGACGGTGTCGAGGACGATCACCACGAGGTTCCTGGGTGCGGTCACGTCGGTCATTGTGGTTCCATCGATGGATGGTGGGTGGATTCTGTCGCCAAGGAGTCAGTCCCGGAACGAAGGTCTGTCCCGGAACAAGGTTCCTCAGACATGAAAGGGGCCCGGCGCCTAGGCGCCGGGCCCCCCCGGGGATTGCGGTTGTCAGACCTCGATCAGATCGGGGTCTGTGCTGTCTCGTCGATTCGGTAGTCGGCGAAGGTGCAACGGTCCAGAGTGGGGTCGTTGGTCAGCGGGTAGAAGCCGGCGCTGCGAAGCGTCGTGTCGACCAGCTTGCCGTAGGCCTGGTCAGCAGCTGCCGCCGGAACTCCAGCGTTCACCACATCGTCAAGTGGCTTGGAGTGCGAGTTCTCCGGCTTGCAGATCCAACCCCTCGTGTCAGCGGTGCCACCACTGCGCATGGCAGTGAAGCGACGGGTCGCCTCGGAAGCAACAGGGGACGGGCCCGAGTTGATGTACACGTTGTACAGAGATCGGGCGAACGGGAAGGTACCGGCCACGATGTTGGTCTCGTTCGGAGCGAGCCCGTCGACGTTGCCAAGGACCGAGTTCTGGCGAGCGACGGCGTCGACGGTCCAGATGCCAACGGAGCTGAAGAACAAGGCGTTGCCCTCGTTCGCTGCGAAGGGATCGGGATCGTTCAGTGCGACCTCGACCGGCTGCTGCTGGTGCTCACGGATGACCCGCTCGCCGTTGGCCTGATTGCCGTCCTTGTAGATCCCCGGGATGCACGTTGAGGTGTTGCCACCCACGAATGCGTCCCACGATGCGCGGGAGCCCGACGCCGTGATCGCCGTGTACACAATGATCGGGTTCGTGTTCGCTCCGCCGACCTGGTCCCAGGTGGTGATGGTGCAGTCGACGAGGATGTCATTGAGCTGGGCGACCGTGAGGTTGGACACGGGCGCTCCGCCGCCACCGGCGTTGTTCCACTTGGTCCAGGTCAGCGCGTCCTTGGCGAAGGCCACGAACCGCAGGATGCGGGTGCCGATCACCGAGAACGGGGCGTTATTGGTCCCCCGGCACTGGAATGCAACGCCGGGCGCAGAGGACGAGCGGGCCACGTCGATGTACGCCAAGCCACGGGACCGCAGCGGATCGGTCACGTTCAACTGTGCGCACAGCTGGCGGAGGCCGGCCGAGGAACCCTGCGGGAAGAAGTTGATCACGGTGTCGTGGTCGTAGTTCTCCGTCTTGAGCACCGAGGCCTGCGCTGCGCTGGCGTTTGTCTCGGGGTTGGTCGCACCCACGCACTGGTTGTGGGTCAGCGGCGCGGTAGGCAGCGTCGTGGGCACCAGCGTGGTGTTGAGTCGCTCGATGGCGACGTTGTTCAGAGCGCAGCCGAGTGACTCGTTGTAGGCGGCTGCGAGCTTGTTCAGCACGAAGTAGGTGGTATCGGAGCCAGCAGTGACGACACGGGTCACGTTGTCATCAGTGTTGGCTACATCGGTAGCTGCGCCTGCGAAGGATGCCTGCGAGATTGCGCCCGCAATGCATCCAGCCGCGACGAAAGCCGTCAGCATTCGTTTCATATGCCCTCCAAGGCAATGGGGATGGGGATGCCCGGACGCCGCTTCCAGACGTAAGTAGTCAATCCGGCCGAGGTGAACGTGAGAGCGGTCGCAGGGTGAACAGGAGCCGAACATCGCTTGCACAAGTCGTGCGGCGCCATTGAGAGCTCGATCCGAGCCAATGTTTACGGGCCTTCTGAGGCCCTGCGCCCGTTCTTCGTCCCGTGTTCATCCAACGGCAAGGTGACGATCACGCGACGGCAACAGCCGACCCACAACATGACGGTCCATGACCCATCCCATGACGAAGCGGCGTCGTCAGTGGATCCTCGCCCCGATGCTGGTGGCGTTCCTCGGCGCCACCACAGCGGCCTGTTCCGGCGACGACACCAAGGCCTCGGCCCCCGAGGTCACCGAGGCGCCGACCACCGTCGACCCGACCGATGTCGACGATCCGACCAAGTTCGCTTTCACGAACACCATCAAGATCGTCGACGGCTCGATGGAACCGCTCGACGCCGTGTCGGACATCGCCGTGCCGATCGAGATCGTGAACACCACCGCCGTTCCCCAGGAGGTCAGGTTCACCAACGGATCGCCAGACGGAGTGCTGAGCGGATCCGGCTTGATTGCACCGGGCTCCACCTGGTCGTGGACACAGCCGAGCGATCGTTCGATCACCTACGAGGTCGTGACCCAACCGGGGCTCGCGGGGCGCGTCCAGGCCAACACCGGTGCCAAGTGACCTGAGGCGGCACACCGTGTTCGCTGCCCTGATCGCCGTGTCGGTGCTGGGGGCGGGCTGTGGTTCGGACGCCGAGTCGGCCTCGCCGGCCCCCACGCCGATCGAATCGAAGGTCTGTGCGGCGCTCCAGACGCTGGTCGACGGCATCGGCACCGAGGGCATCCAGTCTGTCAGGGACTTCGACGTCATCTCCGCCCTGGTCCCCGGCGCTGCTGGTACGCCGGTGGGCGACGCGGCGGCTGAGCTGGTGGACACCATGGCCACAGAGGTCGACGAGTCGAAGCTGACCGTTGACCAGGCGCTGGCCGCCGGACGGGCGGCCATGGCCAAGGGTCAGGTGGCGCTGGCCGACATGATCAACGCCTGCGCAACTGCCGGCGCTTCCATCGAGCGGCTGCCCACCGGCAGCCCCACGACCTCTGTGAGCACACCGTGACCGACATCGTCGACCTCAGCGCCCAGAGCCAGCTCCGGCTGGCCAACCCCATCCGGCTGGCCAGTCCCGCTGCTGTTCCGCCGCAGGGACGGCTCCGTCTGGATGGTAAGCAGTTCGCCGTAGGCGACGAACGGTTCGACTTTCGCGGCGTGACCTACGGCACGTTCGCCCGACGAAGCGACGGCGCCCTCTACCCCGACGGCCGTCGCCTCACGGCGGATCTCGACGCCATGGCCGCGGCCGGCTTCACCGTGGTGCGCACCTATACCGCCCCCACCGACGATCTCATCGCTGCGGCCCGGGATCGCGGTCTGCATCTGTTCCCCGGGGCCTTCGCCCCGGACTGGCGCTACCTGATGGGGACTTCACGCCGTGAACGGAACCGCCAGGCCCGCGAAGCGCGCAGCGAGATCCGATCCGCGGCCCGTCGGATGGCCGGTTGCGAGGAGATCGCCGCGGTGTCGGTGGGCAACGAGATCCCGGCTGATGTGATCCGCTGGTACGGCACCGATCGGGTGGCGGAGCTGCTGGAGAGCTTCGCCGAGGTGGTGCACGAGGAGGACCCCGACGTCCTGGTGACCTACGCCAACTACCCGACCTCGGAGTACCTGCCCCTCGACGGCATGGACTTCGTGACCTTCAACGTCTACTTGGAGGACCGTACCGACTTCCGCCGCTATCTCACCCGGCTGCACAACCTGGCGGGGGACCGCCCGTTGGTCCTCGGCGAGGTCGGAGTGTCGGCCGGTCCGTCGCCCCGAGGCGAGCGCGAGCAGGCGGAGATCCTCGACTGGCAACTCGAAGTGGCCACCGAACGCGGTGTGGCCGGAACCTGTGTGTTCTCGTGGACCGACGACTGGTGGGTCGGTGGCGTCGAGGTCTCCGGTTGGCGGTTCGGTCTGACCGACGCCGACCGCCAGGCCCGCCCTGCCCTGTCGGTCGCCCAGAAGTGGAACGGGATGGGCGTGGCGGACCTGGACCACGACTGGCCGTCCATGACGGTGGTGATCTGCGGGTACAACTGCGAGGACACCCTGACCGAGTGCCTGACCCACACCGCGGCGCTGGACTACCCGGGCCTCGAGGTCCTCATGGTCGACGATGGGTCCACCGACTCGACGGCCGACATCGCCCTCCGGTTCCCCAGCGTCAAGCTGCTCAGCCTGCCCCATGCCGGATTGTCCGTGGCCCGCAACGAAGGCGCCCGGGCGGCCACGGGCGACCTGATCGTCTACCTCGACAGCGACGCCTATCCGTCGCCCGAGTGGCCGTATTACCTGGCGCTCGGTCTGGATGGCCCTCGGGTCGGGGGTGTGGGCGGACCGAACATCCCGCCGTTGGACGACGGCATCGGCGCCCAGCAGGTCGCTCGGGCCCCCGGCGGCCCCGTGCACGTCCTGACCAGTGACGACCGGGCGGAGCACGTCCCCGGTTGCAACATGGCGTTCTGGCGGACCGTTTTGTTCGAGGTGGGCGGATTCGACCCGATCTACACCGCAGCCGGCGACGACGTGGACCTGTGTTGGAAGGTCCTCGACAAGGGTTGGGACATCGGTTTCCACCCGGCTGCGCTGGTCTGGCACCACCGACGAACCGGCCTACGGACCTACCTCCGCCAACAGCGGGGGTACGGCCGGGCCGAAGCCCTGGTCGAGGCACGACACCCCGACCGCTTCGGTCCGCTCGGTTCGGCCCGCTGGCGGGGCCACATCTACTCGTCGTCAGGCTCGGCCGGCGGACGGGACCGCATCTACCGCGGTCTGTACGGTGCGGCCGCCTACCAGTCGGTCTACCAAGGCGCCGGCCACACCCTGGACATCCTGCATCAGGCCGCGGTGCCCATTGCCGTGCCTCTGGCGCTGACCCTCCCGCTCGGACTGCTGGCGCCCGCCCTGGTCCTTCCCGGACTGGTGGCACTCACCCTGCTGGTGACGCTCGGCCTGATCGATGCCGCTCGGGTGGTGCCGCCGCGCCGACTGAGCACCAGCTCAATCCGCTTCCGCCTGGCCACCGCCACGCTGCATCTGGCCCAGCCGCTGGCCCGCTCCTGGGGACGGCTCCGCAACCGCTCGGCAGCCCGCCGCGACCGACCCATTGCCGTGACGCTCCCGGTCCGGATTCCCGGCGGTGGCCGTCGGACCTTCGTGTACCCGGAGGACCGGCCACGCGATCAGTTCGCCGTGGCGGTGCTCGACTGCCTTCGGGCGTCTGGTCTCGGAGCATGGTCGGCCACCGGCTGGGAGGACCACGACGCCCGGCTGGCCTGCTCGTGGCTGATGGAGGGACGGCTGGTCACCTCGGCCCATCCCCCGGGTTGGTTCCAGGCCACCGTGCGCCGGCGGATCCGGTGGGGTCGGCTGATCCTGGCGTTGGTCGCGGCGGAGTTGGCGACCGCAACCGTCCATCCGATCGCTGGTCTGGTCGTGCTCGGGGTCACGGTGGCCGACGTGGCACTCGGTCTGTGGCGAGGCGGTGGCCGAGTGAGCCGCTGCCTCCGGACGGTCGAGCGGTGACCGCTGGTCCGATTCTGATCTGCGGCATGCATCGCAGTGGCACCTCCATGGTGGCGCACGCCCTGTCCACCGTGGGGGTCCAGCTGGGTCGCGACGACGAACTGCTGGCCCCGGCCTCGGACAACCCGCAGGGCTTCTTCGAACGCGTCGACGTAGTGGCCATTGACGAGGCGCTCCTGGGTGAGCTCAGTGGGGCATGGGACGCGCCCCCGGCCATCTCTGGGGAGTGGTGGAGAGCGGATCGTCTCGGACACCTCCGAGCCGAAGCCGAAGCGGTCGGTGCACGATTTGCGGGCGCCCCGGCCTGGGCGATCAAGGACCCGAGGATGTCGGTCCTGTTGGACTTCTGGTACGGCGTGCTGGGACCGGCGCCCACTCTGGTGTGCGTCCGTCATCCGCTCGAGGTGGCGCTCTCATTGAATCGCCGCAACGGCATCTCGTACGCCCTCGGCCTGCAGCTCTGGTCCAGGTATCACTCGGCCATCGACGCCGCCACCCGGGACCGTGGCCGTGTCGTGACGCACTACGCCGCCTGGCTGCCCGACGACAGCGACGAACTGGATCGGGTGGCCCAGTCGTTGGGTCTGGCTGAGTCGCCCGGTCTGGTCCCGTCTGGAAATCTGGTCGAAGGCCGCGTCGTCGACCGACAGTTGCGCCATGGCCGGATGGGCTGGACCGATCTGCGTGACGCCGGGGTGTCGAGCGGGATCATGAGCCAATACCTCTCGTTGTGTCAGGAGTCGGGTTGGCTCGAGCCCGACGGGCCCGGGGCCGGTTCCGAGCTGGCCCCGTCCGGTGGCTCAGTCGCGTCTGTTGGTTCAGCGCATGTTGAGCCGCTCCCGACGACCGATCAGGTGGATGTCGGCCAGCTGAACGTGGCAGCCATCGACCACGCCGATCTGCTCCACCGGTTCCACGTTCGGGGTGGCTACATCGCCATCCTCGAACGGCGACTCAGCGAGGCCGACGCCACGGTCGCGGCGCGTGACAGCGAAGTGCGTGCGCTTCGTGCCGAGGTCGACACGTTGCTCGCTCGACCCCAGGACGATCCGCAGGTCCTGGTCTCCCTGCTGGAGGGGCTGGCCCTCGACGTGGCCGCGGCCCGTCCCATGGCGGAGGACGAGCAGCATCGGACCATGCGCGCCGCCGCCGATCGGTGGCGCAGGGACCTCCATTCCCTGCTCCCCGCCGAGGCGCCGATCGTGGTGGTGGGACGGACCGATCTATTGGGGCGGGTCCCGGGGCGCAACCTGGTCGAACACGTCCGAGCTGACACCGAGGTCGGGGTCGAGCTGGACCGGCTCGAGGGAGTGGCGAACGTGGTGATCGCCGGCGGTTGGGAAGCCATCGACGCACGCCCGGCGCTGGCTCACGCCTTGAGGCACTTCTCCCCGATCCTGGACACGGGGGACCTCGTGGTGTTGTCGCTCGAGCGCCGGATCACGTCGGTCCCTCGCCGGATCGCCGATGCGATCGACGCCGGCGAGTTGCGGACCGGACGGCAGGTCTCGGTGCTCGATCTCACGCCGTGGGTCGCCACGCTGCCGCTGCTGGCCGATCGGCGCGTCTTCGTCCCATCACCGCCCGGCTCGCACCAACACCTCCTCGATGGTGCGGTGGACGTGATCCTGGCCGACCCGTCGTGCATCGGTGACGAGTCGCTGATCCGGCTGGCCACCGATTCGCTGGTGGCCGTGACCGACGCGACCGTCGACGTCATGAGGGCCTCTTCCCAGCAGGGTCGGATCCCGATCGTCTCGGTGGTGGTCACCGAGCAACTCAGTGCGGCGGCCCTCGACGTCCTGCGGGACAGCCTGCCGGAGTGGGTGCTGGCCGAACTGGTGATGCCCGGTGACCGCACTACGGACGACAGCTCCTACG
>Ga0105046_10006211_pt1 | contig 18862 bp, 18 predicted proteins | sample MAT03_FD_78385 | JGI IMG/M metagenome (GOLD analysis project Ga0105046, IMG submission 78385) | Freshwater microbial communities from Lake Fryxell liftoff mats and glacier meltwater in Antarctica - MAT-03 (megahit assembly) | ecosystem: Environmental > Aquatic > Freshwater > Ice > Liftoff... | reverse complement strand
GAAGCATTTGCATCAATATTCTGGCAACGCAGCGTCAATTCGAGTGCAAATGCTTCGCCCCTACTGCCCAAAAATCGCCCTAAATCTCAATTCTAATTAGATGTCAAATGGGTTCTATACAGCCGCGATCGCCCTACCTCTAGTCAGGAGAAACTAGCTAGTCCTGGCGATCGCTCCGTCTCGGCAACACTCCCCCTTTAATGATTTGCTCCACTCCTTTTAAATCTGTTACTAACGGCGTGCCAGCGGCTGTATTTTTGAGCCATTGACCTGCTTTTTTTAATGGACGACCAATGGTGCGTTGTAATACCTGAAGCACTGACCACCCCAACACACTGCACAAAAAGGCTTGCCACGCACTTAGACCCAAGACGGCTTCCATCCCGGTCAAAAATGATAAAAAGCTCCAAATCGAGAGCAGGATAGAAATAGGAACCCCCAGATAGGGCGCAGCAATCAAAAAACTCAGCAGTTGGGGAGCATAGGCCAGTCCCAGAATGCTACCAATCTGCATCCAGGTTGCGTTAGGCTCAAAGGCAATGTCGTAAGCAATGCGAGTGCTAATTGCCCAGAAGACCCACCCCACTACAAATAAAACGGCAGAGAGCAAAAGGCTGAGGATGAAGCGGAACGGTCGAACGCGGTTGACAAATAAAATGATCCCCTGACCAACTGCGTTAGAAAACCCTGCCGCTAACGTGACTAACACCGCTACCCATTCTTGATGTCGCAGAGTTTGCAGGAGACGAAAAGCATCGGGGTTGAGGGCGATCGCCCCACCCAGCAGTTGCCAAAGGTGATTAAATGCACTATCTTCCATAAATTTTCTGTGCTTACTTGCTATACACAATTCACTTTTTCGTTGGTTTATATAAGAGTGAACCAACAGCCTTGGGAGAGTTTCTCCCCTAAACCCCCTGATTGGAGGACAGCCCTTGTCCCGCAATGTCCCTGCGATCAGATGCTGGCTGGGCAGGATGAGTCGCTTCCCATTGCGGCTAAGTCAAGGACTACCGGGAGAGGATTAAGATTAACCGCCCTTGCCACCCGTGCAATGCGTAGGGTAGCGTTCCCAGCAACCCTTGATACTCACCGACGCGGCCTTGCGGAGGAGGTGTGGGGGACGGGCTTCGTCCCCTGCTGGGGGTTTGGGGGCAACCCCCAAGGCTGTTGGCTCGAAAGCTAGACTTGCGATCGCAGGTTCAAAACTTGTGTTGGTACCGTAAGGGGGCTGGGAGTAATACAGAATACAAGACCATAAATAGCCTAAATAATCCCAAAATAATTTAATTCCAGGCATGCATCCAGAATCTGTGGTTGCATCTCCCGAAATATACCCATATTTCAGGGCAAGAGCAGGTAAAGCAAGCAGCGCCACTGAAGTCATTCCGCTATCCTGGTAAGGGGAAACCAGAAATCCTCGCCCTGACTAACAACCAGCCTTGACTCTCTAAACACGCTTGGTAGTCCTAAATTGGTAAGGATTTTTAGATGGGCGAAGCCCGCCCATCTAAAAATCCTTACATCAAGACCACTACCACACGCTTTATACATCTGGAGAACACTGGAGACCCAAATGTTTAGCCTGCCCCCCTTAAACGACCATAACTTACCCTATCCAGACACCATTCATCCCATCATTGTTCACTTTGTGATTGCAATGGCGCTGTTTGCCTTTGTCTGCGATGTGATTGCTTACTTTAGCCACAATAGTCGCCTGTATGAGGTGAGCTGGTGGAATTTGTTTTTTGCAACTCTCTCTATTTTTGTTGCCATTATTTTTGGGCAAGTAGAAGCTGGGTTGTCGGAACCCTACGACGCGGCAGAATCTGTCTTAAACCTGCACACCATTATTGGCTGGTCGCTGTCGGCAATTTTGGCAAGCATGACGGCTTGGCGCTTTATCTTGCGATCGCGTGATCCCAATACAGTACCGATTCCCTATTTAGGGGCGGGCGTACTACTGACTGGCCTGGTGTTCTTCCAAGTGTATTTGGGCGACAAATTAGTTTGGGTTTACGGGCTACATAGTGTGCCTGTAGTAGAAGCGATTAGAGATGGGGTGTTGTAATGAATCCTGAGCTGATCGATCAACTGGGATCGCAACTGGGCGCAAATGGCTTGCCTTACACTATCCCCATTCACCCCAACCTAGTCCACATCACCCTGGGTCTATTTATCATTGGAATTGCGTTTGACTTTGCAGGAGCATTTTTTCCGTTAGAGCGATCGCTGCTCAAAATGCTGTCGCTTAACGTTGTTCGCACAAACTTCTTTGATGTGGGTTGGTACAACGTACTGGCATCGGCGATTGTTACTTTCTTTACGGTCGCCGCAGGGTTCTACGAAATGCTACTGGCAAATCCATTACCCGACGTTAAAAGCGCCTGGGGCTTAGAGGCTTTACCCACCATGCTGCTGCACGGAGTCGGCGGCGTTTTGCTGCTGGCACTGATCGTTGGTATGGCAATATGGCGCGGGTTTCAGCGCTACCGGTGGCGCAGAGACACCGCTCGACAGGTGCAGTGGAGCTACTTATTCGCGGGTGTTGCTGTTCTGGGAGTCATGTTTGTTCACGGGACTTTGGGGGCACATCTAGGTGGCGAGTTTGGTATCCACGTCACCGCCGATAATCTGCTTCGCTATGGTGAAGATCCTAATCTGCTCCTGAAGTAACCTAATGCTCAAGTACTAACGCTCAAGTCATGGTAAGTGCTGATTTTAGGCAGCATGCGTTTAGGATTCCGTACAAAATAAAACCTAATCTTTTTTTGGCAGTGCCGCGCGGCACTGCCAAAAAAAGATTACAGGTGAATCAATAGACCTCTTGCGTGAATCGTTTTCTGGCGAAGCCAGAAAACGATTCACGCTCACGAAAAAGCATTCACGCAAGAAGTCTAATTTGTAATTCTTACGTAGACGGACTAGGCCGAGTGCGGTTCATCCAAACATAAGTCATGCTCCCACTCAGCACTGCCCAATAACCCAGTCCAGAGAACCTGTTTATGAACGTCAAAACTATCTTACTGCTGGTTTTTCTGGTGAGCGTGGCGCTCTTAGTGAGTTTGTGGATGGGGCAACAAGCTTACAGTTGGCTGCCAATCCAAGCGTCTGCCGAGTCAAAGTTGATTGATGACCTATTCAGTTTTCTGGTCGTCTTGGGATCATTTATTTTCCTTGGCATCACAGGTACCTTGCTGTACGCCATGCTGACGCAGAGAGTCAGCCGATTTGACATCAGCGATGGGCCTCCCATTGAAGGCAGCGTTACGTTGGAAGTCGTGTGGACGGTGATCCCCGTGCTGCTGGTGATGTGGATTGCGGGCTACAGTTACCAGGTGTATCAACAAATGGCTGTGCGCGGGCCTATGGATGTTGTTCACATGCACATGGGTACGCCGTCTGCCTATGCCGCTGCCGCTGATGCTGAGCCAGTCGAAGAAATTGAAGTCTTAGCGAAACAGTGGGCCTGGGCGTTTCACTATCCTGGGCAAAACGTTACCACTAGCGAACTTCACCTGCCCGTCGATCGGCGTGTGCGGCTGTCAATGACGTCAGAAGATGTGATCCACGGCTTTTATATTCCTGCCTTTCGGTTAAAGCAAGATATTTTGCCTAAGCGAAGCATTGAGTTTGAATTTACGCCCGTTCGTGAAGGTAAATATCGCCTAAACAATTCGCAATTTAGCGGCACGTACTCTGCCATCATGCAGGCCGACGTGTTGGTTGAGTCGCCTGACCAGTACAGCCAGTGGTTGGCCTCCGCCGCAGCAGGCGATCGCGTTCCTGCCTACAACCCCGCCTACACCGAATACAACACCCGCCAGGAAAAAGGCATTCGCCCTGGCTGGCCCACAATCAAACCAGCCGCCCCGCCACTGGTGAATCAAGGATGAAGGATGAAACAGGAAGGATGAAACACCCATGACCAACGCTCCTATTGAAACCCTCAGCACTGCGGTTGAAGCGCTAAAGCCCGAACTTCCTCCGGGGTGGCGGCGCTACTTTAGCTTCAGCACCGACCATAAAGTAATTGGCATTCAGTATCTAGTCACCTCCTTTGTGTTCTTCTTAATTGGCGGACTGCTGTCTATGGTGATGCGTGCTGAGCTGATCACCCCAGAGTCAGATCTGCTCGATCGCAGCCTGTATAACAGCATGTTCACCATGCACGGCACGATTATGATCTTTCTGTGGATCTTTCCGTCGCTGGTAGGGTTAGCAAACTATCTAGTGCCGTTGATGATTGGCGCGCGCGACATGGCGTTTCCTCGTCTCAATGCAGCGGCTTTTTGGATGGTGCCTGTGTTCGGCATTTTGCTGATGTCTAGCTACTTTTTACCCGGTGGCACTGCTCAAGCAGGGTGGTGGTCTTACCCACCTGTGAGCACCCAAAACCCAACTGGAAATCTGATTACGGGCGAAGTTGTGTGGATTTTGGCAGTCGCCATTTCGGGTGTGTCATCCATTATGGGAGCGGTCAACTTTGTGACGACCATCGTGCGAATGCGGGCACCGGGAATGACCTACTTCCGGATGCCTGCCTATGTGTGGGCGGTGCTGAGTGCTCAGTTAATTCAATTGGCGGCATTACCTGCGCTAACCGCAGGTGCAGTCATGCTGCTGTTTGATGCGGTAGCAGGTACTGCGTTTTTCGATCCAGAGCGGGGGGGAAATCCAGTTCTATTCCAGCATTTTTTCTGGTTTTATTCCCATCCTGCCGTGTACGTGATGGCGTTACCAGCCTTTGGCATCTTCTCCGAAATTCTTCCGGTCTATGCGCGCAAGCCGCTGTTTGGCTACAAGGTCGTGGCGGTATCTTCGCTGTTGATCTCGTTGGTTAGTGTTTTGGTGTGGGTGCACCATATGTATGCCAGCGGCACACCGGGTTGGATGCGGATGTTGTTTATGTTCTCAACCATGTTGGTTGCCGTACCCACGGGCGTAAAAGTATTTGCCTGGACGGCAACCGTTTGGAGAGGCAAACTGCGACTCGATACACCCATGCTGTTTTGTTTGGGCGCAATCATGATGTTTGTGTTTGCGGGTATTACGGGTGTCATGCTGGCATCTGTACCCGTTGATATTCACGTCAACAATACGTATTTCGTCGTGGGTCACTTCCATTACATTGTCTATGGCACGATCACCATGGCGATGTTTGGTGCTCTGTATCACTGGTTTCCTAAAATCACCGGGCGGATGTATTACGAAGGCTTGGGTAAACTGCATTTTATCTTGGCATTTGTTGGGACTAATCTATGCTTTTTGCCGATGCATTTAGCTGGCCTACACGGCATGGTGCGGCGGGTGTCGTCCTATGATCCAGAGTTTGCTTTTTCAAATGTGCTAGCTAGTCTGGGTGGGTTTTTACTGGGGATGTCTACCCTGCCCTTTATTCTGAATATGGTAGGAGCTTGGGTGCAGGGAAAGCAGGCTCCCGACAATCCTTGGCGGGCGATCGGCCTAGAGTGGCTGGTATCGTCACCGCCACCTGTAGAAAATTTTGAAGAGCTGCCCGTTGTGGTTTCAGGCCCGTATGGGTACGGCAAGTCAGAGCCTTTGGTGTCAAACGAAGCGGCGCTGAAGCCGCATTAGTCCCTAAGTTTTTTAGGGTAACTTGGTTTACGCAACAAGTCCGTTAACTCCAAATTTCTCCTTATTAGCCCCCCTATTGACCCATGGACAGTTCAATTACTTCCGATCAGTCGGCCCAACCCGTTTTAGCGATCGCCAACAATCCCCACGGCCATGAAAATCACGGTTCTGAGGAGCACGACCATGCTGGCAACAGCATGTTTGGGTTTATTGTGTTTCTACTTTCGGAAAGCGTCATCTTTCTGAGCTTTTTTGCTGGTTACGCCATGATTAAGCTCACCACCCCAGATTGGCTACCGCCAGGAGTGGAAGGGCTAGACGTTAACGCACCGACGATTAATACCATCGTGTTGGTCTCCAGTAGCTTCGTCATCTATTTTGCCGAGCGAGCACTGAAGCAAAATAAGTTGATCCAGTTTCGCTTGCTTTGGTTGCTAACAATGGGCATGGGGACTTACTTTTTAGTGGGTCAGGCGATCGAGTGGAGTGAACTTCAGTTTGGTTTAACCAGCGGGGTTTACGGTGGTCTATTCTACTTGCTGACAGGCTTCCACGGGCTGCATGTGCTGATTGGTATTTTGTTGCAGGGGGTGATGCTGGGGCGATCGCTCATTCCCAATAACTACGCGGGTGGGCACGTCGGTGTAGACGAAACGTCTCTGTTTTGGCACTTTGTAGATGTGATTTGGATCGTACTGTTTTGCTTGATTTATCTCTGGCAGTAAAAACTTGGGTAGTCCTAAATTGGTAAGGATTTTTTGATGGGCTAAGCCCGCCCATCAAAAAATCCTTACATCAATACCACTACCAAAACTTGCTTAAAAGGTTGCTGTTTCATGCGCTTTGGGTGCGAAACAGCAACCTCCTACCCGGCATTGCTTGATCTGGGTATGATTTTTTTGAAAGAGGCGCGCCGCGCCCCTTTCAAAAAAATCATACATAAAATCAGCAATACCCAACCTCCTACCCTTCAACAAGGCGGCTGTACACATGATTATTGATGATGAATATTACGACGTAATTATTATTGGAACGGGCGCTGGGGGCGGAACGTTGGCCTACAAGCTGGCACCCAGCGGTAAGAAAATTTTGATCTTAGAGCGGGGCGACTTTATGCCGTTAGAAGATCAAAACCGCAGTAATATCGACATTTTTAAGAAGGAACGCTACCGTGCGCCTGAACAGTGGTACGACCTGTCTGGGGAACCTTTTTCGCCTCAGACAAACTATGCCATTGGCGGCAATACCAAAATTTATGGGGCAGCGTTACTCAGACGGCGCGAACGAGATTTTGAGACTGTAACCCATGAAGTGGGTGTTTCTCCAGAATGGCCGATTAAATACAGCGATTTTGAACCCTATTACACCGAAGCCGAACAGCTCTACAAGGTGCATGGACAGGTAGCCGATGACCCAACCGAGCCACCGCACAGTGCAAACTATCCCTATCAAGCGATCGCCCACGAACCCCAAGTTCAGGAAATGGTAGAAGCGATCGCCCATCAAGGACTGCACCCGACTTCGATCCCGTTGGGGCTGACGTTACAAAATGACGACCCCACCAACGATGCTGAAGTAAGTGGCATTGCCCCAGCGCTAAAATTTCCCAATGTCACCCTCAAAACCAATGCCAAGGTTTTGTACCTCCACACCAATGCGTCGGGAAATATGGTGAAGGCGGTGCAGGCTGAGGTGAACGGTAAGCCCCAGCTATTTTTGGCAGATATTGTGGTGGTGGCGTGCGGTGCAGTAAATTCGGCAGCTCTATTGTTGCGATCGGCCAACGAGGCTCATCCTACGGGTCTAGCCAACAGGTCTGACCAAGTGGGTCGCAATTTAATGAAGCACTTGATCTCATCGGTCGTGCAGCTTAGCCCTCCTAACTCTGGCAAGTTTCAGCGCAGCGTTAGCGTCAACGATTTTTATTGGGGCGAACCCGATTTTCCCTATCCGATGGGTCACATTCAGAATACGGGTGGGCTGTTACAGGACGTAATTTTTGCAGAATCGCCTCCAATTTTGTCTGTTCTAGGGAAGTTTATGCCCGGTTTTGGCTTGAAGCAACTGGCCACCCATTCGATTGGCTGGTGGGTGCAAACGGAAGATTTACCTAGCCCCATCAACCGCGTGCGAATGGTCGGCGAGAAGCTGTATGTAGATTACACGCCCAATAATACAGACGTGCATGAGCGCCTGGTATACCGTTGGACGGAAGTATTGAAAACTGCTGAAAAGTCGATTAAAAGCTCAGTTTGGCAGCGCAGCGGGCTTCATCCCCACGGCGAAGTGCCTCTGCAAGTGGTAGCGAACCAGTGTGGCACCTGTCGGTTTGGGGAAGACCCGGCCACCTCGGTGCTTGATCTCAACTGTCGCGCCCACGATGTCGATAATCTCTATGTAGTAGACGGTAGCTTTTTCCCATCTAATGCGGGTGTTAGTCCGGCACTGACGATTATTGCGAATGCTCTGCGAGTGGGCGATCGCCTACTTGAGCGGTTGAAATAACCTAACTCGCACTACCGAGGGATCTGGGGCGATCGCTGTCACCATGCTGGCACCATCAAGAAAATCGATAAGTAGTTCAACCTAAATAAAAACAAAAACCAAATCATAAAACCCTGCGCGTGCGGCGCAGGGTTTTATGATTTTATATTTACTTAAGCCCACCTACTTATCCGAAGGGAAGAGATCAGGTTTAGCAAAATCTAACGTAAGAGTGAGGCGTAAACAGACAGAAATTAGATATCACATACATGGCTGTGCAGCTCGTGGTACTCCTAAATTGGTAAGGATTTTTTGATGGCGGGCTTAGCCCGCCATCAAAAAATCTTTACATCAGTACCACTACCAGAGTACGAAGTATACACGCTTGTATGAACGTGAAAGGCATCACAAAAAGGACATCACAATGAATGCAAATGTTTCTAATGAATCGAATGAGTTGAAGTCTGGGTTCAACAGTTCGATTGTCGTCGGGGTTCTTCTAATTTTGGCAGGGGTGGCGGCGATCGCGTTTCCCAACTTCAGCACCCTCACAGCCGAAATTTGGGTCGCCTGGATCTTGGTATTTAGTGGCGTATCCAAGCTAGTCTATGCAATTCAGTCGCGAACCGAAGACGGTTTTGTTTGGAAACTACTGGTGAGCTTGCTCTACATTGCTACAGGCGTGTTTTTGTTGGCTAATCCGTTGCAAGGCGTTTTAACGCTAACGTTAACCCTCGGTATTTTTCTATTAGTTGAAGGAATATTTGAGATTGCCTTTGCTTTTCAAATGCGTCCCCAACCCAGTTGGGTTTGGCTACTGGGTAATGGCATTACGACACTGTTGTTAGGTGGGCTAATCTGGGCAGAGTGGCCACTCAATGGTGCGTTTGCTATTGGCCTACTCGTAGGCATTAGCCTTCTGTTTAGCGGATTTTCTAGAATCGCGTTGGCGTTGACTGGTCGTACCCCTACGTCCACCCCTATTGCCTAATCCTTAAAGCTCGTAATGTCTTTAAGCTCGTAATGTCTTTAAGCTCGTAATGTCTTTTGGAAGTGCAGGCAAAACCAACCCGCGCTTCCAAAAGACCCGCGCTTCCAAAAGACCCGCGCTTCCAAAAGAATAAGACAACCAAACCATTACGTCAGGTCATAAGTAGTTCAACTTAAACAAAAACAAGATTCTAAAAGTCTGCGCCGCCCGCGCAGCGGGCGACGCAGACTTTTAGGGTTTTATGCTTAATTACGCCCGTCTACTTATCTACGAACAAATTATGCTCAGATCATGCCCAAAGAGAGGTCGCCCTGCGCTAGCGTAGAATGAGCATGTGTTTTGAGAGCTAGTGTGTTGCCTTTAATCCGTTCTAAGGTTTGGATAGGGTTTGCTTTGAGTTTGACGTTGCCGCTTGGCTCGTGTGCCAACAGTTCGTTAGAGCGATCGCTTGCGGCTGATCCCCAACTCCAAACTGGGGCAGGTGGATTTGGCAGGCCTAACGCTGCCAGCTCCTCTCCTCTGCGTGCCACTGCTGCTTTGCCGCCCGACTTCCCCGAAGAAATTCCAATTTATCCCGATGCAGCGCTGCAAGCGGTGACAGCAACTACGACTGAAGACGGAAGCGATCGCCCTAACGTACTCACCCGCTGGCTCACCACCGCCTCAGCCACAGAGGTGCAGCAGTTTTACCAACAGGCGTTTCAATCCCAGGGCTGGCAGGTAAATTCTACTGGTATCTCACCGCTAGAGGCCGTATCCGCTACTAAAAATGGGCTACAGGTAACGCTAAACCTAGCGTCTGTGGCAAGCCCTGCTCCAGCCGCGTCACCGGTTAGTACCACGGATTTTTCCCTGAGTTATAGGCAGCGTGAAACAGGAGACTCAAGCGTAACGCCCACTGCTGAGAGTGCTACAACATCCTCAGCGTCCCCCAGTACCAAGCTACCCCAACCCGGTGATCCAACCTTTATTGGGCCGCTGCTGCCTAACCCTGAGACTGTAGTGGGCAGTTCTAGCCCCAGTTCCACCTCTAGTCCGGCTGTAACGGCGGCGATCGCCACTCCTCAACAGTTTTCTGACTTGGCTCAGGTTCCCGCCGAGCTGCAATCCTACGTAGGTGATCTGGCGCAGTTGGGCGTGTTAAACGTCAGCTCAGGACAAGATTTTAAGCCCAATCAGGTGATTACGCGGCGAGAGTTTGCCCGCTGGCTGGTCAATACCAACAACCGCCTCTATGCCACCCGACCCGGCAACCAAATCCGTCTGGGCGTAGCTACCGAGCAGCCTGCGTTTCAAGATGTTCCTCGCAATGATGCCGATTTTGCCACCATTCAGGGTCTAGCCACCGCTGGTATTGTCCCCAGTCCCCTCTCTGGCAACTCCACCACTGTCACATTTCGACCCAATGCCCCCCTAACCCGAGAGGATCTAATTCTCTGGAAAACTCCCCTTGATACTCGCCAAGCGCTACCCAACGCCACCCTAGATGCAGTCCAACAAACCTGGGGCTTTCAGGATACCCCTCGCATTGACCCCAAGGCGCTACGAGCCGTACTAGCCGATTACCAAAACTCTGACCTAGCCAATATTCGGCGGGCGTTTGGATACACGACGCTATTTCAACCCAAAAAGCCTGTCACGCGAGCGGAAGCCGCAGCGGTGCTCTGGCATTTTGGCACGCAGGGAGATGGCATATCTGCAAAAGAAGTGGGACAGTCAACGGCACAAATTCAATAAAATTGGCGTTGCTGATAGTGTAGCGCTGCGCGATTAGGCTTAAATTGGGATTAAACGAACCTGCAGGTGGCGCGACCAATGAATCCGATCAGATTTAGCGTAGAACTAGAGCTTCAACACTATGGAATTTGTGATTCGTCAGGGGCGATCGCCTTGGGAGAAAGCCAATTCGCTGTAGCTAACGACGAAGACAATATTTTAAGAATCTATCAATCTGATCGGTCGGGAACCCCAATCGAAATTGATATTAATCATTACTTTGAAAATAATCCCAAGCAAAAAGAAACCGACCTGGAAGCAGTCGCCCAGCTTGATGATGTGATCTACTGGATTACCTCACATGGAAGAAACGAAAAAGGTAAGCTTAGGCCAGAGAGACATCAATTTTTTGCAAATAAATTAAGCAACGCCGATGAACTCATCTTTCAACAGGTAGGACGTTCTTATACGCAGCTCGTTTTAGAAGATATGCTCCAGGACGAGCGCCTAAAACGCTGTCAGCTAGAAGCGGCAGAAAAGCTGCCTCCCAAAGAGCAAGGTGGATTAAATATTGAAGGGTTAACAATTACGCCAAATCATGAATTACTGATCGCTCTGTCTATTTGAGCCAGTAGATTATGGTCGTGTGATGTACCGTAGCCTTGAGGAGATTCATAGCGATCGCTAAACTGACGGGAGCAAGCAACACAACTGTGGTTTTGTTTACCTTGTTTCTTACTGTTTTTACGGACATGACGTGAACTTGACGTGAACTAATTATGCAGCGCTCCCAATCGTTTATTACCATTGACGACAGTCAGCACATTTCGCTGGCACAGGCCTTTCAATACCTGCAATTGGCGGGTCGATTGGACGAGGTTTTGGGCGATATCTTGCGTCAGCATTTACTAGCTCAGGAACTGCTACGGACGGATTTGGCGATCGCCCCCCCCATCGTAGAAAACGCGATCGCCGACCTACGCCAGCAACATGACCTGTTGGAAACCGATCGCTTTGCCGCATGGTTAATCAGTCAAGACTTAGACGAACCTCAACTACGCCAACGCCTGCAACGAGATCTGCAAATTCAACGCTTAAAAGAAAAGCTGACTGAAACTAAGGGACAAGAACACTTTATCGATCGCAAGCTGTCGTTAGATCGAGTCGTGCTGTCGCGAATTGAGGTGGCCAGCCGTGACCTCGCTGAAGAATTGCAGCAGCAAATTGCTGACGGTAGCAGCTTTGAGCTGCTTGCCCAAGACTACTCACTGGCAAGCGATCGCATCTTCAATGGCATGATGGGTTTGCTGAGCCGAGCCAGCTTATCCGATCTGTTGAGAGCCGCTGTAGATGTGGCCGTTCCGGGCGATGTAGTCGGGCCACTCGAAACAGAGCAGGGCTGGGCGCTGTATCGAGTCGAGCACCTGTTTCCTGCCTCACTAGAAGACCCCGAAGTTCTGCAAACCGTTCAAGATGAATTGCTCGACCAGTGGCTCCTAGACAAGTTACAGGGGTTGAATATTGAAGTGCAGGTGGGCGAGGAAGACGAATAATGTACCGTTTTTTGAAACCGCTGCCTTCGAGGTTAATCGGCCTGTGCCTGGTTGCCTGTTTAGTCATCCTGACGGGCTGTACTCCCTTCCCCGTTACTGCCAGTAGCGTGACTCACCTGACCCTGTGGCATGGGGTGAACCCGCCCCCCAATCGGGATGTGTTGCAGCGATTGGTGGAGCGGTTTAACCAAACGCATCCCAGAATTCAGGTTGAGTCGCTGTACGTGGGGCAGGGCGATCAGCAAATGCCCAAAATTTTGGCGGCGATCGTGGGCAATGCCGCGCCCGATCTGCTGTGGCAGGCACCCATGATCACGGGGCAACTGGTGGAGCTAGAGGCACTGTATCCGCTGGAAACCTGGCTGGATGCGTCGCCGCTAAAGGAGCAACTGGACGCATCGCTGCTAGAGTCGATGCAACTGGAAGGGCATACCTGGTCGATTCCCTTTGGCACGAATAACGTGGGGTTGTTTTATCGTCCCAGTTTGTTCAAAGCGGCGGGCATTACGACCTTGCCTAAGACCTGGGCAGAGCTGCGTCAAGTGGCAAAACGGTTGACAATTCCCGCCCAAAATCAACACGGCATACTGCTGCCGTTGGGCAAAGGGGAATGGACGGTGTTTACCTGGCTCCCCTTTATGTGGAGCGGCGGCGGTGAGTTGCTGGCAGAGAGCGACGATTTAGCCAATGGCGCAGTGCCAAACAGTAGACGTAGCGGCGGCAAATCGCTGCAACAGTCAGACGCGTCGGTGCAAGTTGCCAATGCAGGGGCGATCGCCGCGTTATCGTTTTGGCAAGACCTGATCACGGATGGCTCGGTAGTGCTATCGTCGCCAGAACGGGGGTTTGAGCTGGATAGCTTTTTGGCAGGCAAGGTGGCAATGCAGCTCACAGGGCCGTGGACGCTGGCGCAACTGGATGCAACGAAGGTCGATTATGGGGTGATTCCCATGCCGACGCAGGTGCGACAGGCCACCAGTACGGGCGGCGAGAATCTGTTTGTATTCAAGTCAACGCCGCAGCGTCAACAGGCCGCGATCGCGTTTGCCGAATATGTATTGAGTGAAGCCTTCCAAACCGAATGGGCGTTGGGCACGGGCTACTTGCCCGTCAATTTGCGATCGCGCCAAAACCCGGCTTATTTGCAATACGTCGCTCAGCAACCCGTGGTCAACGTGTTTTTAGACCAGGCTCAGTATGGGCGATCGCGTCCTATTTTTCCTGGCTACAACCGCATTTCTGATAGCTTAGGGCGGGCGATCGAAACTGTTTTGCTGGGCAAAGCTAGCCCCGAAGCCGCCCTTGCCGAAGCCCAGCAGCGGCTAGATTTGATCTTGCAACGGTAGTCTTCTACAGCCCCATTCAATTGGTATGGGAATCGGGACGTATTGATGGCGGCAACAAAAATATCGATGTGGTGGATACCCTCGTAGGGGCGAAGCATTGGGTCATTACTGCTCGGTCATGCCAAAACGTATCGCCCCAATGCTTCGCCCCTACCCCCGGTGAATGACCGATTCTGGTCGGTAAAGAATTCTGTTTGACCCGTTGCAATGTATCGGGTCACAATCGCAATGTATCGGGTTGCAATGACATATTGAACCATCACAATGGCATTGCAGACCGTGCGATCGCCCTTTCAGGCGGCGATCGCCACACTAGCCTACAGGATTGAGATAGGAAGTGCCCCATCCTGTGCAAAGATAGGGAAGGTTGTTGGTGGTGGCACTTGAGCAGTCTTGTGCCTCGCCCCAACGACTGGTAGAGGAAGCAACACTGTAGATTTGTATGAAGGCTGGCGATCGCGTTCGAGTTAAAGAATCTGTTTTGGTTTACCACCATCCGGAGCGCCGGAACGAGCCATTTGAACTGCAAGGTCAGGAAGGCGAGATAGTCGATATTGTTAGCGTGTGGCACGACAGGCCAATCAGCGCCAATTTTCCAGTGCTAGTGAAATTTACCAAAAAGTTCAAAGCCCATCTGCGCGATGTTGAACTAGAAATTATTTAATTTAGCCAAGCGCATCTACGATTGGCTCTGCCCCAAATCGAATAGCATCGGTGCAGGGTAGCCCCGTTTCTTGCTGCACCTGAGCGATCGCCTCTTGGGCTGCGGTTTCGGACAAGTGAAAGGTATTGAGGGCGATCGCCACCACTTTAGTAGAGGCAAAGGTGCCACCTGCCCGCACAACAGTTTCGTATACCTGGATTGCGTCGGGTAATGATGGAATCGTGAAATCGGGAAAGCTTTTGATCTGGGTTTGTCCGGCGCGGTGTACCAATACCAGGTGGGTCGGCTGGCTGCCGCGCATTAATGGCAGCGTTGCAGTCGAAGCAGGATTCATCAAGGAACCCTGGCCTTCAATGTGCACAATGTCGTGATCTGCACCGTAGCGCATCACCTGCTGCTCCACCGCCCCTGCCGCAAAGTCAACCCGAATGGCATCTAAGGGAATGCCGGGATGTCCGAGCATTAGCCCGGTTTGTCCGGTTGCGACAAAGTGCGATCGCCACCCGCGCTGTTGGCAGACTTTATGCAGTTCCAGGCTAGTAGACATTTTGCCCACGCTCATATCGGTGCCTACGGTTAGCACCCGCTTGCAGAGAAGCGATCGCGCCTTGCCGCTGCCCACCGTTAGCCCCTCCGGTTCACGCCGCACATCCCAGAGCCACTGACCGGGCTGGACTAGAGCAGTCAATTCGGGATCGGTAGACATGGGAGTGTGTAGCCCGTTTACCACCGATAGTCCTGCCGCTACGCCTTGTTTTACTTCTTGCCACCAAGCCGCAGGCAGCGCTCCGCCAGAGGGGGCAATGCCAATGGTGAGCACGTCGGGCGCATACGCTAGTGCTGCTTGGACTGAGTCCACAATCGGAATATCGCGAGGAATCCCCGTCAGCGCAGGCAACGACTTTCCTGCACTTTCATAGTCAATCACCGCCACAATCGGGATATCGCTGTAGCGCAACAGCGATATCCCAGTTTTTCCTCTGGAACTCTGCGTCCCCTCGTGCAGCAGAATGGCAACCCGATTATTGGCAGTCAACATGAGATTAATGGCTCTTCTGGAGATTATGGTGATAAACCAAGCTAATCAGAGAGGCAAGTTACATAGCCCAGCGCAAAAGTTATCAAAACCGACAAACCCATAAGCTTGCCGTTCGGTCAATTTGATCCGATTGTTAATCTGAAGTTGAAATTATAGCTTCAGCCAGTCATCTTAGGACAAGGGGCTTAAGCCCCTTGTTGGCTGACGTGCTAACCTGCATCCTAACGTTTGTGGCGACGGCTATAACATGAGACCAAACGCGCAAGGCTCACAACTAAGGAGCTACACATTGTCTCTCTCAGAGCTTAGGCGTAAAAACTTCTTGAACTGCATCCATTTATTTCGAAGCTTCCAAAATTTACTGGATTCCATCGCCGTAATCCATTTTCTTGATTCTTTTAACTGCCTCTGCATTTTCTGCTGCCGCAAACGAGACTGCGTTCTAAATTTCTTGAACTTGGATTGCAAATCCTTTCGTCGGCTGCGAACTTGAGCCAGTTCTGATTTAACTCGGTCAAGCTTTAATTGAAGAGTTTGATTTTGAATTTGGGATTGTTCTAACTCAGTCACCAAAAACTGCTCTTGAATATGAAATTGACTAAGTTGAGTCCGAGCTTGCTCAAGTTCAGATTGAACTTCCTGAAGGTTCGCTTGAGTTTGCATAACTGGCTGCTCTATTTGCTTGCCACCAAAAAAATGAGCAAATGTGAAAGTATCAGCCTCTGGATGCCTCCCCACAAATGTTGGATGGTTTATTTCCCAGATATTACTGACGGGTATGTTTGCCAGAGAGCTACTATCATCCTTAGTATGAACTGCGTCTGAACGAAATCCAATGTTTGACACTAAATTGGTTTCGGGCAATATAGTTAACCCGTTTTGGCTCCAGCAAGTGTATGACCAGATAAACGCCCAACTGTCTATCGACTTTTGATGAGTTTTATCTAAGATGTCAATCCAATATTGCCGTTCATCCACATCTTCAAAAACAGCATTCATTAGTTGAGTGTCCTTATAGGCTTCCCAAAGAGGCATTTCAACATCAAAATACTGCCAAGCCCTTCTCCAGGTAGCCCATCCCCAACAGTGAAAATATCTAGAATAGTAGTAACTAAATTCAGTCCGAGTGCGACCAAACTGAAAATTGTCACCACTGATTGAGAAAACTCGCTCGTCATCTCGATAGCGTTCAAGCAAAATTTGGCAAAAGTTAAAAAACGAGACCGACGGGAGACAGTCATCCTCTAGAATAATTGCTTCCTCAACTTTTGAGAAAACCCAGTCAAGTCCACTAGAAATTCTGCCTCGGCATCCAAGATTTTTATCAGAAAAATTTGTCAGAACATCACAATCCCAATCGACTTGATCAACAATTGAGCGTGATCGTTGAACTTTTTCAGCTTCCATGGCGGATCGAGCGCCATCTGAGATTATCAACAGCTTCTGAGGTTTGACTTGAGCAATTGTGTTAAAAACGGCTTGAGTCAAATCTGGACGATTAAAAATAAAAAACGCGATAGGAGTGGATATAGAAATACTCTTCTCTGCTTCAATTTTTCGCCTAGATTTATACAAAACATCGTGATGGGAGAGTTCTGCAACGACTTCATAACGCGATGATAAAAAACTATCAATTTCATCTCGATATCGCGCTTCAATAAGTAAGAAGTCAGGCTGATACCGTTCAAAATCAAGTCCTTGCAAGACACCTAGTTCAAATCCTTCAACATCAAGTGATAGCAGATCAATTTTTTGGACGTTATATTGATCCAAAATCGATGTTAGGGTTCTAACAGGTACAGTCATCTCATAAGACTGTATATTTTGGACGATACACCCTCGTTCGATATGCCTCAAATCTTCATCTTTAGTTCTTTGAGCCCCTTTTACCATTGACATGAGATTGCAGTAATACATCTCAATTTCAGAATCTTGGTAATCAAAGGGAACAAGAGCACAATTTTCAACAATGCAGTTGGGGCGATTAGTTTTGCAACTCTCAGCCAAGAAGGGGATTGGCTCAATTAAAATTCCCTTCCATTTACGATATTTTTCAAAGAGCATTGTATTGGACTGACTTATTCCATCGTTTGCGCCAGCTTCAATAAAAAAGCCTCCAGTAAAGCTGAGATAGTCTCTAAGCTTAAGATCGAGTTGATTTAGAGCGAAAGATTGTTCTCGAATGTAGAGAGAGTCATCAAATTCCATATTCTAAGTTCTGGTAATAGAGTGCATGAAATCTGCAATACACTTTAGTTTTCAAATACTGGCTGACCCCCTTTAGCCTCCTTAAAAAAGGGAGAGTTGGACTCAAATATCCCCTTTCTCAGCGGTATCTGGGGGGATAAATACCGTTTTCCTACCAGCCCATAAGACCCTTATGGCCTCTCTCAAAAATACAATTGCCAAATTGACGTTTGCCAGAAATAGCGATTATAGGGTCCTGGTCCATAGAAATCAACTCGATTTCCATTCTGGTTTAGTAACTCCTGCCCATCCTTATATTGTGGACGTTCCGAATTGTCTAGCATAATGTATCCCCCTTCCTTGACCTTGGGCAACGCATGTTTACAGCATGAAGGCCTAGCCCGTCCGTCAATTAGAATCAAATCAAAATATCGCTCAGGGAAGGAATCAATGCTTGTGACATATCCCCTAAAGTTAAAGCCCTGGTAAATTTCAGAACTAGATTGGTAAAGGTCTGGATCTAGACTATTTTTCTGGTTACAGTCTTTATTCTCAGAAGGTTCCAAGATATTTAATTCATAGTTTTTGTGCTTGTGAGTTTCCAGTGTTGCTAATACTTTAGAAGCCCATTTTGTGTCATGCTCACATGATATGATCTTTCGAATTCTCTCGGCAAAAAAGAGTGTCGAACCTCCTGATCCGTATTCATAGACCAACATATCCTTGTGTAAAAAACTCTCAAGAAACTCAATGGCTGAGAAGGTAATCCAAGGAAGATGATCGTCAATCGGACTTACATGTGGCTCTAAGCTTTTCCGCCAAGCTGAATATTGTCGTAGTACTAGCCAGATGTCAAAAGAGATTACTCCCTCTTTCCTAAGCTGATTGATCTCCCGCCAATATATCTCCCGCCAATATACTTCGTCAAAGAGCATAGTATGGGAATTCCAATAAGTCTGTTTCCTTGTCAAGCCTCAAACATATAAGTAGATGGCGTGATTAAATATACTATAGCGGTTACCGATCTGGTGCGGTACGAATAACAAGCTGAAACCCTTGCCCTGTCTGTCCAACGTGTACCTCATGTTAAGAGGAACCGCTATAAGCTCCTAATAGCCTATATCACCCACACAGAAAAGTATACAGGTTTTCAGAACCTAGGGTTTGCTTAGGCTAGACTACTATCGCTTGGTGTAAGAGGATGTTTTAACAGTCCCGTCGCCGGTATAAAAACGGTATCGATCCCCCTAATCCCCCCCTAATAAGGGGGACTTTGAATCCAGT
>Ga0105046_10006210_pt1 | contig 18862 bp, 16 predicted proteins | sample MAT03_FD_78385 | JGI IMG/M metagenome (GOLD analysis project Ga0105046, IMG submission 78385) | Freshwater microbial communities from Lake Fryxell liftoff mats and glacier meltwater in Antarctica - MAT-03 (megahit assembly) | ecosystem: Environmental > Aquatic > Freshwater > Ice > Liftoff... | reverse complement strand
TGCGCCGTGTCCGATGCATCGATCAGTCACGAGTCAAGCCATGACGTCTTTTGAGATCCCTCGACGCGCAAGCGCCTCCGCCCTCTGCTTCCTCCTGCCGACTCCTGTTAAATCCTTCCGTGTCTTTCGCTCAACGGAGTCGATCCATCTTTTCACAGGAGCACCTAAAGGTAGCAGAGGACGGAGGGTAGAGAGCAGATATCGGAGGTCAGGTTACCACAAGGTACGCGTGCCATAGGTGGCAAAGACGTCATCGCAGGTGATGAGCGTGAGCTCGTCGATCTCGGCTTGGGCGGCGAGTCTCGGTCAAAGGGGTCAGGTCATGGGTCAGGTCATACCTTTTAACCTAAGCTGCCCAGCCCTCACGAGCCCGACCTGTTTGCCGACAGAGGTGGGCAAATCCATTCCCAATTTTTCGGCGAGCCAAGCATTCGCGACGTCCGTTTCCGTTTTCATCCGCAACGCCAGCATCGCCTTCCACAACGCCGAGACGCCGGTATCGGCCCTATCCTTACGACCGACCTCCTTCATCACTCGAGCAGCTGGAAAGGGGCTTGCCGAGATTATGGCCTTACTTTTAGCGCCTCGGCGGTAGCCAGTTTTTTCTGGTTCGCGTCAAATGATAAGAATTCGGAGGCACCGCAGTGCAGCGCCGCAGCTACGTGAAGCACGTCCAAGAAACGATGGCCGTTCCCGATTGTATGCTGCGCGGAAATTCGTTCAGCGATCACGATAACATCGGCCCAGTCCACCGGAACGACGATTAGCGCCCCAGCGTCGAGATTGGATTGAAGTTTCGCCAGAGCTCCAATCCCGGTCTTACGGGCATAACCTTGGGTCGCATCCCGGCTGTGGCGGAAGATTTGAAACCGCACCGACTGGCGAAACTCACCGAGCGACAGCGCCGACAAATAAAGCGGATGTGCCCTGCGCGACATAAAGGGCGCGGAGATAGGACGTGTCGGGATAAGCGATCACGACTGGCTTCCCAATTCGGCATCCCGCATTCCCTGGACTTCAGCAGTCGTAAATACCTTTTCACCCCAGACAGCCCGCAACTGGCCGGTGAAATCGATTTTGGCTGGCTTGCTTGGTGAAGTAGCAACCGGCATCAGACGGGCAAAGTGCCGCCCGCGCTTGATAATCTCCACGGACTCCCCGTTTTCGAGCCACGCAGAAACTCGGCGGAAATTATTGCGAAGGTCAGCGACGGTTGCGGTCTTGGTCTTCATGATAGATACATCTATCATGGTATGCCGCTGGTTCAAGAAGACCTTGGAAGGGGTCAAACCGGAATGGCACCAAGATAGGATGTAAAACAATATATTACACGCGGTCAATGTAGGGCCGGACCTTGCGTCCGCGCCTCGTTGCGCGTCGCAACACGATTCGGCTGGCAACACCCAACGAGGCGCGGACGCAAGGTCCGGCCCTCCACGCTCGGCGCATGCTGGGCGCTTATCCAAGCGCCATTCTGACCTGACCCCGGAGGAAGTCAGCGCACCTTCGTTACTCCGGGTTATCGCGGCGCAAGGCACGGTTCTGACCATCTCGTACAACCAGAAACTCGTCGGCGGACCGGCAGGACCATCCGACACTATATCGAGCGCCTCGTCGGGGAGGCCCGCTCGGCGAACCCCGGGATCCAGATCGAAATGGCGGTCTGCAAGAGCCCGAGCGACGCCGGAACCGGCCGGATGGCCGAAGTCCTCGCCCTCTGCACCGATCTCACGGAGCGCATTGGCATTTATTGCGATGAATCCGCGGCCTCGGTGACCCACCTCTCGCGTCTCTGCGAGATCCTGAAGGATGAGCGGGGCTCAACTCCAGCCCGCGGGGATCAGAGCAACTGATGGCCAAAGCGACGGGAGATTTTTTGGGCCGCAGTGCAGACGTCGTTGGCGATGCGATGCAGGTCAGCGGCCGAAAAACGAAAACTCGGCCCGGTCGCCCAGATCGCCGCCGTAGGGTATCCCCGGTGGTTAAAGATCGGAGCGGCCACGCAATGAAGCCCCTCGATCTGCTCGGCGCAATCGAGGCCATAACCCTGGCGTATCACCTTCTCCAATTCGCGCTCAAACTTCTCACGGGTGTCGAGCGTGCGCTCATTGTAACGGGTATAGGTCAGCCGCCCGAGCAGCGCCTCCCTTTCAGCCGGGGGCAAAAACGCCAGCAGCACCTTGCCCGGGGCCGATGAATGCAAGGGAAACTGCGTGCCCGGGTCGACCAGGAACTTGACCGGCTGGCTGGACGCCACCTGCTCGAGCACCAGGCCATGCTGATCGGATCGAAGCCCCACGAGCACCGTTTCCTGGCAGGAATCCCGCAGGCTCTGCATGACATCGAGCGAGTACTCGATGAGCTTCTCCTCGCCAATGGCCGCGTAGCCAAGGGAAAGCAGCTTCCTCGTCAGGCGGTAGCGCATATCGTCCGAATCGCGGATGAGATAACCGCGGTCCTCCAAGGTGCCCGTGATGCGAAAAACGCTATTGGCAGGAAGATCTAGATGCTCGGCGATTTCCCGCATCCGCATGCCTTCCCGGTGCTGCGCCAGCAGCTCTAGGATACTCAACGCACGTGTCAGCGCTGGGACTTGGTAGGCTTCGGTCTCAGTCGTCGACATCACCGCATCCTCTTCTGTTTGCTCTATGGAACGCAATTCCAGTTTTTCCTGGAAGAACGCGATTCTCGACTAATCACCGAAACTTCTTATTATCTGCATTTAGCATCATTATAGCTACCCCCGTGCGATTTAGTCTGGGCCCGCTCCGCAACGAAGCAAAGATGAGTGCTTGACTAATCAAACGCTATTCTATGAATAGAACCTAGCCCACCGTGATCCTCTGCATCGGTGCGGTCTCGTCGCGATTCCTTCCCCTAGGTCGTCCGAATTCCACCCCCCAACCCTCGTCAAACCATGAGTCTACCCAAGTCTGGTAGTGCCGCCCTGAGCGTCGCCTTGCCGGCGTCCCTGCTCCTCCTTTCGACCGCAGGGCTGCTCGCCCAAGTCGTTCCTACGGCCTCGCAACCGGCCAACTCCCCGGAAACACCGGTATCACTGAGCCCCTTCGTCATCTCGGCCGATGCCGACGACGGTTACGCTTCAACCGAGAGCGCCTCCGCCTCGCGGTTTAAGCAGAAGCTGAAAGACATTCCGCAAACCATCTCGATTCTCAGCGGTCAGTTCCTCAAGGACATCGGCGCAACCGACCTTGCGGATGTGATGCCATTGCTCGGCGGCACAATCAGCGGAGGCACCCGCGCCCAAGACGGCTTCTCGATTCGTGGATTCGCGATCAATGAAACCTACCTTGATGGCATGCGGGATGTCCAGGAATGGGGCGGCGGCGACTTCGCACACGTACAACAGCTCGAAGTCATCAAAGGCCCGTCCTCGAATCTCTACGCCAACCCCAAAGGCCTCGGCGGAATCGTCAATCGGGTTTCGAAATTGCCGCGGGAGCAGCGGTGGTCCCAGCTGAGTCTGACCATCGGCGATTACGCCAACTACCATCTGACCGCCGATGTCACCGGTCCGATCGATGCGGCGAAGAGCCTGCTCTACCGGGTGAACGCCGCCTACCGGAGTGTGGAATACAACCGCGATTTCAAGGACATGCAGCGCTTCTTCCTTGCGCCGGTCCTTGAATGGCGGATCGCCCCGTCCACCAAAATCTCATTTTTCGGCGAGTTCATGCGCCAGGACTACCAGGAGGACAATTGGATCCCCGCGGTGCTCAATCCAACCACGGGCCTGCGTTCGCTCACCGTGCCCGACGACCGCCGCATCGACGAACCGTGGGTGAACTCACGGGTTGAAAAGGAAAAACTCCGCCTGATCGCGGAACACCGGTTTAATGAACACCTCACCGCCCGCGTGGCCGGGCAGCAGACCTATATCAACAACCCGATTGAGCAGGTTGAGTTTCTCGGTTTGGGCGCGGACAATCGCACGGTCAGCCGGCGCGCCTTTTGGCTGAACCGCTGGGAGGACTACACCTTCCTTGAGGCCAACCTCTTCGGACGTTACCAGACCGGGCAGGTTGAACACTCCTTTATCCTCGCTGCCGATACATTCCTGACGGATTTCCGCAGCAATGTGCGACGGGTGGCGCTCGGGAGCATTGACCTGCTCTCGCCGGTCTACAACACGCCCAAGCCCGCCTTTCCTGCCAGCGGCGTGGTCACCAACACCCTCGGCGAATTGGAAACGTCCGGTTACTCGGCGACCTATCAACTGAATGCCTATGAGGGGCGTCTCATCCTCATCGGTGGCTGGCGTGACAGCACGGTCAAGTCATCCCGCTACGCTGAAATCGGCTCAGGGCCCTTCCCCAAAATCACCGACCCCGACACGTCCGCCGAATCGCCCCGATACGGCGGCATCGTCCGCCCCCACAAAAACGTGGCGCTCTACTACCAATACAGCGAGGTCTTCCAGCCCCAGGCCGGCGGGGCCCTCCGTCTCAACGGTTCGCCGCTGGACCCGGTGTCAGGATCCTCGGAGGAGTACGGCGTCCGTATCTCGCTGCTGGATGAAAAATTCAGCTTTGAGGCGGTGAAATACGAGGTCGTCGCCGACGGTCTGGCCGTGCGCCTCCCCGCGCCCAACAACTCCTTCTTCGAGAACGGCGGTCAAAACACGTCCGATGGCTACGAATACACCGTAACCTACAACGACAAACGCCTGACCGTTCAGGCGGGCTGGGTCACGGTTGACGTGCGCGACACCACGCCGGGGGTGCTCGCCCTGCAGATCGCGGGGCAGCCGCCAGGACGCGGCCAGCTGCACGCGCGCTACAAGTGGCCCGCGGTCGGGAACCATAGTGGGCTCTCCATTGGCGGCAGTGTCATCCACTCCGGTGACCGCCCACTCGCCACCTCGGCCACAACCCAGAAAATCCCTGCCTACGAGTACTACAACGTGAACGCGAACTATGGACTCGCAAAGGGACTCAGCCTTGCCCTGGCGGTCGGTAATCTCTTCGACAAGCGCACCGTTGCCGGAAACGCGGGCACCGGCCTCTGGCGTCCCCTCGATCCACGGACGATGAAGCTGACACTCACCAAGTCCTGGTAGGCTCACGCCGACCAAACACCCCCCTCAACCCCGGCGCGGTCGCTCGCACCGGGGTTTTCCTTTTTCAAGGCTGCACCCCATTCAACCCTTGCTCCGGTTCAGGACCAGCGTGGCCTGAATCTGCTCGACCCGGTGCCGCGTCAGAGGGTAGCGGCTGAGGATCACAAGGGCGGTCAGGGTGCCGCACGCCGGAATCGCGCAGAAGAGCAGACGCATCCAGAGCACGGTCCCCGGGGGCTGATTGTTCCCCAGACTGGCATCGAATCCGGTAGCGCTCAGCACCAGCCCGGCGAAGATGAACGAAAGCGAAATCCCCATCTTGGTGATCCAACCATTCGCGGCGGCGATCAGCGCCTCCCGGCGTCGGCCGTTGAGCGACTCATCGTAGTCCACGATGTCAGCGGTCATCGACCCAACCAGAACCAGGTAGGCGGCAAGGCCGGGCGCGTGCAACAGCGCCACACTCAACTGCAGGAAGGGGGCGGCCGGTGTATAAAGGAAAAATTTGAGCACTGCGGAAACACTCACCATGCCGAGCGCGATCATGATGGCCTGATGTTTGCCGACCCGTCGGGCGAGCCACATCACTCCCGGGATCGAGGCCAGCGCCACCGCGTTGAAGGTCGTTCCCCAGATGCCCATCATCGTCGCAGCCGCCACTTTGTCGCCCCCGAAGATGTGATAGATGTTAATGTAGAGCCCGAGGCTCGAGACGGTGGTCAGCGACGTCATCGTGATCAGGCAGGCGGCCGAGAAGAGCAAAAGCACCCGGTTGCTCAGCACCACTTTCATCGCCTTCAGAAACGGCTCCCGATTTCGCTGGGCAATCGGCACGACCCGGGGCGGCGGTTCCTTCAACTTGAGAGCCGTGAACAGGCAGACGACGGTGAGCACGCTGCCGCAGACGCATCCCACCACCCGCGCGCCCTCGAGCACATCCTGGAAGACGGCGATCTGCGTCAGCGGGTAGAGCCAGCCAGTGGTGAAACCCACGACCTTGTGGGTGACTCCGGCGTACGCGAAAAGGCTCGTACGTTCATTGTAATCGTTCGTCAGCTCGATGCCGAGCGCGTTCCACGGCACCGCGAAGAGCGTCACTCCGGTGTAAAACGCGAGGATGTTGAAAAGAAAGTATCCAAAATAGAACGACTGCCCGGCCTCCCGCGGCAGCCACCACATGGCCGCGAAACTCACCCCCATGAGGACCGCCCCCGCCACCATGAACGGCTTGCGGCGCCCCCAGCGGGTGCGGGCATTGTCGGACATATTCCCGACCAGCGGATCGGTCACCGCGTCCCACAGCCGCGCGATCGCCAGGACGACGCCAATGAGCACCGGGTTCATGCCCAGGGCGAGATTGAAGATCGGATTCGCGAGGTAGTGAGGCGCAGTATTGGCGAACTGCTGCAGTCCCCCGCCCGTGGAAAAAATCAGTTTGTCCCGCAGGGCAATGGTGCCGTCCGCGGGAGGCGGGGCCGGAGGAAGGGGCATGGGACTGGGGTGGGTCCGTGAAGGCAGCGAGCGCTCAGGCACCGTCCTGGTAAATCGCCAGGGCCCGGGAGGCGTCGGCGCCCTGATGAATCATCGCCATGAAGGCGGCGACAATCCGGGCGGGGTTGGGGTGCTGGTAGATGTTGCGCCCATAAACCAGGCCGTGGGCACCCTGGGCGAGGTAAGCGGCGGCCTCTGCAAAGACGATTTCCACCGGCTTCTTGCCGCCCCCACGAACCAGAATCGGGCAGCGCGCGGCTTGGACCACCTCATGGTAATCTTCGGCATGTTCGGTGGGGTCCGCCTTGATCACATCCGCACCGAGCTCGCGCGCTTGGCGCACCAGTGGAACGATCAGCTTCTTGTTTCCATCCACCTGATACCCTCCCCGGGCTTCATTGGGTTTTAGAACCAGCGGCTCGATCATCAGGGGCATGCCATACTTCTCGCACTCCACCCGGAGGCGCGCGGCGTTCAGCGTCGTTTGCCGGTGCAGATCCGGCTCGCCCGGCATCGACAGGAGGTTGCAGACCACGCAAGCGGCATCGAGTTTCAACGCGCCGACGATCGGTTCATCCCAGTGCACCAGCTGATTGAACATCACCCGGTGGGTCACGGCGTTGTAGAGGTTGCCCACGTCGGTCCGCAAGACCAGGGCGGGTTTGCGGGCGCCCGGGATGGACTGAAGCACGTCGGCCTGGCCCACGTTCATCTGGATCGCGTCCGGCCCGGCGGCGACGAGCGACTGCACGACGGCGGGGACGTCCTCGAGTCCGTCGAGGAAGGCGAACTCATTGAACACTCCGTGGTCAATGGCGACGTCGAGGCAGCGGCCATCGACGCCGAGGAAACGGTTGAGGCGGACTTTATGGGCGTTGTACATGGGAGGAAAGGGGTTCGAGGCGGACGCCATGACGCTCGACGAGCAGGCAGCGGGTGCGATCCTCTTCGCGGGCCAGACGAGCGGGGTCCCAGCCCAGCACCTCCGCGCAAATGCCGGCCAGAGTGGAGATCCGGGCGGAGGAGAGGCGTTCGTACAGGCCCAGCGCCGTTCGTCGCAGCAGCAGGTCTTCAAGGTGGACAACCGATTCGTCGCGCACGATGCGGCGGAGCGCCGCCTCGTCGTGCGCGTCGGGTGTGGGTTCGCCACCGATGGGAAGTTCGGCGGATGAGGCGATCCGACTGCGCCCGAGGTCGGCGAGCACCCGATCGGTCACCTGTTCGGAAAACGCGCGGAAGGTGGTCCACTTTCCGCCGATCATGGCGTGAACCGGCCAGGGCCGTCCCGGTGCGGGTGGCAGTGTCCGACAGGAGTGGTCACGGCTGATCCGGCCGGTGAAGCCGTCCTCGCCCACCGGGAGAGGACGCACCCCGCAAAAGTGTGAAATGACATGCTCCCGCTCCAGATGGATCGCGGGGAAAACCGTGCGCACGCTTTCCAGCAGGTAGTCGACTTCCTTCTCGTCGCAGATCGCATCGTCGGGATTTTCCACCCGGATATCCGTGGAGCCGACGAGCACCCGGCCGTTCACCGGAAAGAAAATGCAAATCCGGCCGTCGGAGTTTTCGTAGTAAAGCTGCTCGTTGCGGCAGGCGGCGAACAGACCGGCATGGTCGATCACCAAATGGGATCCCTTGGTGCCGCCAATCCAGCGGGTCCGCTCTCCCAAAGCCGCGTTCGCGAAATCGATCCAGCCACCGGTGGCGTTCACCACCACGCGAGGCCAAACGGCCAGTTCCCGGCCGCCCGGCTCGTCCCGCAGGAACACGGCGTTCCCTTCACTCCGAACAACCCCGCAGTAGTTGATGGCAAGCGCCCCCGCAGGCAGGGCGCAGCCGTCCGCGATTAGCTCGAGGCAAAGCCTCTCGGGCAGGGCGACCTGGGCATCCTGGTACGTGGCCGTGCAGACGATGCCCGGGTGCAGTTCGGGACGTTCCTGCAGGGCGACCTTGCGCGAGGTGAAATGATGGGTCGGCAAAACCCGCCGGCGTGCGGTCAGCACGTCGTAGAGCGTCAGACCGATCTTGACGAGCGCGGCACCGCGGGCCGCAGGACGCCCACGACCGCCTAAAATGCGGGTCAACGCATTCCCGAACCCCGACCAGCGTGAGAAAATCGGTATGGTGGTGGGCAGCGGCCGCACGGCATGGGCCGCGAGCCGAAGCAGACGGTCGCGCTCGCGGAGCGACTCGCGGACGAGGCGGAGCTCGCCGTTTTCCAGATAACGCAAGCCGCCGTGAATCATGCGCGACGACGCCGACGTCGCGCCCGCCGCAAAATCCTCCCGGTCCACCAGGAGCGCCCGCACGCCGTTCAGCGCCAACTCACGCAACATCCCGGCCCCGTTGATGCCGCCCCCGACAACCAGAACGTCAACGTCCGGCTGGCCGGCAAGGGACGCGAAGGCCAGCGCTCGGGAAGGCAAGATCATGCGGGAATCAGTCCTCTTCCCGGCTGAGGTAGTCGAGCATTTCGGGCGTTCGGGGCCACGTGAGCTCGACCCGCGCCTCGGTCAGCCGGGCTCTCAGCGCCTGCGGATCGACCTCGGCAAGTGCGGTCAGACCGTGAGCCCTCGCGTGTGCCACCGCGGTGCCGGCGGCTTGGCCAAGTTGCATCATCGTGCGGGACAGGCGGCAACTCGAGGCTGCGACCGACGAAAAACTCGCACCGCGGCAGGCGACGGCGAGGTTGTCCAACTCGATCGGAAGCAGGCAGCGGAAAGGTACGCCATAAGGCTCCTCCAGCTCGCCGCACCCCGCGCGCCCGGTATCCGCGCCATGGGTGTCTTTGGCGTGATCGGCCAGCGCGATCAGGTCCGCATGCGTCTGCCGGGAGATCCCGGCAATGAGATCGTGCTCCGTCAGCACATGGCGCCCGACCAGACGCGGCCCCTCGCGCACCCCCAGTCCATGCGCGATCCACGAGAGTCGAAACGCCTGAAACTCGGGAAACACCGACTGGAAGTGGTGCCAGTGTGCGTGAATCCGCCGATGGCACTCCGCATAGGCGCGGGCAAAGCCCAAGTCATGAGCTTCGCGTCCGGCCATGACCGGCAGGGCGTTGATATTGAAATCGCCGTTAGGATACTGCGTGCAGGCGGCGATGGGAAACTTCTCGGACCACCAGCAAGCCTCGGGAATGCCAAGCGGAAGGGGATCGATACCCGGCGCTGACTTCCCGCGCCGGCTGACGCGGTAGATCAGGGTCGCTCCGTTGAGACGGTCCGTCGGTTCCCGGGGAGCACTGACCTCGTCGTAGCGCGAACGAGGCTCCTGGCCAAGTGAGGTGCGGCAGTCAAAGTGCCGGGCGAGTAGGATGTCCGCGGTCGCATCGACGAAAAACCCCGCCGAAACCGTTTCCCCGGAGCTCGTAGTGATCGTTGTGATACATCCTCCCTCCGCCGTTGCACCGGTGAACGCCGTGTTCTTCCAAACGGTGCAGCGGCCGGTCTCCGCCAGCATGGCCTCCATCTCCGCCGCATACACCTCCGGCTCGTAGGGCACACCGTGCCAGTGTTCGCGACGAAACGCCTCGGCCTGGGCAAGCGGCGGGGCGCCAAAACGGCGGAGCGAATCGGCGTAGTGCCGGGACGGGTCGATCACGAGTTCGCCCCCGGGAAACACCGGATCCACCTCCGGGCCCTGCCAGGCGCGGTGCCGGCCAAAAGAGTAGATGCCGATCGCAAGCGGCGTGCGCCGGAGCCGTTTGTAAAGCTCAAACGGAATCCCCGTGCCTCCCACCCCGGGCTCCCAGTTGTTGACTCCGCCGCGGGCGGCATTGCCGCCGAGCGAGTCGCATTTCTCAATCAACAGGACCCGGCAGCCCTGGCGGGAAGCAGCGAGCGCGGCTCCAAAGCCTCCGGAACCGGCGCCCACCACCACCAGGTCGAAATCACGGGCAGGACTCATGCCGAGGGGAGCGGGTGAAAGGTTGATGGCTCAAAGCGGGCTCACTTCCTGGACCATGGGCCAGAGAATGGTTTCCTGCACACAAAGATGGGCCGGAAGCGCGCAGTGTTCCGCCACCAGACGGCCGAGTTCGGCCGGCTTGATGCACTTCGCAAGCGTGGCGGCATCGCGCGGGCCAAGCCCGGCGGCATCGGTGAATTCGGTCGCTCCCCAGGACGGGGTGACCGTGGTGACGCGTACGCCATGGGGACGCAGTTCCAGAAAGAGGGATTTTGAAAAGTGATTCAGGCCGGCTTTTGCCGCGCCATAAACGCCCCAGGCTGGCCACGCGTGATGACCGGCAACGCTGGAGATGTTCACGATGATCCCGGCCCCCTGCTTTCGCATGATCGCGGCCACCCGCCGGCAACCGTAAATCACGCCGGTGAGGTTCAATGCAATCACCGAGGCAATGCTGGCATCCGTCTGCTCCTCGGTTGCCGCGATCTTCACCCCACCGCCGGCATTGTTCACAAGAATGTCAAGACGGCCGGCCGCTCCGAGGACGGTTTTAAGGGCGCGATCCCAGTCTTTCGGGTCGGTGGCGTCCGCCCGAATCCAGGCGACATCAAGCGCGGCGGCCGTCTTTCGCAGGGCAGCTTCATCACGTCCGGTGATCCAAACACGAACACCTTCGGCGCGGAGGGCTTCGGCGATTCCGGCACCGTAACCTTTGGCACCTCCTGTTACGAGTGCAGTTTGTCCGAGAAGAGGGGACGCGGGCATAGGGAAAGAAGGGACTGAAGGAGAAAGAAAAGCGGGTGGTGAGAACCGGCAAGACCCAGCTTACGGACAACCCAGCGGAACTGCCAAAAACAAGGGGATATTTTCGTTGCTTGACTAATCAACCAGTGATTGATTCGTGGAACAAGTGCTAAATTGATTCTTTATTAGAAAACCCCGTTGCACATCGTGTGCCTGCGTTTGCGGGATCCTTCACTTCTCGTTTCCGACCCCTTCCCCGGCTGCCTCTACGGCCTCGCCCAGCCTCTCGCTCGTGGCGACTCCCGCTTCGAGCACCGCACCCCCCGATGACCCTTTTGCTTGGACTCGACATCGGCAGCACGCTGATCAAGGCGGCGCTTTTTGACACGAGCGGACGGACCATCGCCGTCGCCTCCAGGGCGGTGCCGGTGCAGCGTCCGCAGGCGGGATGGGTGGAGCGGGATGCCGGCGCGACCTGGCGTGCCGCCGCGGCGGCGGTGAGGCACTGCACTCAGGGAAGGTCCCGGCAAATCTCAGCCGTCGGAATCGCCGGCTGCGGTAACGGCGCTGTCTTTCTCGACCAGCGGCTGCGACCCCTGCGTCCGGGGATTCTCTCAAGCGATACCCGGGCCGCGGAGTTCGTCGCGGCCGGTGGACGCCCGACGGGGCAACAGCCTTACGCCGGGCAGCTCCCCTGTCTCCTCCGCTGGCTGCGCGCGCATGAACCGCCGACCGCGCGAAGGTTGGCGTACACGGTCTTCTGGAAGGACTTCATTCGCGCCAGGCTGACGGGCGTGGTCGCCGGCGATTTCACCGATGCGGGGGCGGCGGGCCTGCTGAATTTTCCCTCACAGACGATCCGGCAAAGCGACCCCTCACTACCTCCGCTGCAAGCGAGCCTCGCACCGGCCGGTGAAATCACCCGCCCTGCGGCTGCGCGCACCGGCCTTCTCGCGGGCACCCCCGTGTTCACCGGTTGCATCGATTGCGAAGCGGCGGCCATCGGGAGCGGCGTGCACGCGGCCGGTCATCTATCGATCGTAGCGGGCACCTGGTCGATCAACCAGGCCTACGTCGATCAACCCCCGCGAAAAGGCCGGCACTTTCTCGTCAACCCCTCGGTCGAGCCAGGCCGGTGGCTGATCGTCGAAGGCAGCCCAAATTCGGCGGCAAATTTCGAGTGGGTCCTCAGCCTCTTCGGAACCGATGCCACGACCGCGACCCGCACGGCATCGAGGAGACCCACCACGAACCTGCTCTTCCTCCCGCACGTGCCCGCGGGTCGGGGTGCCTTCGTCGGGCTGGGACCGGAACACGGGCGTGCGGATCTTTTCCGGGCCGTGATGGAAGGTGTGGTCTTCGCCCACCGCGACCATGTTGGGAAACTCGCGACCAGCGTGGGCAGGATCACGCGGGTGACGCTCTGCGGTGGTGCTTCCCGCAGTCCCTTTTGGTGTCAGCTCTTCGCCGATGGACTCGGCTGTCCAATCGACGTGCCGCGAGGCGAGGAAATGGGCACATGGGGTGCGGCCCTCTGCGCAGGCGTAGGAACAGGGCTCTGGACGTCCGTGGTCAGCGCGCAACGGGCCATGGTCCCACACCTGCGAACCTACTCACCCGGCACCCAAGCAAGCGCGACCCTCGATCGCGCCTACGAGCGCTACCGCCGCACCCTTGACCGACTCCTCCCATGGTCGCCAAAACCCTCCTTTTCCTCGAATGGCGCTTCCCCATCATCGGCAACGCGTCAGAGCCCCAAGCCGGTCTCCCGACCTTTGCAATAACACAGAAAGAGCAACTGACCCCCGAACAATCTGATTCCAAGGGCGGCCCGTCTCCGGTGTCCTCTTGGTCCGGATTGAAAGCGCCCGCCATTCCCTGATTCCCCCACTCCATCATACCATGCGCACCCTCCGTCTTTCCACTGTCCTGGCCGGATCGATCTTCCTCTGCCTGGTTGGTTCGGTTTTCGCAACCACCGTCATCTGGGTCGCGCCGGACGGCCGCGACGATGCCGACGGCACCCAGGAGCGGCCCTTTGCCACGCTCGTGCGGGCCAAGGATGCGGTGGGGGAACTTTTTCGCAAAGGCTCCGAACGCGATGTCGCCATCCGGTTTCGCGCCGGCACCTACCGGCTTGCCAAACCGGTCGAGTTCACCGGGGACGATTTCGGGGCCGGGCGCTACGGGCTTACGATCATGGGGACGCCGGGCGAACGGGTGATCATTTCCAGCGCGCGCGAGCTCGGCGGGACATGGCGGCGCGTGCGCGACAACCTCTGGCTGCTGCCCGTGCCGGAGGCGCGCGACGGGCGCTGGGTCTTTCGCAGTCTATTCCGCGCGGGTGAAGCCCAGCCGCGTGCGCGCGAGCCGGACGAGGGCTACTACACGGTCGCGGCAGTCGAGGACGAGCGTCGCCGATTGAAGCTGCACCAGCCCCTGCCCGCCGCGTGGCGCGATCTCGCGGGCGTGGAGATCGACAGTATCGCGCACTGGCACTTTAACCGGCAGCCCGCCGCCGCGATCGACGAGGATGGCGTGGCCGGCCGCCGCGGCATTGGCACCGACGTGAGCGGCGCGCGTATCACGAGCAAATCACATAGCCGCGTGTGGCTCGAAAACGCGCTCGTGTTCGCCGATACGCCTTGCGAGTGGTTCCTCGACAGCGCGAAGGGTGAACTCTTTTACGTCGCCGCCGACGGCGAGGATCCCAACCTCGCCCGGTTCAGCGCGCCGGTCACGAGTGAATTGATCGTCGTGCGCGGTTCGGCGGAGAAGATAATTCGTAACGTCACGTTTCGCGGTCTGGAGTTTGCCGAGACCGATTGGGAAATGCCGGCCGAGGGCCGACTCGGCGTCCAGGCCGGCGCATGGGCGTTGGACCGCAGCCGCACCTTCTCGCCGGGCGCGGCACTACGGTTCATCTACGCGCACGGCACGGCGGTGCAAGGCTGCGGGTTTCGCGACCTCGGGGAGGGGGCGATCTCGTTCGAGATTGGCACGCGTGACGGTCTGGTGAGCGCATGCGAGTTTCGACGCGTCGGCTCGAACGCGATCCAAGTCGGTCGCATCCCCGACTATACCGGCGAGAAGCACCCGCTCCATCGCGACTTCGCCTCGTTGGGCACATGGGTGGACGCGCAGGAAAAGCTGCCGGGGTCCGATGCCATGTGGAAACACGCCTCGACCACGGTGCGCGAGGCCCCGGCGCAGATCACCATTGCCGACAACACGCTGATCGACTGCGGCCGCGTGGACTACGGCAGCGTCGCGATCGCCGTCACGTATGCGCACCATGTGACCATCGAGCACAACCTCATCCGCGGCCTGCCCTACTCGGCGATCAGCGTCGGCTGGCGCTGGGCGGCGGGGATGACGAACTGCCACAGCAATCTGATCCGCCGCAACCGCATTGAGCACATCATGCAACAGGCAGGCGACGGCGGCGGCATTTATCTTGTCGGCGAGCAGCCGGGCACGCGCGTGTTGGAAAACTACGTTCACGACAGCGGTCGCAACTATTGGGCGCACGGCATCTATCCCGATGAAAACAGCGACCACATGGAGATCGCGGGCAACTACGTGACGGGTATGATGGACCACGCGATTTTCATGAACCGCAACGGCCCGAACCAAGACCTGCATGACAACAACGGCGAGCGCGGTCTCACTGCCATCTCCAGCGACGCGAACGGCCGCCGCTGGGTCCGTTTTTCACCCGAGCGCTCCCCGCCCGATCTCTCCCTCTACGGACCGCGCATCCCGGTCGTTCCCCGACAAACTCTTCCATGACCATCATTCCCAATCTGACCGCCGGCCGCTGGAGCGTGCCGGCCGTCGACGCCTTCGGCGACGTATTCAATCCCTCGCGCGGCGAAGTCATCGCGCGCGTGCCGCTCGGCGGCGCAGTCGAAGTCGATGCGGCTGTGCTCGCCGCGAAGAAAGCCTTCGCGACGTGGGGCAATCTGCCCGCGCCGAAACGCGCGACGTATCTCTTTCGCTACCGCGAGGTGCTGGAGCGACACTTCGAGGAACTCGCCCGGCTGGTCACCCGTGAGAACGGCAAGACTCTCGACGAAGCCAAGGGAGACGTCCGTCGCGGGATCGAGGTCGTCGAGTTCGCCTGCGGCATCGCGCACCTGCAAAAGGGCGAGAGCCTCCCGCAGGTCGCCGACCAGATCGACGCGGTGACGATGCGCGAGCCGCTGGGCGTCTGCGTCGGCATCACGCCCTTCAACTTCCCGGCGATGGTCCCAATGTGGATGTTCCCCCTGGCGATCGCCTGCGGGAACACGTTCATTCTCAAACCGAGCGAAAAGGTGCCGCTCACCGCGCAACGCCTGGCCGAACTCTTCCTCGAGGCCGGACTGCCGGAGGGCGTGCTGAACGTCGTCCACGGCGGGAGGGAGGTGGTGGATGCACTCTGCTCCCATCGTGGTGTCTCCGCGGTGAGTTTCGTCGGCTCCTCGAGAATCGCAGAACACGTTTATACCCTCGCGTGTCGTCACGGAAAACGTGTCCAGGCCGCCGGTGGTGCAAAGAACGTGCTCCTGGTCATGCCCGACGCCGACCCCGAACCCACGCTCAAGGCGATTCTCGGTTCCTCTTTCGGCTGTGCCGGGCAGCGCTGCATGGCCGGATCGGTCCTGATGCCGGTGGGGAAGTCCAACGCGGATACGTGGCGCGAACGGGTCGCGGAAGCACTGGGCAAGTTCCAGCTCGACGATACCTCGGTCAACGAACGGGCGGACATGGGTCCGGTGATCGATGCCGGGGCGCAGGAGCGGGTGCGTTCGTTCGTCGCCCACGCCTCCTCCGAAGGCGGCGCGCTCGCCTATGACGGACGGGGCCGCGAACCCGCCCAGGGGTTCTTTGTCGGGCCGACGCTCGTCGACAACGTCACGCCGTCGATGCGGCTCTTCCGCGAGGAGGTCTTTGGCCCGGTGCTCTCCCTCGTGCGCCCGCCGACCCTCGACGAGGCCATCGCGACGATGAATGGTCTGACCTTCGGCAATGGCGCTTCGATCTTCACGTCCAGTGGCGCCGCCGCCCGCCAGTTCGTCCGCGAAATCCAATGTGGCATGCTGGGAGTCAACGTCGGCGTGCCGGCCCCGATGGCGTTGTTCTCCTTTTCCGGATGGAACCAGAGCTTTTTCGGCGACCTGCATGTCCAGGGCATCGAGGGTGTGATGTTCTATACCCGGCAGAAAATGGTGCTCTCGCGCTGGGACAAGAACTACGTTCGTTCACAGGGCTGGTAATCATGAACCCTCACTTCAACATCCCTTCCACCGTCATTACCGGCCCCGGTGCCCTCCAACAACTGGTGCCACAACTACGGCGACGGGGCCTGCAGCGCGTCCTCCTGGTGACGGACGCCTACATGGTCGCCAGCGGACTGGCCCCGCGCGTGGCGGCTGAAATGGTGGACGCCGGTTTCGTCGTCGAACTCTTCTCCGAAGTCCAACCCGATCCGAGTGAGGAAAATGTGCTCGCCGGTTTCGCCCGACTCCAAGCCTGCGGGGCCCAGGCGGTGGTCGCTCTGGGGGGAGGAAGTCCGATCGATTGCGCCAAGGCGATCGCCATTCTTCCGACCAACCCTCCGCCCCTCGCGCGCTTCATGGGGCACCATCGGGTGCCAAATGCCGGGCTGCCGCTGATCGCGATTCCCACGACGGCCGGAACGGGTAGCGAGGTGACCAAGGTTGCCATCATCACGGATACCCGGAACGACGTTAAGATGATGATGCTCGATCCACATCTGCTGCCGACCGCCGCTTTGGTCGACTACGAGCTGACCCTGAGCATGCCAGCCTCCCTGACCGCGGCGGTCGGTGTGGATACACTGACCCATGGCATTGAGGCCTACGTCTCGCGTCTGGCCACGCCGTTGACCGATCCGCTGGCGCTTTCCTGTATCCGCTTGGTCGGGGAGCGCCTCGAGACCGCCTGGCGCGAACCCGGAAACCGCGCCGCACGCGAGGGCATGATGCTCGCCGCCACCCAGGGCGGCATGGCCTTCGCCAACAGCAGCGTCGCCCTGGTGCACGGAATGAGCCGCCCGATCGGCGCACTCTTCCACGTGCCCCACGGCATCTCCAACGCCATGCTCCTGCCGACAGTGACCCGCTTCTCCGTCGCCGGGGCTCTAACCCGATACGCCACCGTCGCCCACACCTTGGGCTGGGCCGATCCGGACGAGCCTGACGCCTCCGCAGCCCACGCCTTGGTCGCCGGACTGGAGGCCCTCAACCGAAGGCTCCAGGTTCCGCGCTTGCGCGACTACCCAGGAATCGACCACGCGCGTTTTCACCGGTCGCTGGAGAAAATGGCCACCGACGCCCTTGGCTCGGGCAGCCCACAGAATAACCCGATCGTGCCAACATCCGGGCAGATCGTCGCCCTCTACCAAGAGGCGTGGTAACGCCCCTGAAAGACATCCCCTTGTTCTTTCCGGTACGCATCGAAACGCGCCGAGAACGTGACCTGCAGCCATTGCATGCCCTCCGAAAAGTTTCCCTGCCAGGTCTCCGATGCGAGAGGGCAGTGATTTCTCATGATCGCTTAGCCGCCCCTGTGTGGGTTTGTCGTTGCGGGCAGCCATGTATCCATCCCATCCGCACCGCCGCTTCGCCCAAACACGTTTCGAACCCCTCTTTCGGCCTCGAAGATCCATCCGCGATCGATCCCTCGGTCGGTCGCGCGATAGCACGCCCCATCGAACACGATCCGCGTCGGTCTCGCCAGTTCTCCGCACGACGACGATTCCGACGATACCGAGGCTGGGACAGACGACGGGATACGTCAGCTCAAGGCGGCCGCCTCTCTCCCCGCGCCTTGCGCTCTCGATCAACGTCGGTAAACTCTTTGGTGCGTCCGATTTTGCCGTTCTTCCTCATAGTTTTCTCCCTCCTTCCGGCCATGGCTGCCGAACAAGCTTTTCCACCTACAGAGCCCGGCGTCGCGGAGTTGAAAACCCTGCCTCCCGGCATGCTGCTCAAGGCGACGGGCCGAGGCAGCTATTTCGACGAATCGAACCGGCTGTTCGGTCCTTTGTTTAATTATATTTCCACGCACAAGATCGCGATGACTACGCCGGTTGAGGCGAAAATCGATGGCGCGGCGATGTACTTTTGGGTCGCTCCCGCGGAGCAGGAGAAGGTGGCCGGGAGCACCGACCGCGTTGAGGTGATCCGCTTCCCCGAACGGCGTGTCGCCAGTCTCGGCACCCGGGGTTCTTACTCCCGCGCGAATTTCGAGAAAACCCGCGATGCGCTCCTCGCTTGGCTGGCTCGCCAGCCGGATGTGGAGGCCGCGGGTGAATCCTACGCGGTCTATTGGGACGGTCCGTTCACCCCTTGGTTCACCAAACGGTCCGAAGTTCACGTTCCCGTAAGGTCACGCGCGGGCGCCGCTCCTTGAGATCCTTTCCATTAAGGCGGCTCCGGTCATACTTTTTAATCTCAACCGCCCAGCCCTCACGAGCCCGACCCGTTCACCGACATGGGTGGGCGAACCCCATTCCCAACTTTTCGGCGAGCCAAGCGTTCTCGACGTCCGTTTCCGTTTTCATCCGCAACGCCAGCGTCGCCTTCCACGCCATCGCGAAAGGGTCGCACCGCACCTTTCACAGTGCCG
>Ga0105046_10006209_pt1 | contig 18863 bp, 16 predicted proteins | sample MAT03_FD_78385 | JGI IMG/M metagenome (GOLD analysis project Ga0105046, IMG submission 78385) | Freshwater microbial communities from Lake Fryxell liftoff mats and glacier meltwater in Antarctica - MAT-03 (megahit assembly) | ecosystem: Environmental > Aquatic > Freshwater > Ice > Liftoff... | reverse complement strand
CTACTTTCAACGTTGAGCATCCAGAGCAACCCCTGATTTGCCATAATGATTTTCAAAGCATGCATGAAAGCCACTTCGCCTGATTCGGCAAAACCGGAAGGATAGAAAACGGTACCAAATGGAAAAACGCCGTCACTACCGGTCGACTGGTTGTCCTGATGACCGACTGCCAGTTCATTGGCTATCACTCGAAAATTACCTAACTGCTTCAGTAGTTCCTGTGCCATTTGTTTGACGTAGAAGGATTTGCAGTAGCCTCGGAGAGTTATGCCGTCTTCAGATTCAATCAGTCGAAGTTGGCTGACATGACCAGCTAGTCTAGTTGTCAATATCGTCTGCAGTTCTTCGAGTTGCTCGGATCGGTTGCTTAGTACTGAATGGGATTGGGTCGTCACTTTGGATTCCTAACTCGGTGGTATTTCTCGGGGAGATCGAACCGTTGTCACTCGTCCGACAACGTAGCGTCGCGCCGCGATCTGCCTCGTTTGCTTCGAAGCCGATCCACACGACGATGGACGGCAAATCGCCGGGGTGTCTCGGTCAGTACCACACCATGGGTGTGAACGTACAGTTGCATAGTCTTTTCTTTGAGAGAACGAACCTGGATTTTGAAGGGGTCGCCTTCGCAAGTTCAATTTTCAAGGCGACAATCCATATTACGGCTGTTTAAGCGTTTGATTAGAGCAATTAAAATACGTTTATCGTTAGATTTTGCTAAACTGTTTTTTTCTTAGCGAGAGGGATCGAAAATGGACTGGCTCAACTACCATCACCTGCATTATTTCTGGGTGGTGGCACGCGAAGGTGGGATCACGATCGCAGCCAAGAAACTGCATGTCACTCCACCCACTTTGAGTGTTCAGATCCGCGATCTGGAGAAGTCGATGGGAGTACGACTTTTTCGTAAGGAAGGCCGAAATTTGGCTCTGACCGAGATGGGGGAGTCGGTCTTGGAATACGCAAACGATATCTTCTCGGCGGGGAGCGAACTGATGGAGATGGTGCGTGGCAGGCCGACCGGGTCGCCCTTGGTCTTTCGGGTCGGAGTCAAGGATGTCGTGCCCAAGTTGGTTGCTTACAAGTTTCTAGAACCCGCCATGCATCTCGAGCATCCAACACGTCTTGTTTGTCACGAAGGGGACATGGACAACCTCGTTGCCAGCCTGTGTATCCATCGACTGGACGTAGTCCTTTCCGATACGCCACTGAATCCTTCGATGAAAGTGCGTGCGTACTCTCACTTGTTGGGAGAATCGACCGTTGAAATCATGGGAACAGCCACACTCACTCAACCATTGCGTCAAGGATTTCCCGGGTCTTTGGACTTAGCACCGATGCTGTTGCCCATGAACAATACGGTCTTGCGGCGGTCGTTAGACGTATGGTTCCGAGACCATAGCATCCGTCCCGAGATACGTGGCGAATTCGCCGACAGTGCGATGCTCAAAATCGCAGCAAAGTCTGGCGCCGGGCTAATTGCGGTCCCGTCCATCATCGCAACCGAGGTTCAGATCATGTACGCGCTTGAAACACTGGGTTCAATCGATGGCATCATAGAACGCTTCTATGCCATATCGGTCGAACGCAAGTTGAAGCATCCCGCCGTGATTGCGATTAGCGACGTTGCCAAAAAAGGGCTGGTGGCGTCCGTATAGATCCAACGCACCGAAACAGTGATGTCGGGTTCGAGACCGGTTTGAGGATATGACATCGTGGGATGTCCCTAACTCGTTCAATCTTAGAACCTATTGACGAAAGGATCAAGAATCGGCTCATTCGATAGAATCGGAAAAGATGAAACGGACGCCACGACTGGTTTGTCCAATTTGAACAGGCGAGCCTTTTCTTGAACCGACTTGGCCTAAACTACGGGCTATGACGCTCTATTGGTTTCTGCTTGTCGTTTCGTCGCTTGCGCTTGGATCGCTACCAGCCGGGGAGGTCGCAACGCAGAGATGCCTGGTCGCTTGTGCAATGCTTTTGTCTGCTTGGATATTGCTTTCGCAAATCGCCGGAACAACGGCGAGGAGAGTGACATTGGCCGGGTTCGACGAGCTGTCGGTCGCCAGGATGTTCGAGCGTCAACTTGATTTGTTTCGCTGGCTAGGCTTGGCGATCTCCGCCGTTTGCCTCGTGGGATTTCGGCTTGCGGCTGACGTGAAGACATGGCCGGTGTTTGATTCTTCAATGACATTGCAATCGATCGTGCTGCTTACTCCGGGAATCCTTTTGACTGCATCCATCTGGATCAGTGAGCATCGATTTGGCATCGCGATGGGCTATGTCAAATCTCGCGGATGGCGGACGATTGGCGAGTTGGCATCGGCGTTGTTGGCGACCGGCGGCTGGATCCTCATTCCTGTCTTTCTTATCTTAACCAGCACGGATTTACTTCGACTTTCCGGCCTCTTTGAACAGCAAACTGCCTCAGCGATTGTATCAGTGCTGACGATCGTTTGTGTGCCGATGCTGCTGCCCTTGATCATGAGCAAGGCGTGGAAGACACGGGCCATTGCCGACGCTGAATGCGACTGGATGACGAAGTTCTTGGTAAATTGCGGAGCGAAGACTCTTCCCATATGCATATGGGATACAGGGATGCAATCTTACAACGCAGTTGTCGTCGGATTCCTTCCTGGGCTTCGTTCATTGTTCGTGACCGACCGGTTACTGGTCGAGATGCCGAGCCAGCAACTGGCGATGGTGATACTTCATGAGATCGCCCATGTGCAACGCTTTCATGTTTGGCTGCGTATGCTTAGTCTCGTGCCAAGCTGGGCGGGAGCGGCGTTCGTAGCGGCAATGTTTCCTTCTTCGCCAGTCGTCACAGCCGCATCGAACCTGACTACAATCGCAATGACTTTAATGACGCTTCGATGGGTTGCGCATCGGACCGAGTACGATGCCGATAAGTGGGCCTGTATGAAATCGCTTCAGATGCCTGCCGAGCATCAACCTCCGAAAGACCATGAAGAAGCGGCGACTCGATACGGTGACGCGTTGAGATGGGTGACGCGTTTAGAACATTCACCCGATAAAGCGAGTTGGCTTCACCCGAGCATCGACGACCGATGCGAGCGGCTCATCCGGTGGGCATGCAATGGCAAGACCAAGAATTTGGCTTCAGCGGGCTTTTTAAATCACTAGTAGACGTCGATTGCATGCTATTTCCACGTTTCAAGCATCCAGTCGATAATTCTCGCAGACGCATTGCCGTCGCCATAGGGATTGGCGGCGATTGGAAAATTTGATTTTGGTCGAACCAAAAGCTGCGAAACACGTTCGACAATCTTCTGGCGATCGGTACCGACAAGCTCAGCTAGCCCAGCCTCGATAGCTTCTGGTCGTTCCGTCTTTTCTCGCGTCACCAAAACAGGATGGCCGAGCGATGGGGCTTCTTCTTGAACACCGCCTGAATCGGTCAAAACGATCGTTGCTTGGTCCATCAACCAAACGAATTCTGGATACTCCGCCGGTGGCATCAAATGGATGTTTTCCAGCCCGGCAAGCCGTTCTTTGACCGGTCTCATGACATTCGGGTTCATGTGAACCGGGTAGACAATCTGAAGTTGGGGATGTGAAGTCGCTAAATCGCGTAGAGCGCCACACATGTTGGCTAAACCATCGCCAAAGTTTTCGCGTCGATGTCCGGTTACCAAAAGCACAGGCCCGCGATTGACCATCGGGTATTTTTTCAGCCACTGATCACCGCGCCCACGTTCGCGTTTGACCGCGATCATCAGGGCATCAATTACCGTGTTGCCCGTAATGCGAATCGCTGAGCTGGGAACGTGCTCCCGAGTGAGAGCATTGGCAGCACCTTGCGTGGGCGCGCAGTGAAGTTTCGTCACGATCGACGTGACCCGTCGATTGAATTCTTCTGGCCAGGGTGCGGCCAAATCACCAGTGCGCAAACCCGCTTCCACATGGACGATCGGAACTTGACGATAAAAGCCAACGATCGACGAGGCCATCACGGTCGTGGTGTCGCCTTGAATAACCATTGCATCCGGTTTGTGCTCCAGGACGACGGCATCCACTGCGTCAATGCAAGCCGCCGTCAGGCCGGACAACGTTTGTCCGGGCTTCATCAAACCAAGATCGATCTCGGGGGTAATCTGAAAATAGGCAAGTACCTGATCGAGCATCTCGCGATGCTGACCCGTGCTGCAAACGATCGGGGCAATCGCGGGGTGCTCTTTGCAGGCCAAAATCAAAGGCGCGAGCTTGATCGCTTCTGGGCGAGTCCCCAGGATTATCAGCGGTCGAAAAGGAACTGAGGTTGACATTCGAAGACAAAAACTGGGTGTCGGGCTTTGGTGAAACCGTTGTTGTGGCTATACATATAGTCTGCGTTGAGCGCGAACCATCGCGATCCGAAGAAAAATATTTGTACTGCACTGACTCATGATGTCCGATCACTGGAAACTCCTCGCCAATATCCTCGGGACGCCAGGTCCTGCCGAACCAGTGGCGAAGGAAACCCCGAAAAAGAAGCCTGAAACCGAGAATTCGGCTGAGAAACTGGCCCCTGCGGAAAATGCTTCTGACTCGTCGCGAAATGAAGTTGCACCGAAACGCGATCCACTGGCGGACATCGTCGACCGGCAACCAGACCCGATTGTGCCCGGATTCGTCATCCCCGAGCCCGTCGCCACGGTAGAAAAACCAGCAAAGCGATCGGCTTGGGACACGTTGATCGGATCCCTTGGTATCAAAACGGCTCCAGAGCCGGAAGCGGACATCGTAAAGCCAGTAAGTCATTCAATATCGCCTAAACCCGTCGTTGAACGAGCGTCAATGACTGAGAAGACGCTCCGTTCCCATTCAACTTCGGCGGACGAACCCAATCGCGGGTCGCGTAGTCGAAGCGGATTTGGATCCGGCCTGACCGACGAACAAGAACCAGACTCCTGGGATAACTCAAGCCCAACATCTTCTGGAGAAACTTCGACGAATGAAGCTCGGCGTCCCAGACGCGATGAATCGACACGAGAGTCATCTTCTTCAAGTCGCCCAGCTCGCGACGATCGCCATGAAGGCCCCCGATCAGGAAATGCGCGTCGGGACGAGCGTCCCGCATCGCGTGGTGAAGAGCGTCCGCCCAGAAGTCGAGATCGTGGGCCCGCGCCCCGAAGTGAAGAGGTGGATGAGGTTCGTCGTCCCGCAGGACGCAACTTTGCCGACGGACTGATTGATTGGGACGACGCGGATGACGACGCGTCCCTGTTTGTTGAACCCGATTCCGGTGAAGCTGGTGAGTTTGATGAACCTTTCATTGAACGAACAATTCAGGAAAAAGATACGCAAGGTAGAAGCCGCGAAGAGAATGATCGCCCCCGTGGACGTGGGCGCCGCGGTGGCTCTCGCAACCGTGGACGGGACGATTCGCAGCGTGAAAATCCGCTTGTTTCCGACGTTGAAGACGATGTGATCGGATGGGATGCTGAACCCGTTGACGACGCTGTGGAGAGCGACGTGACAGCACGTGGCCGATCGCCGCGAGGCGATCAACCTCGCCGTGATGTTGAGAGCCGAGACGTGCCACGCAGGGAAGAACGCGGTCGTGGTGGTTCATCTCGACCGGATTCGTTGCGGTCAGAGTCTAGTCGGTCAGAGTCTAGTCGGTCAGAGTCTCGTCGGTCGGAGACAATTCGACATGAATCTTCGCGCGATTCGAAACCACTTCCCGAGAGATCGGACTCCGAAGAATCATCAAGTGCAGGTTCAAGTCGAAGGCGTGGACGGCGTGGTCAACGACAACAAATGGGCGCCCCAGACTCGGAACCAAGAATTCGCCGAGAAAGCTCAGCTCGAATTCCCGAAGATGATTTTGTCGAAGACGACCTGCTTCTTGAAGACGACGACACCTCGTCGCCAGGGATCACGGCGCAGAGCAGCATAGAAGCCAAGGAAGCCCCGACTCGATCTCGACGTCGTCGCGGGCGCCGCGGACGTGGAGGTGCAGGACGTGACCGCGAAGACAAGGTCTCAACGGGTCCGGACTCGCGGCCAAAAGAAACGGATGACCGCGATCTTGATGATGACGAACCATTTGTTGCTGAATTAGAGCCATTTGATTCGGAACAGGAACCGTTTGCAGCGGAGCTGAGCCCGGACCTGATCGACGAGGTCATGCTTGACGATGACCATGAAGACGACGAAGAAGCCGAGCGGATTCGCCGGAATCGACGACGTGGTCGTGGCGGCCGAGGTGAATCACGTCCGCGAGGAGATGCTGCGGAGTCGACCGACGATTCAGTCGAACCCGCAACAAGTTCGTCGGCGGCACCGAACCATCGCAACGTGCCAACATGGCTAGACACGGTTAGCTTGCTTGTCGATTCCAATATCGAACGGCACCGACGATCCGGTCCGCCACGCGCCCCCCAAGGACGCGGTGGTCGGCGATGATTGCTTAATCGAGCCTTCGAGCTCGACTATTCGGTGGTGGCGGCTCTTGCGATGGGGAGCCGTGAACCTGGTCAGGCCTTAACTGGAGCAGCCATAAGCGGGGTACCTTTGTGTGAGGGCCGCCTCCACCGCGTAGTCAGTAGTGAGTTATGTCAGCTAAAGACGATAATCAGCCGAAAACCGACGATCGTTATGTCGTCGTTGCCCGACGTTACCGCCCGAAAAGTTTCGGTGAGCTAGTCGGCCAACAGCACGTAGGGCAAGCGTTATGCAACGCGATCGAGACAAACCGCGTCGGACATGCTTACCTGTTCACCGGTGCGCGAGGCGTCGGCAAAACGAGCACGGCCCGAATCTTTGCGAAAGCGCTCAACGATCCTGGAGGGCCGACCTGCAGCCCCGACAGCCTTTCGGACACAGCACAAGCGATTGATGCTGGCGAAGACGTTGACGTGCTGGAAATCGATGGTGCGAGCAACCGTGGGATTGATGAGATTCGAAGTCTAAGAGCAAACGTCGGAGTTCGTCCGAGTCGCTCGCGGTATAAGATCTACATCATCGATGAGGTCCACATGCTGACGGCAGCGGCATTCAACGCTTTGCTGAAGACGCTCGAAGAACCGCCCGCCCACGTAAAGTTTATTTTTTGCACCACGGATCCCGAAAAAATTCCGATTACGGTCCTAAGTCGCTGCCAGCGATTTGATTTCTCGCCCGTGAAGTCCGAAGAAATCATGGGACGACTTCGCGAGATCGTCTCGGCTGAAAATGTCGATGCCGATGATGAGGCGTTGCGACTGATCGCTCGGCGCGCCGATGGATCGATGCGAGATAGCCAATCGCTTCTTGAGCAGGTCATCAGCTTTAGTATGGGGCCGATTACGGCTGAAACCGTTCACGTCATGCTTGGGACCGCCGATGACACACGCCTTCACGCGATGGCCCAGGTTTTGGCGGCAGGCGATGCAAAAGAGGCCCTTCGTCAGATCGATCAGGCTGCGATTGAAGGCATCGCGGCAGGACAATTGACGGAACAGTTGCTAGGTTATTTTCGCGACTTGATCGCCGTTGCCGTTGGTTGTCCGGCGGAGATGCAGCGACACACCAGCGAATCGTTGCATGATGAACTGAAATTGCTCGGGCAGACCTGGGGAATTCAGCGGCTCCTGGCGATCGTTGGCATGATCGACCAAACGCTAATGCGAATTCGCCATACCGTTCACGGACGAGTGCTGCTGGAAGCAACACTTGTTCAAATCTGCCATTTGCCCAATTTGCAAACGATCGTCGACATTGCGGCATCACTCGCGGCGGGTGTACCGGGGGCGATTTCAGCTCCCCGAACCAAGGATGCATCCGCCGTAATCTCTACGTTGCCAAGCGAAAAAAAAAACATTGAACCCTCGGCAGTCCTAAAGAAAACGACGTCTGCAACTGGTGCCGACGCCGCCTCGATCCAGCGAATCGAACCCGGCAAACCTTCGGCGGTGGTCGCAAAGTCTCATTTGGTGACCACGCGAGAATCGGTGGTGGTAGGTAAGTCTAAAGGCATTGTTGCGACGGTTTCTGCGGCTATCGTTTGCAAACCTGAGGCCGCAACCCCGCCGCCACAACCGGTAGTTGTCAAAACTCGAATTCAACGGGTTCGAGACATGGAAGCGAATCCTTACGTAAAATCCTGTATCGATATGTTTGACGGCGAGATCATTCGCATCGATAACCCATGAGTAAATAGGAACTCGAATGTTTAATTTTGGCGGATTGGGAAATATGGCCAGCCTGCTGACCAGCGCCCAGCAGATTCCTGGAAAAATGCAGCAATTGACGGAGCAATTGAAGAAAGAGCACATCTACGCAACGACCGGAGGTGGCGCTGTCCAGGTTACGCTCAATGGGATCGGGCAAATGCGATCAATCGAAATCGATCCTGCCGCGAGAGAAAACTCGCAGCTCGAGGATTGGATCGTCGAAGCGGTGAATACGGCAAGCGGCGAAGCAAAGCAGCGCTATGCCGAAGCGGTTGACAAGATGGCGAAGGAAATGAACATCAGTATTCCCGGTCTCGATAAAATACTTGCGACGTTGACCGGCGGCCCCAAGCTTACCGAGGGAGCCTGATGCCCGAAATCGCGGGAAGCGTCAATGACTTAGTCGAGCAACTGGGGCGTTTGCCCGGCATCGGAAAGAAAAGTGCCGAGCGGCTTGCGTACCACCTTTTGCGCGTCCCAAAGTCCGAAGCGCTCGGTCTTTCCGACGCGATCCGGCGAGTGCGCGAAAACGTTCACTACTGTTCGGTCTGTTTCAATCTTGCGGAATCGGATCAATGTGCGATTTGTCTGGACCCTCGCCGCGATCAAACTCGGATTTGCGTGGTTGAGCAGCCTCGCGACCTGATGAGCTTGGACCAGTCCGGTGCGTATCGCGGGTTATATCACGTGCTTCTAGGCCGCATTGCACCGTTGGACGGAATCGGACCGGATCAACTGACCATCGATGCACTAGTCCAACGGGTTCATGAAGGAAGTTTCGTGGAAGTCATCATGGCAACCAACCCGACGGTCGAAGGTGATGGCACTGCACTTTACATTTCCAACCTTCTTTCCGATTACGCCGTGCCGATTACACGACTAGCCCGCGGGATCACGGCGGGGAGTGTACTGGAATACGCAAACAAGGAAATTCTTGCTGATGCGTTGCAGGGTCGGCAAAAATTTTGACATAGGGCTCGGAATTTGCTGTACGCTGTATCCAACGCCTTGATGTTCGTTCGGAGATGGCGGATAAAGCTTGTAGGGAAGCGAGTGCTTGCCTGGGATTCCAACAAGAAGAAAGAAATTCCATGCGGATGTCGATGGGCCTTGAAGCCCGCCAACTGCAAACGCAGAAGTTAGCGCCGCGGATGATCCAATCGATGGAGATTCTGCAATTGCCGCTGATGGCGTTGCAGGAACGCATCGAGCAGGAGATGAACGAAAATCCCCTGTTGGAGCAGATGGATGTTGATCCCAACGAGCCTGACTCCAGTTCGGAGGACGATGACCGCTCGAACTCGGATCCGGTTTCGGAGAACGAAAAAGAGCTTGTGGTTGATAATGATCACAACAACAAGGATGACTTCGAGCGATTGCTGAACATGGACAGCGATCTGCCCAGCACCTTTGATGATTCGTTCCGCCGATCGGCGAACCGAATGCAAGACGATGCTGACCGCCAGCATGACTTGATGACCAACGCTGAAATGCGACCGGAATCGCTGAACGATTTCCTGCTTCATCAGCTTTCGGAAATGGATATCGATGACACGGTCGAGCAGTTGGCAGAACGAATCATTAGCACCTTGGACGCCCGCGATGGTGGCTATTTGAGGATTCCGCTATCGGATCTGCTGTCGGCGAACCACACGCCTGCCGACCTCCTGACGGCCGAGGAAGCGTTAAAAGTAGTTCAGTCGCTTGAACCGCTTGGAATCGCAGCTCGAAACCTTCGTGAATGCTTGCTCAATCAACTCAATCCTTCGATGCCTTACTTTGAGGAGATGAAAAAGCTGATCTCCAATCACCTCGAAGACCTCGCCGAAAATCGATTGCCCATCATTCAAAAAAAGACCGGATTCTCGATCGAAACGATCCAAGCGACGCGGGAAGAACTGCACAAGTTAAATCCCAAGCCGGGCAGCGAGTTTATGAAAACTTACGTCCCAACGGTGACGCCTGACGTGATCCTCGACCAAGATGAGTCCGGGGAATACAAAGTTCGACTCGATGATGATCGAGTCCCACGGCTTTTTATCAGCGAGTATTATCGCAATCGACTGCAGGACCCAGGATGTACCGCCGAAGAACGGGAGTTCATCAAGAAGAAAGTGATGAGTGCACAGTGGTTGATTGATTCCATTGAGCAACGACGCAGTACACTCACCAGGGTCGCGCAAGAAATTGTTAACCATCAAACTCGCTTCCTTGACGAGGGACCTGAAGCGATCGAACCGCTGAAGATGCAACAGATTGCAGATCGCGTCGGCGTTCACGTCACCACGGTCAGTCGCGCCGTCGACGACAAGTGGATTCAAACCCCGCGAGGAATTCTGCCGCTGAAGAGGTTCTTCGTCGGTGGAACGCTGACCGAAGACGGTGATGACGTCGCGTGGGATACGATCCGCATCAAGCTTCAAGAAGTGATCGACAAGGAAGACAAAAGCGATCCTTACAGCGACGAACACTTGGTTGACGAGCTCAAGAAGAGCGGTATGACAGTCGCGCGACGTACGGTCACTAAGTATCGCAAGAAAATGGGAATTCCCAGTAGCCGCCAACGCCGAGATTGGTCGTTGACAAAGAAGCAACAGTGACAAGTTGTTTCGTCGAACGCGAACCTATCTCTCGGGAAGCAATGAGCGAATGTCCTTTGGAACGGAGTTCGCTTTTGAGCTGCCTTCACCTGCGGAAGAGTGCCCTGGCGTTACAACGCCACAGCTAACGATAAACTGAATGGCCTCGTCGATCGTGATTTGCAAGTCAACGGCTTGACTGCGTGGTATCTGAATCGTGAAGCCGGTCATCGGCATCGGCGATGTCGGCATCAGCACCGCGAGCATCGGTTCACCCGCGAAAGCCGCAACTTCTGGAATCCCATTGCCAGTCACAAAACCGATCGACCAAATACCTTTTCGTGGGTATTCGAGGGCAACGACGCGATTGAACTCGAGCTCACGATCGCTGAACGCGAAATCCGTGACCTGCTTCACCGAGCCATAGACCTTGTTGACAATTGGAATACGATCAATGCCCGCTTCGGTGCTAGTGACAAGCCAACGCCCAAGTCCGTGAGCAAACATCCGTCCCAAAAAATAAAGCACGGTTAAAAAGACAAGCAAAAACAACGGCACAACGAACGAACGGGGAAGGAACACGAGGTCCACGTATCGGTGCCAATAAGCGTTCGCGGTCGAAGGCGTTGGCTCGTAAGGTCCATAACGATCCAGGTTTTCATCAACGTAACCGATCACATAGTCGGGCAGGAATCGTCTCCGCGTTGGGTCGGGCAGATAGCGTTGCCCCTGGTGGGTGAAACCGGCCGAAGCGTTACGGAGATCGATCGGAACGGCGCCTTCGGGTGCTTCTTTTCGAACATCACTTATTACCCAAACCAACGTATGTCGAACCCCCGTTTCCATAGGGCGAAGGACGTAGTTGGAGATCGCGTTCCAAGCCCAAATGAGCACGACGATGGTGAGAAGCGGCGGCAGTACAACACCTAAACCCCTCAAGATCGCGACTCTAGCAGTCTTGGGAGCTTGAGCTGGGGGCGTTGGTTTGGATGTATTCGACGAATTCATTGGTGGTTTAGTCGATCGGTAAGCGAATCAAGCATCAGCGAGCACGCATTGGTTTAAAAACAAAAACCGCATTGCAATCCGTTACGGCCAGACGCGAAAGCTGCTTTTCGTGTTTACCGTCTAACAGCACGAGCAACCACCGCCAAGGTCACTCTTGCTGCACCGGCGGCCTTCAGTATCCGAGCGATCTCCGACGCTGTCGAACCGGTGGTCAAGACGTCGTCAACAAGCATGATATGTTGTTCGTTGATGATTCGCGGGGCTTGCCAAGCATAACTTTTTTTCAGTGCGAAAGCACCACGGACATTCGCCGCGCGCTCCGAGTCCGGAAGCATGGATTGCTTCTTTACAGGACGCGTCAGCCGAACGATTGGTTCAACGGGTTGGGACAATCGCTTGGCGACTTCACTGGCCATAACCGCTACGCCCCCCATGCTCCGCCGTTGCATCCGTCGCCAAAAGTGAGCTGGCACGTAGGTTATTAGGTCCACGGGCGTCTCGCTTACTTTTTTCGAAACCAGCTCGCCCAACAGCCGCCCTAATGCCGCCGCAAGTGAGGCGTGACGAGCGAGCTTCGTTGCCACGACGGCCTCGCGAACCGCCTGTTGATAGATCCCCAAGACGATCACGTCGTCGAACGCAAATCCAGATTCAGGGCACGATCCACAACGCAGTTCGTGCGGTGTCACTTGATCGGCGGGCCGAGGCATACCACAGAATCGACAAGGCACTGAACGCGACGGCCAAGAATTTTGAATCGCGTGCTCGCAAAGTTTGCACAGAAAGTGAGTTTCACGGTGAAACTGCGGAGTGTCGCCCCCCTGAGTTGCTACATGAAAATCGGTTGATTCAGCACCAGCGCAAAGGACGCAGGCGGGAGGCATCACTGCGTCAATCCCGGCAGTGATCAACACAGATGCGATTTCCGTGGCACTTGCGAAATATCCAGGAATTGTTGACTCGCTCATTTCTGGCCCATTTTTTAGCTATTTTGACTTTTTCCGAATGACTTGCGACTGGAGGTGCAACTTCGAATTTGCTCTTTTAAATTTAGAAAAGATTTCCCGTGAACCTTTTTTATCTGCCGATGTCTAACGGGGGTCGAGGGGAATCAGCGAAATTTTGCTGGCCTTCGCTTGACCGCTAGGATATGCTTCCTGGCGTCTGGGAATTGGTCCCAGGACTTTCTTTCTTAGCTCTGTCCACGCGTTTAACGACGCGGTCATGTGTCCCCACGGGCACCGGGAGGTAACGATGCGTTTTCAACTGAATTTCGCCGCCGTAGTCCGTAACGTAGCCGTCATGGCCAACGTCGCGATCCTGGCAGTGGTTCGGTTCGTCGCCGTTTATCAATCGGGCCATCATACCCAGTGTGGCTTCGGCACGACGGATAGGACAGAGAAGATGCGTGGCTTTACGTGGCTTTACGGCCCGGCAAGCCCCAGTGATTTGTGCGATCCGAGTTGGAGCTCATCTACCGGCCTTAAGCCCAAGATGAACTTAGCCTTCGCGGTGATTTCGCCTGAACGCGAGATTACCGGTCGGCAACTGGAACGCCTGTTGTCCAAGCGTCGACGAGATTACTCGCTCTCGACGATTTGTAACAGAGGCTAACGCTCTCTTGCCTATGTCGTGAAATCGCTCGCCTAACGACGAGCACACCAACGATTTGACTTGAAAGCAGTTACTGAACAAAACGCAGTTTTTGGCTCGCAGTCCGAAACGAAGTTTTTTTAGTAACGCACAAATTTTTTGACCTGACTAGTCCGTTTCGTTGTCGAGTTTAGCGTCGCGATCTTGATCGATCGCTCAACGTTTTGGCACGGCAACTTCGAATCCGTCACGGTCCTTCACTGAATCGAACGCACCGCATCGATCGCTCTGTTTCGCTGGTCCGAGTCACTCGTACCCTAGCAAACCACGACGATTTAAAACAGAAAATTGAGAAAGATCATGAGCATGGATTTGGAAGATCAGTCAGAAGACGCTTCGCCGTTGCAGTCGCTTGCTGTCGTGGAATTGGTTCGCGCTGCGCAAGCAGGCGATCGGGATGCGTTCGGACTCTTGTTTGAACGTTACCGATCTGGGATCGTTGCACTAGCGATGCGCCGAGTTCGCAACGCCGATGAAGCCGAAGAACTTGCGCAGGACGTGTTCGTCCAGGCGATGCAGAAGATCAATCAGCTGCGTGTACCCGAAGCCTTCGGGGGCTGGTTGCGAAGAATCGTGCATCGCATGGCAATCAACCGCTTAACTCGTCGTCAATCGGCCGTGTCCTGCGACCCGTCGGTTCTGGAAGCAACCTGTTTGTCTCGAGGGGACTCGCCAGACAATGGGGCGGTTGATCGGGAAGAGGCCGCCGATGTACGTGCAGCAGTTGCCCGATTGGGCCAGCTTGATCGTCAAACCTTGCAAGCGTTTTACTTGCGAGGTCAAACGTTGGTCCAAATGAGCGATTCGTTCGATGCCCCAGTCGGAACGATCAAGCGTCGATTGCATGTCGCTCGAAAGCGACTGGCAAAGGAAATGGAAGTCTCACAGGCGGTCTGATCCGCAGTAACGATGGGTGGATTGGTGGAGGTATCGCTTCGGCGATACCTCCACTTTTTCCGGCTCATGATTCGCCGCTGCGATAGGCTTCGACTTCAAACGGATTCTCCCGGTAACCGTCTCTCCCGAGACAGCCAAGCACCGCCCAGGCTATCAAGTAAGCCGGGATGAAAAACGGGCCCCAACGTTCGTACTGACGAACGTGAACCCGCTCATGGATTCGCGTAATAGTCAGAGCCGCTTCCGTTTGGCCGAGGACGCAATGTCCGAGCGTGATTGCCATCGCCGGCAACCACAGTCGATTCAAAGCGTCTGCAACTCTGGGGCCATGGATCTCGATCACGCCGCATTCAATACAAAACGATCCACCAAGCATCCATCCCAGCACAACGCCGAGTGCTGTATTTGGCCCAGCCCAAAGATACGCGGCAGTCGTCAACCCAAATGAACGTCGGTTACTCGAAATCGCCGTCTTCGTCGAGTTCTTCGGATTCATCAGAATCGACATCGCCTTCATAGAGTTCTGTCGGGTCAACTAACGTATCGCCAAGCATCTCGATTTGTTCGTCCGTCAACCGAACATATCCCATCGAACGAAGGACTTCCAATACTTCGCTGCAAGTTGGGAACATGCGCCCTGCGGCTCGCTTGTAATCGTCCATCGCTCGCATGAAATCAATCTCATCTTGACGATAATCACGCTCGCAAGTGGTTGGGTCAATGTGCCGGCGACGATTTGCCTTGCGAGATGGCTTGTTGATTACCGGACGAGAAGCATCCTGCTCCGCCTTGTCCCGACGATTCGATCGGCGGCGATCGATGGTGACTATGCTTTGATCGGTAGACTTCGCAGCAGATGTGGCAGGCGATACGTTCACGCTTAGCAATCCTCAAGGCGGGGGTGTTCGGGCGGATCGTGTTGTTGACCAGTCAGGCAGGTCGACAACGCTGACAGAAACCTTGTCGAGGAAACCTAGCACGCCAATTGGGTAAAGTAGCTCACCTAGGCAATTTGATAGGAAAGATACGATCGGGCCGTCGTTTGATGCATTGTCTCTAACGATTGTGCGGATGTTTCTCTTGCCCCATGCAGTGTCGATCAATTACTGAGGAGAAACGGTAATCTAGTCCGTAGCACTCTCAGAGGCCAAAACGTGATGCCTCATGGCAAAATCAGACAAAGAAACAGAAACTGTAGGGGCATCGAATGAACTTCCGCCCTCCAAACTAACGGGAATTCTGATCGGTGTTGCTGCCCTTACAACCGTCGTCGGATTCGCGACCTTCTTTTCGGCATGGCTCAAAGCGTCGATCGAACCTGGGAAAGCAACGCTACAAATTGCAGCGAAGCAGTTGGATCTTGGTCATTTCATCATCGCTTCCGACCTCGCGAAACAAGCAGTTTTGCCCGAAGACGCAACGCCGGACCTGCCCGTTCTCCGTGAGTACTTAATAGGTGCTGGGATCGCGAGCGAGGCGTTTCTTGAGCCTGACGCGAAAACGCGTCGAGGCGCTTTACGTACAGCAATCCCACACCTTCAAACCGCTGCCTTAGACTGGCCTGCAAATCGTCCGGACGAGGGCGACCGTCTCTTGGGGTTGGCATTATTTCAAACCGGTGACTTTGAATCCGCGATCCCGCCATTGAGTCGTGTCGTCGATAGAAACCCAACCGTCCGCGAGGAATTGGTACCGATTCTCGCCCAGTGTTATCTCCACGGCACGAAAGACGACGCCGCGTTAGGTCTCTCAACAATCGACAAGATCGATCGCACATTGAGTTTGTCACCTTCTAACGATGCGGAAATCGAATGCCTACGCGCGCAGTGTTACTTGAAGATAGGGAACTACGATCGCGCGAGGGGCATCCTTAATGAGCTGGAACAGCGACTCTCAACAATGATGTTCGGCGAGAACTCAGCCATGGCGATGCTTGCCTCGAAGGTAAGTCTGTTGTTGGCAGCCGCAGATGTATCCCAAGCGATTGAGCGTTTCGGAAAAAATCCACCGGCAAACGCCGAACCACCGCCAGAGCTTCCTGAGCTACTGACCCCCGCGATGCAACGTCTGGCGATGCTCCGACGAGAAGGTTCCCCGGAAATCGCAAACCAGGCGAGCCTTTGGGAAGGGCGTGCTATGGGCTGCAATGGCAAAACGATCGAAGCTCTCAACCTGTTCTCCGCGGTTCGTCAACAACAGCCTTTTGAGGGCGCCAATATCGCTGCTGGAATCGAGGAAATCGAGATCCTTGCGGCCGCGGGCAGTGGTGAAGAAACCCTGCAAACCGTGCGGTATCTACTGAGAGAAATCGGCGGCGAGCCAAACTTCGATGCGACTGTCGTCGACTTAGCCAGCTTTCGCAGCCGGCTGATTTCTGCAATCGGTGTGCTTCGGTCAAAAGATCGGTTCAAACACTGCATTGAGATTGCGGGGGTTCTTCCATCATTGATTCCAGCCGCCGATGCCTTGTACGAGGAAGCACTCACGCACCTGAAAAATGCCGACAGTATCGTTATGGCGGCGCGAAAGGCAGGTGGAATTCTTGATCCCGAATCATCCGCGTTGGCAAAGAAAAAGTATCGTGAGTCGGGAGACGCATTCGCTCAAGCGGCCCGCTTACGATTCGATACAAAGAAATATAACGAGACGCTCTGGCAGGCGATCGATGCCTACCAGAATGGCGGGCAATTCGAACTATGCGTCGAGTTATTAGCTGAATACCTTCGTTATGAAGATCGAAGCATGCAACCAAGAGCGTTATTGGCTTTGGGTAAAGCCCGACTGGCGACGGGCGCTGCTGACAAATCGCTGTTGGCGCTCGAAGAATGTATGGTCGAGTTTCCACGCGATCCCCTTCGATATGATGCCCGTCTTTACGCGGCGTTTGCCCATGTCGAGGCGGCACGCTTCGATGCCGCAAAGCAGTTACTCAATGAGAATCTTACCGATGGCGGGCTCACTCCAGAAAGCTCGGTGTGGAGAGATTCACTCTACACCCTCGGTGAGCTCTTATTTCGCCAAGCCAATGAAACGCATCTTCGGTGGGCGTTGGCGGCACCAAATGAAGACGCCTCGCAACCTCAAGCCACGATCGAGCTTAAACAGGCTCAGCCGATCCTTGAAGAAGCGATTATCGAACTGGGCGAGGCAATCACACGTTTTTGGCCAGATCGGCGTGCGAAACATGCAGCGTACCTGAAAGCGCGAGCCCATAAGTTAGCAGCAGTTTGGCCAAAACTAGAATCTGAATCTGTCGACTCCCTCGACGCGGCCAAACGACAACTTCGACAGCAAGCAGACGAACACCTGACTGCTGCGTTGGCCGGATTCGTAGACCTGAGACGTGAACTTGCAAGTCGCGAAGAAGAGCAGACTCTCAGTAGCGAGCAACAAGCAACACTAAGAAACTGTTACATCGCCGAGGCCGACACTTTGTTCGAACTCGGTAAATTCGAGGAAGCCGCGGAAGCGTTTCGTGCGGTATCCCTGCGTTACCTCTATGAACCTCCTGCTCTTGAGGCCCTCCTCGGGCAATCGAAGTGTTTGCAACAATTGAATCGCCCTCGAGAAGCTCGCTTGGTGATCCGCCAAGCTCTTGTCGTTCTAGGACGCATTCCTTCGGAGGCAGATGGACAGTTCACCGAAACCACTCGATACGATCGAAAACGTTGGCAGGCACTTTTGGCTTGGCTCGATGCCGGTCCAATGCCTGAAGACTCAGATGCCTAAGCAATGAGCGGGAAATAAGTGTCCGGTACCATTTGTGCGAAGCACCCGAAGGGCCAGTTCCTGGCAAATGGTCCGGACACTTATTTCCCGCTGGATCCTAACGACAAAATTCTCGCAACGGACCGACCCGCACATGAACCACTCATTCTCAGCTCAAGACTTTCTTCTTCTTCTTGAAGAGCAATCACAAGCACTCGAGCAGCTAATCCAATACGGCGTCCAACAGCAAGACGCAATTGGTAACGATCGCGTTAGCGAATTGGTCGCGATCCTCGCACAGAAACAACCTTCACTGGACCACCTAACACAACTGCGTCGACAACTTCAAGACGTTCGAGATGTCGTCGAGTCAGATTCGTTCTGGCCAAACTCCGCAATTCGCGCTCAATGCAAAGCGAAGCGAGAGCGAGCGTCGCAGTTGTTCGAGACGCTTATCGAGTTTGAAAACCGGTGTGAAGTCTCGCTCGTCGCCAGTCGAAATCAAACTCGCGAACGGTTACTCAGTCTCGACACAGGGCGAGTCGCCGCCAACGCCTATCAAACGCAGGCTCTCGCTACGCCCCCGTCGCGCATCGACTTTTCCTCGATGGGTTAGCAATGTTTGGTAAAAATTGCATTCGAGCAAACCTGAGATTCACTGCTGCAAATGTTGACGAGATTGCTGATTGCCCTGTTCGTGTTGGTCGACTGCATTTGAAAGGATTGGTGGGCTTTCGCATCTCCAACGGGATAACGATTCTAAATGCGGCGGTTTCGAGCGACGATGAGAAATCTGGATGTCGTCTATGGATTGATGACAAGGAACGCCGCTCAATCCTTCAAATTCGTATTGGAT
>Ga0105046_10006205_pt1 | contig 18869 bp, 11 predicted proteins | sample MAT03_FD_78385 | JGI IMG/M metagenome (GOLD analysis project Ga0105046, IMG submission 78385) | Freshwater microbial communities from Lake Fryxell liftoff mats and glacier meltwater in Antarctica - MAT-03 (megahit assembly) | ecosystem: Environmental > Aquatic > Freshwater > Ice > Liftoff... | reverse complement strand
TCACAGGATTTTCCCAGACGAAAATCACTTCCATTGACATTTCAGGAAATGATTATCTATCTTTTGGTGAGATTACAAATCTTATGATTACAAAAAAAGACGGTAATTATAAGGAAGACCAGTTCTTTCTTGATTTGAAAACTATCCGTGATAAATATAAATCTGCCGGATATCTCTATATTAAATTTGATAAAGAAGAAGTTATCTTCAGCGATGACTCATCATTTGCAGAAATCAAAATTGTTATTAATGAAGGTAAAAAAGTAGAAGTTGGTAAGATTAATATTGACGGAAACACTACTGTCTCCGATAAAGAAATTTTAAATTTATTCAAAACAAAAGTTAATGATAACCTGAATGATTATGTTTTGAATGATGACATACAGAATTTACTTAAACTTTACGAATCAAAAAAACTTCCTTTTGCAAAAATTAAAGTAAAAGATATATCAGTTTATAAAGATAATGGCATAGATAAAATAAATTTAGATTTGGTTGTTACTGAGAATTCAAAAGTTCAGATCTCTCAGGTAAAAATAAAAGGCAATGAAACTACAGAAGATTATGTAATTATCAGAGAACTTAAATTAAATAAAAATGAATACATAACTTCAGCTTCACTTCAGCAGATGAAAGAAAGATTAGACCGTTTGAATATATTTGAGTTTGTAGATAATCCTAAAATATATTCTGCCACAAATAATAAAAATGAATCAGGACTTTTAATAGAAGTCAAAGAAGGAAATACAAATACTTTTGACGGAATTCTCGGATACAATCCTCCGAATGGAAATGAAACAAGCGGCTATCTTACGGGTCTTGTAAATATTTCTATCCGGAATTTATTCGGTACCGGCAGGAAAATACAGGCACGTTATCAGCAGGTTGTCCGCGAAACTCAGGAGCTTGAGTTTGCTTATCTCGAACCGTATTTTTTTAAACTTCCTTTGAATATTAATTTCGGATTCCTTCAGAGAATTCAGGATACTGCTTACACTCTCAGAAATCTTGATCTGAAAGGAGATTTTCTTTTCTCTAATCAGTTTACTTTTTCAATACTTGCCGGTTATAACAGGGTAATTCCATCAGACGTAATTAATCCTGCTTTCATTGTAGAAGACTCAAGAATACTCTCTTCAGGATTACAATTAACTTATGATAACAGAGACAATATATTTGTTCCGTCAAAAGGTTTTTTATATAATTCTTTATATTCTTACGGAAGTAAAAAAGTATTTAATTCTACAGCATTAACCGGAACAGAAGCAACTGCAAATTATTCTGTTCAGAGATATTACCTTGGTGTGGATTTTTATTCTTCATTTGTAAATCGTCAGACGGCACTCATAAGATTGTTTGGCGGTGAAGTAAAATCAGCTAATCTTGATGAATCGGATTTATTCAGAATAGGCGGGAATAAATATATCAGAGGTTACAGAAGCGAGCAATATCTTGCCTCAAGACTGGCTGCAATGAATATCGAACTAAGATATTCTATTTCACGAAAAGGATTTCTATTCGGATTTTATGATTCGGGATATTATCTGAGACCTTATGATGCATTAAACAATTATCCTGAACAAAGCGGATTTTTATATGGTTACGGAATTGGTATTCGTCTTGAATCAGGACTTGGTATAATTGGTGTAAGTTATGCTCTCGGTAAAGATGCAGGAATACTAGATGGAATTATAAACTTTGGACTGGTAAATGATTTTTAATTTTAATTTTAATTTTAATTTTAATTTACAGCCAAGAATCAAAGGCTCAAAGTTTCCTTAATCTTTTTTGTCATTCCCGCATGCCCCCTTTTTTGTCATTCCCGCATGCTCCTGTAGGGAATCCATTTCGGAATTTGTATTGCTGAACTGATGAAAACATTTCAATCTCTTTCTTATATTAAATCTTTGAGTCTTAGATTCTTAGAGGTTAAAAAATTTTTCACATAAAAAAAAGGATGTCCGAAACCGAACATCCTTTTTAATATTAAAACTAAAATTAATTCAATTATATTTTTTCAATTCTCATTTTATAGAAAGATCTCCATACAAAGTATAAAGCTATAAACAGGAATATTAATCCTATGTAAGGTGCAGATTCTCTGAATTGTTCCGTGATTGCAATCTCCATCGCAAGTAATCCAAACAGAGTTGTAAATTTTATAATCGGATTCAAAGCCACAGATGATGTGTCTTTATAAGGATCACCAACTGTGTCACCGATTACTGTTGCGTCGTGTAACGGTGTTCCCTTCTCTCTTAAATCAACTTCTACAACTTTCTTTGCATTATCCCATGCACCTCCGGCATTTGCCATGAAGATTGCCTGATATAATCCGAATACTGCAATTGATATTAAATAACTGATGAAGAATCCTACAGGCATTGTATCGTCTGCAGAAGGTGCTGACATAAATGAGAATGCTAATGCAAATGAGAATACTGCAATGAATATATTGAACATTCCTTTCTGTGCATACTTTGTACAGATCTCCACAACTTTCTTGGATTTTTCTGTTGATGCACTTAATGAAGCATCTTCATCTAAATTAATATTCTTCTTAATATATTCAACTGCACTGTATGCTCCCGTAGTAACTGCCTGAATAGAAGCACCTGTAAACCAATATATAACTGCACCTCCGCAAAGAAGACCAAGTATTGAATAAGGATTTAAAAAATTCAGAATAGTTTCCGGCTCTACACCTAAAACATTTTTTATTACAAGTATCAAAGAAAATATCATAGTAGTTGCACCCACTACTGCCGTTCCGATTAATACAGGTTTTGCAGTTGCTTTAAAAGTATTTCCGGCACCGTCATTTTCCTCAAGATATAATTTTGCATTTTCCCAGTCAGGCTTAAATCCAAAATCTCTTTCAATTTCTTTTTCTTTTTCCTCTTTGTTTTCCTCAATAAGAGATAATTCATATATAGACTGAGCATTGTCAGTTACCGGTCCGTAAGAATCTACAGCAATAGTAACCGGTCCCATTCCTAGCATTCCGAATGCAACTAAACCAAATGCAAAAATTGTATGATATTGCATCATAGCTTCCGGAATTGATTGTGAAGTGAAATAAGCTCCGAACATTAACGCAAAGAAGACCATTCCCATCCAGAAAGCACTGAAATTTCCTGCTACCAATCCTGATAAAATTGTCAATGAAGCTCCGCCTTCTTTTGAAGCTGTTACAACTTCCTCTACATGTTTAGATTTTGGTGATGTAAATATTTTTGTGAACTCAGGAATTATAGCAGCTCCAAAAGTTCCGAAACTGATTATTATAGAAAGTGTAATCCAGAGATTGTCCGGCAAATCACCTATTAACCACTTACTTACAATAAATGTAACTATGATAGAAAGAATAGAAGTTATCCACACAAGCCATGTAAGCGGTGTTTCAAAATCCATCTTATCTTTTCCTGTATATCTAATTTTAGATATAAATCCGTTTATATAAAAAGCAGCGATAGAAGTAATAATCATCAATATTCTCATAACAAATATCCATACAAGTAAACTTGCCTGCAAATCCTGACCTGATACTGCAAGAACAATAAAACTAATTAAAGCAACACCGGTAACACCGTAAGTTTCAAATCCGTCAGCTGTTGGTCCGACACTGTCTCCTGCATTATCACCTGTACAATCCGCAATAACTCCCGGATTTCTCGGATCGTCTTCTTTAATTTTAAATACAACCTTCATTAAGTCAGAGCCAATGTCTGCTATTTTTGTAAATATACCTCCGGCAATTCTTAATGCAGCTGCACCAAGTGATTCACCGATTGCAAATCCAATAAAACTTGCTCCGGCGTATTCTCTCGGAACATACAGAAAAATTAATAACATCATAATCAATTCCACACAAATCAAAAGCACACCAATACTCATTCCTGCATTAAGCGGAATAGTCAGAAGTTTCAATGGTTTGCGCTCAAGTGATGCAAAAGCCATTCTGCTGTTTGCAAAAGTATTCATCCTGATTCCAAACCATGCAACACCATAAGATCCGAGGATTCCTATTACTGTCCATGATAAAATTAAAACTACTCCACCTATAGACTGTTGTTGTAAAACTCCGAAATAAAATCCTATACATATTGCAATGAAAATGAAAAGTATAAAAAGAAACTTTCCCTGCTGCAATAAATAAGTTTTACAAGTTTCAAAAATTATCTGTGCAACATCCAGCATTGATTTATGTGCAGGTAATTTTTTTACTGCAAAATACTGATAGATTCCGAATAATATTCCTAAAAAACACACAAAAATACCATAGATAAGTAACTGGTTTTGAGCTGGTGTTAATTCAGGAATAATTAAATTAGCCTCACTTGCAAATGACATCACTGGTGCGATGATCACAAGTAAGATACTTAATAAATATTTCCGCATTTTATTTTTTTTAGTTTACTGAATAGTTAAAAAAAATCCCAATAATATTTAATTATCGGGATATTTACTTTTTTTATTTTAATTTTCTTTTTTAATAATAATTTGATTTTCTTTTACCGGCTCTTTTAGTTTTATTGATTCAGCAGTTTCTGTTTTAAGAAAAGACTTATTATAATTATTCATTGTTTTGGTAATTCCGTCATTTATAAAACTCAAAATACATTCATTGTATTTTGGTATCATTTCTTTAATGGTTTCAAATTCCTTTTCACTGAAATTGCCAAGAACAAAATCTATAAACTCTTCTTTTCTGATTGAACTTTCTTTCCCTATTCCTATCCGCATTCTTGGAAATTCTGTAGAATTCAGTTCATATGCAATACTTGTCAATCCATTGTGCCCACCATCACTTCCGCCTCTCCTTACTCTAATTGAGCCTAATTGAATCTGAAAGTCGTCTAAAATCACTAAAACATCCTTTAAACTTAACCTCATTTCAGAATCTGAATTATATTCATCAACAAAATCCTTTATTGCTTCACCGCTGTTATTCATAAATGTAACCGGTTTCATAATGAAAATTTCTTCATCATTTAATCTTAAACTGCTTTCTAACCAGTCACCTTTTCCTTTTACAAACTTTATTTTAAAGAGCTCAGCAAATTTGTCTAATATAATGAACCCTATATTGTGCCTTGTAAACTCGTATTTATTACCCGGATTTCCTAAACCAACTATTAGTTTCATAGTTTAAAATGATATCAAATAGTTTTAAAAATTAATTTTATTAAAATTAATCTACAGAATCATCTTTCTTGGCTTTGGAAATAACTTCAGGCTCTGCGGGTGCCTCAGTTCCATCAGTTGCTACTTCTTTTTCTACTGATGCTGCAACAATAGCAACTATAGAAGCATTCGAGTCATTCAGAATAGTTACATTATCAAGTTTTAAATCACTGATTTTAAAAGAATCACCTATATTCATTCCTGCAATATCAACATCTATATGTGATGGAATATTTGAAGGTAAACATTCAATGTCTAATTTGTGAAGATTATGTTGTAAAACTCCGCCTTCTCTGACTCCAATTGAATTCCCAACTAAATGTACAGAAACTTCAATGTTAATTGTTTCACCTTCTTTTAATGCAATCAGATCAAAATGCAATGGCTTATCTGATACCGGATGAAATTGTACATCTTTTAGAATACAGCTTAATGTAGAATCTTCACCAAATTTAAGATTTATTATGTGTGATTCTGTTGTATAAATTATTGGTCTGAGATCCAATTCATTTGCAGCAATATTTATATTATCTACTCCATGACCGTAATAAATTCCGGGGATAATTCCTTTTTTTCTTAATTGATTAAGAGTCAATTCTTGATTTTGTTCTCTTTTCTGAGCTTTTAATGTGATTTCTGACATATTTATTAAATTTAAAGTGGTAAACTACAAAGATAGTTTATTTCAAAAATTTAATCAATCGAATTATTAATAAAATAAATAGATTAATTAATAGTTTCAGGTATGTTTTGGATTTAAATGTACCGGGAGAGGGACTTGAACCCCCGACCTACGGATTATGATTCCGACGCTCTAACCAGCTGAGCTATCCCGGCATTTTTGTTTAAGTTATCAAATTACGTTTAATGTATAAATTATTCAATACATTAATGAATAGTTTTATCAAAAAAATATCCAGTACTGTCCATAATAATTTTCAGAAATTTAATCATATTCAATTTTTGTTTGAAATGATAAGATTTTACAAAAAAATATAAGATTTTTATTTCAATTCTAAATTCTAGTCAGCCACGGCGGAATAAAAATATTTTTGCTGTCCAAATAAAATCAGTTGGTTTTTAAACAATTATTAGTTTTATCTAAATAATTCGTGTGAATTTGTCCGCCTTGCCGAAGCAATACGAGGCAGGTGTGATTCGCCTGACCGTCGCGAGGCAGGTGTAAAGCTTTTCAAACGTTTTGTACGGAAGTGAAAAATATCAAATTCGACTAAAATAATCAAAATTTTACAAGTAATCTTATAAATTTTTTCGGAATTCTTGTTAACTTCGAATAAAACGCAAATAAAATCAGTTTTTATAAAAATGGTGGATTTTAATCAAACTATGAATTGAATTCGTAACCTGATTATTTTGGATCTATAGAAATCTAATATTTTTAATGAATTTTACCTTTATCCTCCTAAGTGTGCCACATTTTAAAAATGTGGCACAAGTAATTCCTTAATTTATTCGAAATGCAAAAAATTTCTCTTTCGAAAATACTTGCCCTGCTTTCAACCACTAATAAAACTTCAATTTTATAAGTCGAATTCAATTCGTTTAATATAATTATTTTGATTTTCATGTTTGCTGTTTTACTTTTCATCTCGAATATATAACACAATTTTTTTCTTTAAACTACAAATTTCAATCTGAGATGAAAATTTGTTTTGTTTTTTGATTTTAAGTTGTTTCAATTCTTGATTTGTTTTTTTCTTATTTGCTTTTCCGCGAAGCGATAAAGTTTTCAATAGTTTTGATATATTTAATTCACTTTGTAATTGTATAAATATTATAAATTGCTTTAAGAATGTAATTTTTATAATTTGTCATAACATAATTCAAATGAACAGAAAATCATTACTTCTTCTCCTTTTTACTTTTATTTTTTCATTTCTCTTAATTAATAAATCTTTTTCTCAGGATAAATGGTGGAAAGAAAAAAAATATAAGAATGAAGAAGCCCGTATTAAACACGACCTTTGTAAAAAGACTTTTAAAGATATTGGAAATGGTTTTTTATATAAAAACGTAAACAATATTAATATTTATTTTGATTCTCAGGTCTATCTAAATGTTACCAGTAATGAAAAGGGATATTACAGTCCAAATCAGGCAGAGCTTATTCTTATTGACTTTATGGACTATTTCAGAATCGAAAATTTTAAGTTCTTAAGATCAAGTAAGTATAATTCTTATGCTTTTGCAAATGGAGTTTATACATACAATATAAACTCCAGAAAACAAGATCTTGATATTACAATTTCGCTTAAATATTTCAAGAGTAAATGGTTTATAGATCAGATTACAATAAAATAATTTAGCTTTTAATACGGATTCTCGGCTTTCTTACTCTACTTTTTTAATACAAATCTTCTAATATTACTTCTGAAATTTTGCAGGATAATCTTCAAATAAAAAGCGATTCAGAAATTTATTTTAGCAGACAGTTGAAAATTCTATTTTCAATTTGCCTGTTTATTATTTTCTGGATGATTTCAATTCAACTGTTTTCAGGATTTCTGAAAAGTAAAGTTGAAAACGACTGGACAGATATTTCTGATAAGCAAATATTCCATCAAAAAGAAGTAATTCTAAACTCCTATAATTTGTATCTTTCTGATGTAAATAATTTTTCAAACAGAATTGCATCTTCTCAGGATATTCTTAAACAAATTCAGAGAAGCGATTCTAAAAAATTATTCGAAGAAATTATTAAATTAAACCTTGAGAATAATTACCAGTTAGAAATTTACAATACGCGTCTCGAATTATTAGCTTTTAAAGGAAGAAAATTAGAGTCAGATATATACTCACTTCAAAAATGTTTAAACGGAAATAATTTTTCTGTTTTAAAAGAAATTGGTTTCTATACTTTTTTAATTGAATATACTCCGGTTTATGATTTTAAAGAACCGGGACAGATAATTGGCGTAATCCTTACTTCGAAATTAATCGACATAAAATATCAGATCAACAATAAGTTTTTTCAAAATGCCGGACTTTTAAATGATATTAAAAATTCACTTGATTTTATTCCTAAGATTATTCCGGCTAATACTATATCCGGAAAAATAAATTTAGACTCTGCCATTCTTTCTGAAAATGAATATGTAAATTTAAAAGGAATTGAAAACAGTGTAATCGGTGTTCTGTTGTTTCCTGAATATAGCAAAGTTACACATGATCAGTCAATTGATACTCTTACGAAAAAAATTAATTCATTTCTGATTTTTGTTTTAACGATTGTATTACTGATTATAATAATTAAATATTTTTACAAATTAAAATCCGGCATTTTAAAATTCACTCTGTTTTTTACGTTTCTTATTTTTGTAAGGTTTATCTGGCTTCAATTCCAGTTTCCGTCTAAAACTATTGAATTTGAAATTTTTTCACCTGCCTTCTATGCTTCATCATTTGGGTTTGGAATCGGCAAATCACTTGGAGAGCTTCTGATTACCTCGTTTTTTATTCTTGCAATATCTGTTTATGGAATAGGTTTAATTTGCAAATCAAAAAACAGGTATGAAATGAATCATAGTTATTCTAAGAAGATGATCTCGGTTTTTATCATTGGTTCACTAGTTATTGCATTTTTTTCAATCCTTTATTATTTCGGAGCGGTTATTCAAAGCATTGTCCTTGATTCAAATTTGAAATTTATTGACAGAGCAAATATTATTCCGACAACGGAATTATTCATCATTCAGCTTATTATTTTAATTCTGACTTTTTCAATTTTCTTGCTTCTTTCATCTATAATAATTTTAATTATAAAATACTCTTCATTACAGTTTTTTATGGAAAGAGGATTTAAAAAATATTACTTTCTGATTATTCTTATTTTTCTGATAGTTCTGTGCTTTTTGCTTTCATCCTTTTATGACAATTTCAAAATTGATTTACTCAACAAAATTTTAATAATAACTTTCAGTTTTGCTTTTGGATTATTTATTTCTTTCAAATTATTTTTTACACATAAATATAATATTTTTTCTGCAAAGAATATTTCTCTTATAGTTCTGTTTTGTGTTATTACTGCTCCGGGAATTCTTCTGGATAATATTACTTCTCAGGAAACTGATTTTGTCGAACTAATCGGAAAAAATATTTCCGAAAAGAATAATGATAAAATTAAGTTTTTACTTATGACAGAGCTTTCTAATCTGAATGAAAGCAAAAAGCTGGAACTTGATTTAAAAAATAAAAACAAACTTAACGAACTTGCATTTTCAGTCTGGGCTGACAGTAAACTCAGCGAAGAACGCTTTAATACTGCTGTAATTATTCTTGATACAAACAGAAAGATTTTAAGTGATTTTATTTTTAATTCGCAGTTTTTAAACTCTGACTCAATTTTAAACTTTGCTAATTTAAATCTTAAAAGAATTAAATTTAATTTTGGAAACTTAAAATCAAAAGTTAAATCAACTGATTCATTATCTTCAGATGTAATACTTGAAGAAGATGAGGAAAATCCTGATGAATCTGAAAATTTAACAAGCAAAGATTTAGTTGTAGCTGACAATGTTCTTATTTTTGATAATCCTGAAGAAAAATATTATCTGGGAATAGTACCATTAGAAAAAATTGATTTAAAAAATACAACATTTGCAACTACTCTCGGATACATAATTGTTGCAGTTCAGTATGAATCAAAAAATCTTGTATTCCAGTCTTCTACTCAGTTATTCAAAAATTATTCCAAAGATAATTTTTTTGATAAATTAATTTCTGATCCGATAATCACAGAATATGTCAGCGGAGAGATTGTCAGCTCAACAAATCAGGATTTATCCAAATCAAATACTCTTTCTCTAGATGCATTCCGCGAATCAGTAAAATATAAAAACGAGAAAAATAACTGGAGATATGAAGTTATAAACGGTGAGAAGTACAGAACTTATTTTATTTTAGCTGCGCCGGTTGAAATTTCAGGTAATGAGAGAATATACTCTGTCAGTCTTAAAAGAAATGATTTTAAATTAACTACTTTTTTCTATCTTAAATTTATTCTGTTTGCATTTTTTATTTATCTGATAATTATGTTTTTTGTTTCTCTGCGACTGATTTTCAAAATCAAAAAATTCAGACTGAATTTCAGAGAGAAACTCTTTGCATCATTTTTTATTGTTTCAGTTATTCCAATTGTGCTGCTTGCGTTTTATACACGAAGTTTTATAAAGGACAAATATGATATTAATTTTCAAAATCAGATAGTTTCAGATTTAAATCTTGTCTCTCAGAGTATTAAAAGTGAGCAAATGAATTTAATTAATCTTGATACTTTAACTAAAGAAAAAAATAAATTCATTACAAAAGATCTGTCAAATACGGACAAAAACTTTAATCTTTTTTTTAAAACCAAATTAGTTTCTACGACAAATGAAGAGCTGTATAAATCTGATTTATTAGATACGAGAGTAGATGCTGATGCCTATTATAATATAGTTTATCTGAGAAAAGATTTTTATTCCAAAACTGAGCAAATAGGCGTTTACTCTTTTATTGTAGGATATAAACCATTTTTTGATCCAAAGAATAACATAATTGGCTTAATGTCATCTCAGACAGTTTACAGGCAAAATGAAATTAAAGAAGAGTTCACGGAGATATTAACTTTCATCTTTGGAATTTATCTTATTGTTATTATAGTTTTATTGTTCTTTGTGATTTATATTACAGATAAAATTTCCAAACCAATTATGCATCTTCAATATGCCACTGAAAAAATCGCAAAAGGAGAGAGCAATATTGAATTGAAAAATAACAGAAATGATGAAATTGGAAATCTTGTGGAATCTTTTAATAAAATGTCTAAGGAACTTGAAAATTCAAAAGATAAATTGAAAAAAGCTGAACGCGAAGCAGCATGGCGTGATATTGCCAGAAGAGTTGCTCACGAAATAAAAAATCCGCTTACACCTATGAAGTTATCTATCGAACACTTATATGATGTTTACAGCAATGATAAAAACGGTTTAAAAAATAATTTCACCGACGTATTAAAAAAGACACGGAATATTATTATTAACGAAATTGATAAATTAAATAAAATTGCAACCGAGTTTTCAAATTTTGCAAAATTATCAGGAAGGAATTATGAAGAAACCAATTTGAATGAAATTATTGATGAAGTTGTTTCACTTTATAAGTCTGCACCTGAAATAGTATTTGTTGAATCTTTCGATTATAATTTAAAAAAAATCTATGCCGACAAACAGGAGCTCAACAGAGTATTTCAGAATCTGATTAAAAATTCAATTCAGTCAATAAATACTTCGGGTAAAATAGAGTTGAAAACTTATCAGGAAAACGAATTTATTTTTGCTGAAGTAAAAGATAATGGATGCGGAATTGAACCGGCAATGCTTAATAATTTATTCGAACCTAATTTTTCAACTAAATCAACAGGTATGGGACTTGGACTGGCAATAACAAAAAAATCGCTGGATGATATGAAAGCAACTATTACTTTTGAAAGTAAAATTGATAAAGGAACTAAGGTCATTATTAAATTTTATCCTTTTGTTGAAAATCTTAAAATTAATTCTGAATTTTCAAATGAGTAACTACAAAAGGATGTATAACAATTTCGTTTTTGTTTTATTACTTCTTTTAACAATGCTATTTCATTCATGTGCAAATCAATTACCTCCTTCCGGCGGCGAAGATGATAAATCATCACCGGAGATTCTCACGATAACCCCTAAACCCGGTACAGTAAATTACAAAAAAAATATTATTAGTATAAGTTTTAATAAGTATGTGGATAAAAGAAGTTTTGAAGAATCATTTTACATTTCTCCAACTCCGAAAGGATCAGTTAATTTTGACTGGAGCGGCACCAATGTTGAAATCAAATATCCGGAATCTTTCGATATAAACAGGACCTATATAATCGCAATCGGAAAAAATTTTAAAGATATCTATAATAACAATTTTCCAGGAAAGACATTTGCGTTTTCTACAGGAACAAGGTTAGACAATGGTATTATTAAGGGAAAAATCTATTCCGATAATCTTGCAAAGATTAAAGTTCTTGCCTTTATGCTGAATGAAATAAATTCTGAAAATTTAAACCCGGCAGATAAAGCACCTGATTATATTACATTTCCTGATGAGTCCGGTAATTACACATTTACAAATTTATCCGAAGGAACTTTCCGGTTATTTGCTTTGACAGATGATGACAGAAATAATTTATTTAATAAAGATTTTGAAATTATTTCGGTTTTAAATAACGATTTATATTTAAAAGGTGACAGCTCAGTAACAAATAATGCAAATTTTTTTTTAAAAAATACCGGACTTTTAAAAACCGGTAAAGACTTTTTGAAAGAACTTAATTCTGATTCTTCAAATTTTATTTTTTCAAATATAGCAATCGGCACAGAATTTTTTCCTGATGATTATAAATTTTATTTATATTTTAAAAATAATAATTTAACAAAATCTGAAATTGTAAATAATTTGTCAGTTACTGATACTATAACTAAAGAAGCATATAAATTAGTTTATAACTGGTTAAATGATTCTCTGCTTGAAATTTTTTCAATTGAAAAGTTTAAACATGCCTCTGTAATAAATTTTTTAGTTAATCTAAAAGATACTAAAAAGAATATTGTTTATTCCATGAATATGAAAATAGCCGGCAATAAAAATTTTGGAATTATTTCGGGAAGAATAAAATCTGTGGAATTACCCGGAAGTCCGGTTTATATAATGCTATTCAGTAAAGATAACAAATTTATAACATACCGTAAGAAACTCCTTGATACAAATGATTTTAGATTTGATGATATTTTAGAAGGATCGTATTCTGTTTTTGCATTCATTGATAATAACGGGAATGGAGTTTTTGACGGAGGCAGTTATTTTAAATTTGTACCCTCAGAGATTTTTTCGGTTTATGAAAAAGATATTAAAGTTAAAGGAAACTGGAATACTGACAATGTGTTTATTGAATTTTAGTCCTTCCTTTTAATAAGAGATTTCAGACTGAATGCCAGATTATACAGAATTAAATCAGGGAAAATATTCCCGTCAACATCTCTTATTGCCTCTTCAATTTTACTGATTATTTTGTAATTATCCGAATAAAAATTTTCATCAAATCTCTTTATCCTTTCTGATTTATCCTTGTTAATAATCAGTTTATCATTCCCTCCGGATTTAATTATTAAATCCCTGAACCATATTTCCATCAAAACAAGAAATTGCTTTATCCGTTCTTTATCTTTTTTTCCGATTATAAGGTCTATTTCATTTCCAAGTTTAAGATTTTGATCTGTGATTATATATGTGAGTACATCAAGGACTTTATCTCTTAGTTCGGGAAAATTTTTTCCGAGTATCTCATTACATTTTGTAATGCTTCCTTCTGAAAGCTCGGAATAGAATTCAGTTTCTTCTTCGGTTAAATTGTCTTCACTTTCCTTCAAATATTTTCTGACAAGTTCTTTGTCAATGTTATCCACTTTAATTTTCTGACATCTGCCGATAATCGTTGGCAGAAGTGAATTTATTTTTGAAGTTGTAAGAATAAGTATAGAGTCTTTCGGCGGCTCTTCAAGGATTTTCAGAAGTGAATTGGCGCTGTTCTGATTCATTTTATCACATTTCGAAATAACAAATATTTTCTTTTTACCAGTTTTACCTGTCAGATAAATTTCTTTTTTAATCTGACGAATACTTGAGATTCTTATGTCATTAGCTTTTGGAATAACTATTTCATGATATTTATCAATTGATTTATATTCAATCTCAGTAAGATAATTTTCAAAATCTTCCTTTTCTAATTTTTCAAGCGGATTTACATCATCATCAGAATCATTCTTTCCGGCAGGTAGTGCTATTACATATTTGAATACAGTTGACTTAAATGAACTAATTTCTTTACAGCTTTTGCACTTGTCACAAGCTTCATTGTTATTAACCGGATTGTCACAATTCAGAAGTTTTGAAAATTCAACAGCGACTGCATCTTTACCGATACCATTATTACCGTATAAAATATATGCATGTGAGATTTTTCCGCTTTGATAAATATTCTGCAGAATATCTTTTACTTTTTCCTGACCAATTACGTTTTTCCACATAAATTTATTTAAAAAGTATTTCCTATTCCGAATTGAAAATTGTATTTATCAATAAAATTACTACCCTTACCAAAAATCCAGTTAGAACCGCCTACATTACCCGGCTGAGGATCATATATTTTAAATCCCATATCAAATCTTATAGCACCGATTATTGTATAATATCTGATTCCTCCTCCGGCTGCAAGAGCAATTTCGTTGAATTTAAATTTTCCGATTTCCGACCATGCATTTCCAAAGTCTACAAATGCTGCAAAACCTAAATCCCTGAGATAAACATTTGACACATTAAGGAAAGGTCGCAGCCGTTGCTCCACAGAACTTTCAATAATAAAATCGCCGCCAATAGATTTATCCGCAACTATCCCGAGCTGATTTGCAGCCCACCCTCTTATACTTGAGCTTCCTCCGCATACAAATTTTTTATCATTCGGTACCCTGTCAGTCTGAACCTCTACCCCGTTAATGAAAAATGAATTAACTCCGTATTCAAAGATTACTCCTGTTGAAAATTTAAGTGCAAGTGCTGACGGAACATTTGTCCTTTGATTTGAAAGATTAAAATACTTTGAATTAAAATTTGAAAATTTCACATAACTTAGTGTATTTGTATTGAAAATTTTTCTGACTAATCCTCCAAGCAAACCTCCATCTTCTATACTGTAAGACTGATAATACCCTGAATATGGAAACTTTAAATCATTAGTCGAATTATGTAAGGCTGTAAACGTCAATGCAGATGTAAAATAATTATAATCAAAATCTGCATCAACAAATAAGTTATATATTATTGCATGAGTATTTTCTACTTCCCATTTTGCACTAAGCTTGTTAATATAAGTATAATTCGGAAGTGTATAAGAAATACCGAAAGCATTTTTAATTTGTGTAATATTTCCTGATTCAAACAATCTTACTTCAGCTCCAATATCCCAGTTTCCTGAGATATTTCTGTTATTAAATAAAAATGGTTGAAAAATTGAATTTATATATTCCAAACGATAATCTTTGAAAGAGTGAAAATAATATCTCAGACTTGAGGTCAGAACTCTTCCGCCTCCGAAAAAATTTTTATCTGAAAATGAAATACCTGCTCCTACATAAAACAACTGCTGAAAATAATATCCGAAAATTTCAGGTGTAACATCATACTTATTTCTTATGAGAGCTTTAATAATAAAATCAATTTTTTTATTGTTGCTGTCAATCTTATCAATGTTAATTCTCGGATTTTCTATTAAAGAAATTTTTGAAAGATTAAGTTCGCTGTTCACTACTTCACTCTTATCATAAATCTCGTTTTCTTTATATGTAATTTCTCTGAGTATATCTTCTCTTGTAACATTATACTTTTTATCAATAAATTTAACATCTGTCTTGCCAAAAGTGTATTTTAATTCCGGGTGGAAAGTAAAATTAATATTAATTTTATTTTTTAATCTTTCAACTGATGATTCATATTTCAATATCTCCGGATTAGCAGAGTTAGCAGTTGCATAACCATGATTGAATAGTAAATTCATTACTCTGTTTAATTCAAGTTTGATACTATCTTTTGAATAGTATCTTCCCTTAACTATTATTTTATCCTCCGGTTTTATAATCAGACCTTTTAATAAATTATCAATGCTGTCAAGTCCGTTATAATTAATTTCATAATAACTGTATCTAGCATTTTCAATGATTTTAAATTTTTCTATTACCTCTTCATCTGCTGTATTATAAACTATGCCAGTATCAACTACTGCATCAAAAAATCCATTATCAAAATAATATTTTTTTATCCTTTCGACGTCCTGCAGATAAGTTTCAATGTCAAAGTTATCACCACTTTTTGATGCAAGCAAAAGTTCAATATCACTCTTTTCAAAATGGGATTCCAAAGTGTTAAATGAAATATCTATTTCATCAATTTCAAAAATTTTATTAAGGGTCTTATCCTGAGAATAAGAATTAATAAAGTAAGTTTGAAAAAGAAAAATTATAAAAATATATTTATAATAAATCAGCAAGTTTTCTAATTAAAATAAAAAAACCCAACAATTAAATATTATTGGGTCTGAAATTGAAATATCCGTTTTTAAAAATCTTTATTTTCTTCATCATAGAAAAAATCTTCATCCGTAGGATAATCAAGCCAGATTTCTTCTATACTTTCAAACGGCTCTTCTGTATCTTCCATGTCGTCAAGATTATTTATTACTTCCTTTGGTGCACCGGTTCTGGTAGCGTAATCAATTAGCTCCATTTTATTGGCCGGCCAAGGCGCATCATCTAAATATGATGCCAGTTCTAATGTCCAAACCATAATTTAAAACCTCCTGAGTTTATTTTTTTTTGAAATTATCATTATTTGTTGTTTTTGTAAATTAATATATTTAACTTTTAAAATATAATTATTCCGGCTTAAAAAAATCAATCTCTTAACCGGGGATCCAATGCATCTCTTAATCCCTCACCGATTAAGTTATATGTTACAACTGCAATGAAGATCATAAACCCGGGAAAAATTGCAAGCCACCAGGCATTTGATGCACTTCTTGCTTCGTTTAAAAGTGAACCCCAGGTTACAGTAGTAGCACTTACTCCGAATCCCAGATAACTTAAAGCTGCTTCTGTCAGAATTGCACCTGCAATTGCAAATGCTCCTGATACTAATACCGGAGATATTGCATTCGGAAGTACATGCCTGAAAATTATTTGTCTGTTTGGAAGTCCAATTGAATTTGCAGCTGTAATATATTCCATATTTCTTACTTTCAAAACTTCACCTCTGATTAATTTTGCATCTGATGTCCAGGATGTTAATCCTATTGCTGCCATTATGTACCATATACTCGAACCGTAAATTGCCACGATTGTAATAATTAAAAAAAATGTAGGTAATGTTACCATTATTTCAACAAACCGCATAATTACTAAATCCACTTTTCCTCCGTAAAATCCGGCTATTGAACCAAGACAGATTCCGATTAATAATGCTATTCCTGCTGCAATAAATCCCACCGATAACGAAACTCTCGAACCGTGTATTAGTCCGGCAAGTAAATCTCTTCCTATTCCGTCAGTGCCTAAATAATGATCCCCCCTTGGAGCACTTAAACTGTTTTTTAAATCAACTTCCCTCGAACCATAAGGTACTGGTGTCCATATTACACTTTCTAATTTATTCTGATTATCAAGATCTTTCCAGTTAGCGTTAATCATATCAGGTGACCACTTGCTTATGCCAAGTGAATTCATATAATCTTTTACAACAGGGAAATATGTTTCACCTTTATATACTGCATAAAGTGGTTTACTGTTTGCAAGAAAATCTGCTGACAAAGCAAGAAATATAAGGAAAATCACTATATACATAGATATCATTGCCAGTTTGTTTTTCTTAAACTGATGCTTAACTAATGACCAGTAGGACACACCAACTTCACTTTGAGATTCTATTTGTGCCTTGGTTAATCCGGTGTTTCCGCCGTCTGTCTCTTTATCTGATTTACTATTCAATGTTTCTGTTTCTTTCATATAATTTTAATTTCCTTTTTTTGTAAATGCAATTCGGGGATCTATGAATGAATATAAAATATCAACCAATAATATCCCGACAACTGTAAGCATTGAAGCAAGAACCAATTCAGCCATTATCATCGGATAATCTCTGTCAAGAATCGCCTGAAATGCCAATTGACCAATTCCCGGAATAGTAAATATAGTTTCGATAATTACACTTCCTCCTATCATTGCAGGTAGTAATCCACCTAAAAGAGTTATGATTGGTATTAATGAATTTCTTAATGCATGTTTTAATACAACTTTTCTTTCAGATAAACCTTTTGCTTTTGCTGTTCTTATATAATCCTGTCTTATTACTTCAAGCATCGAACTTCTCATTTGTCTTGAGATAAATGCAAAACTTGCTATACTGGATACTACAACCGGTAAAAATAAATGCATGAACAAATCCTGAAATTTACCGATTCCGGATAATGATGAAAAATCTTCTGATTTAATCCCTGCCGTTGGAAATATTTTCAAATATTCTACATTACATAAGAATATTATTGCAAGTGTCGCCACCCAGAAATTTGGCAACGAATATAAAATAAACAACATTACAGTTGTTGTTCTGTCAACTAATGAATACTGTTTTGCTGCACTGTAAATACCTATTGGAATAGCAATCAAATAAATCAAAAAAAATGACAACACACTTATTGTAATTGTAACCGGTAATCTTTCTATTATTTTATCTATTACAGGTCTGTTATCTTTAAACGAATTTCCAAAATCTCCCTGAAGCATATTTCCCATCCAGATTACATACTGTTCAGGCAATGTCTTATCCAATCCGAATTTCTTTTTATAAAATTCCTTTGCCTGCTGATTAATCATATTCTTTGAATCAGCTTTCTGATTTTCACCGGTATTACCAATCTTCATTTCTGTAGGGTCTCCGGGTGCAAGACGGCACACAAGAAATGTTATCATTGTAATTATGATAAGTGTCGGTATGAACAGTAATATTCTTTTTAAAATGTATTGCTTCATCTTTTATTAAATGAATATTAAATGAATATT
>Ga0105046_10006204_pt1 | contig 18870 bp, 18 predicted proteins | sample MAT03_FD_78385 | JGI IMG/M metagenome (GOLD analysis project Ga0105046, IMG submission 78385) | Freshwater microbial communities from Lake Fryxell liftoff mats and glacier meltwater in Antarctica - MAT-03 (megahit assembly) | ecosystem: Environmental > Aquatic > Freshwater > Ice > Liftoff... | reverse complement strand
GCTTTGGCCCTTTGCGCCTTGCGTTTCCGCTCGGCCTGCTTCTGTGCTTTCTGCTCCTTCTCGGAGATCGGTTTCAGCGCATGGATGCTTGAGTAGCCGACCATGTAGAGCAGTTCACCGTCAGACACGGCGGGCATGTAGGCGCCGGAATGGAACTCGAAGGTCTCGCGACCGGTCTTGGCGCTGATGCCGTAGGTGGTGGTGCCATCGAAGGTCGCCGCGTAGACGGAACGGCCGATCACGGAAAGGGAGCCGATCACACGGCCACCCATGTCGAAGGTCCAACGAGGCTCGCCGGACTTGGCGTCAAGGGCATAGGCGTTGCCGTCGAAGGAACCTATGTAGACGGTGGGTGGTGTTCCGGGAACCTGGGCCACGGTCGGTCCGGAGTAGACGTAACCGCCGGTCGAATGGGTCCAGGCCAGGGCACCGGTTTCGGCATCGAAGCTGTAGACCCGGCTGTCGTTGTTGCCAGCGTAAACTCTGCCATAGGCGACCGCCGGGGTTGAGTAGAAAGCTCCGGGCTGACCGAGTCCGGGGCCGAGGGCCTGGGTCTGCCAGCGGATTTCACCGGTCTCGGCGCGGACCGCGGTCATCGCTCCGCCGTAGTCCCCGACGTAAAGGGTTCCGTTGTCGTAGGCGGGGGCTCCCTTGATGGCACCGGCGACCCCGGTAGTCCAGATCGAATCGCCATCCTTCGCTTTCAGGGCGTAGAGGTTGCCGTCCTCGCAGCCGAAATAGACCCGCTCGTGGACAACGACGGGTGATGATTCAGACCGGCAAGGCAGGGACTTATTCCAGATCCGCTTGCCGTTCTTTGCGTTCAGCGCCATGATCTGACCTGGTTCGAGGTTGACGATGTAAAGGCGGCCATCGGCGTAGGTCGGCGTGGAGGCGTTGAGGCTGCCGATCTTGCGTTTCCAGACCTGCTTGCCGGTCTTCGACTTGAGGGCAAAAGCGTGACCATCGTTGTCGACGAAATAAAGCACCCCGTCGACCACGGCTGGCGGAAACTCGAGGAGGGGCGTGTCGCCGTACTTCCAGAGGCGCTCGAATGGCGGGACGATCCCTTTGACCGGCAGGTATCCGGTGCGCTGGCGGTCGTAACGGAAGGTCGGCCAGTCGACTGTGTCGTCCTTGGCTTTCTTCGGTTTCTTGGTGACGGTCGGCTCCACAAAGCGGACAGAAGAATCACTCACGTCCCCTGGACGCTTGAGTTCGCTGTAGGCGACTGCCGCAATTCCGGCCAGCGCAATCAGCGCAACGGCCAGTACACCGAGCAGCTTTCCGGGCTGGCGCCACCACCTGACCGGGGCGTCAGCTTCGGGATTTTCAGGTGTCGGGGTTTCGGCGTTCATCCGGAGAGTGGATCATGGTAGGGGGAAATGAGATGAACCAAAGCATACGGACCGACATAGACCGCCTGCGGCCATTCGTTGAGGGACACCCCCTGCTGGCCGGGCTGGCGACACATTCCCGCGTGGAGCAGCCGCTCTACCTGACCGGTGGTGCCGTACGGGACCTGTTGATCGGTGCCGACATCACCGACTACGACCTCGTAGCCGAGAGTGGTGTGGCCGAACTGGCGACCGGACTCGCCCACGACGCCCTGATCCATGAACGCTTCGGCACGGCCGAGCTCGTCGTCGACGGCATCCGGATCGACATCGCGACCGCGAGACGCGAGAGCTATGCCCATCCCGGCGCTTTACCGGACGTGGAGCCGGGCGGCATCGAAGAGGACATGGGGCGGCGGGACTTCACCATCAACGCGATGGCGGTCCGTCTCGACGAACCGGAAACCCTGATCGACCCCCATGGCGGCGAAGACGACCTCCGGCGGGGAGTGCTCCGGGTAATCCACCCCGGTTCCTTCACCGACGACCCGACCCGTGCGCTGAGGGCTGCCCGCTACTCGGCAAGGTTCGGCTTCGACCTCGACCATGGCACGGCCGAACTGCTTGCGGGGGTCGATCTCGGAACCGTCTCACATGAACGGGTCGAACACGAGCTGCGGCTCGCTGCCGCCGAAGCGACCGGCATCGATGCGCTGCGCCTGATCTCCTCATGGGGGTTGGTCGAGATCCCCGGTGAGCGACTGGAGCTTGCGGCGAAAGCCGTGTCGCTGCTCCGTTCGGACACCTGGCGCGGGCGAGCCGAGCGTTCAGTGGTTGTGCTGGAAGCCGCCTTCGGGGATTCGCCGGAGCTTCCGGTCTCGCAACCATCGTCCCCGTATGCCGGGGTTCTGCTTGCCCGTGGCCTGCGACCGGCGGAGCTGATCCTGAATCGGGCCCGCGGCGCCGAATGGCTTGACCTTTACGAAAACGAGTGGTCGCTGGTGGCCCCGGCGATATCCGGCGACGACCTTGTTGCGGCCGGACTGCCTCAGGGTCCGGCCATCGGGGTTGGGCTCGCGGCGGTGCTGAGGGCGAAGCTTGACGAAGGCCTGAGCGGGATCGAGGCCGAGCTGCAGGTTGCCGTGGCGGCGGCCGCAGCCTCGGAGCAGGAAGACTAGGCAGACCGGTGGAGTGGCGCGAAAACCAGGGCCTCGAATGGCTGGAAGCGAAGCTGCCTGGCACGACGGTTGCATTTACGACCCGGACCGGGGGAGTAAGTGAAGGCCCTTTCAGCACGTTGAACCTCGGCATCCTGACCGACGATGATGCCGATGCGGTCAAAAGCAATCGGCAGCGAGTGGCGGATGCTCTGGGGATCGACGGTACGCGAGTCGCAATGGGCCGCCAGGTTCACGGATCCGATATCGCTTTCCATGCTGAAGGACCGGTTGAACCCCATTTTTTCAATCCGGGGCGACCGCCACAGGACGTGGATGGCCACCTCACCGATGCCCCCGGATTGCCTTTGTTTGTCCTCGTTGCCGATTGCCTGCCGGTCGCGATGAGCGGACCCGGTGGCATCGCAATGCTCCATTGTGGCTGGAGGGGGCTGGCCGGTTCAATCGTCGAAGACGCAGCGAAACGGATAGCGGCAACCCACGCTGCAGTCGGTCCCGGCATCGGACCGTGCTGCTTCGAGGTGGGCGAAGAGGTCTTTGCTGCTTTCGACGGATTGGGAGACGGTCTCAGGCAGGGGAACAACCTCGACCTCTGGAAGGTGGCGCGTCGAAAGCTCGATAACGCCGGTGTCGAAACTGTGGACGTTGCCGAAGTCTGTACTTTCTGCGATTCCAGACGTTTCTTCTCACACCGCCGTGACCACGGCAGAACCGGGCGTCAGGCGGGAATAGCCTGGTTGGGCTGAGTGCAAGTCATCAACCGCTTTTCTGCCGTTTTCGCTGCAAGGGCCCTCAATCGAACATAATTGTGAAGGATTCAACCTTCCCGACACGAATCACCGCTTACTTATGGCACTACGCGATTCATGGCACCGCACACTCGTCTACTTCGGCCTGGCCGAAGAAACAGAGCATGGCGCCAACTACGACGGATACGACGACGACTACCTCGATGAGGAGGAGTACGAGTCACCACGGCGCGACCGTGGCCGCGGTCGGGAAGCCAACGTGCGCCGTCTGCCGACCAGCCGCCGCAGCCGACACGACGAAATCGACGACATCTTCGCCGACGACGATCCGCCGATGGGTGGTGGCGCAGCCGGCAGTCCCCGGACCCGGGTCCTGCGTTCGGTCGGTGACGACGACAACGACATTCAGGTGCACCTGGTCATCCCCAGAAACTTCAACGATGCCCAGCAGGTCGCCGACCAGTTCAAGCGCAAGGTTCCGGTGATCCTGAACCTCCAGACCACCGACCACGAACTTTCGAAGCGGCTGATCGACTTCGCTTCCGGACTCACCTACGCGATGGACGGTGGCATGCAGAGGATCGCCGACAAGGTGTTCCTGCTGACCCCGCGCAACGTCGAAGTCTCAGCCGAAGAGAAGGCACGACTGATCGACAAGGGCTTCTTCAACCAGTCCTGACGGTAAGCTCCCCGGCATGATCGTCGGGTTCATCGGTTCAGGAAACATGGCTGCGGCGATGGCCCGTGGCTGGGCTGCCAGCGAGGGCAATTCACCCTCCGAGATGCTTTTCACCGATTCGGGCTCGGGACGGGCCACGGCACTCGCTGCCGAAGTCGACGGCCGGGCGGTCGCCGACAACGCAGAGCTCGTGCACTCGTCCGACTTCGTGGTGCTGGCGATGAAGCCGGCGAGCCTCGACGACGTTGCCGAATCCCTGCCATCGCCCAGGGCGATCCTTTCCCTGCTCGGTGCAACCAGGCTCTCCCGGCTGGTAGGACTCTTTCCCGATTCAACGATCCTGCGTCTTATGCCGAACCTGGCGGTAGAAGCCGGGCGGGGGGTGATCGCCGTCGCCGAGCCTGAGGACTCCGATCGTGAAATCGTTGCCGACGCACTCTCATTGCTCGAGTCGCTGGGCAGCGTCGCCGAACTCGCCGATGACCAGATGGATGCAGCGACCGCGGTCATGGGCTGCTCGCCTGCCTACTTCGCGGTTGTCGCTGACGCTCTCGCGCGTACCGGTGTGGCCGAGGGCCTCGATCCGGAGACCTGCCTGACGATGGTCGCCGAGTCACTGGCCGGTACCGCTGAGCTACTCAAACGCCGCACTCCTTTCGAGATCCAGGTGGCGGTGGCATCACCTGGCGGCAGCACCGAAGCCGGGCTGGAAGCCCTCGAGAAGACCGGCGCGGCCGAATCATTCGAGGCCGCTGCGCTGGCATCGCTGGTCCGGATGCGCGGAGAGTGAACTTGGCTTTCATCACCCTCGCCATTACCCGCGGTGACGTGGCTGCCTTCGTAAGTGCTCTTTTCACGGTTTACATCGTCCTGATTTTCCTGAGGATTCTGCTTTCCTGGATTCCTCGCATGCCCTACAACCGGGCGCTGCGAGCCGTGGTCGGATTCATCAATGAAACCACCGACCCCTACCTCAACATCTTCCGCAGGATGCTGCCACCGGTGCGGGCCGGTGGCATGGGTCTGGACCTGAGTCCGATGGTCGGCGTAATCGTGCTTTTCATTGCCCAGGCGGTAATCGTCGGGGTCATCAACGGGTGATGAAGCGCCGCAACCTCCTCTGGGCGCTGGTTCTCGCCGTGATCGTCCTTGCCGTCGACCAGATCACGAAGTCGATCGTCACCGCGGAGATCGTCCGGGGCGAAAGGGTCGACGTGATCGGACCCCTCCAGTTCACCCTCACTTACAACGACGGGATCGCTTTTGGCCTGGCCGGTGGGGGTGGCATCTTCGTGATCCTGCTCAGCGTGATCGCTCTGGTCGCGCTTGGCGTGTTCGTTGGTTCCGCGCCCGAAAGAACCGGCACCTGGGTTGCCGGCGGACTGATCCTCGGCGGTGCGGTGGGCAACCTGATCGACCGGGTCCGCATCGGGCACGTGACCGACTTCGTCCTGCTTCCCAACTGGCCCGCCTTCAACCTGGCCGACTGTGCGATCACGGTCGGGGTGGTGATCCTTGCCCTGACCCTGATCCTGGACGGACGGGAAACGGCGAAAACATGACCGACAGCGAAAAGGAACCCTTCAGCATCGTCTATCGGGACGAGCACCTGATGGTCGTCGACAAATCATCTGACCTGGTGGTTCATCCCGCTCCCTCCTTCGAAGGGGAGACGCTCGTCGAACTGCTCGGACAGCAACTCGCCGGCGGAGATGACCCGGAGCGGCCCGGCATCGTCCACCGGCTCGACCGGGGCACAAGTGGCCTGCTGGTGGTCGCTCGAGACAACGAAACCCATGCCAGGCTCCAGGAGATGATCCGCGAACGCGACGTGGGGCGGACCTACCTGGCCCTCGCCGACGGAAGGTTCCGCTCGAGGACCGGCACCATCGACGCACCGATTGGCCGCGCCGCACGCAAGAGGCACCGCATGGCCGTGAACGGAGCCGCCTCGCGGGAGGCCCGGACACATTTCGAGGTCAGGGAAACCCTGCGCCGTGACACCCTGCTGGAAGTGAAGCTGGAAACCGGCCGGACTCACCAGATCCGGGTTCACATGGAAGCAATCAACCACCCGCTCGTGGGGGATCCGACCTATGGCGGACCATCCAGGTATGGCCTGGAACGGCAGTTCCTGCACAGTCACCGCCTGGCATTCCGGCACCCGGTCAGCGGTGAGGAACTCGTGCTCGAAGCTGATCTGCCGGCCGATCTGGCGCTGGCGCTGGATCTGGCCCGGGAGGGGGCGGTGTAGGGCTGGTGGACACATCTGTCTACCGCGATGGCTGATGGTGCCTCGGGCCGGTGGACACATCGGTCTACCGCGTTGGCGACCGGAATCGGATTAACGAACTGCCTATTTGTTCCGGCCTGGCGCAGAGTTCACAGTTCTGCATATGGAATCCAGGCGACATTCCCGCTCACGGGAGCTGCTCGCAGATCCCAAGGGGCACGGGTTGCGGGAAAGCCCCCTGGATTTCGATGGGCTGCCAAGTGGTCGAGAGCCCTGTTGCCTCCGGGCGGCCCGTTACGGCGCCGCCCGTTCCCACGAACCCCGGTCCGCCAGTACCCCTGCCACGCCATTTCCCTCTACAATGCGCCGTCGATCCGTATTCCCTAATCCCCGGAATCCCGCGACACGGCTCCTGCCCGAAAAATCGGGTCTCCGTCTAGCAATCCGGGTGAATCTGCTCAGACCAAATATCAAGGAGAAGCATGGCCCAGGTAGGAATCCAGAATTTGCTGGAGGCCGGAGTTCATTTCGGCCACCAGACCAGCCGTTGGAACCCGAACATGCGCCGCTACATCGCCGGCGAGCTCGACGGCATCCACATCATCGATCTGCTCCAGACCGAGGAGATGCTCGAGAACGCACGCCGTTTCGTCGGTGAGCTGACCTCCGGTGGCGGCAAGGTCCTCTTCGTCGGCACCAAAAAACAGGCTTCCGATGTGATCCAGAACTGGGCCGAGAAGTCCAACATGCCGTACGTCAACCGGCGCTGGCTGCCCGGCCTTCTGACCAACTTCAACATCAGCTCGGCCCGCATCAAGCGGCTTCACGAGCTGAACGAACTGGTCGAGACCGAGCAGATCGACCTGCTTCCGACCAAGGAACGCATGAAGATGATGGCCGAGCGCACCAAGCTCGAGTTCGCCCTCGGCGGGGTCAAGGACATGGAACGGGTCCCCGACGCCGTCTTCATCATGGACCTCAAGGCCGAAGAGATCGCCCTGCGCGAAGCGACCCGCCTGCGCCTGCCGATCATCGCCCTGGTCGACTCGAACTGCGACCCGGGCAACATCGACTTCGTCGTGCCCGGCAACGACGACGCGATCCGCTCCTGCGAGCTCGTCATCTCGACAGTCGGCGAAGCGATCGAACAGGGTGCCGGAGCATGGGCCGTGATCGAAGAGAAGCGCGCCGCCGAAGAGAAGGCCCGCAAGGAGAAGGAAGCCGAAGAGCGCCGCAAGCGTGAAGAAGAGGATCGCCTGCGCCGCGAAACGATCGAGAAGGAGCAGGCTGAGGAGAAGGCCCGCAAGAAGGCTGAAGAGAAGGCAAAAGCCGACGCTGAGGCAGCCAAGCCGAAGCCGGAAGCCGAAAAGCCGCACCCTAAGGCTGTTGCGGAAGCCGAGAAGCCGCACCCGCAGGCTGTTGCTGAAGAGGCTCCGCACCCGCAGGCTGTTGCTGAAGAGGCTCCGCACCCGCAGGCCGTCCCCGAAGATGCTCCTCATCCGCAGGCCGTGGCTTCGGACGCTGAAGCCGGTGATGAATCGGCTGAAGAAGCTGCGAGCAGCACCGAGGAGAAGAACTGATGGCGAACATGGCAGCTGCCGACGTAAAGGCGCTCAGACAGCAGACCGGCGCTGGCATGATGGACTGCAAGGCAGCCTTGACCGAAGCCGACGGAAACATGGAGCGCGCAGTCGAGTTGCTGCGGGTCAAAGGCCAGGCGTCAGCCGCAAAACGCTCTGACCGTGGCACCTCCGAAGGTGTCGTCGCTTCCTACATTCATGCGAACAGGAAGGTCGGCGCGATGGTGGAAGTCCAGTGTGAAACGGACTTCGTGGCCCGCAACGAGGACTTCCAGGCATTCGCCTACGACGTCGCCCTTCATGTGGCAGCCGCCTCGCCGACCCACGTGGCCGTCGAGGACATTCCCGAGGACCTGATTGCCACCGAGCGGCGCGTCTTCGAGGAGAAAGCCAAAGAAGACGGCAAGCCGGACAACGTCGTCGAGCGCATCGTCGACGGCCAGGTAGCAAAGTGGGCCAAGGACCTCGCCCTGCTCGAACAGGAGCACGTCAACACCGACAAGCACGATTCGAAGACGATCGAGCAGCTGCGCCAGGACGCGGTCGCCACACTCGGCGAGAACATCGTGATCAGCCGCTTCTCGGTCTTCCGGGTAGGCGAATAGGGCTGAAAGCCCGTCCAATGAACGATTCGGAGCCACGATTCAAGAGGATCATGCTCAAGCTCTCGGGCGAAGCCCTGATGGGCAAGCTCGACTTCGGAACCGACCCGGACGAAGTCGAGCGCATCGCCCGCCAGCTCGGAGTGATCCGCAGTCGTGGCGTCGAAGTGGCGATCGTCGTCGGCGCCGGCAACATTTACCGCGGAATCGACGGCGCCGCCCAGGGCATGGACCGGGCGACCGGCGATTACATGGGCATGATGGCCACCGTACTGAACGCTCTCACGCTCCAGGACGCCCTCGAGAAGCACGGGCAGTACACGAGGGTGATGTCGGCGATCGACGTACGTGAGGTCGCTGAGCCGTACATCCGCCGGCGCGCGATGCGCCACATGGAAAAGGGCCGGATCGTGATCTTCGCGGCCGGAACCGGCAATCCGTTCTTCACCACCGACACCGCGGCCGCACTGCGGGCCCTGGAGATCCACGCGGAAGTGATCCTGATGGCCAAGAACGGGGTGGAGGGTGTTTACGACTCCGATCCGGCGACCAACCCGGACGCCAGGTTCATCCCCGAACTGACCCACCGCGACGCGATCGAACGTGGCCTCAAAGTCATGGATTCAACCGCGCTGAGCCTCTGCATGGACAACGATCTGCCGATCTACGTCTTCAACATGGCGGACGAGCGCAATATAGATAGGATCGTTTCAGGCGAGAATGTCGGCACGCTGGTCGCCTCTAGCGTGTCCAATACTTCTGCTCCGGAGGACTGACCATGATCGAAGAACTACTCGCAGACGCCAAAGACCGCATGAGCAAGACCGTCGAGTCGACCAAAGGCGAGTTCTCGAGCGTACGGACCGGCCGCGCGACACCGCACTTGCTCGACCGGATCTCGGTCGACTATTACGGAGCGGTCACTCCGCTGGCGCAGATGGCGAACATCGCCACTACGGATGCCCGCACGCTAACGGTGACTCCGTACGACAAGACCGTCATGGGTTCGATCGAAAAGGCGATCCTCGAGTCCGACGTCGGCCTCACGCCCTCGAATGACGGCAACGTCATCAGGCTGAACATCCCCGACCTGACCGAGGAGCGCCGCAAGGAGCTGGTCAAGGTTGTTAACGGGGTGGCCGAAGAAGGACGAATCGCGATACGCAATGTGCGCCGCGACGTGATGGGCGACCTGCGGGACCTGAAGAAGGAAGGTGAAGCGGGCGAAGATGACGAACGCCGCGCCGAAGGTTCCCTGCAGGAACTCACCGATAATGCGATCAAGGAGATCGACTCCCTGCTGAAAGGCAAGGAAGAGGAAATCCTCGAGGTGTGAAAGCACCCCGATACGTCGCGATAATCACTGACGGCAACGGCCGTTGGGCCGAGCAGCGCGGCCTTGACGTCAAGGAAGGCCACAAGGCCGGGGCTGACACCGTCAAGGCAAGGCTGCGTGACGCGGTCGAGTTCGGGGTCGAGGAACTCACCGTCTTCTCGTTTTCGACCGAGAACTGGTCGCGGTCACCTGAAGAGGTTTCCGCCCTGATGGAGATGTTCTCCTACCGGATCGTCAACGAGTCGCCGGAACTCCACGCCGAAGGCGTGCGCATGCGTTTCATCGGCCGCCGCGAAGGTGTCGCCCCCGAGCTTCTCCAGCAGATGGATGATGCCGAGGAACTGACCGCCGGCAACGACACGATCACTTTCTACATCGCCTTCAACTACGGTGGCCGAGCCGAAATCATCGATGCCGCCCGCCGGTTCGATGGCCAGACGGAAAAGGATTTCCAGGCATGCCTGTACGCACCGGAGATGCATGATCCGGAACTGCTGATCCGGACCAGCGGTGAACAGAGGATCTCGAACTACCTCCTCTGGCAATGCGCCTACTCAGAGTTCGTCTTCCGGGACGAACTCTGGCCGGACTTCAGCCGTGATGCCCTGGCCGAAACCCTCGAGGAATTCGGAAACCGCAGCCGACGTTTCGGAGCGAGGGTGAGCGAATGAGCGAAACGATAAAACGAGTGGTTGTGGCGATCCCCTGGATCGTGCTGGCGATCGTGATCGTGGTCGTCGGAGGCCCGGTGTTCGCGGTCGCGATGGCCGTTTTCGGCTGCCTCGGGCTGAGGGAGTTCTTCCTCATGGCAGCGTCAGCCCGCCCGATGCAGCTTGTCGCCTACCTCGGGCTCGCGGGCATGGTGGCAGCCGCGTATTTCGGCACCGCCTTCAACGTACTGATGCTGATGGCGGCACCGTTTCTGCTTCTGTTCATCTTCGCCGCCGAACGTGAGGAACGGCAGAACATCACGACCTCGATGGCGGTCACGATCTTCGGCCTGTTCTGGATCGGCATCCCGATGGTCCACGCGGTTCTGCTCAGGGAACTGCCCGATCACGGCGCGGCCCTGCTGGCCAACGTTCTGGTCGGCACCTTCGTCGCCGACACAGGTGCTTACGCAGTCGGGCGTCTGTTCGGCGCCCACAAGCTGGCTCCCCGCCTTTCACCGAACAAGACGATCGAGGGACTGATCGGCGGGATCCTGATCGGAACGCTCGGAGTGTGGTGCGCCGGGCTCTACCAGGACTGGCTCTCAGGAACAGACGCCTTGATCCTCGGCCTGGCCGTCGCGAGCATGGCTCCGGTGGGTGATCTTTTCGAGTCCATGATCAAACGGGATCTCGGAAAGAAGGACACAGGTACGCTGTTCGGACCGCATGGAGGCCTGCTTGACCGACTCGATGCCATCTTCTTCACGATCGTGGTCGGCTATTACGTCTCGATTGCCCTCGTTTACTGAACCGTGCTTCCCTGAATCTCCCCGACCCTCACCCCAAGGCAGAAATGAAACGCATCGCCATCCTCGGCTCGACCGGTTCGATCGGTACCCAGGCGCTGGAAATCATCAATTCACGCGACGACCTCGAAGCGGTCGGCCTCGCTGTGGGCAGGAGCTGGCAGGAAGCGGTGCTGCAGGCCAGGGGTGCTGGTGTGCAGTACCTGGCGGTGTGTGACCCCGAGGCCGCCGCGCTGGCCCAGGATGGATTCGAAGGCACGGTGCTGGCCGGGGAGCCTGCTGCCAGGGAGCTGATAGCCGCCTGCGAGCCCGACCTCGTACTGAACGGCATCGTCGGTGCCGCCGGCCTCGGCCCAACCATCGCCGCGCTCACCGCCGGGATCGACGTCGCTCTTGCCAACAAGGAGAGCCTGGTGATCGGCGGCGATCTGGTTATCGAGCTTGCACAGGCGACCGGAGCGAAGCTGCTGCCGGTCGACTCCGAACATTCGGCGATATTCCAGCTGATGAGTGGCGAGGACCGGGCGACCGTCGACCGGATCGTGCTGACCGCTTCCGGGGGGCCGTTCCGGGGCCGCAAAGACCTTTCCGGAATCACCGTCGAGCAGGCCCTCGACCACCCGACCTGGGCGATGGGCGGTCGCATCACGATCGACTCCGCGACCTTGATGAACAAAGGCTTCGAGATGATCGAGGCCCATTACTTCTTCGACCTCCCCTACGGGCAGATCGACGTCGTTGTCCATCCGCAGTCGATCGTACATTCGCTGATCGACCTCCACGACGGTTCGACCCTGGCCCATCTCGGCCACCCCGACATGCGAGTGCCGATCGGGTTCGCCCTCGGCTTTCCCGAACGTCTCGAACTGCCGGTCGAAAGGCTCGACCTGGCGTCGGTCGGTTCGCTGGACTTCGAGCAGCCCGACCCGGACACGTTCCGCTGCCTGGCCCTCGCCCGCGAAGCCGGACTGGCCGGCGGAATCTCGCCCTGCGTACTGAATGCCGCTGACGAAGTTGCCGTGGCTGCTTTCCTCGAGGGCCGGATCGAATTCACCCAGATCTCCGAAGTGATCGAAACCGCACTCGAAGACGTCGGCTCGGGGCCTGCCCGGGACTTCCGGGAACTCTTTGCAGTCGACGAAGCGGCCCGAGAGCGCTCCGGAGAGCTGGTTGGCGGTTTGGAGAGCCGATGAGCTTCTTCCTCGCTTTCCTCGCGTTCAGCGCCCTGATCATCCTGCATGAAGCGGGTCACTTCGTGGCCGCCAAATGGACCGGCATGCGGGTTGAGCGTTTCTTCCTCTTCTTCCCGCCGAAGCTGTTCTCTTTCCGGCGCGGCGAGACCGAGTACGGCGTCGGCTCGATCCCCCTGGGTGGCTTCGTGAAAATCACCGGAATGAACCCGGACGAGGAGCTGCCACCAGAGGTGGCGGCCCAGGGCTATTACCACCAGCCTGTCTGGAAACGGATCGTGGTGATCGGCGCGGGCCCCGCTGTCAACCTGTTCATCGCATTCTTTCTGTTGTTCTTTCTGGCCTTCGGGATCCAGGAGCCGAGCCAGAACGTCGATCAGGTAACCAGCGGATCACCTGCTGCCGGCAAGCTCATGCCCGGCGACCGGATTCTTTCGGTCGACGGAGTTTCGGGCGACCAGGAGAAAATCGCGGACCAGATCAACTCCCACTCGTGCGCCGTCAAGGACGGTGCCGAACCGAAGGACGGCTGTTTCGCGACCGAACCGGCAACCGTGGTGGTCGATCGCAACGGTCAGCAGGAGACGCTGAGGATCACTCCGGTCTATGACGCTGAAGTTGAGCGTAACCGGCTCGGATTCGCCTTCGGCATAGAGGATCTGAACCCGAGCGTCGGTGAAGCTGCCGGTATCTCTCTCGACTACATGTGGTTCGTCACGTCGACGACCGTCACGACCCTGTCACAGATCTGGCAGGCCGAAGAGCGCAAGGAACTCTCTGGTGTTGCCGGCAGCTACGAGGTGACCCGGCAGGCGATCGACATCGGCTGGCGCCAGGCACTCACGCTGATCGCCCTGATCAGCCTCTCGCTGGCTGTGATCAACCTGTTTCCGTTCCTGCCGCTCGACGGAGGCCACATCTTCTGGAGCCTGGTCGAGAAAGTCCGGGGGAAGCCAGTGCCGTTCGCGGTTATGGAGCGGGCCGGGTTGATCGGTTTTGCGTTGGTCATCGGGCTTTTTCTGATCGGACTTTCGAACGACATCGACCGCCTGACTGGCGAAGGTTTCAATCTTCGCTAGATTTCCCTCAACACGTACTTTTCGTTGAGAGGAAAGAGGAGGAGTTCCAGGTGCACACGACCGAGTCGCGAACCGAGGCCAGCGGGGGACCATGCGAGGAGCCCACGTCCAGCAATCTTTATCAGGCATTCCTGAAGACCGTTGAACGGCTCGGTGATGACTCTGCGATCGTCTCGGAAGAGGAAGGTGTCGATCTAAGCTGGAACGAACTCGCGGCACGGGTGCGCCAGATCGCAGGCGGGCTGAACGCCCTGGGCGTGAAGCGCGGGGACACGGTAAGCATGCTGCTGAACAACCGCTCGGAGTTTATTCCGACCGACCTCGCCGCCGTCTCACTGGGTGCGGTTCCGTTTTCGATCTACCAGACTTCTTCCCCGGAACAGATCCAGTACGTGCTCGAGGATTCGGCAGCCCGGGTCCTCATCGTCGAGCCGACATTCCTTCCGGCCCTGCTGGAAGTGAAAGAGAACCTGTCTGAGCTGGAGCACGTGGTGGTCCTCGGTGGTGATGGTGGCACCAGCACCTATGACGAACTTCTGGCACTCGACCCGGACTTCGACCCGGGGCCGCTGGCCGAGCAGGTCGGTCTCGACGATCCACTCACTCTGATCTATACATCCGGCACCACCGGACCGCCCAAGGGTGTGTCCCTGACCCACGGCAACCTGCTCACGCTGAGCGGCGTCACCCGCCAGGTCATCCCGATTCCCGAGGCCGGTGGCAGAGTGATCTCGTGGCTCCCCGCCGCGCATATCGCCGAAAGGGGAGCGAACTATTATACCCCCATCATGATGGGTCTGCAGGTGCACATCTGTCCCGAGGCCAAGCGCATCATCGAGTGGCTGCCGAAGGCGAAACCCACCTGGTTCTTCGCGGTGCCCCGCATCTGGGAGAAGCTCAAGGCGGGCCTCGAAGCCAACCTTGCCAGCCTGCCCGACGAGCAGCGCGAGAAAGCGCAGGCCGGATTGGAAGCAGCGATCCAGAAGGTTCGCCTCGAGCAAGCCGGCCAAGAGGTTCCGGAAGCTCTCGCCGCCGGGGTAGCCCAGGCGGATGAAGCGCTTTTCTCCCACCTGCGTACCGCCCTCGGGTTCGATGAAGCTGTTGCGGTGAGTGCCGGTGCGGCACCGACTCCGACTGAGGTTCTCGAGTTCTTCCACGCCATCGGTATTCCGATCGGAGAACTATGGGGCATGTCCGAGACCTGTGGCGTGATCACGATCAATCCTCCGGACAGGATCAAGATCGGCACTGTAGGTCCACCGGTTCCCGGCACCGAAGTCAAGCTCGCCGAGGACGGCGAACTGCTTTGCCGCAGTCCCTTCGTGATGCCCGAGTACCGCAACCAGCCGGAGAAAACGGCGGAGACGATCGTCGACGGCTGGCTGTACACCGGTGACATCGGCGTGATCGATGAAGACGGTTACGTCTCGATCATCGACCGCAAGAAAGAACTGATCATCAATGCGGCCGGCAAAAACATGTCGCCGGCAAACATCGAAGCTCAGGTCAAGGTGGCCTCGCCGCTGGTCAACCAGTGTGTTGCCCTCGGTGATGCCAAGCCGTACAACGTCGCGCTGATCGTGCTCGACCCTGACTTCGCCCCGGTCTGGGCCGCGCAGAACGGGATCGAGTACGCATCGCTGGATGAACTGGCCGAGAACGAACTGGTGCTCAGCACGGTCGAAGAAGCGATCGACAAGGCGAACGCCAAGCTGGCACGGGTCGAGCAGATCAAGAAGTTCAAGATCATTCCCGGTGAGTGGCTGCCGGGTGGTGACGAGCTGACCCCGACGATGAAGCTGAAGCGCAAGCCGATCTCCGAGAAGTACCAGCAGCAAATCGAAGATCTCTACGCCGGATAGGCAGCCGCAGTTGGCCAGTGATCCTGAGGTGTTCGAGCGCATCAGCCTGACCCGTCTACCAGAGCTGCAGACGGCGAACGGGCTGTTTCGGGCGACCGCCCGGGTCGAAGGAGTGGAAGACGAAGGTGCCGCACCGACGACCCTGAGGGCCGGTGCCGTCGTGCTGCTCGGGCTGCTGAGGGCCGACGAAATGGAAGTCGAGCAGCCCTTTCGAACCGGCTCGCTGAGGACCAAGGTGCTTGGTGACCTGGGGGGCGACGACGTCACGCCCGGCGACCTCGGCCTGGCACTATGGGCTGAATCGCGGGCGGACGGTGGGGCCGTCTCGGAGATCCAGTCCCTGCTCCGTCGCCAGGTGAAGGAGGACTTCGATCTGGTTCCACTTGAAGAGCTATCCTGGATCGTGTCCGGTCTGACCGAGACTTCAGTCCGTTTCGGAGACGAAGCCGGGGTCGGCGGTCTGCTCGAGGACGCCACTCACGCGCTGACGGTCAGGGCGGTAGGTCAAAGCGGCCTCCTGGAAGACGTGCATCGCAAGAGGCGCGGCCATTTCACCCCGGTCGGCAGCCAGTTCCATGCCCTGAATGCCCTCTGCCAGCTGATTCGCGCAGGGCAGGGTTCACTCGTCAGCGACAAAGCGCAGAAGCTCGCCACCACACTGCTGGCCCTGCAGCGGGATGACGGTGCCTGGCCCGGTCTGGTCGATCCGCAGCGCGGAGACGCGGCCGCGATTTATCCGGTGCTGACGGTGACCCAGGTCGCCCATGCGCCGCGCGCGATGCAATACGCCGCCGAACAGGGCCTCGACGGTGATTTCGATTCGGCGTCCAGGGCTGGCCTGGCCTGGGCGAACGGACAGAACGCGCTGTCGTTCGACCTCGTTCACGAACAGGAAGCCCGCCTGGACCGGGGGATTCTGCCGCGCAGCGAGCCCGGGGCCGTTCAGCGTGGCTTCAGCAGCGCCGCCAGGCGGTTCCGAGGTGGGCTCCATGAGCCGGCCCCGTCCCGCCTGATACTCGATCCTGCTGTTTCGAGCGAAGACCTCGGCTGGGTTCTCGAGGCATGGGCCGGCCGGTGAGCCGGGCCCGCTCCGGTACCCTGTGTAGATAGTGGCATCCAAACGACAGATATTCGTAGGCCGGGTTCCGATCGGTGGCGGCGCACCCGTGGCCGTTCAGACCATGACCAAGACCGAGACGGCGAACCTGACGGCGACAATGGAGCAGATCGAGCGGGTTGCCGAAGCCGGAGCCGACATCGTGAGAGTGGCGGTTCCGCGTGACAAGGACATCGAAGCGCTGAAGACGATCGTCAAGAAGTCGCCGATCCCGATCATCGCCGACATCCACTTCAATCACACCCTCGCGCTCAAGGCGATCGAGGCCGGTGCCGACTGCATCCGCCTGAACCCGGGCAACATCGGTGGCCGGGACAAAGTCGCCGAGGTGGCCGAGCTCGCCAATAAACACAACACTCCGATGCGGATCGGTGTCAACTCCGGTTCGCTTCCCAAGCACCTCCATGCGCTCGAACGCGAGAACTCGGTCGAAGCCCTGGTCACCGCCGGGGTCGAATTCGTCGAATTGATGGAGAGCCTGGACTTCACGAATTTCAAGGTCTCGATCAAGTCGACCAACGTGCCGAACACGATCGCTGCCAACCGCCTGCTCGCGGAGAAGATTCCGTACCCGATCCACATCGGCATTACCGAAGCCGGTACCAAGTGGTCCGGCTCGCTGAAGTCGGCGGTCGGGCTGGGCGCCCTGCTGGCCGACAATATCGGCGACACGATCCGGATCAGCCTCTCGACCTTCCACGCCGAAGAAGAAGTCAAGGTCGCCTGGGAGATCCTCAAGGCGCTGCAGCTGCGCGAACGCGGCCCCGTCCTGATTGCCTGTCCTACCTGTGGCCGCCTACAGTTCGACATGGACGCCGTCACTGCCGAAGTCGAGCAGCGCCTCGAGTCCTACGACGAGCCGATCGAAGTCGCTGTGCTGGGTTGCGCAGTCAACGGCATCGGCGAAGCCAAACACGCAGACTTCGGTATCGCCGGGGCCAAGAACGAAGGTGTCGTTTTTGCCCACGGCAAGGCGATCAAGAAGGTTGCCACCGAAAAGCTGGTTGACGCACTGTTCGAACAGATCGACCTTTCCCGTGGTCGCGGCGGCGAGGTCGAGTTCGACGAACGTGAATCGGCCGAAGGTCAAGCCTGGGTCGCAAAGATCGAACAAGAGAACGCCGGCGAACTCACCCCGGAGAAGATCGCCGCGATGGAGCGCGAGGCCTCCCAGAAGCCCGAGAACGACAAATTGCTGGTTGACGAAAAGGGTTCCCCGACCGCTGGTCGGCGCTTCACCCGAGCGTAATCAGAATCGCTTCGTTTCGCTGTGCGATCCTAATTTTGAAGTCCCGCTGAGTGCATGGGCATATCTGCTACCCCTCAAGGTGTCTGGAACGGGTAGCTTTACGGGCCGATGACCCGGATCTCGCGAACCCTGCTGCCCACACTCAAGGATCCGCCGGCTGACGCCGAAGCGATCAGCCACAAGTTGCTGGTCAGGGCCGGGATGGTCCGCCAGATGGGTGCCGGGCTATGGACCTACCTGCCCGCGGGCTGGCGCTCGCACCGCAAGGTTGAGCAGATCATCCGCGAGGAGATGGACGGCATCGGTGCGCAGGAGATGTCGATGCCGATCATGCAGCCGTCGGAGCCCTGGAAGAAAACCGGCCGCTACGACATCGACGAACTCTTCAAGCTCGACGATCGCAAAGGATCCCCGATGGTCCTGGCGATGACCCACGAAGAGTGCATCACCGGTCACATGGCCAGCGAGGTGAGGTCCTACCGCGACCTGCCGCAGATCGTCTACCAGTTCCAGACCAAGGAACGCGACGAACCGCGTCCCCGTGCCGGAATCCTGCGGACCCGCGAGTTCGTGATGAAGGACGCTTACAGCTTCGACCGTGACCTCGAAGGGCTCGAAACGAGCTACAACCTCTGCATTGAGGCCTATGACCGGATTTTCGACCGTACCGGCCTGCGCTGGTACCGGGTCGAATCCGACGTCGGCATGATGGGCGGCTCAGGTGCTCACGAGTACATGGCTCCCTGCGCTGCCGGCGAAGACTCGATCGCACTCGCGCCGGGTTACGCCGCGAACGTAGAGGTGGCCTGCGCAGTCGCCCGGCCGATCGAACGGCCTGACGAGCTCTCGTCCTTCATCGAGGTGGAGACACCCGGACTGAAAACGGTCGAGGCCGTATCGAAGGAACTGGGTGTCGACCCGGGCGCCCTGATCAAGGCGGTACCGGTGGTCACGGATGACGGCGAGTTCGTGCTGGTACTGGTCCGCGGGGACCATCAGGTCAATCCGGTGAAACTTGCCAACAACCTCGGGGTTGCTTCCCGGCCCGCCGGCGAAAAGGAGATTTCCGAGAAGCTGGGTCCACCCGGTTTCATTGGTCCGGTCGGGGCCACGGTCCGCATCGTCAAAGACAAGGCGATCCAGGGCGGCGGACTGGTCACCGGGGCCAACCGTCCCGACATGCACCTGCGGGGCGTGGAGCCCGGACGCGACTTCAAGTT
>Ga0105046_10006201_pt1 | contig 18873 bp, 16 predicted proteins | sample MAT03_FD_78385 | JGI IMG/M metagenome (GOLD analysis project Ga0105046, IMG submission 78385) | Freshwater microbial communities from Lake Fryxell liftoff mats and glacier meltwater in Antarctica - MAT-03 (megahit assembly) | ecosystem: Environmental > Aquatic > Freshwater > Ice > Liftoff... | reverse complement strand
AGATCCGCACCGCATGCGGCAGGTGTTTATCCTGCTTTTCCAGCCGCTTGCGTTGTTGCTTGTTGAACCAAGCCGGAGCGTCGGGCAGGTTGTCATAATAGTCGAGCAGTCGGTGGATCAACTCCCCCTCTTTCGGAATGTAGACCACCCCGCAATTCAAGGCGCCGCGAAAGCCGTGACCCGCGTAGATGTTCTGCATCTCATCGCGGAAGGGCCGGTGACAGAACGCATCGCAATCAATCCATACCGCGTCGGTCGCCTGAATCATCTTGTAGCGAAACACGTTCGACAAATAGCTTTCCGAGGTTTGCCGCACGATCTCCATGTCGATGGTCATGATTTCCGACGCAGGCCGCACGGTGATCCCGTCAGGCACATTCGTGACCGTGTCGGTGCAATACAGTGTGGTCGGATGCCCGTGCCGCAAATGGCTCAGCAGGCACAACTGGTTCAGATAATGCAGTTTTTCGCCGATCCAAAGCGAGGCGACGGGTCTGCGGACGGGGGAAGTCATGTCACCTCACACGGCCCATGCGGGCGCTTTTGTTTCGTTATGCGCAACAATGCCGCAGGTCATGCGGCCTGTCCAGTCAGGGCAGATCAACCCCGCCCAACCCATAGCCGCGCGTCAGGTTGAGGTCGAACCCATAGCCCGCCACATAGCCCATTCCGGCGAACATTTCGTCAAACCGGGCCAGCGCATCGCGATGCGCCTCCAACAAGCGGCCATACAGGAACACCTGCTTCGGCAACGCCGTGGCAAAGGCCGCCTGCACCGCCTCTGGCCTCAATCGCCCATCCGCCAGGCACAGCACGTCAGGTTGATAATCCCCGACAATCTGCACCAAACCCTGCTCCGGATCATCGCCCAACGTCGCGTCCAGATAGGAAAGTGAACGATTGTTCCGCTTCAAAATGACCGCTCCGGCAACTCGTAACCCAACATCGTCTTCCTGCATCAAAATCGTCAAATCAGGCCGAACGATCGCCAGATGCGCGGCCAGAAACCCGACCCCCGCCCCGACTTCCAGCATCCGCGCCGCAGGGGCCACCACCTGCGGCATCCGCCGCGCGAGGCCACGATCGAACTTGCCCTTGGCAATCGTCTTCAACGCCGGTTCGCTGAACACACCCGGCGCCATCGGCAGCAGGATGTTATGGTTCGCAACCCATTCGACTTGATCCAACCCCGACAGATCGACGCGGCCCACCACGAAATTCCCCGTCGGAACCGTCTCGACCGGGTCGCGCGGGGTGGCTTTGCGCGCGTCCTTTGCCTTGGAACCCAGCCGTTTCTCAACCTCCGACATCTGCGCCGCGATCTTTTCCTTGTCGCGTGCCTGCGGTGGTTTGGCGACGATCTGGCTGATCGGAATGGCCGAGGCGCGGCCCAGATCGGCGACCAGATCGGTATAGGCCTGTGTGTCGCGCAATTCGGCCAATCGCGCCTCTGCCCGGTCGACCGCCATATGGTGCAGGCGGGAAAGCTCCGGGTCCGTCAGCAGCACCGCGATGATTTCATTGCGCTTTTCGGTATAGCGCAGCATCGTGTCGTCACGTTCCTCATTGCGGTCCTGCAAGGCCCAATAGTCCGAATTGTACTTATCCTTCTTGTTGTTCACATTGCCACGCATCTTGCGGATCGCATAGCTTTCGACCGATTTCACGGCATAGTGATTCAACTGCACCCAGTCATAACCCACGGTCCGGGTGATCGACCGCCAGCCGCGAAACTTGAAGTAATCCTCCATCACCCGCCCCGACCCGTTCAGCCATTTGACCGTGTCGGGGAACGTCGTGTCGATATGACGGTTTTTCATCTTGGGGCGATGAATCCCCAGCTTCCAATAATCGGCGTCAAAGGTGAAAAGCGTTTTCACCCCCCAACCCTTGTTCCAACTGGTGGGCGCCGCCATCAGATATTGCTCGCTGACCGGCGCGCGTGACCAGTCGACCACGCCGCCCGACCCGAAAATCCGCCAGGTCACCACGATCCCGGTCGCATCCTGTACCTTCATCGCCGCGATCAGATCGTCCAACGTCCCGTCGCCATAGCGGATCGACAGGAACTCGTCGGCGTCGAACACCATCACCCAATCGGACTGCTGGACCACAGCTTCGTCCTGCGCGTGGTTCAACGCCGAAGGTTGCGGGCGAATGCCTTCCGGGATCACGTTGCGCCGATGGTGCGCCAGACCCAGCGCCTCCAGCCGGATCAGCATGTCGTCGGTGCCATCTGAACAATCGTTCGTATAGACCACCAGATCGGTAAACCCGACTGCCAGATGATGCGCCGCCCATTCGATCACGAACGGGCCTTCATCCTTCATCATCGACACGGCGGTCACCTGACCGTGCGGGCTGACGTGCCGCTGCAAGGCGAAATCCACCGTCCCCCACAAGTCTGACGCGCCCATCGGGCGCAGTTTAGCCTTCGACTTGGTCGCCACCTCTGCCCCCGCCCCGCTTTGCGCCGGATTTTCACCACAGCATAGGCCAGAGGCCCGCCCTGCATCAAGTCTGCGTCCGACCTTGAACCCCGCAGATTGTTTCGATTTTTGCCACAAACCTGCACCAAAATCCCCTCCGCCTGCGCGTGGGCTGGTGACAGCGCGCACAGGCCCCGGCATAATCACTGCAAAACAAGAGGCCGGGTCACCAACGGCACCGCCCGAGCATCGCAGGAGACCACAATGCAGGCCGCAGTCGAGCCGACCATCGTCGCCACGTTTCACGGCATCGAAGTGCCCGCAGCGCCGCATCTTGGCCGGGGCATGATCGTGTCGCTGAACGAAGGCAAATATGAACGGCGCGAGGTCGAGGCCGGGTTGAAGGCCATCCCCCCCGGCGCGCGCATTCTGGAACTGGGGGCGGGGTCGGGTGTGGTCGGCGCGGTGCTGGCACGGCATCTGAAGCCCGCCGCGATGCTGTCGATCGAGGCGAACCCCAACCTGTTGCCGCATATCCGCGATCTTCACGCCCACAACGGGCTGGCGGAGGCGATCACGGTTCGTCATGCTGTGGTGCTCAGCGCCCCCGACGCGCCGGATACCGTCGAATTCTTCATCCACGGCAATTTCCTCGGCTCTGGCCTTGTGGCGCGCAATGCCGGGAAGGCGCAGGCGGTGCGGGTGCCGGTGCTGCGCTATGCCGACCTGAAAGCGGAATTTCCGCATGATATCATCATGATGGATATCGAGGGCGGCGAGCTTGATTTCCTGCGCCATGCCGATCTGACCGGGGTCGACACTTTCATCGCTGAAATGCACCGCGACATTTATGGCCGCGAAGGCATGCGCGAATGCCGCAGCCTGATCGAGGCGCAGGGCTTTGCGCTCGATCCCTTGTCGCGCGCCGGCGTCCACGTCTATCGGCGCGCGGTCTGACGCATGGCGAAGACAGCCCGCAAGACCGACACCCCGCCCGTAGAAGAAGCACAGGTCGCGCCACAACCCGCCCTGCTTCCCCCGCCGCCCGAGGTTGCCACCGCCAGCCAGGCCGTCCAGACCGACAATTTCCTGCTGCGCGGCGGTCTGGTCGATGCCTGGTTCCTGCGGCGGTCGGATGTGCTGCTGGTGACCTTCGACAACCTGTCGTCGGTCGGGGAATATGACCCGCCGCAACCGTGGCTTCAGGTGCGCGCCGCCAATATGGGCCTGTCGATCCTTGGCATTCTGGCCAGCCGCAAGGACTGGTATCGCAACGACGATACCCCGGCGCTGATCAGCGCCTTGCGCGATGCGGGGCTGTTTGCGCAGTTTCGCCGGGTGGTGTTCGTCGGGGCGTCGATGGGCGGCTATGCGGCCCTTGCCTATTCCGCGCTGGTGCCGGGGTCGGTCGTGCTGACGTTCAGCCCGCAAACCAGCCTGTCGCGCAAAATCGCGCGGTTTGAACAGCGCTACCGCTATGGGTCGAGGAAGTGGGACTGGACGACGCCCGCCTTTCTGGATGCCGCCACCTCGGCCCCCGTGGCGTCCGAAGTCTATGTCGTGTTCGACCCCTTCATCGCCGAAGACCGCGCCCATGCGGACCGGATCACCGGGCCGGGTGTGGTGCTGATCAAGGCCGGTCACATGGGCCACCGCGCGATCCGCCAGCTGAAATCGGCAGGCGTGCTGCAAGGCCTGATCGAAACCGTGGCGCAGGGCAACTTCAACCCCCTGACGTATTGGGCGGCCTACCGGGCACGGCGCGGGGTGCAAAGCTGGCAAAAATCCCTGCTGGAGGAAGCTGCCAACCGCCGCCACCCCCGCCTTGGCCTGCGCGCCGCACAAACCCTGCTGCACGAGCAGCCCGACAGCCGCAGCCTGCGCCGCGCAGTCGCCGAGTTTGGCGCGGCGATGGCCAAACCTGTTCTGCCAAAGATCGTCCCCCAGACGATCACCGTCACCGAAGGGGCCCCCAGCGGCCCCTTTGCCGGCACGATCCTGCACCTGCCCCAAGCCTTTGTGATCCCCGAACGCGACAACGACGCCAAGTTCGCCACGGGCGTGCTGACATCTGACGGCTCCTGGTGCGCGTTGTCGCAAGTCTGGATCAGAGCGCGCCAGTCCACGCGCGCGCCGACCCTGCAACCCGGAGAACCGATCGAGGAGCTGCCCGGACGCCATCTGTTCGCCGGGCATTTCCGTCCCCATTTCGGTCATTTTCTGGTGGAATGCACGGCGCGGCTTTGGGCCATCGACCATGTGCCTGCCGTGGACAGCATCCTGTACATTCCCTATCGCGGCGACCCTTCGCGCGGGGTCGTCTCACATCAGGACATCTTTCGCCTGCTGGGGATCGAGGCACCGGTACGCATCTGGCCCGGAGCGGTGCGGGTCGAGGATCTGGTCGTGCCGGAACTTGGGTTCGGCTGGGGAGATCGCTATGCAGGCTCGCCTGCCTACCGCGCCTTCATGCAGGGCAGGCTGGCGCATGTGGCCCCGGAAGGGTCGGAACGCCTGTATATCTCGCGGGCGAAACTGCTGGCCAAACGCGGTGGCGTTCTCGGGGAATCCGTGATCGAGACCGCGATGGAACGGGCCGGGTTCGAGGTGTTTTATCCCGAACTCCATCCGGTGGCTGTGCAGATCGCCCGCTACAAAGCCGCGCGGCAGATCGTGGGCCTTGATGGATCGGCGCTGCATCTGGCGGGGTTCGTGGTGCGGCCCGAAACGAAAGTTACGATGATCCTGCGGCGCAGCCGCGCAAATATCTCTGGCTATCGGTTGCAATTCCAGGGCTTTGCGGGCATCGCCCTCACCGGCATTGACGCAGTCCGCACCGACTGGGTGTCGGGCGAAGCTGACCGCGTCGATTATCAGTCGGTCGGCGAACTGGACTTTGCGCATCTGTTCGACCGTCTGCGGGCGCTTGGCCACCTGCCGCAAAACCTGCATCCCGATATCCCGACCCAACCCGAAATCACCGCAATGCTCGACGCCTTAGCCGCCCGGCGCAGCAAACAGTTTCGCGCCCTGACCCCGGGCGAGCGTCACCCGGACGAGGAACCCTGACCGATGCCCCCCCGCCTGACCGTCTATTTCATCGTGGAACCCACCGCTTACGAGGTGATGGCCTGCTATCTGGCCGCCTCCCTGCGCGAACAGTTCGGCAAGACGGTGGCTCTGGTCGGCTATTGCCCCGCGCCCAAATTGCCGCTGGTCCGCGCTGACGTTCGCGCCCTGCTGGCGAAATGCGACTGCGACCTGCGCGGCTTTGCGGTTGATGGGCGGTTCACCCCGCCCTACCCGCATGGCAACAAGCTGCTCGCCACGCTGGAACCCCGCGACTCCGAGTTTTCCTGTTTCATGGACAGCGACGTGCTGTGCATCCGCCCCAATCTGGTTGAAAATATCGTGAAACCGGGCCACGTCACGCTGTCCAAGGCCGCGTCGATGAACTGGGCGCCGCAAACCATCTGGGACCAGATCTATGCGACCTGCGGCATGGAATTGCCCACCGAACGCTTTCGCCTGATGAAACAGAAACGCGGGCGCGAACGGATTCCCTATTTCAGCTCGGGCCTGTTCAGCTTTCCCGAACAGCACCGCAGCCCCGATGGCCGGTCCTTTCCGCAAGTCTGGATGGACATTGCCCAAACCATCGACGCCGATCCCGAAATCCCGCACAAACGCCCGTATCTGGACCAGATGAGCATGCCTCTGGCGATCCGCGCCGCCGGGTTGGACTGGAACATCCTGCCCGATGAGCAGCACTTCATCCTTGGCGGGCGCGCGCGCGGCGAGCCGCTGCCGACCGACCGGGATATCTTCACCCTCCATTACCGCCGGTGGGAAGTGCTCAGAGAAGTGGGCCAGGTCAGAACCGCCCGCACCTATCTGGAAAAGCATACCGGAACCCGGCGCATCCCATGGGCAGAAACCGCCCCCGCAGACGCGCCGCAAGATTGACTTCGCGGCCGCAATCCCCATCTGCCACCCACAACTGACCTTCACCGGGAACCCCCATGCCCGACCCCGCCAGCCGCCTTGAAGAAATCCGTTTCGGCTATGGGCCCCGTGTGGGTCAGGCATTGGCGTCCGGCGGTCTTGACCCCGACCGCGTGATGGCCCAACTGACCGCGCGCGACAAACCCGCCGAGGCGTGGACCGGCCCTACTCTGGCCGACAGATTTGTCCTGATCGACGACCAGGTCGCCCGCCGCCGCGCCAAACTGGCCCCCTTGACCGACCCCACCTACAACCTAAACACGATCAGGGCGCGCGACGCGCTGGCCTTCATCGCCCGCCCCACTGCCGCCAGTTGCGGCTTTGTCGAGCGGCTGGTGAACCTGTGGTCCAACCGCCTGACCGTCGCGTCCTCTCCGGGTGTCGCCATCCTGATCCCCCCCCTGCGGGACGAGGCGGTGCGGCCCCATATCACGGGCCGCTTCCCCGACATGCTGCGCGCCGTGCTGTGGCAACCCGCGATGCTGGCCTACCTGAACCAGAACGTCTCCTCCGGTCCCAATTCCAGCTATGGCCTGCGCAAGGGCCGGGGCCTGAACGAAAATCTGGCGCGCGAGTTGCTGGAACTGCACAGCATGGGCACCGGGTTCACCCAAGCCGACGTGACCGAACTCGCCCGCCTTCTGGCCGGAATGCAGGCGGCGGGCAACGGGCCGGAACTCGATGAACGCCGGGTCGAGCCCGGCGAAAAGACGATCCTGGGCGACACCTACACCACCGGCATCCCCGAAATCGACCGTCTGGCCGAAACCATCGCTATGCGTCCCGAAACGGCGCACAGCGTGGCCCGGATGCTGGCCCGCCATTTCATCGCGGATGAACCGCCCGCCGATCTGGTGGAAACCCTCGCCCAGACCTACCTGCAATCGGGCGGCCACCTGCCTCCGATGTACCGTGCCCTGCTCACCCACCCCGCAGCCCACGACCAAACGCTGCACAAACTGCGCAGCCCGCAAGACTTCATGGCCGCCTCCCTCCGCGCCACGGGTCTGTCGGGGGACGAGGAAGAAACCCCCGCCTTCCGCAAGAAGGGCATGCGTCTGGGCGAGGTCATGGCCCGCATGGGTCAGCCGGTCTTTGCCGCCCGCCGCCCCGATGGCTGGCCCGAAACCGCCCCCGGCTTTCTGACCCCGCCGATGGTGGCCGCGCGTCTGGAGTGGGCGACCGACCTCGCCCGCCTGACGGGCGAACGTGCCGACCCGGTCGCACAGGCCCAACATCTGCTGGGCGACCTCGGCACGCCTTTGTTGTTCGGCGCGGTCGCAGGCGCAGAACAACGGTGGGAGGGGTTGGCAGTCCTGCTCGGCTCCCCCGATTTCATGCGGAGATAACGATGTCGCCAACCCACCTCGTCTCCCGTCGCGCCTTCCTGATCGGCTGCTCTGTCGCCGCCTCGCCCTTGGTGACCAGCGTGACCTTTGCCGCCGCCACAGGCGAAAACCGCCTTGTCATCATCCTGTTGCGCGGGGCGATGGACGGGCTGGATGTGGTGCGCCCCATCGGCGACCCCGGCTATGCCGCCCTGCGCCCGACCCTCGCAGCAGGCGAGCCGCTGAACCTCGACGGCTTCTTCGCCCTGCACCCTGCCGCAGCCGCCCTGATGCCGCTGTGGAACGCCGGGCAGCTTGGCTTTGTCCAGGCTGTCGCCACCCCTTACCGCATCGGGCGCAGCCATTTCGTGGCCCAAGACGCGCTGGAAAATGGCGCGGGGGCGGCCGATGGCGGCATGACGCCTGCGCGCGACGGCTGGCTGAACCGCGCCGTGGGTCTGATCCCCGGTGCGACCCCCGATACCGCCGTGTCCATCGGGCGCGAGCGGATGATGATCCTCGACGGCGCACAACCCACCGGCCATTGGTTCCCGTCCGAAGAAAGCGCCCTGTCGGCCCAAGGCCAAGCCCTGCTGGCCGCCCTGCACAGCGCCGACCCCCTGTTCGCAGGCCCCTTCGCACAGGCGCAAACCCTGACGCAGACGGCAAATCTGGAAATTCCGCGCGACGATCTGGCTTACCGCAGCTTTGGCACCTATGTCGCCGACCGCCTGCGCGCCGAGCAGCGCATCGCCAGCTTTTCGGTCGGCGGCTGGGATACCCACCAATCGCAGGCCAGGACGATGTCCGACCGTCTGGCCTCGCTGTCAGAAACAATCCTGTCGATCCAGTCCGGCCTTGGCAAACATTGGGACACCACGCTGGTCCTGACCATGACCGAATTTGGCCGCACCGCCCGCGAGAACGGCTCGAACGGCACCGATCACGGCACAGGCGGGTTGATGATCGCCGCAGGCGGCGCGTTGCGCGGCGGGCGGGTGTTCGGCCAGTGGCCGGGTCTGGGCGAGGGGCAGTTACTGGCCGAACGCGACCTGATGCCCACCGCCGACGTCCGCGCCTATGCCGCCTGGGCCCTGCGCTCGATGTTCGGGATCGAAGCGCAGGCCCTGCAATCGCAGGTCTTTCCGGGCCTCGACATGGGCGACGATCCGGGACTGGTGCTATAGCGTTCACAAATCGCTATCTTTTCGTGAACAGCCGTTTATGTTGAATCCATGGCCCGCACCCGCACCATTCCCGATGCCGAAATCTTCAGCGCTATCCGCCAGCTTCTGGCAACGGGCGGCGAAAAAGCCGTGGCTTTCGCCTCGGTCGCCCGCGCCACCGGCTTGGCCGCCCCCACCCTCGTCCAACGCTATGGCTCACGCAACGACATGCTGCGCGCCGCCCTGATGTCGGCTTGGGATGATCTGGACGCCACGACCGCAACTGCCGAAACCGAAGCGCCGGCGTCTGCCAAAGGCGCGCTCGCCCTGCTCAAATCGCTGGGGGCCGGTAATGCGGACCTGTCCGACATCACCCTGCTGGCCGCCGATTTCCGCGACCCCGCCTTGCGCGCCCGTGCCGAAGACTGGCGCGCACGAGTCGTATCAGCCCTCGCCTTCCGCCTTGGCGGCGGCGCCAAGGGCCGCGAAACGGCGGCGATGCTGTTTGCGCTTTGGCAGGGTCAAACCCTGTGGCAAGCGGCCGGCGACAAAGGCTTCAAGCTGAAAGACGCGCTGAAACGGCTGGGCTGACTGCCGCCGGACGCAAGCATTCCACAGCCGGATTACCGCCATAGCCCCCACACCTACAGCCGCGCAGGCAAGGCAGTACCGCGCAGAAACTCGGCGCCCGTCATCGCCCGCTTGCCCTCGCGTTGCGCCAGCGTGATCTCGACCGCCCCCGTGCCGCAGGCGACAACCATGCCGCCCAGAACCTGCCCCGGCGCGCCATCCCCCGCCACCACCCGCGACCGCAACAGCTTGACCCGCTCGCCGCCCACCAGACACCAAGCGCCCGGAAACGGCGACAGTCCCCTGATCAGCCGATCCACCTCGACCGCAGGCTTGGCCCAGTCCACCTGCGCCTCGGCCTTGTCGATCTTGGCGGCATAGGTGACCTCGCCCGCCTGCGCCGCTGCCCCCATCGGCAAACCGTCCAGCGCTCGCAAGATCAACGCAGCCCCCATCTCCGACAGCCGGTCGTGCAGGTCCAGCGTCGTTTCCTGATCGCCGATCGTGGTCGCCTGCCGCAGCAGAACCGGCCCGGTGTCCAACCCCGCCTCCATCTGCATGATGCAGATTCCGGTTTCCGCATCGCCCGCCATCACCGCCCGATGGATTGGCGCCGCCCCCCGCCAACGCGGCAGCAACGACGCATGGATGTTCAGGCATCCCAATCGCGGCATATCCAGCACCGCCTGCGGCAGAATCAACCCATACGCCACCACCACCGCCACATCAGCCCCCAATGCCGCAAAGTCTTGCTGCACCTCGATGCTGCGCAGCGAGGCCGGATGCCGCACCTGCAACCCCAGTGCCGCCGCCCGCACCGCAACCGGCCCCGGCCGATCCGCCTTGCCACGCCCGGCGGGCCGGGGCGGCTGGGTGTAGACCGCCACCACCTCGTGATGCGCCGCAATCGCCTCCAGCACCGGCACCGAAAAATCGGGCGTACCCATGAAAATGGTTTTCATCGTGCCCGCGTCAGCTTGGCCGACCTGGCAATCAGCATCTTGCGCTTCAATGGCGACAGGCGGTCGAAATACATCTTGCCCGCCAAGTGGTCGATCTGGTGCTGCACCGACGTCGCCCACAGCAGCACGAACTCCCGCTCCTCCATCACCCCCAAGTCATTGAGAAACCGTACAGTTACCGCCCGAGGCCGCTCGATTGTCGCCGAAACGCCGGGCAGGTTGGGGCTGCCTTCCTCGTGGCTGCGCATCTGCCCGCTGGCGAACAGCACCTCCGGATTGGCCATCCGCACCGCCTGCCCCCGCGCATCCGACGCATCCACCACCGCCAGCCGCAGCGGCACCCCGATCTGCACCGCCGCCAAACCGACGCCCGGCATCGCCTCCATGGTGTCGATCATGTCGGCCCAGATGCGGTGAATGTCCCCGGTGATCGCGTCGACAGGCGCGGCTATGCTGCGCAGCATAGGGTGCGGCCACGGCAGACAAACGCGCACCGTCACGCCAACACCGCCGCCCGCACATCCGGTTCCAGATGGTCCAGCGTCACGATCCCATCCAGATGGTCCACCTCATGCTGCACACAGATCGCGGCGAACCCGTCAAACATCTGCTCCCGCGCCGCCCCGTCCGGATCGGTCCACCCAACCTGCACCTGCACCGACCGCGACACCTGCGCCACCACTCCGGGGATCGACAGGCACCCCTCCGGCCCCACGGCAACCGTCTCGGACCGCCAAAGGATCACCGGATCAGCCAACACTCTCGGGGCCGCAACCCCCTCTTTCCACGTCACATCCATCACGAACAGCCGCAGCACGGCCCCGACCTGCGGTGCCGCCAACCCGCGGCCGTTGGCGGCATACATCGTGGCCAGCATGTCCGCCGCCAACCCCCGCACCGACGCCACATCGACCACCGGCAAGCAGACCTGCGCCAACGCAGGGTCAGGCCAGCGCAGGATCGGCAACACCGCCATCAGTCCGCGTCGCCCCGTGCCCGGTCGCGCTTCAGTTTCTGCATCTTCCGCGTGATCATCTGCCGCTTCAACGGGCCGAGGTAGTCAATGAACAACTTTCCGTTCAGATGGTCGATCTCGTGCTGCACACAGGTCGACCACAAGCCCGAAAACTCCTCGACCTGCTCGATCCCATCGACCCCCATCCACTTCACCCGCACCGCCGCCGGACGTTCGACATCGGCGTATTGCTCGGGGATCGACAGACAGCCCTCCTCATAGGTCGTCACATCCTCGCACGCCCACAGGATTTCGGGGTTGAACAGCACAATCGGGCGCGGCACCCCGTCGACCGATTTCACGCAATCCATCACGATCAATCGCCGCGTCACCCCGACTTGCGGCGCCGCCAGCCCGACACCCGGCGCGTCATACATCGTTTGCAGCATATCCGCCGCGAGTTTACGTAAATCCTCGGTGATTTCCGTGACAGGATCACAGAGCTTCTTGAGGCGAGGGTCAGGGTGGATCAAGATGGGTCGGATCATGCCCCGGATTTACGGCGCGGGCGAAAACGGTGCAAGAGGGTGGGGCAAAATCAGATGGAACGGCAGTTATTCCCCGAAAATCGGCCAAACCGAAACACTGTTCTACTATTTTCTCCAAAATCAGGATGACTTACTACGCCATAACCCATACTCGGAACTTCAATCCGATCCAACTTCGCAGGACAGCATGAGCTTCGACACACCGATCACCCGTTCCGGCACCCATTCCGTCAAATGGGACATGATGGAAGCCGCCTGCGGCGTCAAAGACCCAGATGCGCTGGCGATGTGGGTCGCGGATATGGATTTCAAACCGCCGCACTCTGTGCAGCGCGCGCTGGAACAGATGACCGCCCACGGCGTCTATGGCTATTTCGGTGACGATGCCGCCTACAAGGCCGCGATCCGCTGGTGGATGGACACGCGGCATGGCTGGACCATCGGGGACGCGCAGATTTTCACGACGCACGGTCTGGTCAACGGCACCAGCCTGTGTATCGACGCCTTCACCGCTCCGGGTGACGGCGTGATCCTGATGACCCCGGTCTACCACGCCTTCGCCCGCGTGATCACAGGGCTGGGGCGGCACGTGGTGGAATGCCAGTTGGCCTTGACGGATGGCAGGTATCAGATGGATTTTGACGCCTGGGATGCCCAGATGACCGGCACCGAAAAGATGATGATCCTGTGTTCGCCGCACAACCCCAATGGCCGGGTCTGGACGCTGGCCGAGCTTCAGGGCGTCGCCGATTTCTGTCAGCGTCACGACCTGATTCTGGTGTCGGACGAGATTCACCACGACCTCGTGATGCCGGGCCACACCCATCATGTGATGGCAAAAATCGCCCCACAGATTGCCGACCGTCTGGTGATGATGACGGCCACGACGAAAACCTTCAACATCGCGGGCGCGCATCTGGGCAATGTGATCATCGCCGATCCCACCCTCGCCGCCCGCTTTGCCGACCGGATGAACGCCTTCGGCATCTCGCCCAATTCCTTCGGAATGCACATGGCGACCGCTGCCTATTCGCCCGAAGGCGCGGCCTGGGTCGATGACCTGACCCGCTATCTCGACGGCAACCGCAAACTGTTCGACGCCGGGGTGAACGCGATACCCGGCGTGCGCTCGACCGATCTGGAGGCGACCTATCTGGCGTGGGTCGATTTCACGGATACCGGCATGGATCACACCGAATTTGTCGATCGGGTGCAACGGGTTGCCCGCATCGCCGTCAACCCCGGCCATGTGTTCGGCAAGGGGGGCGACAGCTTCATCCGCTTCAACCTCGCCATGCCGCGCGCTCAGGTGGCCGAGGCTGTGGCACGGCTGCAAGCGGCCTTCGCCGATCTGCAATAGCCCTCAGGCTTTGGGCAACAGCGCGACGGGACCATTCTCGTCGCGCCAATAGTCCAGAGCGGGGCCCTGCGTCACGCTGGTGGACCGCTTGAACCCGCAAACCAGCCGCCCGTTCTCAACCGACGACGCCACGATCAGGCATTGGGCGATGTGCCGCGATCCATCGTAAACATCGACCAGACCGCGCAGGTGCGGCGTTAGCCCCGCGTCCAGCTCCAGCCCTTCGTCCCACAGGCGCAGCACCGGAAACACCGCTTCGCCAACCTGCACGCGCAGGCGCGACTGCCGCTTGCGGTCGCGTTTGCGCGCCAAGTCCAACCCGTCGCGCACTTCTTTCGGCAAAAACTCCAGCATCGCGTCCTCCATTCCCTCAAAGTCTGGCCGGGAAAGGGTTAATATCAAGGCAACAGCACGTTGTTGCAGCAATGTATCAACAATGTGACCCTCAAGGCACAGATCACCCTTGCGGCAATCCTCCGCCTGCGACCGGCTCCGTGCTTTGCGGCCGGATACGCTTCCCCGAACGTCGGAGACACCCATACGTCAGCACCGCTGGCGAGGCGGCTGTCGGCGACCTGCTTTGCGTGATTCGTCAGGCGACAAGGACGGTTTCAAAGCGGCCCGTACACTTTGCTAGACCACCAGCGCCGCCGCCTTTTTCAGGTCCACGCTGACCAACTGACTGACCCCCTGTTCGGCCATCGTCACCCCGAAAAGCCGGTCCATCCGCGCCATCGTCACGGCGTGGTGGGTGATGATCAGGAACCGCGTGTTCGTCCGCCGCGCCATCTCGTCCAGCAGATCGCAGAACCGCGTCACGTTGGCATCGTCCAAGGGCGCGTCGACCTCGTCCAACACGCAGATCGGCGCGGGGTTGGCCAGAAACACCCCGAAAATCAACGCCAAAGCGGTCAGCGTCTGCTCGCCCCCCGAAAGCAGCGACAGCACCGCCAGCTTTTTTCCCGGCGGCTGGCACATGATCTCCAGCCCCGCCTCCAAGGGGTCGTCGCTTTCCACCAGAACCAGCCGCGCCTCACCCCCGCCGAACAGATGGGTGAACAAGGTCGCGAAATTGGCGTTCACCTGCTCGAACGCGGTCAACAGCCGTTCGCGCCCCTCGCGGTTCAGACTGGCAATGCCCGACCGCAGCTTCTTGATCGCCTCCTCCAGATCGGCCTTTTCGGCGGCAAGCGTGTCATATTCGGCTTCGACCGCCTTCGCGTCCTCTTCCGCCCGCAGGTTCACCGCACCCAGCGCCTCACGGCTCCGCTTCAACCGGCCCACATCGGCGTCCAGCACATCAAGCGCCGGCATCCTGTCCACATCCACCTTCAGCGTGCCCAGCAACTGCGACGGCGTGGTCCCGGTTTCCTCGGCAATCCGCCCTGCCGCCAACACGACCGAGGCTTGCGCCGCCTCGGCCCGCGCCTCGGCCCCTGCCCGCGCCTCGCGGGCGGCTGCGGCCAGCCGTTCCGCCTCACGCTCCACCCCCGCCGCCGCGCGCAGTGCTGAATCGGCGGCGGCCAGCGCATCTGCGGCCAGCCTGCGCCGCGCCTCGGCACCCACCATCGCCTCGCCCAAGTCCTCGCGCTGCACGGCAATGTCTTCGGGGGCAACCAGCGCCTCTTCCAACTCAGCCTCCGCCTCGGCCAGGCGTTCGGCCAACTCGCCGCTGCGCCGCCCGGCCATCTCGGCCCGCGCCTGCCATCCGGCCAACTCGCGCTCTGCCTCGCCCTTGCGCCGCATCCGCGCCTCACCCTCGCGCCGCCGTTCGTCCTGCGCCGACCGCCGGGTCAGCATCGCCAGCCGCGCGCCTTCGACCGCCAGGCGGGCCTGTTCCACCAGCAACCGCGCCTCGCCCAGATCGCCCAGATCCTCGGCCCCGGCCAGCGCCTCCTCCAACCGCGCGCGCGCACCCGCAGCCTCGTCGTCAAACCGGGCGACCGACAGGCGCACCGCTTCCAGCCGCCCCGCCGCCAGCGACCGATCCGCCTCGGCCCGCGCGGCAACCCGCGCGGCCTCGGCCACCCGCGCATCCGCCGCCCGCCGCGCATCCCGCGCCAACCCATCGGCCCGCGCCAGGGCCGCCAACCGGTCCTGCAAGCCCTGATGCGCCGCGCGCGCCGCCTCGGCCCGCGCCTCGACAGCGTCCAGATCGCGCCGCAGCCCCGCCAGCCGGTTGATCTGCTGCAACCGCAGCGCCGACGCCGATGGCCCCGCCTCGGCCCCGGCCCGCAAACCGTCCCACCGCCACAGATCGCCCGCCCGGCTGACCAGCCGCTGCCCCGGCTGCAACCCCGCCTGCATCGCGGACCCCGCAGAGGGATCGACCACCCCGATCATCCCCAACCGCCGCCCCAGCACCGCAGGCGCTTGCACGAATTCGCCCAACGGCACTGCCCCCTCCGGCAATGCCGCCACCGCCTGATACTCAGGCAAGACCACCCAGCCCGACCCCGACGCCACCTCTGACGCCCGCAGATCATCGGCCAGCGCCGCGCCCAACGCCGCCTCATAGCCCGGCTCGACCTGCACCCGGTCCAACAGCGACGCGCCGCCCGATCCGCCCTGCGCCACCATCCGCGCCAACCCGCCCACCTCGGCCCGCAGCGCCGCCGCCTCGCCCTCTGCCGACGACAGCGCCGCCCGCGCCTCGCCTTCGCGCGCCTGCGCCGCACCGCGCGCGACCTCGGCCGACGCCAAAGCCTCCTCCGCCGCCTCGGCCAGTTCGACCGCCGAAACCTGCGCCTCCTCGGCCTCCTCGAACATCTCGCCCGCCGCGACCAGCGCCGCCTCCGCCGCTCCAACCGCCACCCGCGCGCGCGCGGCCTCGCCCTCTGCCCGCTCCAGCACCACCCGCGTATCGGCCACCAACCGCGCCACCGACTGATGCCGCGCCGCCAGACGCGCGGCATCCTCGGTCGCCTCGGACAGCGCAGCCTCCGCCCCCGCCAGCACCGACGCTGCCTCGCGCGCCGCTTCGACCGCCTCGGCCATCAGCACCTCGTGCCCCTCATGCCCCCGGATCAACTGGGCAATCTCCCACTCCAGCCGCGCCATCACCTCGCCCGCATCGCGGGTCAGCCCAGCCTCGCGCGCGGCATCCGCCCCCAGTTGCGCAATCCGCGCCCGCAGCGCCGCAATCGCCCCCCGCGCCCGCGCCTCCTGCTCGCCCAACGCCTCGCGCTGCAAGGTCAGCCGCTGCAAGATGGCCCCCGCCACCGCCTCGGCCTCGCGCAACCCCGGCAAACAATCCTCGGCCTCGGCCCTCGCCTCGCCCGCCACCCGCGCCGCAATCTCAGCCCGCCCCGCCTCGCCCAGCCGCAACCGCAACGCGGCCTCGGCGTCCAGCCGCGCCACATCCGCCTCGCGCCAGCGCAGATAGCGCAGCATCCCCTCGGCCCGCCGCAGTTCCTCGCCGATCTCGCGATAGCGCGCCGCTTGTTTCGCCTGCCGCACCAACATCGACAACTGCTGCGCCAGCGCCTCCAGCACATCGTCGACCCGCAGCAGGTTCTGCTCTGCCGCCGATAGCCGCAACTCCGCCTCATGCCGCCGCTGATACAGGCCCGAAATCCCCGCCGCCTCTTCCAGAATCCGCCGCCGCGCCTTGGGCTTGGCGCTGATCAGTTCCGAAATCTGCCCCTGGCGCACCAGCGCCGGGGAATGCGACCCGGTCGACGCATCGGCAAACAGCATCTGCACATCGCGCGCCCGCACCTCGCGCGCGTTCACACGGTAGGCCGACCCCGCGTCCCGCGTGATCCGCCGCGTCACTTCGATCTGGTCGGCCTCGTTGAACCCCGCAGGTGCCGTCCGGTCGGCATTGTCGATCACCAAAGCCACCTCGGCAAAGGCCCGCGCGCCCCGGCTGGCCGCGCCGTTGAAGATCACATCCTCCATCCCGCCGCCGCGCATCGCCGTCGGGCGATTCTCGCCCATCACCCAGCGCAACGCCTCCAGCAGGTTCGACTTGCCGCAGCCATTCGGCCCGACAACCCCGGTCAGCCCGTCCTGAATGATCAGGTCGGTCGGGTCGACAAAGCTCTTGAAGCCGTTCAGGCGCAGGCGGGTCAGGCGCAAAGAGGCATCCCCGAGAGGTGAGCAAAAAATATCGGGGAAGCTGCCCGCAAAGTCAACATCGTGCCACCCTATCTGGCGGTACGCGCGAAGTTACCCCCAATATATTGGAAATGCTTCCTTGGTGATTCGGGACTTGCGGGCAAGTTGGTTAAAGCGACCCCGGTTGACAAGGTGTGCAGACGGGGGGTGCACAGAAGGCGTACCGCAGGTGACATGGTTTATTTCTTTCAAATCAGCAGATTAACCTGCCGCACCGCCAACCTGCTTGAATTTCGGTGTCAAAACCCCTCCACTCCCTTTCACTCCCCGCACGCCAATCAAAGGCCGACATGCAAAATCTGACCCTCCTTGGGATCCCCGGTGCCCTGCGCGCCGCGTCCACCAACCGCCTGCTGCTGGCCGAGGCCGTCCGCGCCTTTGGTCCAGCCCAATATGCCGAGGCCGGCCTTCGGCTTCCGCTGTTTGACGAAGACCTTGAAATTGAACAGGGAATCCCGCCGGAGGTGCAAACCCTGTCCGATCAGATCAAGGCGGCGGATGCCATCGTCATCGCGACGCCCGAGTATAACAAGGCCCTCCCCGGCGTGTTGAAAAACGCACTGGACTGGATCAGCCGCACCAAGGGCGGGCCGTGGCGCGACAAGCCGGTGGCGATCATGTCGGCATCCGAAGGGCGGGCGGGGGGCGAGCGGTCGCAATTCTCGCTGCGGCTGTGCCTGAACCCGTTCCGCGCCAACGTCCTGCCCGGCCCAGAGGTGACGGTAGCCCAGTCGCGGCAGGCTTTCGACGATCAGGGTCGGTTGAAAGATCCGATGACGATCAAGGTGTTGACCGACCTGATGGCGCTGTTGCGGATCGAAGCCGCGCGTTAGGCCATCCGCAGGATCGTTACGACAGTGTCGCCATATCTGCGCTGGTCCAAAGGGTCGAACCCGGCAGGGATTTCAGGCGCAACCCCCTCTTCCCAAACGACAATCGCCCCCGGCTGCAACCACCCGCCCGCCTGCGCAGACGCCAGCGCCGCCTCGCCCAGCCCGCGGCCATAGGGCGGGTCCAGAAACGCCAGACCGAACCCCGCGCCGCGCACCGGCCCCAGTTTGGTCGCATCGCGCCGGATCACATCGACCTGCGCTTCGACGCGCATCAACCCGACATTCCGCCGCAGAATCCCCAGGGCGACACTGCCATCCTCGACAAACGCCACCGACCTTGCCCCGCGCGACAGAGCCTCCAGCCCCAGCGCCCCGGTCCCGGCAAACAGGTCCAGCACCCGCGCATCGCTGACCGGATCGTTGTATCCACCGTTTATCAACAGATTGAAGATAGCCTCCCGAACACGGTCCGAGGTGGGCCGCAAATGCGCCCTCGCATCGCCCACCCCAACCGCAGAAAGATGCAACCCGCGCGACCGCCCCCCGATGATGCGCATTACCTGAGCAGGACCTTCAGATTGACCGCCAGATCCGT
>Ga0105046_10006200_pt1 | contig 18874 bp, 12 predicted proteins | sample MAT03_FD_78385 | JGI IMG/M metagenome (GOLD analysis project Ga0105046, IMG submission 78385) | Freshwater microbial communities from Lake Fryxell liftoff mats and glacier meltwater in Antarctica - MAT-03 (megahit assembly) | ecosystem: Environmental > Aquatic > Freshwater > Ice > Liftoff... | reverse complement strand
CTATAGCAGTTAATGTGGTGGGCGAAGTCAATTTGTAAGATATCATCTGAGGGTATTCATCCTTCTGATTTTCAAAAACAACCAGATCTTTGGTCTCCGATTTCAATTTCATGACAAAAGGTATTTTGCCTGGCTCAGTCAGCGCAACTGAATAATAAACCTTTCCAGCCTTCTTTTCTAATTTCAATTGCTCCACGATAATGGTGTCACCTTGTACGGCACTGAATACCTTACCTTGCATCAATGATTTGTTGTAATATTTCCATTGCTCTACTGTGCTTTTGGAGGACTCAAGCTTCCATGCACCATTGAGCCAATGCTTAGAAGTAAACTTCTTAGACAGCAAAGCTTGTTTGGAGCAAGAACCTAATAGCATTAAACCCATCAGGCATATTATAGATGCGTATTTCATGTCAAATGATTTATTGAAGCATGTTGTACGCTATTTTATGGCAAATGTTATAAGTTCTGGTTAATAAAGTCGGTCATCTTTTGGTACAAATGTAGTCTGGTAGGTCCACCATAGATGCCATGATTCTTATTTGGGTAATAATAAGTGTCGAATTGCTTGTTAGCAGCAATCAATGCTTTTGACATCTCCACACTATTTTGAAAGTGTACATTATCATCCGCAGTTCCGTGAATCAATAAATATTTCCCTTTCAATTTATCGGCAAAATACACTGGAGAATTCTCTCTGTATCCCGCAGGATTTTCTTTTGTTGTGCGCATATAGCGCTCAGTATAAATTGAATCATACCATTTCCAGTTGGTAACGGGAGCTACAGCGATGGCGGCCTTGAAAACGTCATTACCTTTCAAGATGCATAAACTAGACATGTAACCTCCGTAACTCCAGCCCCAGATACCAATCCTTGCTGGGTCAACATAGCTGAGCGAACCCAAATATTTGGCGGCCTCAATTTGATCAATCACTTCATAATGACCCAATTGAAGATAGGTAACCTTCCTGAATGCCTCACCGCGCGCACCTGTTCCGCGACCATCCACGCATGCTACTATATAGCCTTGTTGCACCAGCATTTGAAACCACCAATAGTTTGTTCCCATCCATTCATTTTTGGCCTCCTGGCTGTTGGGGCCACTGTATTGAAACATCAAAACTGGATATTGTTTTCTATTGATTCCTGCGCCTTCAGGCTTTATCATCCATCCAAAAAGTTCAATATTTTCGCTAGTTTTGAAACTAAATGCTTCTACTTTTTTTACGCCATACTCCTCCATCTGCTTGACCGTTTTCTTGTTCTCTTCAAGAATTCTGATCGACTTGCCATCGCTGGAACAAACTTGGTAAACAGGAGGGCTATTAAAAGTAGAATTGCTGAGTACCATATAATCGAAATTCTTACTGAATTCGGCAGCGTTACTCCCTACATTGCTTGAAATTTTTTGCAACTTGTCACCTTTTAATGAAACGCGATATACCTCCTTGGAATAAGAATTTTCCATTGCAGCTTGAAAATAAATCCATTTTTTGTTTTCATCCATTCCATAAAACGCTGTCACATCATACATTCCCTTGGTCAGTTGCCTGATGAGTTTGCCATTGATGTCATACAGATAAATATGGTTGTAACCATCCATTTCGCTGGTCCAAATGAATGACTTTCCATCAGCTAAGAAGCTCAAATTATCCGTAATATCTATGTAGGCTTTGTTGCTTTCTGATAACATTATTTTGGATGAGCCGGTATTGGGATCTGTCAAATACAGCTTAAGCTCGTTCTGTAAACGGTTCATCCATGTAACACAAAGCGATTTACTGTCTGGAGTCCACTTGATTCTTGGCAAATAATCGTCATCAGTTTTAGGAATTTCAGCTCGTATCAATTTACCAGAACTCAATTCATATATCCATGCTGAAACTATTGCATTGGCTTCACCTACTTTTGGGTACTTATAGATATATGGTTCAGGATATTCACCATCGTTATAGAAGTCAATCGAATATTGTTTTACGCCACTTTCATCAAAACGTAGGAAGCCTATAAATTTGCCATCCGGGGACCATTGATAAGCTTGATACATACTAAACTCTTCTTCATAAACCCAATCTGGAAGTCCGTTGATCACCTGATTAATCACGCCGTCTTTGGTAACTGGAACCACAACATTTGAAGCCAAATCTTTAACAATAAGATTATTGTTGGCGATGAATGCAACTTTGTCTCCAACAGGCGAAATCTCAGGATACAACTGCTTTGCTTTTGGATACAGCTCCTGTGTAGCATTGGTTTTGAGATCTTGAATAAAATGAAATGACTTAGAAGAATATCTGTAAATAGACTCGGTTTCAGTTGCAAAAATCAACTTGCTCTCTTCAGAGCTGATCATCATTTCATCATACTGAGGAATACCTTTTCCCAAATTTTTATGATTAAAAAAGCTTCCTGTTGCACTACCGGTGACAATATTGTAGGTATTATAATCCTTTCCATCTTGTTGGATATAAGTACTTCCATCTTTTAAAAATCTGAATCCACCAGCGCTCTCTGTTCTAAATTTGTAAATCCCCCAAATCTCCTCTAGTGTGATTTTCTTTTGTGCTTGTAAACCGGCTGCCCAAAAAAGTATAATCAGGCAGAAAGACATTTTTGTTTTCATATCATAAAATTGAGTAGCAAAAGTGCAATTTTTTTAATTCTTCTTTGATTTTCTTAGATAGGAAACGAATATAACAATACCAAAGTGGTGTTTAATGGTTTTTCTATCAATCGGGCTGGGCATTTTTTTTGAACCATTTTTTCAGGACGGTCATCGCCTCTTTGCCTTGGGGGGTATAATCCCTTTCCAAATAACCCTCATGACCTTCACCATGCGGAAACCACTTCCACAAGAAACCTCCTGCCCACCAATCCTGATCGTAAAAGCTGGTGTAAATGGCATTCAATGCCTCACACTGTGCTTTGTGATTTATCGGTAGACTTTTAACTGTTTTTTCGAGTTCCCATGTGGGACCTGCGCATCCATCTACGCTTAAGTAGCCATATTCGGTGAATAAGACCTTCTTTTGTTTGCGCTCTGAGAAAGCTCTGATTTCTGCTGAGATAGGCTTCCATTTTGCGAGTAAATTAGCCTGTGATGGCGTCTTACCATTATCTAAGGGGAAATATGCATTGATTCCTATATAATCGAGCTGATCCCAAAATGGGACTTGATCGTAGTCGTTCCAATTGGCAGCATAGACCAGCTTGCCTCTATAAATTGCACGTATTTCTTTGATCAAGTCCTCCCAAAACCTTGATCTTGCAGCAACTGATTTTTTGAATTCGGTGCCAATACAGAACAATTCGACATTTAAGCTATCTGCCATTTTCACAAAAGGCATTACGTAATTGTGGTAACTTGTTTCCCATTTGACCCAATCTTCATCGGTCTTAAATTCCATATCACCAGGCCAACTACCTGGCAAGTAAACTTGGGGTTTGAGCATGACACCAATATTGTGTAAATGAGCCAACTTAATGGTTTCCAGTACGCCTTCAGGTTTTTCTCCCCACCACTGCCATGAAGCTTGATTGTACCTGACACTTGCTTGTAATGGAAGGGTGTAACCATATGGAATAACTGATATCCAATTGGCTCCGCAATCCACAATATCTTGCATAGGATCAGTAGGAAATGGATCAGGAGGGGCTACAAAACTCAAGCCATTGATCTTGCTGGAATCCGAATTTTTAGCTAAGTTAATAGGCAATTCTTCTTTGAGACTCAAGGGCTTTTCTTCCTGGTTCAAAACTTGACAATGAGCAAGCAATATGCCATTGATCAACAAAATAAATTGCAGCAAACATTTCATGTTATGTATTTTTCTTTTCTGTGATGAAATACATATCAATATTGCCTTTGTTCTTAGCTGCTATTTTTCCGCGATGCTCTCCTTCAAATTGATCCTTCACAAGTTCCCAAGTAGCTTCGCTCACATTGACCCGATCTGGTTCGCCACTTGATTCCATTCTGCTTGCAGTGTTGACTGTATCCCCCCAAATATCATAAGCGAATTTTTTGGTGCCGACCACCCCTGCTACCAATGGCCCGGTATGAATGCCAACTCTGACTTGAAATATAGGCTGTCCTTCTTTGATTCGCTCCTCTTGGTATTTAATCATTGCCTTTACCATCTCAAGACCAGCAGATACTGCATCAATTGGATGTGTAGAATTGGTTTCAGGGATGCCTCCTGCGCACATATAGGCATCACCGATGGTTTTGATTTTTTCCAAGTTGTGTCGATCGGTAATTTCATCAAATGCCATGAAACATTTGTTCAATTCAGCAACCAATTGTTCTGCGTTCAATTGTTCAGAAACTGCCGTAAAGTTTTTGAAATCAGTAAACAAAACTGTGACGGAATCATAATTTTTGGCCTTAGCTTTTCCGGTTGCCTTCAACTCTGCAGCTGTTGTTTCTGGCAATATATTGAGCAGTAGCTGATCGGATTTCTTGCGTTCAGCCTCAATTAATTCGTTCTTTTCTGATAATTCTTGGTTGGCTTTTGTTTTAATTTTATTCCGATTGAACAATACACCAGCCAGTAAAATGAGCAACAATGAACCGCCAAAAAGTGAATTTCTGGTCATGGCTGCAGACTTTAATTGGGCTTTATTCAGCTCAATTTGGTTTTTCTTCTCTTCAATTTCACGCAATTTTTGTTCCTCCTTGAAAGAAAATTCGTCTTGTTGGAATTTGAGTAGATTGGTTTCGTTGATGCGTAAGTCTTTGACGGTCTCGTATTTAATCCGATATTGGTAAGCCTTGGCATAATTGCCCATTTCAGAATGCACTTCCGACAAGTCTTTGTATGCCATTTGCTCAAACTTTTTATCGCCTGTCTTGAGTGCAAGCTCCAAATATTGGTTCACAAACCCAATGGATATTTTGTATTGTTTGAGGCGGCGATATACATCACCCATTCCATTATACACCTCTATCCTACCGCGGGCATCTTCATTTTTTTTGCATATTTCAAGAGCCTTTCCAAAGTAACTTAGTGCTTTTTCAAATGTGGTCTTTGACTCCTTACTCTTGGACATTTTGGTTTCTAGCGAACCGATGTGTTTGGCAACAACACCCAGATTATTGTAAACTTCAGACATGCTGGATTCATCTGCTAAGGAAATCTGTAGTTGTAGAGATTCGAGCAAAGTTTTCTCTGCCAATTTGAAATAGCGCATTGCTGCAGCATAGTCTTTGGCTTGTTTCATGACCGCATCTCCCAAATCGTCAAATGCTACCCCTATATTGTTCATGGTTGAAGCAACTCCCGACTCATCATTCTTTTGCTTCCAGTATTTCAAAGCTTTTTGATATGATGCCATCGAGATTTTCATCTTTAAGGTATCCAAAGCAAAATTGATATCGCCTTGTATATTTCCAAGCATATCATAGCCGCGAGCCATTGCTATCGGATCCTCCAACTGTTCGGATACTTTAAGGTATTGATACATATAATTCAAAGCCGTTGGGTAATCTCCAAGTCGCCAATATGTTTTTGACAAATTGAATGCTGCGCGAGACACCCTGACCGTATCTTTTATTGCTATTTGCGTTTGATAGGAAAGTTTATGAAATTCAATAGCTTTGAAATAATTGCCATAGTCGTTGTACAAATTTCCAAGGTTGTTGTAGATGCTACCAATACCTTTGCTGTCTTGGATTTGCTGACGCAAGTTGAGTGCTTCGAGGTATTTCTTAATTGCGGTAGCAGAATCGGAGTTCATAGCAGCGAGTACAGCCTCATTGTTGAGTGCCTCTGCCAAGCCTTTTGGGTATTTGATTTTCCGTGCAAGTTGGACTGATCGAACCAGTATTGCCTTAGCCTCAGCTTGCTTCGTCTCTTGAATGGACCAAGCCAATTCATTCAATGTCAGAACACGTTGGGTATCAGGCAGATTGCTGCGCTTCAAAACACGTGTCAAACTATCAACATGCGGATCCTGCCCCAATACAGGATTGGCCAAACAAAAACTTAGAAAGCTAAATAACAGTAAGTATTTGAAGCCTGTGAAATTCAAACTAGTTCAAAACCAATACGCCAGTTGATAGAAATTTCAATTCCTCCTTCGGTTGGGTGATCGCATCAATCTTTTCTTTTGACAGACCTTCATCCTCAGCATAGTGTTTCAGTTCTTCAACTGATGTTGTTTCATAAAATGCTTTGCCTTCCATCACCACATTTTTTCCGGAGAGATCCTTGGGTACGAAAAAGCCGTAATCTTTGAATTTTACGAAGATAGGAGCTTGGTTAGGCTTTTCAGAAACCATAGTCATCCAACAACCTTTTACTTGGCATACAGTTTCAATTTTACCTTTTACCTTTACACCATCCATTTCTGTTTTGCCAGCCATAGCTGCTAATAAAGCATCATAGGTCATCGCGTTTTTGGCGTCAATTTTATTGCCAAAATGCTTGCCATCATTGGCCTTTGATCCTCCAGGTTTAGGAGAACAGCCAAATAAAAATCCGAGTACACAAACTGTTAGAATTAATCGCATGGGTTAAATTTTCCATAAAGTTAAGACTTTCTTAAAGGAACATGGTTGTTAAATAGTTATTAAAGTATCGATTAAAATATTTGACATCAAAATGCAAGAAGAAAGTATTGCTAATCATGAAGCCCGTACTTTTGTCCATCACATGAAAAAGAAAACATCTTTCGGTTCATCATTTCAGCATAAATGCGCAATTATTATTGTTCTGCTTTTGCTCTCTTTATGTAGCAATTTGCAAGCCCAATGCATAAGTGGTGATTGTAAAAACGGGAAAGGTATTTACCTCTATCCATCCGGGGCAAAGTATATTGGTCATTTTGTAAATGGAGAATGTAGTGGAATAGGCGTATGCTATTATGCGGATGGAAGCAAGTATCAGGGTAATTGGGCAAAGAGATTTCCTGAAGGTCATGGCATTAAAACATATACCGACGGTACCGTCCGCAATGGATACTGGAAACAAGGCAAACCTGTAGATGAAAAAGGCAACATCATGGAGGAAGTCTTCAAGCAAAAAGAGATATTCAATGATGGAACCGATATCCAAAGTGGTTGCCTAAGTGGAGATTGCAAAACTGGAATTGGTGTTTTAGCCTACGTTGATGGAAGCCGTTATGAGGGAGAATTTATCAATGGAAAAATACAAGGTGAAGGCAGCTTTGAATATCCAAATGGGGACAAATACATCGGCATGTTCCGAAATAATCTGCCCGACGGCAAAGGAATAAAAATAAAAGCTGACGGTTCAAAACTATCAGGAAACTGGGCTGTAGGCGAGTATCGCGGCAAAGAAATGGAAGCAAGCGAAAAGATTGGTTGCATTTATGGAAACTGTAAAGATGGGCAAGGCACCTACGTTTTTCCAGAAGCAATTGCTACTTATACAGGTGGATTTGTGAACAGTCAATGCGAAGGCAAAGGAACCATCAAATATGCCAATGGCGATACTTATACTGGCGGATTCAGACTCGGAAAGCTTAATGGTGAAGGGACTTTGATACTCAAGGACAAAACCATCATCAAAGGTGAATGGCAGGATGGTGAGTTTCTTCGATCCATAACATACGATCCCGAGCCAGAAGTTCTAACAAATGTTGAGCCTCAGGCAATCCAAAAAAAGGTAAAAACTTGGGCCTTGGTGGTAGGCGTATCTCAATACGATCGTATGCCGGTGCTCAGGTATGCGGATGATGATGCATACAAGATGTTTGCATACTTGAAAAGTTCAGAAGGTGGAGGAATACCTGATGAAAGAATTAGGGTATTGGTGGACGAGGATGCTACCAAACAACAAATCAAACAAAATATGAAGGAATTGTTCAGCCAAGCAGGGCCAGATGATTTGGTCATCTTTTACTTTGCTGGACATGGACTGAAAGGATCTTTTTTGCCAATTGATTTTGATGGATACAATTATAAATTGACACATGAGGAACTCAATGCCATCATGGACGAATCACCAGCTGGTATGAAATTGTACATAGCTGATGCTTGTCACAGTGGATCAGCAGCCAACGATTTCAAAGGCAATCCAGATGCAATGGCTGAAAATTTTTACGGTAGCTTCAATGACATGAGTACAGAAAAAGCCATCCTAATGTCCTCAAAAAGCGAAGAAACTTCTCTTGAATCCAAAGGATTGCGTCAAGGTGTATTTACTTATTTCCTCATCAAAGGCCTCAAAGGCCTGGCAGATGCCAATGAAGACAAAGTAGTGAATTTAACAGAGTTGTACGATTATGTTAAAGCCAATGTCAGCAGCTATACAGGTAATAAGCAAACTCCTGTAGTGATTGGACAATTTGATGAAAAGATGGTTCTTTCTAACTTGAAATAATTTACTTTCCTATCACTTCATGTGTCTTGGAATAGAATCTGTTAACTCCTGGTTTCACATGTCCGAGTACCTCGACCGTTTTCTTGGGCAAATAAACTGCAACTGGATAACTGATTGAAGATTCGGACTGCTTCTGAGATATAATATTTGCATCAATACTGAAGATTAATACAGCACTGATCAGCAATCCAAAAATAAAACTCAGCATGATGCCCTGAGTGAGTTTCTCGGGAAATTTTATGCCTACTTTCTTAGAGCCAGCTTGAACATCACCGCCCAAGAAGACAACAAAACGCTTACAAATCCAAAATACACTCAGCACTACAAAAAAGAGCAATATCCACGAGTCGCTCCCCCACCAAGTTGCTATCTTATCATAAATAACCGGTGCCAAGTAAATACTCATCAATGCGCCTAAAATAGTTGAAAACCAAGGAGTAAGCCAATGAAGCGGCTGTTTGCTGTATCCCAAATAAAACCCGTACATAACTGCAGCTGCGAATAAAAGATCTATAATCATAAATAGATGAATTGGTGGCGTGAAATTATGAATACCTCACCAAAATTCATAAGATTTGAATTTTTGGACAGCTGGATCAAAAATAATGACACATACTAAAAGCTTGATTCTCGCACAAAATTGGTGCTTGAGCATATTATTATCAATCTATCCTATCAAATACTCGTTTCTTAGTTTTTTTGGCTCTAATTTTGCCTTAATAATCCAACAAACCGCCCTCAATGAAAAATCTATTCCTGCTTATTTTGATTGCTTTCTCTACAACTGTCACTTTTGCCCAGTCAAATAAATCGGAAGAAGCTATTCCAAAAGTCCTGACAATCGGGGAAAATGAAGGATTTACCAACAGACTTTCTGCTGAATTTCCTAAGACTTTGCTCTCAGCATCTGGCAATGATGTTGATTTGGCTTTCCGACGCTGGATGAATATCTTGCAAGAAATCCAGAATTTCAGCAACAAATCTGGTTTTGATATCAAGGGGTCTAGAATGTGGTTGAATATTTACTTTCAAGCCGATGGCAGTATCAAACACATAGCTTATTATCTGCAACCTACAAGTCGCAATATTCCTGAACCTGAAATGAAAGGTTTTTTCTCGGCTTTTATCAACCAATACAAACCAAAATTCAACCCTAACTTGGTATGTGGACATAGCGGTAGTGCTTCATTCCCATTAAATATTTCAGACTTTTCTGACAAAAAATAACTGCTCCGTAGGTTTTTTCGTATTTTCGACCCAATGAAATGGTCCGCTTTCCCCGTATTTATTGTCTGTTCGATTCTTTTGAGTGCCTGCAGCCCTGAGGAAGTTCCTACTATTTATTCAAAAGTCAAGGTCAGTGATCATAGCTTAAATGATTTGCTATTTGTCAAGGACAGCGTAGTTTACACAGTAAGTGGGGATACTTGGTATTCGGGTGGAATACATGTTAGTACCAATGCCGGCAATTCCTGGAAAACAGACACTATCAGTGCTGTGGGATTAAACTCCATTGCTTTGTCACCTTCAGGACGAATGTTTGCTGGGGGATATGCAGGATTTTTGTTTACAAAAGAAGTAAATGCGCCTTGGCAACAAATTAATATCGGCACGTACGATATCTATAAAAGTATCTCCTATTCACCGCAAGGCCGCTTATTTTTAGCATCTGGCACTTCTTTTTTTTACGGAAAGATATTTCAAGCCAATGAAAATCTAGAGATAACCCAACAAGATAGTCTGGGCATTGATCTGCGTCAAATACTGTATTTTGATGATCTTAACTACGCAGCTATAGGATATGGAGGGACTTATTACAGCTCTGATGCTGGGATGAAATGGATCCGTACTGACTTGATTGGCGACAACTTTACTTCAGCGGTAATCCTTGATCAGAATACCGCTGTAGGCATTGGCTTTAATGGCACACTTATTAAAACGAAAAATAAAGGAAAAGCCTGGGAGAAAATCGATGGCGGCAGCAATTTTGATGTAAGCTTTCCTGGATTCAGTAAGATCATTCTCCTAAACGACGGCTCCTTAGTGGTTTGTGGCAGGAAGGGAAATATCTGGATCACCACCAACGAAGGAAAAAGCTGGAAAAAAGCTGAAACTTTTACAGATGCTCATTTCACGTCAATGATCAACAAAGGGCAACAAATATATCTGACTGCCTCAGACGGAAATTTATATAGAGTGCTATTCTAGTGGCTGATTTCAGAATCAGTGTAACACATTGTCATTTTCTCATATCTTTGTAAGTTCTTATACATATTGCCATGGACTTGAATGAAATCCGTTACGACGAAGACAATATACGATCACTCGATTGGCGTGAGCACATTCGCTTGCGACCGGGTATGTACATAGGTAAACTCGGGGATGGTTCTTCGCCTGATGATGGTATTTATGTCCTGATCAAGGAAATCATTGACAACTGTATCGATGAGTTTGTTATGGGTAATGGGCGTGAAATAAAAATCAAGTTCGAAGACATCAAGGTAAGTATTCGTGACTATGGCAGAGGAATTCCATTGGGCAAAGTGGTTGATTGTGTTTCGCAGATCAACACCGGTGGTAAGTATGACTCAAAGGCATTTAAAAAATCGGTCGGCTTAAATGGTGTTGGAACCAAGGCGGTCAACGCTCTTTCTTCTACTTTCATCGTTGAGTCATACCGTGAAAACCAAACGAAAAAAGCAACTTTCAGCCAAGGTGCAATTACTTCAGATCCAGATATTGGCTCCACAACTGAAGCCAACGGAACTTATATTGAATTCATTCCTGATGAAGCCATCTTTAAGCATTTTCGATTCAGAAATGAGTTCATTGATCAGCAACTTTGGAATTATGCTTACCTGAATGCTGGCTTGAAAATTAATTGCAATGGTCAGATCTATCAATCCAAAAATGGCTTGTTGGACCTATTGGCCCGCAAAACTACACCTGAAGAACTGCGATACCCCATCATTCACCTCAAGGCTGAGGATATGGAGATTGCCCTTACGCATGGTGAACAATATGGCGAACAATACTATTCCTTCGTCAATGGTCAAAATACCACACAAGGTGGAACACATTTGCAAGCATTTAGAGAGGCTCTGGTGAAGACCGTTCGAGACTTTTACAAGAAAGATTTTGATTCCAAAGATGTTCGTAGTTCCATTATTGCCGCAGTAAGTGTGCGCGTCGAAGAACCCGTTTTTGAATCTCAAACCAAAACCAAACTGGGGTCGATGACCATGTCGCCCGATGGTATTTCGGTAAGAAGTTTTGTAGGCGAGTTCATGTCTTCTCAATTGGACAACTTCCTGCATAAAAATCCGGAATTAGCTCAAGATTTGCTCAAACGAATTTTACAATCCGAACGCGAACGCAAGGAAATAGCAGGTATCCAAAAATTGGCCAACCAACGTGCCAAAAAAGCGAACCTTCACAACAAAAAACTACGGGACTGCAAATATCACTTGAATGAAAGCAAGGTCCCAGAAGATATGCGCAAGGGATCTACTATTTTCATAACGGAAGGAGACTCGGCAAGTGGTTCAATTACAAAATCAAGAAAAGTTAACACACAAGCGGTGTTCAGCTTGAGAGGCAAGCCTCTGAACTGCTTTGGAATGTCCAAGAAAGTGGTTTATGAAAATGAAGAGTTTAACCTATTGCAACATGCCCTGAATATTGAGGATTCCCTAGATGATCTCAGATACAATCAGGTAGTTCTGGCAACCGATGCCGATATTGACGGAATGCACATTCGTTTGTTGTTGCTGACCTTCTTTCTTCAATTTTTTCCTGACTTGGTCAGAGGTGGACACTTGTACATATTAGATACCCCTTTGTTTCGTGTTCGCGACAAACAGCATACATTTTATTGCTATTCAGAAAGTGAAAAACAAGAAGCAATTCAAAAGCTCAGAGGCAAGCCTGAAATCACCCGATTCAAGGGTTTGGGTGAAATATCTCCAAATGAATTTGCAGATTTCATTGGAGACAAAATACGATTGGAGCCCGTAATACTTCAAGACGGAACCAACATCGAGCAAATTTTGGATTATTACATGGGTAAAAATACACCTGCACGTCAAGAATTCATCATTGATAATCTCCGTTTTGAAAAAGATGTTGCTGAGCCATCAGAGATTTTGGAAAAAGAATTGGAGGAAGAGCCAGTGTGACACTTTGTCTGAATTCTAGTCAAAACTTTTAGGTGGCATATCATTTGCCTATTTAATTTCCCAATGCGCATGAGATATATTATGACGGATTGGCAGAAAATATAAAGACTATGAAAGAATTTGATGATTTGATAAGATTGCAATCCAACGAAAGTGAAGGTGACTTTATGCCCTTGGTTTCGCTTGATGAAGGCGCCGAAGCTGAAGAAAGAGACGGCATGCCTGATACAATGGCTTTGCTTCCACTAAAAAATACAGTTTTGTTTCCAGGATTGTTGGTTCCTGTTACCATCAGTCGTGAAAAATCGCTCAGAGCAGTCAACAAGGCTTACGAAACCTCCAAAATTATTGGCGTTTTCACACAAAAAGATGTAAAAGACGACGAGCCAGAATCCAATGACCTTTACAACACTGGAACTGCTGCCAAAATAATAAAATTGCTCCGAATGCCCGATGGTAGCACTACCGCTTTGCTCCAAGGCAAAAAAAGGATACAAATCGAAAAGGTCATTCAGGAATCACCTTACCTAGAAGCAACAGTGGAATTTTTGGATTACAAAGAACCCAAAGAAAAACGTTCTTTTGAGGCAATCATCAAGTCTGTTCGTGAAATAGCTGAACAAATCATCTTGCTTTCTCCAAGCTTGCCTGATGAAGCAAAGATCATTCTGCGCAACATCAACAATGACGTCTTTTTGCTGAATTTCCTTTCAAGCAATCTGGGCTTAAAAATCAAGAACAAACAATCTATACTTGAGATAAATGACCTGATGCAAAAGGCCAAGACCATACTTGAGTACCTAGATGCCGAGCTTCAACTATTGGAACTGAAAGATCAGATCGAAGGAAAAGTACGCGGCGATATCGAAAAGCAACAAAGAGACTACTACCTATCCCAACAACTCAAAACCATTCAAGAAGAATTGGGTCAAAATCCCCAAGACGAAGAGATTAAAAGCTTGAGTGATAAAGCCTCGAAAAAGAAGTGGAGCAAAGAAATTGAAGCCCTCTTCAAGAATGAACTCAACAAGTTGAAACGCACCAACACCATGTCTCCTGAATATGGTATGATGCTCAATTATCTCGATACCGTTGTTGAGCTTCCTTGGGGTGAATTCACCAAAGATAATTTCGACTTAAAGCGGGTAAAGAAAGTGCTCGATCAAGACCACTTCGGGCTTGAAAAGGTAAAAGACAGAATTCTGGAACACATTGCAGTACTGAAATTGAAAGGAGATATGAAAGCCCCAATACTTTGTTTGTTGGGCCCTCCAGGAGTTGGTAAAACCTCTTTGGGAAAATCCATTGCACGCGCCCTCAAACGCAAATATATTCGCATGTCACTCGGTGGGCTGCATGATGAAGCTGAAATACGCGGACACCGCAAAACCTACATAGGCGCCATGCCAGGTAGGGTAATCCAGTCTATCAAAAAGGCCAAATCATCTAATCCGGTTTTCATATTGGACGAAATAGATAAAGTAGGGAAAGATTTCAGAGGAGATCCTTCATCTGCACTACTTGAGGTATTAGACCCTGAACAAAACAGCACATTTCACGACAATTATCTTGAAATGGAATATGATCTTTCCAAAGTGATGTTCATTGCAACTGCCAATACCCTGCAAGGAATACAACCTGCACTATTGGACAGAATGGAAATCATTGAATTGAGCGGTTACAGCGTCGAAGAAAAAGTCGAAATCGCTAAGCGACACTTGATACCAGAACAAAAAACAGAAAATGGCCTAAAGCCTGAGCATGCCAATATCTCGAAGTCCGTTTTGAAAGATATGATCCAAGCTTATACCAGAGAATCAGGAGTCAGAAGCTTGAGTCGTGTACTGGCAGGTGTGATGCGTGGTATAGCCAAGCATGTAGCACTTGAGGAGAAATACAATGTGAGTGTAACATTTGAAGATGTGGTAAAATACCTTGGACCGATCGTCTTCGATAAGGATATCTATCAGGGAGTTAGAGTGCCTGGAGTAACAGTGGGTCTTGCATGGACAAGTACAGGAGGAGATATTCTATTTATTGAATCCAATTTGTACCCTGGAAAAGGAACACTAACGCTAACAGGTAATCTAGGTGATGTAATGAAAGAAAGTGCAGTTACAGCTCTCTCTTACATCAAGTCGCACTATCAACCGCTTGGCATCGATGCCACAGCATTTGAAAAAAGTGATGTACACATTCACGTACCTGAAGGCGCAATACCCAAAGACGGCCCAAGTGCAGGTATTACCATGCTAACGGCTCTTGCATCCGCATACACAGGTAGGATAGTAAAACCTTACGTGGCAATGACCGGAGAAATAACTCTGCGTGGCAAGGTACTTCCGGTAGGAGGCATCAAAGAAAAAATACTGGCTGCTAAGCGTGCTGGTATTCGTGAAATAATCCTCTGCGAACAAAACAAGCGCCACGTTGATGAAATAAGCGAAGATTACATCCAAGGCATGAAATTTCACTATGTACAGGAAATGGATGACGTGCTAAAGATTGCCTTGGTTGAAGCCAAAAAGTGATTTTTGGAAAGCTATAAAGCTTGACATTTAGAAATCATCATCATTGTTGTGAAAAACTTCAGTACTTCATTTAACGATTGACACTGATAGGATCATCCTGTTTTCAGTATTAAAATTTAACCAGGAATAACTTGTCACTGGAAGATCCCTTCCAAATCCACTGATGATCTGGAATTTTCTCTTCCAAAAATACAAAACTTGTATCCTATGGTTGTTGGGTTTACGAAAATTGAGCTTGAGCTTAGGGTATATTAACTATGCATTTTGGACAACTGAATAAAGCCTTGTAAGCCTATAAATAATAGCTTTGCTTGATCATTTCAGCAATTAAGCTCCATGCAAATGCTTTTAACTTGCTACCTTTGCGGCCGAAATTCATTTCATGACAAGATTAGAAGAAATAGCGCGGCGAAGAACGTTTGGTATCATTTCGCACCCCGATGCAGGTAAAACCACCCTTACTGAAAAGCTCTTGCTTTTTGGTGGTGCCATTCAAATAGCAGGCGCAGTAAAATCCAACAAAATAAAACGCTCAGCTACTTCCGATTTTATGGAAATAGAGAAGCAAAGGGGTATATCCGTGGCAACATCGGTTATGGCATTTGAATACAAGAATAGACAGATCAACATTCTGGACACTCCAGGTCACCAGGATTTTGCGGAAGATACCTATCGAACTCTGACTGCTGTAGATAGTGCCATAGTGGTGATTGACGTAGCCAAAGGCGTAGAAACACAAACTGAAAAATTGGTGGCCGTATGCCGTATGCGCAATACGCCCATTATTGTTTTTATCAATAAGCTGGATCGTGAAGGCAAGGACGGATTTGACCTGTTGGATGAAATTGAGGCCAAGCTCGGCCTGAATGTAGTACCACTTTCTTGGCCCGTAGGTATGGGGCAGCGATTCCAGGGAGTTTATAATATTTATGACAAAAACATGCTGCTGTACAGCCCACACAGCAAACAACAAGTAGGGGAAACTACCGAAATAAGAGACCTCAATGATGGTCAGGCAGATGCATTGGTAGGTCAAAGGGCTGCTGATGAATTGCGCAGTGAACTGGAGGTGGTGCAATCAGTTTATCCACATTTCAGCAGACAAGCTTACTTGAATGGGGAACAGTCTCCCGTTTTTTTTGGAAGTGCTGTCAATAATTTTGGCGTAAAGGAATTGCTGGATTGCTTTGTTGAGGAGGCTCCTGCTCCTCTAGCCCGCGAAACGGAAGAGCGTGTAGTTGAACCACTGGAAGAGAAGTTTACCGGATTTGTATTTAAAATCCATGCCAATATGGATCCCAACCACCGGGACAGAATTGCATTTTTGCGGATTTGCTCAGGCACATTTGAACGCAATACCAATTATCTGCACATCCGCCAAGCAAAAAAAATGAAGTTCTCAAACCCCACTGCTTTCATGGCTGATAAAAAATCAGTTGTGGATGTTGCATATCCTGGTGATATAGTAGGTCTTTATGATTCGGGGAACTTTAAAATCGGTGATACTCTGACAGAAGGAGAAATACTTCATTACAAAGGAATACCAAGTTTCTCACCTGAACAATTCCGCTTTGTGCTCAATAAGGACCCTATGAAGACCAAGCAACTGGACAAAGGAATCCTTCAGTTGATGGATGAGGGCGTTGCGCAATTGTTCATCAAAGAAGACAATGGTCGTAAAATAATTGGCACTGTTGGTGCACTTCAATTCGATGTATTGCAGTATAGACTCAAGAATGAATACGGTGCGAGCTGCGATTATGAGCCAATTAGCCTCCACAAAGCTTGTTGGGTCACTTGCAATAAACCTGCGATATTGAATGATTTCCGCCAGAGAAGAAAAGCCGATTTGGCGCTCGACAAGGAAGGCAAGTTGGTTTTTCTGGCACAAAGTGCATGGACATTAAAAATGGCACAAGAGAATCACCCCGAAATAGAATTTCATTTCACCTCAGAGTTCTAAACAAGCGGCCCCCATTTCACGTAATACTCTACTCATACCCTTATAATATGTCACAACCTGAAGATCAGTTCAAAAAATTAGTATCGCATTGCAAAGAATATGGATTCATTTTTCAATCGAGTGAAATATATGACGGACTCAGTGCTGTTTATGATTATGGACCTTATGGAGTAGAGTTAAAGAACAACATTAAGCAATATTGGTGGAAAAGCATGGTACAAATGCATGACAATATTGTAGGTATAGATTCAGCAATTTTTATGCATCCAAAGACTTGGAAGGCAAGTGGACACGTTGATGCATTCAATGATCCATTGGTAGATAACAAAGACTCTAAAAAACGCTATCGGGCAGACGTATTGATAGAGGCAGTCATTGACAAATTGGAAGCCAAAGCCGACAAAGAAGTCAGCAAAGCCAAAGAAAGATTTGGGGAAACCTTCGACGCAGCCATGTACCGTACCACAAATCCAAGGGTAATGGAATACTTGGGTAAGGCTACAGACATAGCCGCAAGGTTGGCGGATAACATGTCACGCGGCGATATGGAAGGTTTGAAATCCATGATCGATGAACTTGAAGTGACCTGCGAAGTGAGTGGATCGCGAAACTGGACAGAAGTACGCCAATTCAACCTCATGTTCTCTACCCAATTGGGCAATATTGCAGGTGAAGAAGAAAAACTCTACCTAAGACCTGAAACAGCTCAAGGAATTTTTGTGAACTTCCTGAATGTTCAAAAAACCACCCGTCAAAAAATCCCTTTTGGCATAGCGCAAATAGGAAAGGCATTTAGAAATGAAATTGTAGCACGTCAGTTCATATTCCGAATGCGCGAATTTGAACAAATGGAAATGCAATTCTTTGTGCGTCCCGGTGAAGAGATGAAGTGGTACAATTACTGGAAAGACGCCCGTATGAAATGGCATTTGGCCATTGGCACGAGTGAGGACAATTACAGATTTCATGATCATGACAATCTTGCACACTATGCCAATGCAGCAGTTGATATACAGTTCAAGTTTCCATTTGGTTTTAAGGAATTAGAAGGAATACATTCCAGAACCAATTACGATTTGAATCAACACATGGAGCTCTCGGGCAAAAAGTTGATGTACTTTGACCCAGAATTGAATGAAAATTATATTCCTTATGTGGTAGAGACCTCTATTGGTTGTGATAGGATGTTTCTCGGATTGATGAGTTTGGCCTTGCAAGATGAAACAGTGCCAGATGCAGATGGCAAAGACAGCACCCGAACCGTATTGAAATTGCACCCAGCATTGGCCCCAGTGAAATGCGCAGTATTGCCTTTGGTCAAGAACAATGAAGAATTGAATCAATTGGCTCAATCTATATATTCAAAGCTGAAAGCGCACTTCCAATGCCAATATGACGAAAAGGACGCCATAGGTCGAAGGTACCGCAGACAAGATGCCATCGGCACACCCTTATGTGTAACTGTAGATTTTGAAAGCATGGATGACGGCATGGTAACTATTCGGGATAGAGACACTTTGCAGCAAGTCAGAGTACCAATAGACCAAGTAGCATCAATGGTTAAAGAAAAAGTAGACATGGCAAGGCTTTTGGGAAGTTGAGGAGGGAAATAACTAAAAACCAATCCAAACCTTGAGCCTTGTTAGCCAATTACTCTCCCTCAAATATTGATCAACCCTTCCTTTTCATAAATATTAAAAAAATCTAATCCCTTTTTTTTGCTTTTTCGCAGCTTTTCATTAGTTTTGGAATACCAATTTTGAATCAATGGGCCATCTCAGCAATTCTCTCACAGGTATTGTGCAATTATTTTATCCACGGGTATGTATAGCTTGTGAAGACAATACCCATG
>Ga0105046_10006198_pt1 | contig 18878 bp, 1 predicted proteins | sample MAT03_FD_78385 | JGI IMG/M metagenome (GOLD analysis project Ga0105046, IMG submission 78385) | Freshwater microbial communities from Lake Fryxell liftoff mats and glacier meltwater in Antarctica - MAT-03 (megahit assembly) | ecosystem: Environmental > Aquatic > Freshwater > Ice > Liftoff... | reverse complement strand
TTCCCAAACCTTATATTCCGGGTTCCAACGCCGCCCGTGAATGTTTTTCACCGTTGCCAGGTGTGGTGGGACCAAATCAGGCGGGAGGTAGAGTGCCAGGTATTCCCTCGCGCAGGGGCATCGACTGATGCCGATGGCTTGGGCCGGGCATAAGATGTCCGGGTGAGGATTGAACGGACCACTATTGGGACGCGGCGCGGGCGACAACTGCGGGACTTCTTCCTTATAGGTTGTTCTTTCTCTACCATTTTCCAGCTTGAGCGCGGGACGTATTTCGCGAATGATTTCATAATCCGCGAAAAGAGCCTTCAACGCCTCCCATGATTCGGTAGAATGCGGGATGTGCCAACACTTGTTTTCCGGCGACCAGCGTGCACCTATTTCAATAAGGAAAACAAAATGTACCGCATCGTGTACGACTATGCATGGATGGATTTTTCAGACCAAAAGGTGCTGGTCGTGCGGAAAAAATAACGCGCAGGAGCGATTTGACGCAGCGTGGGGTCTTCGGCCTGCGCTTCGTGCAACACATCGAGCAATTCGCACCGGACCAAGCCGTTTTCAGGCTCCGGCAAACTGGTGCGGAAGATCGAACCCGGGGCGCATTTCCTGGCAGGCGACATTTGTCAGGCCTACTTTATCCCAAAATATTCATCATAAATCGGCTTTTTTTCCGCTGATTGATGCCATTCCGGGGGATTAAAATAAAAATCAGGCAATCCAGCTTTTTCGAGTCGCGGTTCACAGGGTTCGTAAAAATCTTTAATGCCGTTCACCGCTTTATTTCTCGAACAACAGCCATACTGAAAGCCACATTGGCTTTTAGTAATCTTTACAAAGTGATTAAGCGCTTCTTCAGGGCTTTTATAGAAACCGGGTGCTTTCAAGTCGCCTTTTTCGTCCCAAAAGAAACAAAAATGTTGCGGGCAAATGGATAAATCCGGTTGTTGATTGGGTGGCCATTCTTTCATGATATAGTCAGTTTAGAGTGGTTTAGAGGGTTTAGAGGGTTTAGAGGGTTCGCGCTCAGTCATTTGTAAATAACAATTGTTCAAAACCACTTTGCGTTGACTATACTAAGACTGGTCGTTATTTTTTTGAGGTCGATTTCATTTTGAAACATTACAATTAATAGAAACGTTCCGCAGGTGTGAATCCCATTGCAAAAGGTTGGCGGGGAAATACTGGCTGCCCATCCTCAACGCTTGCTCCGCACTTCATACTTCGACTTCAAAAATCAAATTTCTGCATTCATCACTCCTACTTCAAAAAATCCCTATTTCCCCCCTCCCCCACGCAAAAACCCCCAGCCGCACCTACGCGCGACTGGGGGGTCTGCAAATGAACCGTGCCGTGCAATCTACTGCTGCACCACCACTTTAACGTATTTCACCATCTCTCCCGACCGCACACCCAAAGTGTACACACCCGCCGGAAGATCGCTGTAATCGAATACCTGTTTCAACTTGCCGGTATGGAAATCCCCCTTGTCGCGCTTGATCAGTTGACCTAGGGCGTTGAAGAGCGTGAAGTCCATGTCTTTGCCCGGATGTCCGATGATTTCCACGGTGAAGATACCGGGGTTCGGGTTCGGGTAAAGCAGGAAGGATTCCAGCCATTCGGTTTGTGCTACGCCGGTCGTATTAGTCACTACCACGGTTTGTTGCAGGATATCGCTGCCGCATGGGTTCACCGCCGACATGAACACCAGGTAGATGCCCGGTTGCGTGTAGGTGTGAACCGGATTGGCCTCGGTGCTGATATTGCCGTCGCCGAAGTTCCACATGTAGGAGACTGCGTCGATAGACTGGTTCGTGAAGCTCACGATGTTGCCGTTTTTGGCCATATCGTAGTCCGCCAGCGGCAAGGACATTGCTGTAACCGGGTTCTCTTTGATCATCGTCGTGCTGCCGTACGTATTCATCGCTTCCAGGGTGGCTGAGTAGTCGCCTATGTTCATGTAGGAGATCGTCGGGTTCTGCTGCGTCGAGGTAGAAGGCGTGCCGCCGGGGAAACTCCAGTTCCAGAACGTCGGGTTGCCGGCGCTCATGTCTGTGAATTTCACGGTGAACGGCGCTTCGCAGGCCTGCGTTTGCGTCATGATGAACGAGGCGACCGGCGGAACTGCGCTGTTGTTGATAACCGTCACTTGTGCCACGCAGGCACCTACGTTGCCGCAGATGTCCGTCACCGTCAGGGTTACGTTGTTGACGCCGGTGTTCGTGACGTTGAACGAAACCTGTGAGGCCGTTACCGTGAGCAGCGGCGTGCTTGCGCAGTTATCCGTAGAACCGTTATTCAGCATCGCGGTCGTCACATTGACCTGACCGTTAAAGCCCAGGGTGGTCTGTACATTTTGGCACAGCGCGGTTGGCGCGGTGACGTCCTGCACAAACAGGGTCTGGGTGTATACGGCGCTGTTGCCGTTGGCGTCCGTAGCGATCCAGGTACGGGTGATCGTGTAGGTGTAGAAACCGCAGCTGTTCGGATCGGCCGACTGTGTGCTGGTTTCCGTCTGCGTGATTACGACAGTACCGGAGGTGTTTTCGAACACATCGGCGAGCGTCAGTTGCAACATCGGTTGAACGGCGTCACAGTTGACGGTTTCGCTGATCGGCATTTCCACAATAAAGGCCGGAGCCTGCTGGTCTATGGTCTGCACCTGGAAGGAACAGATGGCGGTGTTGCCGCTCGCATCGGTGGCGGTGTACACGATCGTTACCGGATCGCCGGCCGGGAATTGCGAACCCGGAGGCGGACCGGAGGTCTGTACGACCGTCGGAATGCCGCAGTTGTCGATGGCTACCGGAGGCGCCCAGTTGACGGTCGCGGCGCTGCTGTCGCAACAGCAGTTCACCACAATGTTGGTCGGGCAACTCAGGAATACCGGCGCTTCTTCGTCCGTTGCGGTAATCGTAAACTGTTCTGTGTCGCTGCAGGAGCCAAGCGTTGCCGTTACCGTGATGGTCGCCGTGCCGTCGAGCACCGTGAAGCCCGGGATGACCGGGAACAGGCTGGTGGCCGTACCGTTCGGTAAACCTACCGATGCACCGCCGAACCAGGTGTAGTTGGCGCCGAATATGCTGGTTTGCATCACCGTCGGAGCGATTGGCGTACCCGGACAGAGCGGACCCATGTCGTTGATCGGAAGGATCGCAAACACGGCCCCTGCTTCTACCTCGGTTGAAGCCACCACCGTACAACCGTTGCCATCGGTCAGCGTCACCTTGTACGGACCAGCCAGGAGGCTGCCCATGATGGTGAACGGAACGTTGGTCGGGCCTTGTGTAACGCCGTTAGACCACTGGTAGGTGTACTGTGCAGGACCGTCGAACACGATGGCCGAAATCTCGCCGTCATTGGCGCCGGAGCAGGTCGCATCTTCCGGGAGGAGTACGAGACCCGGGCTCGGCAAGGTGAGCAGTTGCAACACGTCGATGTCGTAACAGCCTGCGGCATTTTCGAGGCGCGCCCAGATATTCTTCGTGATCGAAGTATACGTGAACGGCAGCGGGTTTTGACCCAGTTCGGCTAGTGTATAAGAGTCGTAGTAGGTCACGGTCAGACCGGCCACACCGCCCGATACCTGAATATCGGCATCGTGCAGGTTAAAGGTCGCTTCCTGTCCGTCGAACGCGTTCGGGCACTCGTGCAATTGCGAGATATAGGCAATCGGCGCGGATGCAACGAGGAGCGTTACGGGTTCTACCGAAGACAGCGTACCGTTGCTGTTGGCAATCCGGGCGTATACGACCGTGCTGTCTGCTGCGAAGTACGGATTCGGCAGGACCGAAGTAGCCGTTTGCGCGCCGAGTTCGGTCGCATGGTACGTCACCACGTGGTTACCCGTCGGGTCTACCAGTTCGTCTGCTTCGCTCAGGTCGAACAGGGCCGAGTTGGAGCCTGGTATCGCTTCGCATTCAACCAGCGTGTTGCCTTCGGTGCAGAAGCCTGCATCCAGCGTGTGATCGCTGTAACCGGCCAGACCTGTGGTATAGGTGATGGTCGGGTACTGATCCCAGGGCTGTCCAGCGGCATTCGCCAGCGTAGCGTCGGAATCGTTCAGGTCGGGATTGTAACCTGCGCCGGTATTGGCCTGCGTCAAGTGGTAGGTTTTTCCGCCCACCACAAGTTTGTCGTCTGTCGTATTGAACTGCGCGGTTGCAGCGTTTGTCCCGAAGACGATGTGATACGTCGTCGTCGCTTTGATGCTGTCATGGTCCGGTGTGGCAACCCAGTTTTCACCCGGCGTACCCATACCGGTGAAGTAGTATTCACCGAGTTGGTTGGTGGTGGTGGTTGCCAGCAGGGCGCCTGTTGCGGCGTCGTAGAGGCTGACCAGCACACCTTCGATCGGGTTTTCACAGGCATCCTGTACGCCGTCGCAGTTTTTATCGGCCCAAACGCGGTTACCGATTTGCAGCGGCGCATCGTCGCACAACACTTCCAGATCGCCCACGCTGTTCGCTTTGCCGATGCCGACCTGGTTGAAGATCGGGTCGACCAGCGTCAGGTCGTTGCGGGTATTGCTGCCATTGAGCAGGTCGTAGTAGGCTACGCCGCCGCCGATGGTGTACTCGGAGGTGTTCGGGTTGACGATCACGCCCAGTACTTCATTCGTACCCGGCACGTGTGCCAGGCCGCCGGCATCGGCGTCGAGGTGGACGTAGCGCGTGTTGTCGAAGAAGAATTCTCCGCCGTTCGGGCCTTCGTTGTTGCCAACGCCGTAGAGACTGGTGCGGTTGATGCCCGGGATGGTGCCGTTGGACTCCAGTTTCCAGGTACCGTTTTCGTCGTACGCGACCAGGATATCGCCGCCGCTGGCAGCAGAAACCGGGTTGCCGACCGTCGTGTTCGGACGGAACTGGCGGTAGCCGAACTGGTGACCGGTGCGGTCCATCAAACCGATGACCATCAGGCCTTCGCGGGTGATTTCAATATCGGAAACCATCGCCTGGCCGCGGCAGCGGAATTCAGCGCCGGTGAGGCCACCGCCGACAATTTCAAAATTGCCGTTGGGGATGATCGTAGCCGGTTCGCCGGAGCCGGTGTTGCCGACCCAGTTGCGTTCGCTGTACTCGTCCGTCCAGGTTTCCCATTCTTTACACTGCGCCATGTTGGCGTTTACGTTGCCGATGATGTCGCCGTGGTTGTATTCCGTGCCGGTGAGGTCGAAGTTCAGGACATCTTTCCAGGTATTGGTGGCGATGTCGTACTCGTGAACCGATGCGGACAGGTCGGCGCCGGCGCCGTTGTTTTCGCCGGTACAAACGCCGCCGACGTACACTTTACCGCGGTATACTTTCAAACCCAGCGGGCGGAATACGCCGTTCGTGCAGTTCGGAGCGGACGCGATCGGAATTTCCATCGACACAGGGGCCGTGAGGATATTGTCGATCCGCACTAAGTTGCGGGTATTCAGGTTCACTGTCCAGAGCGTATTGTAGTCCGGAGAGATATCGATGTCGCCCAAACCGGCTTTGCCCACTTTACCGAATACATCGGAATCAAGGCTAGGCGTTGTCGGCGTCGACAGGTCAGGGCGAACTACGGTACCCACATTGGGCACTTCGAAGATCGGCGTGACGAGTTCTTCGCCTACAGCGTCGTATTCGATCCGGTAAATACCACCCAGGCCTATATCGCCCAGTCCAACGTGCCGTTTCAGGAACGCCGAAGCGTAGAGGCATTTGCGCACGCGGTCGTAAGCCAGTCCGTATACCGAGCCCAATTGCTGGTTAGCCGGCACTGTACCGAACACATCGTCTTGATTCACAGCGTCGTACGGGAAAATGCCGACAGACGGATTTGTGACCAGGTTCGCCAGGCCTTGCGTGAAGGCGGAGTAGGCGACGTTCGGTTTTTGCTGGCAATAATCATCCGGGTTGTAGAAACCGACGTTGACATTGCAATCGGCCGTTTCGATGAACTGCACCGAGGTGCCATTATCCGGGCCCTGGAACGATGGTTGCAACCAGCTAACCTGGGGTACGAATTCGATCCGGTACGGGTAATTGTTCAAACCGGTGAACAGGTAATCGCCGTTGGCATCGGTCAAAGTGGAATCCACCGGAACCGGGTTGCTGCATTCGTAGAGGTACACTTTGATACCGGCCAAGCCTGGATCGTCCGTATCCTGAATACCGTTCGTATTGAAGTCGTTAAAGGCCAAACCACCCAGGTTTCCACCTACCGTCACCGTTGTAACGGCTACACAGCCATTGGCGTCGGTGACCGTGATGGCGTATGTGCCTGCGGAGACGTTCGTGATCGCAATCGGCTCGGTCGCAGAAGTACCGGTACCCGTCGAGCCGCCGTTGGACCAGTTGTACGAGTAAGGACCCGTGCCGCTGCTCACATCGATCTTGATCGTGCCGTTGGAACCGTCGCAGGCAATACCTGTGCTGGTGGCCGTGGCGCTGATCACGCTCAGGTGGGTTACTACCGTCGTAATCGTGCCGGAGCAGCCGTCGGAACCCGTTACCGTAATGGTGTAGGTACCTGCGACAAGGCCGTTGATCACAAACGGACTGTTCGACGAAGAACCGTTGCCCGAAACCGGACCACTGTATGTATAGGTGTACACCGGAATACCGTTCATCACCGTAACCGTGATCTTACCGTCGTTGCCGCCGCATACGGAGGCGCATTCCGGCAAGGCGGAGAGCACGAGGCCGCCCGGTTGGGCGACGGTTGTTGTAGCCACGGTTGTACAACCGCTGGCATCCGTCACCGTAATCGAGTAGACGCCGGACAAGAGGCCGAGGATCATAAACGGATCGTCGGAAGTCGGGCCGCCGCTACCGATCGTACCGGTCGTGGTATTCGTCCAGTTGTAGGTATATGGCGCTGTGCCGGACAGTACGTCGACCAGGATCTTGCCGTTCGCCTGACTGCAACCCGGGGCGCAGATCATGCTGGCCACGGCCGTCATCGGACAACCGCTGGTGCAGGTTATCGTCGTTGTGAGCACGATAACAGGCAGGCAGTTGCTGGCATCCGTAACCGTGATCACGTAGGTACCTGCCGCGAGGCCGGTAATCGTGAACGGTTCGGTTTGCGAGGTGCCGCTTCCGGTGGCCGTGCCATTGTTCCAGTTGTAGTTATACGGACCTGTGCCGTTCAGTACGTCGATCGTAATCGAGCCGCTGCTTTGGCCGCAAGGTGTGGTCGTGACGTTGGCGATCGTGGCCGAAGGCGCCGAACCCTGGTTGACCGTCGCACAAGTGGTTGCAGTACAACCGTTTGCATCGGTAACTGTCACGCAGTAGGTACCGGCCGCCAGGCCCTGGAGGTCTTGCGACGTCGCGCCGTTCGACCAGAGGTAGGTGTAAGCCGGGGCGCCGCCAGTGACAGTCAGGTTGATCGCGCCGTTGCTGTTGGAGCAGGTCGTGTTCGTCACCTGCGTCGTCAGGCTCGGGCCGCCATTTTGGCCGACTACCGCGCTCGTTACCGCGTTACAACCATTGGCATCGGTGATGGTGATGCTGTAGGTTCCTGCTGCCAGGCCGGTGATGGTAAACGGTTCGGTTGCAGCGGTACCCGATTGGATCGGGCCGCCGTTTGTCCAGTTGTAATTATACGGACCCGTACCGTTGGCTACGTCCACCGTAATCGTACCGTTGGAAGCGCCGCAGTTGGCAGGCGTGGAGGTCGCCGTGGCGGTGATACCATTTGTTTGCGGAACCACCACACTGACGACTGCGGTGCAGCCGTTGGCGTTGGTCACCGTCACGTTGTAGGTACCGGCCGACAGGTTATTGATCGTAAACGGCTCGTTCGCGGAAGATCCGTTGCCAGAAGCGGAACCGTTTGCCCAGTTATAGGTGTAAGGCGCTATGCCGCCGCCCGTAACGTCTACCGTAATCGTACCGTTCGAGGCGCCGCAGGCAGCCGGCGTAGCCGTTGCGCTGAGCGTCATTTGAACAGGTTGGGTTACTGTGGCGCAGGTGGTGGATACGCAACCGTTCGCATCGGTAACGGTCACGCAGTAGGTGCCGGCCGGTACGTTGTTCAGGTCCTGCGTGGTTGCGCCATTTGACCAGATGTACGTATATCCCGGGGTGCCGCCCGTAACCGTGAGGTCAACTGCGCCGTTGGAACCGCCGAAACAGCTCACGTTGGTGACGGAGGCGTTCAGGCTTGGACCGCCGGTAGATTGTACCGTAGCGCAAGCCGTTCCCGTGCAACCGTGTCCGTCCGTTACCGTGACGCAGTATGTGCCGGCTACAAGGCCTGACAGGTTCTGCGTGGTGGCGCCGTTCGTCCACAGGAAGGTGTAAGCAGGCGTGCCGCCACTGACCGTCAGCGTAACCGCGCCGTTGGAACCGCCGCAGGTTGCGGGTACTGCCGAAGCATTCAGGTTAAGGGCTGTCGGTTGCGTGATGGTTACGCATACCGTGCTGAGGCAGCCGGCTGCATCCGTTACTGTTACACAATGGGTGCCGGCCGGTACATTGGAAATGTCTTCCGTCGTAGCGCCGTTCGTCCACAGGTACGTGTAGCCTGGCGTACCACCGGTAACCGTAATATTCACGGAACCGTTGCTGCCGCCGAAGCAGGAGACGTCGCTGAAGATGACCGCCAGCGTCGGGCCGCCGATAGATTGCACTGTGGCACAAGCCGTGCCCGTACAACCATTGGCATCTGTGACCGTGACACAATACGTGCCGGCTGATACGTTCGTCAGGTTTGGCGTAGTGGCACCGTTCGACCAGAGGTAGATCAGCGGTTGCGAGCCGCCGGTTACCGATGTCGTAACCGTACCGTTCGAACCGCCGCAGGTAGCCGGTGTGGCCGTTGCGGCGACCGTCAGGCCACCTGTGTTGTTCACCGTGGCCGAAGTCGTTTTCGTACAGCCGTTCATATCCGTCACCGTTACGGTGTAAGTACCGGCGCTGATGTTGTTCAAATCCTGAGACGTAGCGCCGTTGGACCAGATGTAGGTGTAGGCTGGTGTGCCGCCCGTAACCGTCAGGTTGATCGCGCCGTTGGCAATGCCGCAGGCGGCATCGTTCACGGTGGTATTCAGCGTAATCGGTTGCGACGGGCCGCCCACGATATAGGTTTTCACGATGGAACAACCGCAGTTATCCTTGATGGTTACATTATAGATACCGGAAGGAATATTGTGCAGGTCCTGGGTAGAAGCGAACTGGTAGTTCCACTCATAGGTGTAACCGCCGCAACCGCCGCCGACTGTTTGGTCGATATCGCCCGTGTTCGTGCCGTAGCAGTTTACCGGAAGTACCGTAGCCGACGCATTGAGCGGTATGTATTGCGGAATCGTTGCCGAAGCCGTTTTCGTACAGCCGTTGGCATCTGTTACCGTCACCGTATAGGTATCGCCGGAAGGCACCTGGTAAAGATCCTGGAAGGTAGAACCGTTAGACCACTGGTAGGTGTACGCCGGCGTACCGCCGGTAACCGTCAGGTTGAGGTTAACCGTACCGGTACAAGGCGGATCCGTGGAGACTACGATACCCAGGCCAAGCGGGGCCGGTTGCGTGATGGTTCTGCTCAGGACAGCCGTGCAGCCGTTGGCGTCGGTGACCGTCACTGCATACACGCCGGCGGTCAGGCCGCTGATGTCTTCCGTTGTTGCCCCGTTCGACCAGGAGAAGGTATAGCCTGGCGTACCGCCGCTAACCGTCAGGTTGATCGAGCCGTTGTTGCCGCCTGCGCAGGATACGTTCACAGTGGTAGCCGTGAGGGCGAGCGCCGGAGGTTGGGTGATTGTTGCAGAAGTAGTTCTGGTGCATCCGCTAGCATCCGTTACCGTTACGGTGTAGGCGCCGGCAGTGCGGTTCGTCAAATCCTGCGTCGTTGCGCCGTTAGACCACAGGTAGGTGTAGCCAGGCGTACCGCCGGTAACCGTCAGGTCGATGGCGCCGTTGTTACCGCCGAAGCAGGAAACATTGGTTACCACGGTGCTCAGGATGATTTCCGGGTTCTGTACCACGGTGGCGCAAGCCGTTGTGGTACAGCCTTTTGAATCCGTTACGGTCACACAGTACTGGCCGGGGCCGACGTTAGCCAGGTTCTGCGTGGTAGCGCCGTTCGACCAGATAAAGGTATAGGCCGGGGTGCCGCCTATGACCGTCAGACCAACCGAGCCGTTCGTTTGACCGAAGCATGCATCATTGGTCATGACAGCCGTTGCCGACAGCGCCGGTGGCTGGGTGATGGTCGCCGAGGCCGTTTTGGTACAGCCGTTCATATCCGTCACCGTCACGGTGTACGTGCCGGCAGGAACACCATTCAGGTCTTCGGAGGTAAAGCCGTTTGACCACAGGAAGGTGTACGCCGGGGTGCCGCCCGATACCGTCAGATTGACCACACCGTTGCTACCGCCGAAGCAGGAGACCTGGGTCGTGACAATGCTGAGGTTTAATACCGGCGGTTGGGTCACCGTGGCCGTTGTGGTTTTAGTACAACCATTTGCGTCTGTTACCGTCACGGTATAGGTACCGGCAGGAACGTTTGTCAGGTCTTCCGTATTAAAGCCGTTGCTCCACTGGAAGGTATAAGCCGGCGTACCGCCGCTGACCGTCAGGTTTACCGTACCGTTGCTGCCGCCGAAGCAGGAGACCGGTGTGGTGGTGACCGTCAGTACGATGGTCGGCTGGGTGATCGTCGCGTTGGCTACTGCAGTACAGCCGTTAGCATCGGTGACCGTCACCGAGTAGTTGCCGGCAGGCAGGTTAAACTGGTCTTCCGGATTGTTTGGACCCGGAATGTTCGCCCAGTCGATCAGGTAAGGTGCTGCGCCACCGGTCACCGTCAGATCCAGCGAGCCGTTTGATCCGCCGTTGCAGGTTACGTTGGTGCTTACGATCGACGCCAGGAGATTTGACACTTGGTTGACGACCACCGAGAGTACTTTGGTACAGCCATTGGCATCCGTAACTGTTACAATATACGTACCGGCAGTCAGGCCGCTGATATCCTGGGTCGTCTGGCCGTTTGACCAGGCGTAGGTATAAGGAGGCGTGCCGCCCGTAACCGTCAGGTCGATGGAACCGTTGTTGCCACCGGTACAGGCCACAACAGGAACCGTCGTTGCGCTCAGTTCGAGGACAGTCGGTTGGGTAATCGTCGTCGTGTAGGTATCTGTGCAACCGTTGGCATCGGTTACCGTTACGGTATACGTTCCGGCAATCAGGCCGCTCAGGTCTTGCGTGTTGGCGCCGTTCGACCACAGGTAGGTGTAGTTTGGCGTGCCGCCGGTGACACTCAGGTTAATCGCGCCGTTCGATCCGCCGAAGCAGGAAACGTTCGTGACGATTGCGCTCAGGTTCAGAGCGGTCGGTTGCGACACGATGCGGGCCAGGGTGGCGGTGCAGTTGTTGGCATCCGTGATGGTGACCGTGTAGGTACCGACACTTAATCCGCTGATATCCTCCGTTGTCTGACCGTTCGACCACAAATAGGTGTAGCCGGGTGTACCGCCGCTGACGCTCAGGTTGATCGCGCCGTTCGAACCGCCGAAGCAGGACACGTTGTTGACCGTAGCTGTCGGGTTGAGGGCAGGCGGTTGCGTTACCATGATGCTGGTTATTTTAACACAACCGGCAGCATCGGTGATCGTTACGGTATAGGTGCCTGCCGTCAGACCGCTCAGGTCTTGCGGATCAATATCCGGGTTATTCGGACCGTTGTTGCTCCAGTCGTAGGTATAAGGCGGAGTCCCGCCAGTAACCGTCAGGTCAATCGTACCGTTGCTACCGCCGAAGCAAGAAACCGGTGTAGAAGTCGTGCTGGCTTGTAAGGTGGAGGATTCGCTTACTGTTGCAGTTTTTACAGCAGTACAACCGTTAAAGTCGGTAATAGTCACCGTGTAGGCGCCTGCTACCAGGTTTACGATGTCCTGCGTCGTCGCACCAGTTGACCACTGATAGGTGTAGCCAGGTGTTCCGCCGCTGACAGACAGGTCAATGGCGCCGGTGTTGCCACCGTTGCAGGCCACGTCCGTCACTACAACACTCGGTACAATCGGCTGCGGTTGGCCAACAACAGCAGAAGTCGAGGCTATACATCCGTTGGCGTCTGTGACCTCGACCGAATAGGATCCGGCGGTCAGGCCGGAAACGTCCTGCGTCGTGGCGCCGTTTGACCACAGGTAGGTGTACGGTGGCGTACCGCCGCCTACAGTCAGGTCAATTGCTCCATTCGAGCCGCCCGGGCAGGAGACGTTGGTCACTACCCTGCTCAGATCGATCGGTGGAGGTTGTGTGATGGTAGACTGGCGTACTTTCGTACAGCCGTTGACATCCGTCACTGTCACCGTGTAGGTTCCTGCCGGCAGGCCGGTTTGGTCCTGCGTATTGGCGCCGTTTGACCAGGCATAGGTATAGCCCGGCACACCGCCGCTTACAGTCAGATCAATAGCGCCGTCGCTGCCACCATTGCACAATACATTGGTTATAGTACCCGTGACTACAATAGGTGTAGGCTGGGTTATCGCGGTGTTGGTAGATGCCACACATCCGTTCAGATCCGTTACCGTTACCGTGTAGGTACCGGCAGGCAGGTTGCTCAGATCCTGAGTAGTTGCGCCGTTCGACCACAAGTAGGTGTAGGCGGGTGTACCGCCCGAAACCGTCAGGTCGATAGCGCCGGTGCTTGAGCCGTTGCACAATACCTGGGTCGGCGCCATAGTCAGGACAAGCGCTTGAACCGGGCTGAGTGTAGCACTGGTCGTTTTAGTACAACCCTTCGAATCAGTCACCGTTACCGTGTAGGTACCGGAAGACAGGTTGCTCACATCTTGGGTAGTTGCGCCGTTGGACCACAGATAGGTGTAGGCAGGTGTGCCGCCGGTAACCGTCAGGTCGATAGCGCCGGTGTTGCCACCGAAACAGGACAGGGCTGTTATTTGCGTGCTCAGGGACAGAACAGGCGGTTGCGTAACAGTAGCCGAGGTCGTTTTGGTGCAGCCATGCGCATCCGTGACAGTAACGGTGTAGGTACCGGCGATTAAGCCGCTGATATCCATGGTTGTCATGCCGTTCGACCACAGATAGGTGTAAGGAGACGTGCCACCCGAAACGGTCAGGTCGATGGCGCCGTTTGCGCCTTCGAAGCAGGACACGTTTGTAACAGTCGTTGTCAATACCAGTACCGGCGGTTGTGTAACAGTGGCCGAAGTAGTCTTCGTACATCCGTTTGCGTCGGTGACTGTTACGGTATAGGCGCCTGCCGGAATACCCGTCAGGTCCTTGGTTGTCGCGCCATTCGACCACAAGTAGGTGTAACCAGGCGTGCCGCCGGTAACCGTCAGGTTGATAGAACCGTCGGAGCCGCCGAAACAATTTACCGGTGTCGCAACTGCGGTCGGCGTAATGATGGTCGGTTGATTTATGATGGTCGATATAACTTTCGTACAACCATGCCCATCCGTTACCGTCACCGTGTACGTACCTGCAGGAATATTTGTCATATCCTGCGTGGTAGCGCCGTTGGACCACAGATAGGTGTAAGGCGGGGTACCGCCGGTAACCGTCAGGTCGATAGAACCGTTCGAGCCGCCGAAGCAGGTCACATGAACCGGAGTTGTAGTCAGCACCAGATCAAGCGGTTGCGAAACGGTGGCGCTGGTCGTTGCCGTGAAGCCAACTGCGTCTGTTACCGTTACCGTGTAGGTACCCGGCGCCAGGCCTGCGAGGTCTTCCGTTGTTGCGCCGTTCGACCACAGGAAGGTGTATGGCGAGGTTCCGCTCGTCACGGTCAGGTTGATCGAGCCGTTCATGCCGCCAAAGCAGGCAACATCGACGACTACGGTGGTCAACTGGATCGTATTGATGAAACCGGCATCCCAGGTAAGGTCCGTTTCTCCAGAAGTCAGCGTGGTCAGTATCGTCATCAGCGAACCCGGATTGATGTCGCTGTCGATCAGATCGTTCGTGTTCGCGCCTGCATCCGGCGTCGTGGCGCTGTATTGAGCGCCCGGCGACGCGAAGGTCACTTTGTAGGTACCGGGTTGCAGGTTCGGAAACAGGTAGAAGCCGGTCGGGTTGGTCGTGGTGGTCAGGGTAACAGGCGTACCGGTTCCGGTCGTGCCCGTCAGGGTAACCAGCAGGTTGGGTATGCCCGGCTCGCCGCCGTCCTGCAAACCGTTCTTATTGATGTCGTACCAGGCGAAATCGCCCAATGCAGCCGGTATATAGAAGCCGGCATCCCAGGTCAGATCGGTTTCACCCGAAGTCAGGGTGGTGTTGATCGTCATCAGGGTCCCGGGGTTGACGTCGCTGTCCAGCGCGTCGTTGCCGCCCTGATCCTGCGGTGTTACCGTGTAGGTGGCGCCCGGAGACGTAAAGGTCAGTTTGTAGGTACCGGGGATCAGGTTATCGAAGAAGTAAAAACCCGTGCCGTTGGTGGTCGTCGTCAAAGTCACCGGATTGCCGAAGCCGTCCGTGCCTGTGAGCGTCACCGTAACGTTCGGAATACCCGGCTCGCCGCCATCCTGTATGCCGTTGCCGTTGGTGTCGTTCCATACAAAATCACCGATTTTGGCTTTTTTGTAGAAACCGGCATCCCAGCTCAGGTCGCTTTCGCCCGACGTCAACACCGTGTTGATTGTCATGAGCGTACCCGGCGCCGCATCGGAGTCTTTCGCATCGTCGCCGCCCAGGTCCTGGCCGGTGAGGAAATATGTAGCGCCCGGCGAACCGAAGGTTACTTTATAGGTACCCGGTTGCAGGTTATCGAACAGGTAGAAACCCGTGCCGTTGGTTGTCGTCGTCAGGTTAACCGGTACGCCGCCGCCGGTTGTGCCCGTCAGGGTAACCGTTATGTTCGGAATACCCGGTTCGCCGCCATCCTGAATCCCGTTGGCGTTCAGGTCTTCCCAGACAAAATCGCCCAACTGTGCTTTGGCCGTGAAGCCGGCATCCCAGCTCAGATCCGTTTCGCCCGAGGTCAACACTGTGTTGATCGTCATCAGGGTTCCCGGGTTGATATCGCTGTCCAGTGCGTCGTTTCCGCCCTGGTCTTGCGGGCTAACCGTGAAGGTTGCGCCCGGAGACGTGAAGGTCAGTTTATAGGTACCCGGAACCAGGTTATCGAACAAATAGAAGCCCGTGCCGTTGGTGGTCGTCGTCAAGTTAACCGGATTGCCGAAGCCGTCCGTGCCCGTCAGGGTCACCGTAACGTTCGGAATGCCGGGTTCGCCGCCGTCCTGTATACCGTTGCCGTTGGTGTCGTTCCATACAAAATCGCCGATTTTGGCTTTTTTGTAGAAACCGGCATCCCAGGTCAGGTCCGTTTCGCCCGACGTCAACACGGTGTTGATCGTCATGAGCGTACCCGGCGCTGCATCGGAGTCTTTCGCATCGTCGCCACCCAGGTCCTGGCCGGTGAGGAAGTAGTTCGCACCTGGCGAGCCGAAAGTTACTTTGTAGGTGCCAGGAACCAGGAATGGGAACAGGTAAAAACCAGTGCCGTTTGTAGTTGTATTCAAGGTAACGGCCGCACCGTCAATGGTTGTGCCGGTCAGTGTTACCGGTACGTTTGGAATACCCGGTTCGCCGCCATCTTGCACGCCATTTGCATTCAAGTCTTCCCAAACGTAGTCGCCAAGGGAGGAACACAGGGTCTGGTTAACCGTAACGGTCACCTGATCATTGTTTCCTACATTACCGATAAAGGTGGAAATGCCGGTATTCGGATCGGTATACCATATCTCGCCCATGTCCTCCGCAGTATTAACCGTGGTCTGGTTGAGCGTCATGGTATATTGCCATTTGAACTCTTCATCGGGCCCAGTGCCGCTTCCGTTTATGTCATAGTCAAGCCAGCCGTTTCCGTTTAAATCTCCGCCGAACCAATGTTGGCCATACGGCAGCATTGGGCCGACAATATTGTTGTCTATGGCCGAAATATTGCGGATATGCAAGCCCGGCGCGCCGCCCAGCATCCTGGTTATCAGCATGTACGTGACTTCTTCGCCGGCACATATCTCCGTCTTATTCGCCATCTTATCCATGTTGATAAAGACGCCAGTGTAGTTACCCGGGTCCATATCTGTTACCGGAGGACCGAACGGCGGGCCGTTGGGCAGCACCGGTTGCGCTGTCACCGTGGCGATGTTGGTATGCATGCCCAGTGCCGCCGGAGCAGTTATCGTACAGGTGCTGGAAGCGCCTGGCGCCAGTGTCGGAATCGTACAAATTGCACCGTACACATTGTCGGTCACCACGACGTTTGTAAGCGTCATGTTGCCGGTATTGGTCGTCGTGAAGGTAAAGGTCACAGTCGGAGGCGCGCTCGGAGGTACAATAATGATCACACCCGGTAAGGCATCGGCATCTTGTCCGTTCACATATTTTTCCAGGTCGATGGAAGGCATAGCCTGGTAGAAGCCTGCATCCCATGTGAGGTCTGATTCACCGGAGGTAAGTACCGTTGGGATCGTTTGCTGGGTACCCGGCGCGGCGTCCGAATCTTTCGCGTCGTCACCACCCTGATCCTGCGGGGAGAGGATAAACCCGCCCGGCGTTCCGAAGGTAATCGTATAGGTACCCGGCACCAGGTTGGGGAACAGATAAAAGCCGCCAGCACCCGTAGTCGTGGTCGCAGTAACTGGAACACCGGTTCCTGTGGTGCCGTTCAAGGTTACCGGAACACCGGTTATTCCGGGTTCTCCGCCGTCCTGAAAGCCGTCCAAATCGAGGTCGTTCCACACGTAGTCACCGATTTGGGCTAATTTATAATAGCCTGCATCGTAGGTCAGGTTGTTTTCACCCGCCGTCAACGTTTCGTTTACGGTCATACCGCCCATGGCTGGATTGGCGTCGCTGTCAATCGCATCGTTGCCGCCCTGGTCGACTGTAGTGGTCGTGTACCCAGCCGGGGTCGTAAAGGTCAGTTTATAGGTACCCGGAACCAAGTTGCTGAACAGGTAGAAGCCCGTGCCGTTGGTGGTCGTCGTCAGCAACACCGGATTGCCCAACTGGTCTGTTCCGGTCAAGGTTACCAGCACGTTCGGAATGCCCGGTTCGCCACCGTCTTGCAATCCGTCGCCGTCCAGGTCTTCCCAAACGTAATTACCGATGGATGCCGGCGTACAATTCAGCGGAGCATCGTAGATATCCAGCGCTGTGTTGAAACAGGTAGGCGTAAAGGCTGCCGTTACATCAATATCCTGTACGCCATTCGCCGGCAGGCCACTGATGGTCGCCGTTTGGGTTCCGGAAGAACCGAGGGCGATGTTAATCACCGCAGAACCGCCCTGGCTGGTCGTCACCGTGATGGTCGTCGTCGGTGCGTTGGTCCAGCTCACGACTACATTGACGGAGTAGGTATTGTTCTGTGGATTACAAGCGGTTGGGATGGCGCTCACGACGGTAATGGTCGGTTGAAGAACCGTTGCTGATGTTGTCTTGGTGCATCCGTGGGTGTCCGTTACCGTCACCGTATATGTGCCGGCCGCGAGGTTACTCAGGTCCTGCGTTGTTGCGCCGTTCGACCAGAGGTAGGTATAGCCCGGCGAACCACCCGACACAGTCAGGTCGATCGAGCCGTTGGACGCGCCGAAGCAATTAGCTGGCGTGGCTACCGCAGAAAGGACCAGATCGGTTGGCTGGGTTATGGTGGCTGTCGCTGTACCGGTGCAGCCGTTAGCGTCTGTCACCGTGACCGTATAGGTACCGGCAGTCAGGCCGCTCGGGTCTTGCGGGTCATTGTCCGGGTTTTCCGGACCGTCGTAGCTCCAGTCATAGGAATAGGAGCCCGTACCGCCTGAAACGGACAGATCGATGCCGCCGGTGGAGCCACCAAAGCAAAGTACATTCGTGATCGACGTGATCACCGGTGTTACCGGCGGCGGCTGAGTCAGCATGATGCCGACCGATTTAGTGCAGCCGTTTGCATCCGTTACCGTAACTGTGTATGTACCGGCCGTCAGACCGCTCAAATCCTGCGGATCATTATCCGGATTTTCAGGTCCGTCGTTGCTCCAGTCGTAGGTATAAGACGGAACGCCTCCGGTCACCGTCAGATCGATGGCGCCGTTGGAGCCGCCGAAGCAGGACAGGTTCGTTACGGTAAACGTAAACATGATTTCCTGTGGCTGTGTAATGGTGGCCGAGGTGGTTTTCGTGCACCCGTGGCTATCCGTGACCGTCACGGTATACGTGCCGGCAATCCGGTTGGTCAAATCCTGGGTGGTTGCGCCGGTCGACCAGAGATAGGTATAAGCCGGCGAACCGCCTGTTACCGTCAGATCGATGGAGCCATTGGCGCCGTCGAAGCAAGTCACGTTGACCTGCGTGGTCGTCAATACCAGCACCGGTGGTTGATTTACCGTGCCGGTGGTCGTTTTCGTGCAGCCATTTGCATCCGTAACCGTCACTGTGTAGGGGCCGGCCGGGATGTTGGTCAAATCCTGCGTCGTAGCGCCGTTCGACCACAAGTAGGTATAGGCCGGCGTGCCGCCGGATACCGTCAGGTCGAAGGACCCGTCAGAACCGCCAAAGCAGGAAACTGGGGTAATCGCTCCAGACAAGGTAATCGTACTTGGTTGATTTACAGTAGCTGTTGTGGTTTTTGTGCAGCCGTTTGCGTCTGTCACCGTCACCGTGTATGGGCCGGCCGTAACATTGGCCAAATCCTGCGTCGTAGCGCCGTTCGACCACAAGTAGGTATAGGCCGGCGTGCCGCCGGATACCGTCAGGTCGACTGTGCCGTTGGCCGCTCCGTTACAAGAAGCAGGTGTCGTGGTCGTGGACAGCGCAATGACCGGTGGCTGGGTGATCGTTGCGCAAGCCGTTTTGGTACAGCCGTTTGCGTCCGTGATCGTCACACAATATGTTCCAATCGAAAGGCCCGTACGATCCTGGGTGGTTGGTTGACCGGCGCCCCAATTGTAGGTATAGGCC